>Ga0190275_10000007_pt1 | contig 346121 bp, 347 predicted proteins | sample Popmic550T_FD_133745 | JGI IMG/M metagenome (GOLD analysis project Ga0190275, IMG submission 133745) | Populus adjacent soil microbial communities from riparian zone of Yellowstone River, Montana, USA - 550 T | ecosystem: Environmental > Terrestrial > Soil > Riparian zone > Trees stand...
ATGTAATCGCCGGCATTGTCGATGACGAACGAGTCATTGCCCGCCCGGCCGACCAGCGCGTCCGCGCCGGCGCCGCCGTTCAGGATATTGTCGCCGTCATTGCCGTAGATCGTGTTGGCCAGCTCGTTGCCGGTGAGGTTGATCGCCGCCGTTCCGGTATGGAAGTCGGTGGTCATCAGCTCGACCTCTGCGCCGGCCGCCAGCGTGTAGCTCACGCTCGAGAACAGCCGGTCGTTGCCGTCGCCCAGAGCCTCCGCGACCGTATCGCCGGCATTGTCGACGAAGAACCAGTCATCGCCCGCGCCGCCGGTCATTGCGTCCGTGCCGGCCTCGCCGTTCAGCCTGTCGTTGCCGGCCCCGCCGTTCAGCACGTCGCTTCCGCCGCCGCCGAAGATGAAGTCGTCGCCGGTGCCGGTGGTGATCGTGTCGGCGCCGTTCGCGGCAAGGACGGTGATCCCGAAGCCGCTGGCCGTGGCGTAGGTGAGGTTCTGCACCGCATTGGGCTGGGCGATGACCGTCAGGCCGTCGACGCTGTAGTTCACCGTGCCGGTATAGTTGCCCGCCGCCAGCCGGACATTGTCGTCCGTCTGGGCGGCGGTCAGCGCCGCCTGCAGCGTGGCATAGCCGGTGGCGCCGACCAGCAGATTGCGCTGTCCGTCCGCTTCGACGACTTCCATCTGCTGGAGGAAGTCGTTGCCCTCGCTCGAGGAAACGACCCAGCCGACCGCCGTGTCGACATAGGTAACGTTCTCATCGTCCAGCACAGCCGTATCGGTGCCTGCGCCGCCGACCATGAGGTCGTTATCGGATCCGCCGGTGAAGGTGTCGTTACCGGAGTCCCCATAGATATGGTCGGCGCCGCCGCGGCCGTCGAAGCTGAGATCGACCCCGCCAAGACCGCCCCAGTCTCCGACGAACGCCTCGTTCTCGTCCGTGCCGAGCACGTTCGGGGTGAACGTCGACGGATAGATCTGGACCGGCCGTGCCGCGCCGCTGTTGCTGATGGTGTTACCGATGATGATGTCGAGCAGATCGACCGTATCGGCCGGACCCTGCGGCAGCGCATAGATCGAGCCGCCGTCAATGCCGTCGAACGTGTTGTTCTCGATCAGCATCAGCGTCGATTCGCTGAGGATACCGTTCTGCGTGCCGGTGCCCGAACCGGGCCCGTCGCCCTCGAAGACGTTGTCGTGGAACGAGCCGGTCGTGCTGCCGCCCGAAACATAGGCGCCCTGCCCGTAACCGGTGATCACGTTGTTCGCGACTTCGAGGCCCTGCACGTTCTGGGTGTTGATGCCGACCGCGGAAGCCGGTCCGTCCAGCCGCGAATTGACCAGCGTGAAATCGTCAGCGCCGACGTAGATGCCCTCGGAAGTCGCGCTCCCCGTCACCTCGACGCCGTCGATGGTGACACCGGCGACCGAAATGGTGAACGAATCGACGCTGGTCTCGGCGGAGCGAGTGCCGTCGCCGGCGACTCCGACATTGGCGCCCTGGATGGTCAAATCCTTGGTGACGTTCACGTCCTCGGCATAGGTGCCCGAGCCCGCGAAGATCGTGTAGCCGTCGAGCGTCGTCGCAGCGTCGATCGCGCCCTGGATGGTGGCGTGCATGCTCACCAGGGCGCCGTCGCCGTCGAACACCGCGACCGTGCCGGCGAGGCTGAACGTCGCATCGGCGAAGTCGAGCGATTCCACCCCGTCGAGCGTGTCCGTGCCCTCGTTGGCGACGCTGATCGGGTTGCTGTCCTCGGCCGGAGCCGTAATGTTGTCGTCCTTCACCGTGAAGCCGGTGATCTGGCCGGCGGTGATAATCGCGGTGATCGTATAATCGGCGCGATTGCCGTCATAATAAGCGGTGTCGATGCCGGCACCGCCGTGGAGGGTGTCGTCGCCGGCGCGGCCGACGAGATTGTCGGCGCCGTTATTGCCGGCGAGGACGTTGGCCGCGCTGTTGCCGATCAGATTGTCGTTGCCGCTGCCGCCCATGGCGTTCTCGATCACCGCGCCCTGCGCGATGGTGAAGCCGCCGCGCAGCGGGCTGGTGCCCGGAGCCGGATCGATGACGAAGGAAAGCACGCCGCCGCCCGTCGGCGAATAGTCGATCGTCGCCGCGAGGAGATCGATGTTGGCGTTGAGCGCGCCGCCATAGGCGATCGCGTCCATGCCCCCGCTGTCCCATATGCACACGTAGAAAGCGTCGTCGACCACGTCGGTCAGCGTGTAGACGTTGTCGCCCGTATTATAGTCCTTCACGCCGTAGCGCTGCTGAAGCACCGCGATGTCGAAGGCGGTGAGCGAGCCGGTCCAGCCATTGTCCAGGCCCGCGAGGGTAAAGGGCGTCGGGCCGTCCGGATGGAAGTCCCACGCGTCATTGTAGGACATCACGCTGTAGACGCCCTGGTTGAGGTTGAAGAGGCCGTAGGACCCCGTGGCCCCAGTGACGCCCAGCAGGACGTCCGAGCCGCCGCCATTGTCGTGCGGGTGGGCAAGGCCGTGCGCGTGGCCGAATTCGTGCAGGATCACCGAGAAGGCGTAGCCGCCGCGGTCCAGGCTGACCTGGTCGCCCGGAGTGTCGAACTCGGAAGCGCCGGGCTTGTCCCAATTGCCGCTGTCGACGTTGAAGGCGCCGATCCCCTGCTGGGTGCCGAAAGCCGGATCCTGCGGGTAGAAATAGGCGCCATATTGCTCGGAGGTCGTGGTGATCAGCCGGAAGGTGGCCTGATTGACGTCGGTGGTGATCTCGTAATTCACGCCGAGGATATGCTCGAACTCCTCGAGCGCCAGCATCACCTGCTGAATCTCGCGGGCGTTCCAGCCGAAGGACGGCAACGGATCAACGCCATTGTCGGCCAATTCGCCAAAGCTCTCGCCCGCCACCGCGAAATAGACATAAGCGGTCGGAACGCCGTTCACGTCGACGAAATCGACGTTGTCGGCGTTGAACCAATTGAAGGCGTCCCGCGGATCCTCGGCGGCGAAATCGACGTCTTCGAAGTCGATGATGTAGCCGGCGTTCTGGTTCGCATAGGCGAAGACGTCGAAATAATAGGTGCCGCTGGTTTCCGCGTAGAAGCCGAGCGCGGAGCTGAAATCGCCCGCCCCGCCATTGACGTCGTCATTGACCGCCACGACGGTGCCCGCGCTGTTGTACAGGGCGATGGCCGTATCGTTCTCGGCGCCGGGATTGGGGTCCCAGCCGCCGGCCACCTTGAAGGTATAGAAATGGCCGGCTTCCAGCGTGACCGAATAGCGGTCGGTGTCGCCGTTAAAGGTGCCGGCCGGATATCCGAAAGCGTTGCCGGCGAGATTCTGCGGGTTGTTGTTCGCGCCGGTGCCGGTCTCGCGGTGACCGAAGGTCGTGCCCAGGCTCAGGGGAACGGAGGTGGCGTTGGTGTCGCCGACAGCGTCCACGCCGCGGACGCGCACGTCGACGGTATAGGAGCCGGTGTCCAGGTTGAGTGCGTCCGGGTTGTTGTTGAACGAGGTTGCGCGGATCGTGTGCTGGCCGGTGAAGGCGGCAGCGAAGGTGACGAAGGAATTGAGATCGTTGCCGCCATCGTCGTCAACCGCCAGCTGCGCTCCGCCATTGGCGGCCGGATTGAAGACCCGCAGGAAGCTGTCGTTCAGCGGATCGGCGCCGGTGCCGCGCAAGGAGATCAGATAGATCTGGCCGGCGACGAGGAAGACGGTGATGTCGTCCACATCCCCGTCGAAGTCGATCACGCCCGAGAACGAGCCGCCGACTGCCATCGAAGGATTGATTTCGTCGGCGATCTCGCCGCCCGAGAGGCCGCGCAGAAGGGTGCTCTCCCCATCGGCATAGCTGTCGCCGTGCTGGCTCAGGTAGCGAAGGAGAAGCTCCTTGCCGGTCGGGCAGTGCAGGCCGATGCCGTCGTTCGCGCCCTTGGTCCCCTCGTCGGCGTACAGGCCCTCGTCGGTAAGGCTGTAGGCACTGGAGTCGGCGGCGACGTTCCGGACCGGGGCCTTGAATTGCGCCTCCGGGTTGAGCGCCATCAGCGCCTCGCGCCCGCTGATAAACTCACCCTGGGTGTTAACGCTCCGCGACTTGGCAAACTGCCCTTTGAACGCCTTGGTCATGTGATTTTTTCCCTACCCGCTATGTTTTTGGCGAATCAGCCCCGGACGGAGCCCTTCCCGCAAAATAGACCATGGTTAAAGGCCGCTGCCTAGCTATAATCCGACAAACCAATGGGTTAATTGTCAAAAAGTTGGAGAATCCGGGATGATCCCACTGATCTCCGTGTTGATTTTGGTCGCGGCGGCAGCCTGCTCCGACCTCCCCGCGAACGCCGTCGGCGGCGATAACATAGTTAAGGAGCCCGATATGACGCCAGTTAGAGAAGCCGCCGCCCGGCCGGTCCGGCAACTGCCTGATTCCTTTGGGAGAACCTTCGCGACCCTCGATCAGTATCTCGACCATCTTCGCCGCTATGCCGCGACGGTCGACAAGCCTTGGTATCGCGAGGTGCGGCCGGGCGTTTACGAGCGCGTCACGACGATGGTTCCGCGCCGCGAGCCCGAAATCTATACCCGCGCGCAGCTCATGGAGCGGTTCGGGTTCACCCGGTAGGCGCGAAACCCGGCATTGCCGGCCGGGTCCGGCGGAGCCTCATTCGCCCGGCGGGCGGCCCGGCACGTGCGCCCGCCCCGCGCGCTCCAGCGCCAGGGCGTGGACCTCCTCCTGCGCGCGCCGCCTCAGCTCCAGGCGATCGATCACGCTCCCGTCCGGCGCCTCGATGATGATGTTCCGGACCGGCAGCCGCTTGCGCTCGGTGGAATTCAGCAAGGCGAGCATCTTGATCGCCTCCTCGGCGGCGCCGAGCTGGAATTCCGTTCCGGCCGAATCCGTTGCTTTCACTTTATATCCTGACATCGGGCCAGCATAGAAAGCTTAGCGCCGCAGGCATAGCCGGAACGCGCAGCGGCGCCTCGGCCGGGATCGCGGCGGAAATCGATCGTCCCCCGGGGGCGGTGACTGGGCCACCCCGCCGCCCGAGTGGGCTCACGCCTCGACAGCCCTGTGTCCGGCGATCACGCCCCGGTCTGCCCATGCGGCGCCGCGACCGCCTTCGATTCGGGCGATTCCCGCTGCCGCAGAAAGATGCTCAGGACGACCAGCACGGCGGTCGACAGGAACTCGCTCTGCCAGTTCTGGAAGGATTCGAACCAGAATTGCGCGTCGGACAGATACTGGCCCATGGAGAGCGGCACTTCGCCGTGGCTGATCGCCTCTTCCGCGGCCTGGGCGGCGCTGAATTTCCAGTGCATCAGGAAGGAGCCCAGGAACAGGAGGAGCAGCGCGATGCCGAGCGAATTGGCGTAGAGCCAGCGCCACACCGGCCCGCGTTTGAGGATGGCGGGGGCGCCCTTGCCGCGGGCCTGGGCCGCGAGATTCTCGTCGCGCGGCGGCTCGTCCGGATCGCTCGATTCCGCCGAGCCCTTCTGGAACAGCCAGCAGGTGAGCAGCACATAAGCCGACATCTGCAGGAACTCGCTTTCCCAATTCTCGAACACGGTCGAGATGAACTGGGGATTGGTCGTGTACTCGCCGAGCGTCAGTGCCTGCCCGCCATGTTTGGCCAGCTCGGCATTCTCGAACCGCCAGCCCGTGAGCCAATGGCCGACGATGCTGAACAGGAACATCAGCATCAAGACGACGGTGAGCCCGTTATTTTTCAAAAACCGCTTCATGCGCGCGCCTCCATCGAGGCGCGCAATCGATGCCGGCCACGATGGTTCCGACGCGAATCGTCCGGGTCGGCGCGAAGCGGCCGCTCAGCGCTCGCGGATCGCCTCGGCGCATTTGTCGATGTTCATCGCGCCATAGTCGAAAACGTGCTTGCTGCCGTCGGAGAGGGTGAGGATCGCCCTCTTGCTGAACAATTTCTTCTGGACCTCGACCTCGCCGATCTCGTCCTTGGCGATCTCCAGATAGCCCTCGCTTCCCCATTTGAAGGTGAGCGCCTCGGCGACCATGCCCTTGAAGCTCGCGTCGAACTGGGCGTCGTAGAGCAGCCGCTGGTTGGTGACGGTGAGCTTGCCGTTATATTTGCCGCCGTTGGGGGGCAGATAGAAGAGCGTCCAGGTATCGATCACGCGCTCGCCGGGCTGCAGATTCACTTCCATGGGATATCTCCTCGCACGCCGAGGCTAGAGCGCCCGTCCGCCGAGTCAATCGGTCCGCGTCAGCCTATACATCGGGTAGCTGCCATAGCCCTTGGCGAGCTGGATGCGGCCGACGTAGCGGCAGACGAAGCGGTCCGGCGCCTCCAGCGCGAGGATGGCGGCGAACGGCTCGGTGACGAAGACCGCGCCGGTCGGCGTCACCGGCTCGATCCGCGCCGCCATCGAGACCTCGTTGCCGTAGAAGTTGATGCGCCCGGTGATGTGATCGATGGCGCGGTAAGCGGGGCCGTAATGCGCGCCGATCCGCATCCGGCCGCCCGTTCCCTGGAGGCCGAGCCTGCCATAGTCGAACTTGTCGAGCGCATCCTGGAGCTGCAGCGCGATCTCGGCGGCGGCCGGCGCGCTGCTCATCACTCCGTAGAGCGCGTCGCCCCAGCTGTTGCGCGAAACGACCAGGTCGCCGTGCGCGTCGAGCACGTCGGCGATGATCTTCATCACCCCGTCCCAGAATTCGGGGAGGACCACTTCGCTGAGCTTGGAGAAGCCCTCGAAATCGGTGAACAGGATCGCCGCCAGCGCGCGCTCGGAGGTGGTGACGATTCGCGGCGCCGGGCGGGCGAGGCCGCGGCTGACCGCGCCCGGATCGACCGAGCGGGTGCGGCCGCCTGCCCCCTGCCAGGCGAGGACGTCGGCGCCGGTGCCCGCCGGTCCCTCCGGCGCGAGGCCGTCCCAGATGGCGAGCTGGATCGCCTCGGCGGCGAGATGCTCGGCGCGAAGGCAGGTGAGGCCCATCGCCATGCGGCTCGCATAGCCATATTGGTCGGGATTGCCGAAATAGGCCATCGGGCTGGAGAAGATGGTGCGCTTGGCCCGCTCGCGGCAGCGGCGGTAGCGCGCTTCCCAGCCCGGCCCGCCCGGCAGCACCGACTGGACGAGGAAATCCTCCTCCTCGAAGGGCAGGATGACGCTGAGCTCCACGCCGCGGTCGAGCAGCGCCTCGGCGGCGACGATGTCGGCGCCGCAGGCGCGCGCGCCGTAAGCGAAGCCGACATCCTCCTCGTCGAGCACGACGTCGACCTGGGCGCGGACCCGCGACTCGGCGCCCGCGTCGGCGCCGAACATATGGCCGCAATAATGGAGCACTCGAGGCGGCGCGAGCGGCGCCAGCAGGGTGGCGCGCTCATGCTCGCTGAGGCCGAGGTGGGCGGCGATCATTCCGAGCTGGCGCAGCGTGCTCGAGCGGCCGCCCAGATCGGCGCTTCCGCGGATCGCGTCGCTGCCGAGCGCCTCGGTCACCTCCGCCGTCCGGCCGAGGAGGAGCAGGGCCTCGGCGCGGGTCGCGGCCTTGTAATAGTCGCCGGGCGCCGCGACGGCGGGATCGTCGAGCAGTGCCAAAGCGAGCGCGCGCGAATCCGCCTCGCGGCCCGCGAGCAATGCCAGCGTGGCCGCGTTGATGCCGGGAAAGCTGTCGCCGCTCGCCCGATAGACGTCGTGATAGGCTTCGAACGCCCGCTCCATCGCTTCCTGGCGCGCGGGCCCGGCCGGGGTGTTGAACGCCCGGTCCTTCCAGATCCTGGCACCGATGCTGCGCTCGTCGACATTGGGCGACCCGTCCAGCCCATAGGCCTGGAACAGCCCCATCGCCCGGTCGGTATCGCCCATCCGCGCCAGCGCCAGGATCTGCTGGTGGCGGATCGCGCCCGACGTGTCGCCGTCGGCGATCGCCGCGACGGTCGCGTCATAGGCGCCGATCAGGTCCCCCCGGGCCAATGCGGCCTTGGCTGTCTTGGCGGCGTCGCTCATCGCCTTCCTTATGCGCGCTGGCATATCGGGAGACAATTCAAGACATTTGGAGACACCTTCCCTCTGGCGCCGCCCCCCGCCCGGCCCCTAATAAGCCGCGCATGGCCGGCGATCCGCACATCCTCCTCGTCGACGACGAGCGCGACATACGCGATCCGCTCGCGACCTATTTGTCGCGCAACGGCGTGCGCGTGACCAAGGCGGAGAATGCGGCGGCGGCGCGCCAGCTGCTGACAGCCTATGCGATCGATCTCGTCCTCCTGGACGTCATGATGCCCGGCGAAGACGGGCTGAGCCTCGCCGGCTATATCCGCGCCACCACCTCGATCCCCGTGATCCTGGTCACGGCCAAGGCCGAGGAGATGGACCGCGTCGTCGGCCTCGAAATCGGCGCAGACGATTATGTGACCAAGCCCTTTTCGCCGCGCGAATTGCTCGCCCGGATCAAGGCGGTGCTGCGCCGCGTCGGCGAGAATGGTGCCCTGGTGCGCGCGCCCGACACCGACAGCTACGGCTTCGGCCCCTGGATCCTGAAGAGCGGCGAGCGCGAGCTGATCGGCGAGGACGGAGTCGCGATCCCGCTCTCGACCGGCGAATATAATCTGCTCCACGCCTTCGTGACGCATCCCCGCCGGGTGCTGAGCCGCGAGCAATTGCTGGACCTCAGCCAGGGCCGCGAGCTCGCCGCGTTCGAGCGCAGCATCGACAATCATATCAGCCGCCTCAGAAGGAAGATCGAGGTCGATTCCGCCGCACCCAAGCTGATCAAGACGGTCTGGGGCGGCGGCTACATGCTCGCGGCGGACGTCAGGAAATTGTGAGGCGGCTGCTCCCCAAGAGCCTGATCGGCCAGATCGCCCTGGTGATGGCGCTGGCCCTGCTGGTCGCGCAGGCGATCAATTTCAGCCTCGTCTTCAATGAGCGCCAGCGCGCGACCCGCAACCAGATCGAAGGGCCGGCGATCGCCCGCTTCGTCAATTTCGCGCAGCGCATCGGCACCCTGCCGCCGCCCCGGCAGGACGAAGAGCTGGAGGGCCGCGGCCGCCGCGGCCGCTTCTCCATCGATCCGGACAGCATCGTCCCTCCCCGGGAGAATGACGAGAGGATCGCGGCGCGGCTGCGCGACCAGGCCGCGGGCGCCGGCCTCGCGATCCGGGAGGCGCGCGGCGCGGTCAGCGACGAGGTCCAGCTCCCGCCGCGGGCGCGCGAGCGGTTCGGGCCCGGGCAGCGCGAGCGCGCCGAGGAACGGCTGCGCCGCTTGCAGACCCTGCGCCTCTCGATCCGGCTCGCGGACGGGCGCTGGCTCAACGGCCGGATGGTGACGCCTCGGCCCAATCCCTGGGTCGCCGTCCGCCTCGCCGGCTCGACCCTGCTCATCTACGTGCTGCTGCTGGGCGCGATCGTGCTGATCGCGCTGAGGCTCGGCCGGCCGCTGCGCGACCTCACCGCAGCCGCCAAGAGCTTCGAGGGGCGCGGCGAGGCGCCGCAGGTGACGCCGCGCGGGCCCGCCGACGTGCGCCGCGCCATCCTCGCCTTCAACGCGATGAGCGCGCGGGTCTCGATCATGCTCGACGAGAAGGACCGGATGCTGGGCGCGATCGGCCACGACATGCGCACGCCGCTGGCGTCGCTCAGGATCCGCGCCGAGAATATGGAGCCCGAGGCCGAGCGGCTGAAGATGATCGCCACGATCGAAGAGATGGACGCGATGCTCGAGCAGACTTTGGCTCTGGCCCGCGCCGGCCGCGCCACCGAGCAGGTCCGATCGGTCGACCTCCATGCGCTGGCCGATGCGCTGGTCGAGGAGTTCCGCACCCTGGGCCAGGACGTCGAGATGGAGCCGGGCGCGCGCCACGTCGCCGCCGTCCAGCCCAATCTGCTGCGCCGGGCGCTGCGCAATCTGATCGAGAATGCCGTCCGCCACGGCGGCGGCGCCCGGGTCGCGGTGCGGACCGAAGGCGATGCGGTCGCGCTCGACGTGACCGACGAGGGCCCAGGCATTCCCGAGGCCGAGCTCGAGCGGGTGCTGGAGCCGTTCGTCCGCCTGGAAGCCTCGCGCAACCGCGAGACGGGCGGCTCGGGCCTCGGCCTCGCTCTGGCGCGCAGCGCGGCGCTGGCGCATGGCGGCAGCCTCTTCCTCGAGAATCGCGCGGGAGGCGGCCTGCTGGCGCGAATCCTGCTGCCGGCGGGGGCGACGAACGAGGCGGAAGCCTAGCCGCTCACCGGCGGAAAGGTGCGGACCTTTCTCTTGCCGCACCACAATTCGAGCGCCTGTGGACCGCAATGCGCCTCGGCGAGGCGCGCGGCCTCGGCGTCGCCGGCGGCCTCGATCTCCTCGAAGCCGACGAACTTGCCGCCCGGGTCGGCCAGCCGATAGAGCCTGTAATAGGCCACTTCTTCCCCCACCTCGCCTCCACTAGTCCCGGCGAAGCCGAACTTATGTCGCACAAACGGAGCCGAAACGACTTGAGCGAAATCAAGTGCGTTTCGACGTCAATCGGAATCTCATTCCTTCAGGCGATGAAAAGGCGGACTCCTGGGGAGCCCGCCTTTCCAATCGGCCGAAAAGAGCGCTCAGTTCCGCTCGCCGCCCTCGCGCATGCGCTCGCGCCGCTGGCCGCGCGCGGCCTGGCGCTCGGCGGCGGTGACCGTGCCGTCACGATTGGAGTCGAGCCGGTCGAAGCGGGCGAGAGCGCGTTCGCGGAACTGCTCGCGGCTGACGAAACCCTGCTCGCCGAACATCCGCTGGCCGCGCATGCCGCGCATGCCGGGACCGCCGAAGCCGCCGCGCGGGCCGCGGTGACGCATTCCCGGGCCGCGCCGGCCGCCGCCTTCCGCGCCGGGGCCGCCCGGGCCGCGGCGGGCCGCGTGCGCCTGCGCCATTTCCTCACGGGTGATGCTGCCGTTGCGGTCGGCATCGAGCCGGTCGAACATGCGGGTCATGCGCTGCTCGCGGCGCTGCTCCCCCCGCGCCCGCGCTTCTTCTTGCGTGAAACGGCCGTCATTATCGGTATCGAGCCGCGCAAACGCCCGGTCGGTACGCTCGATCACCTGCGCGCGGGTCACCTCGGCATTGCGGCCGGGGCGCCGGTCCGGCCCTTGCGCAGCCGCGGCGCCGGCCGTGACGAGCAGGGCGGCGCAGCCCAGAAAGCTCAGCTTGTTCATCGGGACATCCCTCCAATTACTCCATTGTCCATGCCGCCCCTCATGGCTGCCGGCTGTCGCCCAACTTTGTCGCCGGACGGAAAAAGTGTCGCCGATTGTCGCAAACAGCGCCCGTCCGAGCGACGGAACGAGCGTCGAACGCGATGAGACGCGTTGATATACTATATCCTGCCGCTCATAACCGTCCCGGCATAGAATAAGGTGTTTGCGTGTTCCAACCCCTGCTGCTGGCGAGCGCCTGCCTCGCCTCCCCGGCTCTCGCCGCAGCCCAAACCCCCGAGCCCGCTCCGGCGCCCGAGGCCGAGGGCGCGCGCGCCCGGGGCTCCGTCCCGCCCGCCGATTATCACGCGCCCGAGGATAACGACATCGTCGTCACCGGCTTCGCGCGCAGCCGGGGCGACATATTGTCGGGAACCTCGGTGGTCGCCGGCGCCGAGCTGACACGCGATTTGCGGCCGACGATCGGCGAGACGCTGGCGCATCAGCCTGGCGTCTCGGCGACCTCGTTCGGGCCCAATGCCTCGCGCCCGGTGTTGCGCGGCTTCCAGGGCGAGCGCGTGCGCGTGCTCACCGACGGCATCGGCAGCCTCGACGCGTCGAGCACCAGCGTCGACCATGCGGTGGCGATCAACCCCTTGACCGCCGACCGGATCGAGGTGCTGCGCGGGCCGGGAGCGCTGCTGTTCGGCTCGTCGGCGATCGGCGGCGTGGTCAACGTCATCGACGCCCGCATCCCGCGCCGCATGCCCGACGAGGCGGTCCATGCCGAGGGCATCCTCACCTACGGCTCGGCGGCGAACGAGCGCTCGGCCAATGCCATGATCGACATTCCGCTCGGCTCCAATCTCGTCTTCCACCTGGACGGCAATTACAGCAGGTCGGACGATCTGGAGATCGGCGGTTTCCTGCTCAGCCGGGCGCTGCGCGCCCAGGCCGCCGCGAGCCCGGATCCGGAGATCGCCGCGCTCGCCGGCTTGCGCGGCCGCATTCCCAATACGGACGGGCGGACCTGGGACGTCGCCGCGGCGATCGCCTGGATCGACGGCGACAGCAATGCCGGGTTTTCGGTCAACCGCTATGACAGCCTCTACGGCGTGCCGATCCGCTATTCGCTCGACCCGGCGATCGAGGCGGAAGGGCCGCATATCGACGTCCGCCAGACCCGCATCGACGGCCGCGCCGAGTTCGACACCGGCTCTGGCTTCATCGATTCGGTGCGCCTGCGCGGCGCCTATTCCGACTATCGCCACTTCGAGATCGAGGACAATGGCGACATCGCGACGACCTTCCTCAACCAGGGCTGGGAGGGCCGGATCGAGGCGCGCCAGGCCACGCGCAACGGCTGGGGCGGCGGCTTCGGCGCGCAATATTTCCAGCGCGACCTCAGCATCGACGGCGCGGAGAAGTTCCTGCCGCCGAACCTCACCCGGCAGTTCGGCCTGTTCGCGCTGCAAACCCTCGACCGCGGCGCGCTCAAGGCCGAAGCGGGCCTGCGCTACGAGCACAGCAGGCTCAGCGCCGACGCCGACGCGGACCTCGGCAATCCGGCGATGCGCGGCGGCTTCGACTCGGTTTCGGGCTCGGTCGGCGCCAGCTACGCCTTCGCGCGCGACTGGCGGATCGGCCTCAACGCCACCCGCAGCGAGCGCGCCCCATCGGCCGAGGAATTGTTCGCCAACGGGCCGCATGCCGGCACCCAGTCGTTCGAGATCGGCGATCCGGGCCTCGACACCGAGCGCAGCTGGGGGCTCGAGGGGACGCTCCGCCACACCGGCGGCGGCTTAACCTTTTCCGCCTCGCTCTTCCACAATTGGTTCGACGGCTATATTTTCGAGGCGCCGACCGGCCTCATCCAGGACGATCTGCCGGTCTTCCAATACCGCCAGTCCGACGCGCGCTATTTCGGCGTCGAGCTCGAAGTCTCGGCCCACGTCGCCCAGCTCGGCGATTTCCTGATCAATCTCGACGGCGTCGCCGATTACGTCCGCGCGACCATCGACGGCGCCGGCCCGGCACCGCGCATCCCTCCGTTGCGCCTGCTCGGCGGCCTCGAGGCCCAGTCCAACCATGTCAACGGCCGGATCGAGGTCGAATGGGTAAGCGCGCAGGATCGCATCGCCGCCTTCGAGACGCGGACCGGCGGCCATGCGACGGTAAACGCGTCGCTTGCCATCCATCCCTTCGGCCGCGGCAATATGAGCGCGATCATCCTCTCGGCGAACAACATCTTCGACGTCGACGCCCGCCGCCACGCCAGCTTCCTCAAGGATTATGCGCCGCTCGCCGGCCGCGACCTCCGGATCAGCGCCCGCTTCACGTTCTAAGCCTCGTGCTCCGCGAAAGCACCTGTGCTCCTGCGAAAGCACCTGTGCTCCTGCGAAAGCACCTGTGCGTCTGCGAAAGCACATGTGCTCCTGCGAAAGCAGGAGCCCGGACATGCCTCGGTCCTGGGCTCCTGCCTGCGCAGGAGCACGCGGCGGCGCCGCGTGGTTTATACGATATGGATTCGCTCCATCGCATCCGCGACACGATCCGTCTTTCGGCGGCCTGCAACAGGCTGACAGAAACTCCACGCCGATTATGGATTCAAATCCTTGGGGTAGAAGGTCTTAGGAGGCACGATGCGGGGCGGAGCGATAGCGGGGCGGATGCGCTTCCTGGGATTGGCGGCATTGATGTTCGCCGCTTGCATGCCGGCGCAATCGGCGCAGATCCCCTCACGGGGCCAGTCTTACGCCCGGGGCGGGGCCGAGCAGCGTGCGCTGGAGCAGCGGATCGAGGAGCTCGGCCGCGCCTTTCCGGGCGAGGTCGGCATCGCGGTGCGCGAGATCGACGGACGCTTCATGGCGAGCTGGAACGGCGAACGCTATTTCCCGCAGCAGAGCGTCAGCAAATTCTGGGTCGCGGTGACCGCCCTGCAGCGCGTCGACGCCGGCGCGCTCGACCTCGACCGGCGCGTCACCATCACCCGCTCCGACCTCACCTTGTTCAACCAGCCCATCGCCGCGCAGATCGGCCCGAACGGCTATACGACGACGTTGGGAGACCTCCTGTTCCGCGCGATGACCCGCAGCGACAATACCTGCAACGACATCGTCCTGCGCCATGCCGGCGGCCCCAATGCGGTGCGCGCGATGATCGAGCGCGCGCGCCTTTCCGGCGTTCGCTTCGGCCCGGGCGAACGGCTGCTCCAGGCGGGGATCGCCGGGCTGCAATGGACGCCCGCTTATTCGGTCGGCAACGCCTTCTCCCAGGCGCGCAGCGCGGTCCCCGCCACGCGCCGGCGGCAGGCGTTCGAACGCTATATCGAGGATCCGATCGACGGCGCCACGCCCGAGGGGCTGACCATGGGCCTCGCCATGCTGCAGCGCGGGGAATTGCTCTCGCGCGCCTCGACCGGCCGGCTGCTCTCGATCATGTCGCAGACCCGGACCGGGCCGCAGCGGCTGACAGGCGGCCTCGCCCGCGGCTGGCGGATCGCGCACAAGACCGGGACCGGCCAGGTGCTCGGCGGCACCCAGGCCGGCTATAACGACATCGGCATCCTGACCTCGCCCGGGGGCCGTCATTATGCGGTGGCGGTGATGATCGGCCGGACCGCGACGCCGCTGGGGACGCGGATGACGCTGATGCAGAATGTCACCCGCGCCGTGGTCGCCTATGACGAGGCGCTGGATGAGGGCGGCGGCCGCTACCGGCGCCGCTAATCGCAATTTCCTCTCGTCATTCCCGCGAAAGCGGGAATCCAGAACCAGCGCCCAAACCAACAAGAAGCTGGACTCCCGCCTTCGCGGGAGTGACGATGGCGGCATGGCCCGGCCGCAATCCCCCGATTACGACAAGCGCCGCGACGCGATCCTCGCGGCGGCGGCGCGGCTCTATGCGAAGAAGGGCTTTCCGGGCGCGTCGGTGGCGGCGCTCGCCAAGGCCTGCCGCACGTCCAAATCGCTGATCTATCACTATTTCCCGTCCAAGGACGACATTCTCTACGCGGTCATGGCGGAGCATCTCGATGCCCTGACCGAAGCCGCCGAGACGGCGTGCGCGCGCGGCAGCGCGGACGACAAGCTGCGCACGCTGACGGTGGGCTTCATGCGACTCTACGCAAGCGCGCAGAACCACCACAAGGTCCTGCTGAACGAGCTGGACAGGCTGCCGCCGGAGCGCCGGGCCGACGTCGTCGCCAAGCAAAGGCGGATCATCGCGGCGGCCGAATCGGTCATCGCCGAAATCGGCTCGGGCGGGAGCGCGCGGGTCAACACGATGCTGTTCTTCGGCATGATCAACTGGACCCACACCTGGTTCGATCCCGCCGGCCCGTTCATGCCGGAGGCGCTGGCGCTTCGCGTCGTCGAGATCATGCAGCGGGGCGTAACCCCTCAGGCGTCGTAGTCGAGCTCGACGCCTTCGCCCTTGGGCACGGACTGGCAGGTCAGCACATAGCCCGCCGCAACCTCCTCGTCGGTCAGGCCGTAGCGCGCGGCCATCTCGACCTCGCCCGAGACGATGCGGGCGCGGTACGTGGCGCAGACCCCGGCCTTGCAGGCGAAGGGCGCCGGCAGGCCGGCCGCGCGCGCCGAATCGAGGATGTTGCCGGCCGCCGCGTCGAACGCGACCCGGCGCTTGCGGCCGTCGAGCGTGACCAGCAGGGTCAGCCCCGCCGCCTCTCTGGTCAGCGCCTGCATCTGCGCCTCGAGCGCCGCCGACGGCCGCCCGGCGGTGAAGCGTTCGAGGTGGATCCGGTCCCTGGCGACGCCCTTGGCGATCAGCGCCGCCTCGGCCGCGTCCATCATCGGGCCGGGCCCGCAGATGAAGAAGGCTGCGACGTCCGCGGGGTCGACCAGGGTTTCGAGGATCTCGTCGCATTTGGCACGGTCGAGCATGCCGTTGAACAGCGCGAATTCCTCGGCCTCTTCGGCAAGGAAATGATGGACTTGCAGCCGGTCCATGAAACGGTTCTTCAGCTGCGCCAGCGCTTCGAGAAAGATGATCGAGCTGCTGTCGCGATTGCCGTAGAAGAGCGTGAAGCGGCTTTGCTTCTCGGTCAGCAAGGCGGTCTTCAAGAGCGACATGACGGGCGTGATCCCCGATCCGCCCGCGAAGCCGACATAATGATTGGCCGCGCCCTCCACGAAGTCCCACGTGAAGCTGCCGTGCGGCGCCATCACGTCGACCGGCATGCCGGGCTGGAGATTGTCGTTCGCCCAGTTGGAAAAGGCGCCGCCGGCGATCCGCTTGACGGTGACCATGACCTGACCGTCCTGAGGCGCGACGCAGAGCGAATAATTGCGCCGGATTTCCTCACCCGCGATCTCAGCCTTGAGCGTCAAATGCTGGCCCGGCCTGAATTTAAAGGTCTCGTGAAGCTCCTCGGGCACGGCAAAGCGGATCGACCGCGCATCGGCGGTTTCATCGACCACATCGGCGACCGTCAGGCTGTGGAAGCTCACGGACATCGGCGCCGCTCCCGTTCCCCGGCGAAGGCCGCGGCCCAGGGGCACTGCCTGGGAAACTGGACCCCGGCTTTCGCCGGGGAACCGGGGACAGCGATACTCATCAGTGGCACTTGAACCGGTCGAAAGGCTCCAGGCAATCCCGGCAGCGCCATTGCGCCTTGCACGGGGTCGAACCGAAGCGGCTGATCTCTTCGGTGTGCATGGAACCGCATTGCGGGCAGGCCGCGGTCGGCGCGAGGCTCGGCGGAGCGATGCCATAGGCGTGGAGCTTGGCCCTGCCCGCCTCGCTGATCCAGTCGGTCGTCCAGGGGGGCGACAGGGTGGTCTCGACCGCGACGTCCCTGAAGCCGGCCGCATCGAGCGCGTCGCGAATGTCCTGCTCGATCACCAGCGTCGCGGGGCAGCCGGTATAGGTCGGCGTGATCGTGACCCGGTCCGGCCGGACTTCGCGGACGATGCCGAGATCGACCAGCGAGATCGCGGGGATTTCGGGGTCCGGAACGCCAGCCAGCACGCTCCAAATGCGATCCACCACCTCGTCCTTGAATACAAGACCGCTCACCATGTCGCGTCCGGATAGGTGCGGGGCAGATATTGCATGACCGCCAGGATGTGGCCGAGTTGCTCGCCATGATGGCCGCGGCGGCCGCCGAGGATCGGGCGCTGGTCCTTGGGCGCCTCCAGGGTCGCCTCGTCCAGCACGGCGCGGATGCGCTCGTCATAATCTGCGCGAAAGGCCGCCACGTCGGCGCCGATGCCGCGCGATGCCGCCTCGGCCGCGATCGCGTCCATCTCGAACAATTCGGGCACGAAGCGCCAGTGCCAGTCGAGGCCCGCAGCCATCCGCGCCCGGCTCTCCCCGGTTCCGTCGCCCAGGCGGATCACCCACTCGGCGGACAGTTCGGCATGATAGCGCACCTCCTTGACCGCCTTCGCGGCGATCGCGGCGATCGTCTCGTCGGTCGAGCCTACGAGATGGCCGAACAGCATTTCCTGCCAGGTGGAGAACAGGAGCTGCCGCGCCATCGTCTGCGCGAAATCGCCATTGGGCTGCTCGACCAGCCAGCAGCAGCGGAAATCGAGCACGTCGCGCCGGAAGGCGAGCGCGTCGCCGTCGCGCCCCTTCCCTTCCGCCGCGCCCGCGGCGTTCAGGAAATGCGTCGCCTGCCCGATCAGATCGAGGCCCATATTGGCTAAGCTGAGATCGACCTCGACGCTCGGCGCGTGGCCGCACCATTCGCCCAGGCGCTGGCCCAGGATCAGGCTGTCGTCGCCCAGACGCAGCAGGGTCTCGAACAGGACGGGATCGTGAGCAAGCACCTCAGCCATTCCCCAACCCGGTTCGTCCCGAGCGTAGTCGAGGGGCGCCCGTGATGACTCCGTGCCAGCGCCCCTCGACTTCGCTCGGGACGAACGACTGCTGGGAGACCCAAACGTCCATCAGATGTGGGTGATCCCGTCGGGAATGTCGTAGAAGGTCGGGTGGCGGTAGATCTTGTCCTCGGCCGGATCGAAATTCGCCGCGTCGTCCGCGGGATCGGAGGCGGAGATCGAGGCCGAGGGCACGACCCACAGGCTCACGCCCTCCTGCCGGCGCGTATAGGTGTCGCGGGCGTGGCGCATGGCGATCTGCGCGTCGGGCGCGTGCACCGAGCCGACATGGCGGTGCGCCATTCCGCCCTTGGCGCGCACGAACACTTCCCAGAGCGGCCAGTCCTTCGACATCAGACCCTCCCCGTCACCCCCGCGAAAGCGGGGGTCCAGACTGTCTTCGTGGCCCGAAGGCCGCTTGGATTCCATGAATGGGGGCCCAAAGCTCCGTCCGGGGAACGGAGCGCCCCATTCATTTCGCGGGAATGACGATGAAAAGAGGTCATGCGGCCTCCGCCTTACGCACATGCTTCTCCGCATAAGCCACGGTCGCCTCGCGGACCCAGGCGTTGCTTTCCCAGGCCTCGCGGCGCGCCTTCATCCGCTCCTTCGCGAGCGGCCCCTCGCCTTTTACGACCGCGTAGAATTCATCCCAATCGACCTCGCCATAATCATAGCCCTGCTTGGCCTCGTTCCACTTGAGGTCCGGGTCCGGCACGGTCAGCCCGAGCGCGTCGGCCTGGGGCTTGGAGATGTCGACGAATTTCTGGCGGAGCTCGTCATTGGTGTCGCGCTTGATCCTCCAGCGCATCGACTGGGCGGTGTTGGGGCTGTTGTCGTCGGTCGGGCCGAACATCATCAGGCTCGGCCACCACCAGCGGTTGAGCGCGTCCTGCGCCATGCGCTTCTGCTCCGCGGTGCCGGCGGAAAGGTGCATCATGATCTCATAGCCCTGGCGCTGGTGGAAGCTCTCCTCCTTGCAGACCCGGACCATGGCGCGGGCATAGGGGCCGTAGGAGGTGCGCTGCAGCGGCACCTGGTTCATGATCGCGGCGCCATCGACCAGCCACCCGATCGCGCCGATATCCGCCCAGGTCAGGGTCGGATAGTTGAAGATGGTGCTGTACTTCGCCTTGCCCGAATGCAGCGCCTCGATCATCTCCTCGCGGCTCGTCCCCAGCGTCTCGGCGGCCGAATACAAATAGAGGCCGTGCCCCGCTTCGTCTTGCACCTTGGCGAGCAGGATCGCCTTGCGCCGGAGCGACGGCGCCCGCGAGATCCAATTACCCTCGGGCAGCATGCCGACGATCTCCGAATGGGCGTGTTGCGAGATCTGCCGGGTCAAGGTCCGCCGATAGGCTTCGGGCATCCAGTCCTTGGGCTCGATGAACTCGTCCGCCGCTACCCGCGCCTCGAAGGCGGCGAGCTTTTCGGGATCCTCGGTCGACGCGATCTTCGCGCTCTTCTGCATTTCGGTCGTATACATAAAGGCTCCCTATCATTCGCCGACCGATCGGTCAATGAATTGCCCTGCCTCGCCTGCTCAACGCACGAGCCGGGCCGAGGCTGCTTGCGCCGATCCGCCGCCGCGATTAGCTGAACGGCGATGAAGGTGACCGGCGATTATCACGGCGACGGCTATGCGCATATCGAGGGGCTGATCGACCCCCAGGTCGCGCAGGCCTTCCTGCAGGGGCTGAAGCAGGACATGGGCCCCGCCCCGATCCCGCTCAGCCGGGTGGCTGAGCATGTCAACCTGCTCAACCGCCCGGCCTTCGAGGCCTATGGCCATTTCTACAAGCCGATGCTGTTCTTCCTGTGGGGGCTGACTCCGACCGTGAGCCGGATCGTCGGCCGCGACCTCCTTCCCACTTACGATTATCTGCGCATCTACCGCGCCGGCGACGTCTGCAAGGTGCATTCGGACCGGCTGTCGTGCGAGCACAGCCTGTCGCTGACGCTCGGCTATAGCGACGACAAGCCCTGGCCGCTCGAGGTCGGCCGCGCCCGCCAGGACCCGAACGCCAAGGTGGACGAGGATTTCGGCACCGAGGATCATGCGGCGATCCCGATGCGGGTCGGCGACGCCGTGCTCTACCAGGGCGTCCACCACCGCCACGGCCGCACCACGCCCAATCCCAATCGATGGTCGGCGCACCTCTTCCTGCATTGGGTCGACCGCGACGGCCCCTTCGCCGACCAGGCCTTCGACGGCCGCCTCGATCCTGCTAAGGTGGATTTCGCGTTCAGCTGAGCGCCGGGACGGGGAGGACAGGGATGCTCAACAAGGTCGCCTTCACCATGTATCCGGTCAAGGACATGCCGCGCGCCCGGGCCTTCTACGAAGAGACGCTGGGCCTCGGCCCCAGCGGCAGCGGCGCTGCGAGCCCCTGGGTCGAGTTCGATCTGCCGGGCGGCGGCTGCCTCGCCAACACCACGGTGACGCCGAACGAGCCCAGCGCCAGCGCAGGCGGCACGATCGCGTTCGAGGTGGACGATCTCGCGGCGACGGTCGCGGACCTCAAGGCCAAGGGCGTCGCCTTCGCCGCCGAGGGGATCGAAAGCCCGGTCTGCCGCATGGCGATCGTCAAGGACCCGGACGGGAATGCGATCATCCTGCACAAATTGAAGCGCGAGATGTGAGCCGCCTCGACGACATCGAGACAAGCGACCGGGATAGGATCAGCGGAAGGCACGCTCCTCGATTAGGCGCATGTCGAGCGGGTTGCCATAGGCCGCGCGAAGTGCGTTTCTGGCCCTGACGGGGTCCCGCACCCCCCAGAGCCGGACCTCGATCCGCCGGGGCGGGAGGTGGAGGATCTGGTAGGAAGGGAAGCCCGACCGGTCCAGCTGGGCCGCCCAGATCTCGGCGATCCCCTGGGCGGAGGGCCTGCTCAGCGCATTGGGTCCTTCCAGGAGGAGCGCGATGCCGCCGGCCTGCGCGCGGGGATTGCGGGAAACGAGCGGTCCGGTCTCGACCTTCGTCTCCACGGCGCGGGACCGGTTGCTTGGCCCAGCGGGACCGTCGGAACAACCGGCCAGCACGATGCCGCAAAGAAGAGCAAAGCTGCGCGGTCGCATGGTTCGATCCTGACGCTGTCGCCGGGCCGAGCCCGCTAGACCCGCTCGATCACGGTGGCGATGCCCTGCCCCACGCCGATGCACATCGTGCAAAGCGCGTAACGGCCGCCGGTGCGGTGCAGCTCCTCGGTCGCGGTCAGGATCAGGCGCGCGCCGGTCATGCCGAGCGGGTGGCCGAGGGCGATAGCGCCGCCATTGGGGTTCACCCGGGGATCGTCGTCGGCGAGCCCGAGCTGGCGCATCACGGCGAGGCCCTGGGCGGCGAAGGCTTCGTTCAGTTCGATCACGTCCATGTCCGTGATCGTCAGGCCGAGGCGCTTGAGCAGCTTCTCCGACGCGGGCGCGGGTCCGATGCCCATGATCCGCGGCGGCACGCCGGCGACGGCGGTGCCGAGAAAGCGGGCGCGCGGCGTCAGGCCGTTGCGCCTTGCGGCCCCCTCGGTGGCGACGATCAACGCGGCGGCGCCGTCGTTGACGCCCGACGCGTTGCCGGCCGTCACCGTTCCGTCGGGGCGGACGATGGGCCTGAGCTTGCCGAGCGCCTCGACGCTGGTTTCGCGCGGATGCTCGTCGCGGTCGACGATCATCGGATCGCCCTTGCGCTGCGGGATCGAGACCGGGACGATCTCGGCCTCGAAACGGCCGCCCGCCTGCGCCGCCGCCGCTTTGGCCTGGCTGCGCACTGCGAAGAGATCCTGGTCGGCGCGCGACACCTGGAAGTCCTGCGCGACATTCTCGGCCGTCGAGGGCATCGTGTCGTCGCCATAGGCCTCGCGCATCTTCGGATTGACGAAGCGCCAGCCGATCGTGGTGTCGTACATCTCCGCGTTGCGGTCGAAGGCGCTTGTCGCCTTGGCCATCACGAAGGAGGCGCGGCTCATGCTCTCGGAGCCGCCGGCGATGAGCATGTCCGCCTCGCTGCCGCGGATCACCCGCGCCGCCATCGCCACCGCATCCATCCCCGACCCGCACAAACGGTTCAGCGTCACGCCGCCCGACGTGTCGGGAAGGCCCGCCAGCAGGCCGGCCATGCGCGCGAGGTTGCGATTGTCCTCCCCGGCCTGGTTGGCGCAGCCCAGGATGATGTCGTCTAGCTCGGCCCAGCCGACTTGCGGATTGCGCGCGATCAGCGCCCGTATGGGGATCGCCGCGAGATCGTCGGCGCGGACGGGCGCCAAGCTGCCGCCGTAGCGGCCGATCGGGGTGCGCACGGCGTCGCAGATAGAGGCTTCGGTCATTCGTCCTCTCCGATCAATGCTCCGCCCAGGCTGCGCGAGAAGCCGGTGAATTCGGCGATGGCGCGGCCGTCCTCGGTGCGGACGCTGACATGGGTGACGCCCGAGCGGCCGACAAGCGTCGCCTCGCGCCCCTCGGCGATCAGCACTTCGCCCTGCTTCGCCTGGTCGAGGAAGGTGATCGAGGCATTGGCGGCGACGCTCCGCAAGTTGCGGCCGTTGCAGACATAGGCGAAGGCGGTGTCGGCCAGCGCGAAGACCATGCCGCCATGGGCGATGCCGTGGCCGTTGAGCATGGCGGGCGTGAGCGCCATGCGGATCCGCGCATAGCCCTCGCGCGCTTCCTCGATCTCGATCCCCCAGGCGGGGCCGGTGCCTTCGGCGGCCAGCATCCCATGCGCGATCTTGTCCGCCAGTTCGTTTGGGGTCATGGGGGCGCCATGGCTTACGAAACCATCGAGTTCAAGCTGGAGGGCGGCGTCGCCCGGCTGACGCTGAACCGTCCCGAGCGGCTGAACAGCTTCACCGTGCAGATGCACGAGGAGGTGGGCGACGCGCTCGGCAAACTCGGCGATGCGCGCTGCCTGATCCTCACCGGCGCCGGCCGCGGCTTCTGCGCCGGGCAGGACCTGAACGACCGCGCGGTGGCCCCGGGCGAAAAGGTCGATCTCGGCGAGTCGGTCGAGCAACGCTACAACCCGCTGATCCGGACGCTGACTTCGTTGCCGATGCCGGTGATCGCGCGGGTCAACGGCGTCGCCGCAGGCGCGGGCGCCAACATCGCGCTCGCCTGCGACATCGTCATCGCCGCGAAGAGCGCGAAGTTCATCCAGTCCTTCGCGGCGATCGGCCTGATCCCGGACAGCGGCGGCACCTGGGTGCTGCCCCGGCTGGTCGGGCAGGCCCGCGCGCTCGGCCTGGCGCTGACCGGCGAGCCGCTGAGCGCGGAGCGGGCGGCCGAGTGGGGGCTGATCTGGAAGGCGGTCGAGGACGACCAGCTTGACGCCGAAGTGGACGCGCTCGCCGCCCGCTTCGCAGCCGGGCCGACCAGGGGCCTTGCGCGCATCAAGCGGATGATCCGCGAAAGCTGGGGCCAGAGCCTCGATTCCGAACTTGACCGCCAGCGCGACGCGATGCGCGAGCTGGGCTTTTCGGACGATTATCGCGAGGGCGTGGCGGCGTTCATGGAAAAGCGCAAACCGAATTTCACGGGGAAATGACATGCAAGACACGGAATCCGTTCGTCCTGAGCGAAGTCGAAGGGCGTATGTGATGAGTCCGTGCCGGCGCCCCTCGACTACGCTCGGGACGAACGAGGCTTTTGTAGAGGTTCACCAATGAAGACGCTGAAGCTCTTGAACTACGCCGCCGACCGCTGGATCGCGGGCGATGGCGGCCTGGCCGACGTCCACAACGCCGTCACCGGCGAGGTGATCGCCGAGACCGGCAGCCAGGGCCTCGATTTCTCGGGCATGCTCGACCACGCCCGCAAAGTCGGGGCCCCCGCGCTGCGCGCCCTCACCTTCCACGAGCGCGCGCATATGCTGAAGGCGCTCGCCAATGCGGTGATGGCGCGCAAGGAGGAATTGTACGAGCTGTCCTATGCGACCGGGGCGACGCGGGGCGATAGCTGGATCGACATCGAGGGCGGCGCCGGCACGCTGTTCTCCTTCTCCTCGAAAGGGCGGCGCGAATTGCCCAACGGGCGGGTGCTGATCGACGGCGCGATGGAGCCCCTGTCGAAGGGCGGCAGCTTCGTCGGCCAGCATGTCTTCACCCCGCTGCAGGGCGTCGCAGTCCATATCAACGCGTTCAACTTCCCGGTCTGGGGGATGCTCGAGAAGCTCGGGCCGACCCTGCTCGCGGGCGTCCCCGCCATCGTCAAGCCGGGCTCCTCGACCGGCTACCTCACCGAGCTTTGCGTGCGGATCATGATCGAGGCGGACGTGCTGCCCAGGGGCGCGCTGCAGCTGATCATGGGATCCACCGGCGACCTGATGGATCACCTCACCTGCCAGGACGTGGTCAGCTTCACCGGCTCGGCGGCGACCGCGATGAAGCTGCAAATGCATCCCGTGATCGCGCGCGAAAGCGTGCGCTTCGTCGCCGAGCGCGACAGCCTCAACGCCTCGATCCTGGGGCCCGACGCGGAGCCGGGAACGCCGGAATTCGACCTGTTCGTGAAGGAGGTCGCGCGAGAAATGACGGTCAAGGCGGGGCAGAAATGCACCGCCATCCGCCGCGCCATGGCGCCCGCGCGGCATCTGGACGCCGTCCAGGACGCGCTCGCCGAACGCCTCGCCAGGGTCAGGATCGGCGACCCGCGCGAGGAGGGCGTGCAGATGGGCGCGCTCGCCAGCCGGGGGCAGCTCCATTCGGTCCGCGAAGCGGTCGACGAGCTCAGCAAATCCGCGCGCATCGTCTCGGGGGACCCCGATATCTCCCCGGTCGCCGGCAACGGCGCCTTCATCGCGCCGATTCTGCTTCGCTCGGACGATCCCTGGGGCTCGCCCGCGGTGCACGACGTCGAGGCCTTCGGGCCGGTCTCGACGCTGATGCCGTACAAGGATCTCGACGACGCGATCGCGCTCGCCAATCGCGGCATGGGCAGCCTCGCGCTGTCGCTCTTCACCTTCGACCCGCAGACCGCCGAGGCGTTCGTGCTCGGCGCCGGCGCCTATCACGGCCGCATGGTGATCCTCGACCGCACCTCCGCCAAGGAATCGACCGGCCACGGCTCGCCCCTCCCCGTCCTGGTCCATGGCGGCCCCGGCCGCGCCGGCGGCGGCGAGGAGATGGGCGGCGTTCGAGGCGTGAAGCATTATATGCAGCGCACCGCGCTCCAGGGCAGTCCGGCGGTGCTTGCGAAAATCATCGGCGAGTATCCGCCGGGCGCGGACCAGATCCCGGCCGAAATCCACCCATTCCGCAAGCGCATCTCGGAACTCGAGATCGGATACACGCTGAAGACCGCGAGCCGGACCGTGACGCTCGCGGATATCGAGCATTTCGCGCATTTCACCGGTGACAATTTCTACGCCCATATGGACGACGAAGCCGCCAAGGCGTCGCCGATCTTCGGCGGCCGCGTCGCCCACGGCTATCTGATCCTCTCCTTCGCCGCGGGCCTGTTCGTCGATCCCGATCCGGGCCCGGTTCTCGCCAATACCGGCCTCGAGACCCTGCGCTTCCTCACCCCGCTCTATCCGGGCGATTCGATGCGGGTCGAGCTGACCGTCAAGTCCAAGTCCATCCGCGACGCGGAGAAAGGCGAGGTGCGCTGGGCGGTTGTCGTCTACAACCAGAAGGACGAGACGGTCGCGACCTACGAGCTTATGACGATGAACGTGCCTTAGGGGGAGAGAGACGCATGATCGAACTGATCGCCACAGAGGCCGCCTGCACCATTCAGGTCAACGTCACCTTCGGCCGGCAAACCCGGACCGAAACGCTGACCTTCGAATGCGGAGAATGAGCCACGCCATGCGCCGTGCCTTCGCAATTGCCCTCGTCCTCTCGTTGGCCACGCCGGCCTGCGCGCGGCAACCGGCGCCCGCGCAGAACGTAGCGGCGCCTGCCGCCGAGCCCGCTCCGCCCGTCTACAATTACCGGATCGTCGCCACCTATCCGCACGACCCGCGGGCCTATACGCAAGGCCTCGTCTTCCTCGACGGTCAGCTCTACGAGAGCACCGGCCAGGTCGGCCAGTCGACGATCCGCCGGGTCAACATCGCCGACGGACGCGTCCTCCAGTCGGTGCCGATCCCCGCCGGCCAGTTCGGCGAGGGCATCGTCGATTGGCGCGATCAGATCATCTCGATCACATGGCAGGGCGAGGTCGGCTATCGCTGGGACCGAGCCAGCCTGAGGCGCGTGGGCGAATGGCGCTATCCGGGCGAAGGCTGGGGCCTGACCCGCAGCGGAAGCGAGATCGTTATGAGCGACGGCACGGCGGAGCTGCGCTTCCTCGACCCGGCGACGCTCGCCGAGCGGCGGCGGGTGACGGTGACGCTGCAGGGCCAGCCGGTGCTCAATCTCAACGAGCTCGAATGGGTCGATGGCGAGGTCTTCGCCAACATCTGGCAGACCGGCTTCATCTACCGCATCGACCCGGCAAGCGGCCGCGTCACCGGCATTATCGACCTGCGCCCGCTCGCCGGGGAAAACACCACCGGCCCGGACAATGTCCTGAACGGCATCGCCTACGACGCCGCCCGTGACCTCCTGTTCGTCACAGGCAAGAACTGGTCGCGGCTCTACGAGATCAACCTCGTGCCGGCGCCCGCGGCGCGCTGACACCTGTCACAGTGAAGCCGTCATCCCGAACTTGATTCGGGATCCATGATCACGGAGCGTGAGAATTTGCATGGTCCGTGTTCATGGATCCTGACTTTCGTCAGGATGACGGGGCGAGGACGAGTCACCCGACCTCGATATCCTTGTCCGCCCGGTAATTCGCGAGATCGCCTTCGAGGAAGCGGGTATTCTCCTCGCGGAGCTTCGCCCCTTCATCGTCGTAGAGGAACGGCAGGAAGCAGAAGCGCCGCCCCTTGGTCACCGGCATCGCCTGGTGGAGCAGCGAGCAGGAGAAGACGATCGCGCCGCCGGTTGGCGCGCGATAGGTGCGCGGCCCATATTCGGGGAAATGGAGGTCGCCGCCCTCATAATCCTCCGCGTTGAGGTTGATCGTCACGGCGAAGCGGCGGTGCGCGGTGCCCTTCGACGTGTCGTCGCGATGCGGGCGGAAGTGGCCCCCCGTCTCGGCCTCGTAGCAGCCGACCAGCAGCCGCTCGACCCGGGTCGCCTTATATTGGAAGACGCGGCGGACCATCGGCAGCAGCCGGTGGATGATCCTGAGGTTGAGCTGCCGCGCCAGCTCCGTATCCTCGACCAGATAGTCGCGGCGGACCTTGTGGCGCGGATCGACGAGCAATTTGGTCATCCCGTCGACGTCGCGCATGAAGCCCGAATCCTCGCCGCCGTCGGCCTCGTAGAGGTCGATCAGCCGGCGGCAGAGCGGCGGCTCGAAGACATCCGGCACCGCCACCACCGGCGCCCAGTCCGGCAGCGGCGGCTGCGCGGCGAGCACGGCGAGCGCGTCGAGCGCCCGCGCGCTGTCGCTCAGCGGGAAAAGACCGCGCACCCTGAGCGCGCGGTCGAGCAGCAGCCAGTGGCCGCGATAGGCGCCCGGCGCGGCCTCGTCGGCGGCGCCGAAGGCGCGGCTCACCGCCCGGTCGTAATCGAGGAAGAAGCGTATGCCCGGTATCCGCCTGCGGATCCGTTTTTCGGTGGCGTCGGCGGGATCGACGGTGATCCCGAAAAAGGCGGCCTTGTCGTCGTCGAACAGGCCGCGCCTTTCCGCCATCGCGGCGAGCGCCGCCGCCGCCTGCGGATCGGCCGCGCTGCCGAAGAAAAGCAGCAGGATCGCCCGCCCGCCGGCGGAATCGAAGGCGTACCGGTCATTGCCCTCGAGCGTCGCGCAGCGGAACCAGGGGGCCGCCTCGCCCAGGCCGAGAGGAGTTTTGCGCGCGCCCGCCATGGGTTGAGGCTAGCGGCTCCGCGCCGGGCTGGCAATTTGCGCGCCTTGCGGCATAGCTTGGCGCATGATCGAGGGATTCGAGCTGGACCCGGGCTGGCCGCGCATGAGCCTTGCGGAGGTCGACGCCCGCCTGACCGGCCCGGGGGCGCGCTTCGAGATGGAGGAGGCGGTGATCCGCGGCGTGCCGACGCGGGTGTGGAAGAACGCGCCGCCTTCGCTGCCGATGCTGGCGCGCTTCTCGCGGATCCACGGCGACCGGCTGATCTGCATCTACGAAGACGAGCGCATCGGCTTCGAAGCCTCGTTCCGGGCGAGCGCCGCGCTCGCCGCCGAGCTCCAGCGCCGCGGCATCGGCAAGGGAGACCGCGTCGCGCTCGCAATGGTCAATCTGCCCGAATGGCCGATGGCCCTCTTCGCGATCACCGCGCTTGGCGCGATCGCGGTGCCGCTCAACGCCTGGTGGACCGGCGCCGAGCTCCAATACGGCCTCGCCGATTCGGGAGCCAAAGCGCTGATCTGCGACGCCGGGCGGGCCGAGCGGATCGCGCCGCACCTCGCCGCTCTGCCGGCGCTCGAGCATGTCATCGTCAGCCGCGCCGCCGCCGGCGACCGTCTCGAGGATTTGATCGGCACTCCCCACAGCTGGAAGGACCTGCCGGCCGCGGACCTCCCGGCGGTCGACATCCACCCCGACGACGAAGCTGGAATCTTCTATACGAGCGGCACCACCGGCAAGCCAAAGGGCGCGCTCGGCACCCACCGCAACCTGATGACCAACATCCTCTCCAGCGGCTACGTGACCGCTCGGGCGGCGCTGCGCCGGGGCGAGACGCCGCCTGAGCCCGCGCCCAGGATCGGCCTGCTCGTCATCCCGCTCTTCCACGTCACCGCCTGCTCGGCCAGCCTGATGGGCTCGATGATCGCCGGCAACACCTCCATCTTCATGCGCAAATGGGACACGTTGGAGGCGATGCGGATCATCGAGCGCGAACGCGTCCAGATAACCGGCGGCGTGCCCACGATCGCCTGGCAGATCCTCGAACATCCCGACCGCGGCAAGTTCGACCTCTCCAGCCTCGAATTGATCACTTATGGCGGCGCCCCCTCCGCGCCCGAGCTGGTGCGGCGGATCTTCGAGGAGTTCGGCGCGCTGCCCGGCAATGGCTGGGGAATGACCGAGACGATGGCGACGGTCACCGCCCATATCGGCGAGGATTATATCAACCGGCCCGACAGCGCCGGCCCCCCGGTGCCGGTCGCGGAGCTCAGGATCGTCGCGGCGGACGGCGTCACCGAGCTTCCGGCCGGCGAGGTCGGCGAATTGTGGGCGCGCGGCCCGCAGATCGTGAAGGGCTATTGGAACAACCCGAAGGCGACCGCCGAGACCTTCGTCGACGGCTGGGTCCGCACCGGCGACCTCGCCCTGCTCGACGAGGAAGGCTTCCTCACCATCGTCGACCGCGCCAAGGACATGATCATCCGCGGCGGCGAGAACATCTATTCGATCGAGGTCGAGAACGTCCTCTACGAGCATCCCGCCGTGATCGACGCGGCGCTGATCGGCATCCCCCATCACACGCTCGGCGAGGAGCCCGCTGCAGTGGTCCAGCTTGCCCCGGGCGCGTCCGCCACGGAGGAGGAGCTCAAGGCCTGGGTCCGCGAGCGGCTGGCGATCTTCAAGACGCCGGTGCGGGTGGTGTTCCTCGACCACCCTTTGCCGAGAAACGCGAACGGGAAAATCCTCAAGAAGGACCTGAAGGCCCTGTTCGCCTGAGAGTGGGCAAGCCCCAACATCGTTCGTCCCGAGCGCAGTCGAGGGGCGGCCGTGATGACTCCGTGCCAGCGCCCCTCTACTTCGCTCGGGACGAACGAGCCTTGGGTCTCTTGACTCATCCGTAAGCACCAACTAACCGTAAGCCATGGCTAACGCTCCTGCCTTTGCCGCGCTTGCCGAGCCGACCCGCCAGGCGATCGTGGAGCATTTGGCCGCGCGGCCGATGGCGGTCGGCGAGCTCGCCGATCTGCTTCCGGTCAGCCGCCCCGCGGTATCGCAGCATCTCAAGGTGTTGAAGCATGCCAGCCTGGTCCGCGACGAAGCCAGGGGCACGCGCCGCATCTATTCGATCGACCCGGCCGGGCTCGGCCAGATCCGCGCCTGGCTCGACCGATTCTGGGGCAAGGCGCTCGCGGCCTATGCCGAAGCCGCCGAAAGGGAGGAACAAGAATGAACCTCGAAGCCCAGCGCATCAGCCCGGCCCCGATCCGCAAGAGCCTGCGCGTCAAGGCAAGCCGGCAAAAGGCGTTCGACACCTTCGTCGCCATGGGCGGCTGGTGGATGAAGAGCCACAGCCTGGTCCCGTCGGGCCAGAAGGACGTGATCATCGAGCCTCGCGCGGGCGGCCGCTGGTACGAGACCGGCAATGACGGCGCCGAGCACGAGTGGGGCAAGGTCGTCGCCTTCGAGGCGCCGGACCGGCTGCTGCTGACCTGGTCGCTCACCGGCGACTTCAGCTACGACCCCGCGTTCGAGACGACGGTCGAGGTCCGCTTCACCGCCGACGGCGACCACACGATCGTCGATTTCGAGCATCGCGACCTCGACCGCTACGGCGACAATGCCGAGGCGGTGCGCGGCGGCATGGACGGCGGCTGGGGCGAATTGCTGGCGGGTTATCGGCGTGCGGTCGAAGGGGGCTGATCACTCGTCCAGGGCCGCGCGCGCGAGCACGTCGGCATGACCTTCGATCATCAGGGCCGCCTCTTCATCGCGCCCGCCATGTCGCAATATGTCCTCATAGGCATTGACGAGATACAGGCCGAGCGTCGGCCCGGCGTCACGGACGGCGCCGGTTGCGAATAAGGGTGCGATCAGAGCCTCGGCCTCATCCCATCGTTCCGCGCGGGTAAGCGCCTCGACATAATTGTAGGTGACGCTTGCCCGATCGCAATCGCAGGCAAGCGCGCGCTCATAGGCGGCGCATGCGCCTTCATAGTCGCCATTTTCGGATCGATTATTGCCAAGGCCCTCCCAGAGCGACCAATTGCCGGGTATCTCTTCGACGCCCCGTTCGAGCACGGCGATCGCTTGCTTGCGCCGCCCCATCGCCATCAGCGCTCGCGCCTGAATCTCGAAGCCCCCGGAATATCGGCGCGCTTCGAGCTGCTGCCCGGCCTTGAGGGCCGCGGGCGCATTATTGCGGTTCAACAGATCGTAGGCCCGCTCCATCAAAGCCTCCGACTCCGCGAGTCTGGCGGCGGCGTCCTCGTCCTTCCCGCTCACTCCGCCGGCCAGTTCTCCAGCACTTCCACGAACCGCGTCAGCCAGGCATTGGTCAGGTGGCCGTCCACCACCCTATGGTCGATGGTCAGCGAGACATAGGCCATCGGGCGGATCTGGATCGCGTCCTGGCCGCCCACCTCGCGCACGACCACGCGCTTTTCCAATTTGCCGACGCCCAATATCGCCGATTGCGGCTGGTTGATGATGATCGGCGCGGCGAAAAGCGAGCCCGAGACGCCGTGATTGGAGATGGTGAAGGTGCCGCCCTTGATGTCGGCCGAGGTCAATTTCTCCTGGCGGGCTTTCTCGATCAGCGCCTCGAGGCCGGCGGCGATGCCCTTCAAGGAAAGCTGCTGCACCTTGCGCAGCACCGGCACGATCAGGCCCTTGCTGCCGAGCGCGGTGCCGACGCCGATATCGACGTCGTCGTAAAGCTCCAGCTTGTCGGCGTGCCAGCGGCTGTTGATCGCGGGCGCCACCTTCATCGCCTCGGCCGCAGCGGCCACCAGATAGGCGGTGTAGGTGAGCTTGACGCCCTTCTTCGCATAGGCCGCCCTGTGCGCCTCGCGATGCGCGAGGATCGCCGAGAAATCCGCCTCGAACACCGCGGTGACGTGCGGCGCCTCGCTGACCGAGCGCTGCATGTTCTCCGCGATGGCGAGGCGCATGCGGTCGTGGGGAAGGAAATGGGAGCGGATATCGCCCGCGGCCGCGGGGATGACGCCTTCGACGGGCTTGCCGACCTTCGTGGCTTCCTCGACCGCGCGGTCGACGTCGGCCCGCGTGATTCGCCCGCCCCGGCCCGTGCCCTCGATATGGTCCGGGTCGAGATCGTGCTGGAGCACTGCGCGCTTGACCGAGGGGGATAGTCTCGCCTCCCTGCCCTCGTTCGTCCCGAGCGAAGTCGAGGGGCGTGGTCTCGGACTCGGTGCCTGCGCCCCTCGACTACGCTCGGGACGAACGGTTTCCTCTGTTTCATTCTCCACGGAAATCCGCCCCAACACCGCCCCCGGCACCGCATCCGCGTCCGTCTCGAGCAATATCTCACGCAGCACGCCGGCGACAGGCGCGGGGACCTCCACCGCCACCTTGTCGGTCTCGAGTTCGACCAGCGGATCACTCTCCTCGACGCGGTCGCCGATCCGCTTGAGCCAGGTGCGCACCACCGCCTTGGTGCCCTCCTGCTCTTCGGGGACGAGGATGTCGATCACCTCAGAACCCCACCAGCTCTTCGATTTTCGCCCGGATCTTCGCGGCCGACGGGACCGCCCAGTCGAGCAGCACCGGATTATGCGGACTCGGAATGTCCGGCATCGTCACCCGCGCGACCGGGGCGTCGAGGTCGAGAAAGGCCTCGTCCGCGACCACCGCGGCGATCTCGGCGCCGAAGCCGCCGGTCCTCAGATCCTCGTGGACGATCAGGCAGCGCCGGGTGCGGCGGACGGAGTCCAGGACCATCTCCCGGTCCCACGGCATCAGCGTCCTCAAGTCGATCACGTCCGCCGAAACTTCCTTCGCCGCCTCCTCGCAGCGGGGCACCATCGCGCCCCAGGTGACGATGGTGATCACGTCGCCCTCCCGGGTCTTCTTCGCCCGTCCGAAGGGCAGGACGTAATCGTCGCCCGGATAAGGGCGCCGCGCCCAAGGATCGTCCAGCATCGCGCGATGCTCGAAGAACACCGTCGGGTCGTTGCCGCGCAGGGCGGAGCGCAGCAGCCCGACCGCATCCTCGGCATTGGACGGCGCCGCCACCAGCCAGCCCGGATTGTGGACGAACTGCACCTCGTTGGTCTGGCTGTGCCAGGGATCGCCGCATTTGAAGAAGCCGATCGGCATGCGCAGCACCATCGGCGCGGCGAAGCGGTTATTGGTGCGCCAGCGCATCGTCCCGCAATCGTTGATCTGCTCGAGGGCTGGTTCGGCATATTTGCGGAACTGGATTTCCGGAACGGGCATGAGGCCGGCCAGCGCCATCCCGACCGCGCGGCCGATAATGCCTTCCTCGCTGAGGCTGGTGTCGAACACGCGGGCGATGCCGTGCTTCTCCTGCAGGCCCAGGGTCACCGCGTGGACGCCGCCCTTGGGCCCGATATCCTCGCCGAACAGAAGCACGCGCGGGTTGATCTCGAGCTCGAGGTCGAGCGTGCGGCGGATCGCGGTGACCATGTTGATCCGCTGCCCCTGCGGGCGCGGAGTCTCGGTCGATTTCGGCGCGCGATATCCCCTCGTCCACTGGCCCCCGCGCTGCTGCATGATGCCGTCATAATAGACATGGTCGGCGACCCGCTCCGGGTCAGAAATGCCGCGCGCTTCCGCCTCGACCCGCGCGGCCTCGACCGCCGCTTCGGCGTCGCGCGCGATCGCCTCCCACTGGGCCTCGTCCATCAGCGCCGGCACCAGGTACGCCTTGAGCTTCGGCAATGGATCGCGCGCCCATTCCGACGCGACGAACGCCTCGCTCTTATAGGTCTGCGTATCCTGGAAGCTGTGCCCCTGCAGCCGCGGCACGGTGAGCCGCAGCAAAGCCGGCCCGGCGCCCGCGCGCACATAAGCCACCGCGTCGGCGATCAGCCGCGCGGCCTCGCCCGGCTCGGTGCCGTCGCCCGCCAGGAAGTGGAGGTTCGAAAAGCTCGCCAGGTTCGCGGCGATGTCGCCGCCCGGCGTCTGGTAGGAGGAGGGGACCGAAATGCCGTATTGATTGTCCTCGATGTAGAACAGCATCGGCAGCTTCTGCGTGGTGGCGATGGTCAGCGCCGACCAGAAGCCGTTGGTGGCGCAGCTGGCGTCGCCGCCGAGCACGACCGCGATCGCCTCGTCATAGCCGTCGTCGCCGAGCACCTCGCGATGATATTGGATCGCCTGCGCCCAGCCGGCGGTCGGCGTATATTGCGCTCCGACGCCGCCGCACATCGGCAATGCGGGACAGCCGCCGACATTGGGATAGTTGAACACCACGCCGATATCGCGCCCGTCCGAATAGCCGCCCTCACGTCCCATGTTCGAGCCGAGCGCCTCGACCGGCTCGACGCCCAAGGCAAGCAGCAGCGGCCGCGAGCGATAATAGCCGCAGGCGCCGTCGCGCGGATGATCGAGCCGCGTGCCGAGCAGGACCTGCGCCAAATCGTGGCCGCGCGCGCTGAACTGGTAGAGGATCTTGCGCTCGGGGACGAGCCGCTCCTCCTCGATCCGGTCCAATGCCCGGCTGACATGGACCAGCCGGGCGACCTCGCGCCAGTCGAAATCGGGGTCCGGCGCGCCCGTTTCGGCGTCGCGCTCGCGGATCGGCGCCTCAGCCATCGAGCTTCTCCACCACGGCGCCGGCGAAAAGGTCGACATTGTCGTCGGCGAGGCCGACCACGTTGAACCGGCCCGATCCCGCCATGTAGATGCCCTTCTCGGCGCGAAGCTCCAGCACCTGCGCCGGGCTCAGCGGCAGCATCGAGAACATGCCCTTCTGCCCGGCGACATAAGCGAGCCTTGGATCGAATGCCGCGAGCCGGGCCCGGATCGCGCGGATCCGCGCGCCCATCGCCTCGACCTCGGATTCCCAAAGCGCGCGCAGCTCCGGATCGTCGAGGATGATCCGCGCCACCGCCGCGCCATGGTCGGGCGGCATCGACCAGGAGGTGCGGGCGAGCCCGAGCAGATTGCCGAACGCGATTTGGGCCCCGCGCGCGCTCGTCCCCTTCACGAAGAGATTGCCGAGCCGGTCGCGATAGCAGCTGAAATTCTTGTCGCAGCTCTGCGCGATCAGCGCCTGATCGGCCGCCTCGACGACCATACGCGTGCCCGCCGCGTCGGCCTCGAGCCCGTCGCCGAACCCCTGATAGGCGAGGTCCACGAACGGGATCAGCCCGCGCGCCGAAATGAGGTCGGCGACCGCGCGCCACTGGCCGAGATCGAGGTCGGCGCCGGTCGGATTGTGGCAGCAGCCGTGCAGCAGCACGATATCGCCCGCCTCCGCTTCCCCGAGCGCGTCCATCATCCGATCGAAGCAGATCGTCCGGCTATCCTTGTCGTAATAAGGATAGGGGATCATCTCGACGCCGGCGGCGCCGAGCAGAGGCGGGTGATTGGGCCAGGTCGGCTCGCCGAGGAAGATGCGGGCATTGGGATTTGCCCGCGCGATCAGCTCGGCGCCGAGTCTGAGCGCGCCGCAGCCGCCCGGAGTCTGCAACCCGACGATGCGATCGTCCGCCGCCGCCCCGGCGCCGAACACGATCGGCTTGATCAAGGCGGTGAAGCGGGTGTCGCCGGCCGAGCCCAGATAGGATTTGGTCTCCTGCGTCTCGACCAGCCGCCGCTCGGCGGCCTTGACGCACTTCAGGATCGGCGTGCCGCCCGCGGCGTCGCGATAGACTCCGACGCCGACGTCGATCTTCTCGGGGCGCGGATCGGCGGCGGCGAGCGCGATCAGCGCGATCAGGCTGTCGGAGGGCTGCTCCTCCAGCCGGTCCAGGAGTTTGGGCTTGTCGCTCACCATGAACCCCTGTTCCATCCATGCCTCCGTGAAGCTTTGCCGTCTATTCCTAGTGGAACCGGCGCGCAAAGGCTTATCATATTCGGCACGTTCTTGCCGCTTTGTGAAACGTACGTTTCATGCTATAAGCAAAACGTGAGCGACGAATTTCATCTGGACGCAATAGACCGGCGGATCGTTCGGCTGCTGCAGCGCGACGCCAGCCTCAGCCACGCCACCTTGGCGGAGACCGTCGGCGCCTCGGCCGCCTCGGTCTGGCGCCGCGTGCGCAACCTCGAGAAGGAGGGCGTGCTCGGCGCCTCGGTCCGCCTCGCCGACCCCGCCCGCCTCGGCCGAGCGGTCAACGTGCTCTGCCAGGTCCGCATGCAGCGCCAGACCGTCGACGCCCGCGCCGCCTTCGAGGCCTTCATCGCCGGCCGCGAGGAGATCGTCGAATGCTACGCCATGTCGGGCGAATGGGACTATCTGCTCCGTATCGCCGTCCGCGACGTGGCGGATTACGACCGCTTCATCAGACAAGGCGTACTAGCGCACCCGAGCGTGGCGAACGCGGCGAGCAACTTCGCGCTTAGACAGGTGAAATATACGACTGAGATCCCGGTTTAGCCCATCGAGCTTGATTGACTCGCTGATCATCCCAAGCGATGAATTGCTATCGACGATTCATTATATCCGAGGTACGCGAGGCAAATAGTCCGATGGCCGGCAAGTGCCTGTATATCGCCGCGTTGACGTCGTTGCTCGCACCTTCAGGCATAACAGCGACCCAATCGCAAGTTCGCGACGCCTGCCGAGCCGATCGAACCAGCGATGCCTGTGTGCGAGCGCGCACGGAAGCGGCTCGCCAGCCGTATGAAATCCCTCCGCTCGAAAGACTTGAGGCCGCGGGTGATAGAGTTCGACAAGTCTTCTATGTCGACAGAGCCGGCGAAATCATGGTGAGCTTCATCGCGCAGCGCGGCGGATCGGCGGTGGCGACGGTTCAATACCCTCGACGTCGCGACGGCCGCATTCCGCCGCCGCTCCGGGCTCTTGTTCCCGAGCGGGTGTGGCGAGAGGTGCTTGCACTGTCGGAGCCATTCAATGCGCGGCCGCCGCCGCCCGATTCTCGCACGATCTGCCTGGACGGCGGGACCTATCTTATCGTGGCAATAGATCCGGGCCGGTCCGACCGGCTGGGCCGGACAACGAGGCAGACACTGGGCCATGACTGCGAGCGAGGTCCCGCACCGGCCTACGCTTATGCGATTGCGCGATTGGCACTCCCGCTCTTTCCAGCTTGCGCGCGCATCGACGCCCGGCGCTTTGCCGACCCGGTGCGACGACTGGGCGCCTGTCGGTTGCTGCGGGGCGACCGGATGGCGGCGGCAGAAGTTTTGAGTCGCGCGCAGGGATTCGGCATGACCGGCAATGCCGGAGATACGGCGCGGCTCGCCGGCCTATTCTCGGCCCGGTCGGAGTTGCATTGGGACGGCACTCTTCAGGCGGGCGATCCGGCCGTGCTTTGGGCCGCGCGGGCAGCACCCAGCTTGGGCGTCACCCGCCTATTGATCGAGGCTGTCGAAGGGATAAGCGCGCGCCGCGTCCGGCTGACTGGGCGACTCACCCGTCCCGTCGACACCAGGCGCGGAACGGCCACGGGCCCTGAGACCGCACAGGTCGAGCAACTCTGGCGGCGCGATCGGGACGGGCTGTTCCGCGTCGCGCGGGCGACAGTCGGCGCTTGGGAGCCCTTCGCTCCTCCGATAAATGATTAGATGAATGAAGCGTTCTGATGATGCTGGTGGCGGTCGGCTCGGCGGCGGCGGAACAAACGGTTCGGCAGCCGTCCTGCGCTTAAGAAGTTCGAGCGACCTAGCAGCTTACCACGTCGCCGCTTACTAGCGCACCCGATCGGTGCGGGCGCAACCCAGTTAGTTGCCGTGCTGGCAAAGTGCTTCGAGTTCGCGATCGAGCACCTCCATCGCCTCAATCATCTGGGTGAAGTCAGGCAAGGGGAACTCGTTCGGCCTATCGTAGCGAAAATAGTGCGCCTTATACGGCTCATTTAAATGCTCAGCTATCTCCCGAAGTCTAGGAGCATCTGATTGAAATCCGCGCTCATTTGCCAGCTCAAATGCGCGAACGAGATCATGACCAATCTCACGACTGAGATGTTTATCATCGGGCGAGCCTCCACAAGCTACGTAGGCCGCTTTCAGCATTAGCTCTAAGCCAAGACCAATTAAGTAGTGGATAGAGAGTGAGTAAGTGCCGTTAAATGCAAATAACTCTGGATTTTCAGGGCTCCTTTCCTTTCCGTCGTCCATAGCAGGTCGATACAGGCGATCTGAGGCGAGTGCGTGGGCGCGCCCAGTTTCGTAAAGGCGTTGAGCCACCTCGATGCTCATGGACCAATTCTCCCACCATCGCACAATTCAAATGTTGGGCGACAAACCGAGTTGTCGAACGCATTGCTCGCGTTAGCGATGGCATTCAACGTCCGAGATGCAGGGAGTGCGCAGCGCCTGGGAACCGTCCCCTCTCCCACCCATTGAATCGCCCGCGATACGATCGGGAGACATGCACATGGCCGCGCGGCCTTATTGGAAGGGGCAGATCAGGCTCGCCTTGGTCTCGATCCCCGTGGAAATCTATTCGGCGACGCGCTCGGGCGCGACCGTGGCGTTCAACCAGATTCACGAGCCGACCGGCAAGCGCATCAAATATGAGAAGGTGGTGCCGGGCGTCGGCGCGGTCGATCCCGACGACATCGTCAAGGGCTTCGAGTATAGCAAGGGCAGCTACGTGCTGCTCGACGACGACGAGCTCGAGGCGGTCAAGCTGGAGAGCAAGAAGACGCTCGAGCTCACCCATTTCGTCGACGCCCACGAAATCGACCCTCTTTATTACGAGCGGCCTTATTATGTGGTGCCCGCCGACGATCTCGCCGAGGAGGCGTTCGTGGTGCTGCGCGAGGCGCTCAGGGAGACCAGGAAGGTCGGGCTCGGCCAGCTCGCCATGCGCGGCCGCGAATATGTCGTCAGCTTGAAGCCCTGCGGCCGCGGCATCCTGCTGGAGACGCTCCGCTACGCCGACGAGGTGGTGAAAGCGCAGGGCTATTTCCGCGACATTCCCGATGCGAAGGCCGATCCGGAGATGCTTGAGCTCGCCGAAGCGCTTATCGACAAGAAGGCGGCCAAATTCGATCCGGACAAGTTTCACGACCGCTATGTCGATGCGCTGCGCGAGCTGATCGAGAAGAAGCGCAAGTCGAAGGGCGCGCGGATCGAGACCGAGGAGGAGGACACCGCGCCCAAACGCGGCTCCAACGTCATCGACCTGATGGCCGCGCTCAAGAAATCGATCGAGCGGCCCGGCGCGAAGACGGCCGCGGCGAAGAAGGCCGCGCCCGCGAAGAAGGCGCCCGTCGCTAAAAAGAGCGCGCCCGCGCGGAAGCGGGCTTGATGCCCATGCTCGGACTCGTTCGTCCCGAGCGAAGTCGAGGGGCGTCCGTGATGACTCCGTGCCCGCGCCCCTCGACTTCGCTCGGGACGAACGGAGGTTAGGGTCATGGCTAAAACCGCCGACCCGCTCGCGACCTACAACAAGAAGCGCGACTTCGCGAAGACCGCCGAGCCGGCGGGGAAGGTGGCGCCGCGCAAGGGCAAGGCGCTGACCTTCATGGTCCAGAAGCACGACGCCACCCGCCTCCACTACGATCTGCGGCTCGAGCTGGAAGGCACGCTGAAAAGCTGGGCGGTGACGCGCGGGCCCAGCCTCGACCCGGCCGACAAGCGGCTGGCGGTTCGCACCGAGGATCATCCCCTGTCCTACGCCACCTTCGAAGGCACGATCCCCAAGGGCCAATATGGCGGCGGCACGGTGATGCTCTGGGACCGCGGCGTCTGGATCCCGCATCCCGGCAAGGACCCCGTCAAAACGCTTGCGGAAGGCCACCTCCATTTCACCCTCGAAGGCGAGCGGATGAAGGGCGAATGGATCCTGATCCGCCTCAAGCCGCGCGGCAAGGAGCGCGGCGAGAACTGGCTGCTCCGCAAGATCGAGGACGAATATGCGGGCAGCCCGACGGGGCTGATCGATACCTTCCTCACGTCGGTGAAGACTGGCCGCACGATGGACGATATCGCGGCGGGGAAGAAGGGCGCCGAACTCAAACCGTCATCCCCGCGAAAGCGGGGATCCAGTCCGGCTTCGACATCAAAGAAGAAGCTGGATTCCCGCTTTCGCGGGAAAGACGTGAGGTTTCCTAGCTTCACGGAGCCGCAAAAGGCCACGCTCGTCGATGCGGTCCCCGCCGGCGCCGCCTGGCTGCACGAGATGAAATATGACGGCTATCGCTGCCTGCTCGCGCTCGCCGGCGGGGAGGCGAAAATCCACACCCGCACCGGGCTCGACTGGACGGAGAAGTTCCCCGAGATCGCGCGCGCCGCGGGCGAGATCCAGGCCGGCAGCGCGCTGCTCGACGGCGAGATCGTGGCGCTGGACGACAAGGGCAGCACGGGCTTTTCGGCGCTCCAGCAGGCGATTTCCGAGGGCGGGCGCGGGCTGACCCTGTTCCTGTTCGACGTGCTGGAGATCGACGGCGAGACGCTGGAAAAGCTGCCGAACCTGGAGCGCAAGCAGCGCCTCGCCGCCTTGCTCGGCGAAGGCGTGCCGCCCTTCATCCTCTATGCCGACCATATATTGGGCAAGGGCGAGCAGCTCTTCGAGGCGATGTGCGAGGCGGGCCAGGAGGGGATCATCTCCAAGAAGGCCGACGCCCCCTATCGCCACGCGCGGACGAAGAACTGGCTCAAGGTCAAATGCACGCGACGCCAGGAATTCGTGATCATCGGCTGGTCCGAAAGCGACAAGAAGGGCGGCGGCTTCCGGGCCCTGCTGCTCGGCCTCAACGAGGACGGCGGGCTGCGCTATGCGGGGAAGGTCGGCACCGGCTTCTCGCAGGCGGTGCAGCTCGATCTTCGCGCCCGCCTCGACGCGCTCGCGGCGGACGAGGCCCCGGCCCCCGTCCCCCGCGCCGACGCGCGCGGCGCACACTGGGTGAAGCCGGAGCTGGTCGCGGAGATCGCCTTCGCCGAGTTCACCGCCGACAATGTGGTGCGCCACGCCAGCTTCCTGGGGCTGCGCGGCGACAAGGAGGCCAAGGAGGTGGTCGCGGAAATGCCGCAAGCAACGCCCGAGCCCGCCGCGGACGATGTCCGGATCAGCAACCCCGACCGGGTCATCTTCCCCGACGCCAAGGTCACCAAGGGGGACCTCGCCGCTTACTATCGCGCGGTCGGGGAGATCATGATGGTGTGGAGCGCCGACCGCCCGATCAGCCTGGTCCGCTGCCCGCAGGGCCGGGCGAAGAAGTGCTTCTTCCAGAAACATGACAGCGGCACGTTCGGGCCGCACGTCCTCCACGTCCCGATCCGCGAAAAGGACGGGCACGATGAGGATTACCTCTATTTCGAGGACAAGGCCGGAATCCTCGCCTCCGTGCAGATGGGGACGATCGAGTTTCACGGCTGGGGCTCGAAAGTGGCGGACGTCGAGAAGCCCGACCGGATCGTGTTCGACCTCGACCCCGACGAAGGCCTGGATTTCGGCCTGGTCAGAAAGGCGGCGAAGGACATCAAGACCCACCTCGCCGACATGGGCCTCACCACCTTCCCGATGCTGACCGGGGGCAAGGGCGTGCATGTGATCGTACCGCTTACGCCCGAAGCGGAATGGCCCGAGGTGAAGGATTTCGCGCATCGTTTCGCGCTCGCGCTGGCCGAGGCCCAGCCCGAGCGCTTCACCGCCGCCCTCGCGAAGGCCAAGAGGACGGGCCGCATCTTCATCGATTATCTGCGCAACCAGCGCGGCGCGACCGCGATCATGCCTTATTCGGCGCGCGCTCGCGAAGGCGCGCCGGTCGCGGCGCCGATCAATTGGGAGGAGCTGGACGAAATGAAATCGGGCGCGCGGTTCAGCGTCCGGGATGCCGAGCTTCTGCTCGAGCGGGCGTCCTCGCGCCTGCTTCAGGGCTGGGGCGAAGCCGCGCAGGTTCTGCCGGGCGTCTGAGCCAGAGCCACGCGCCGACGCCCGCCGCCACTGGCAACCCGATCGCAAGCCCGACCGCCACCCCGGGCGACGCGCTGCCCGCAAAGGCATAGACCGCGCCGATCATGACGTTCGCGGCCGCGGCGGCGGCAAGCGCGGGGCCGAACGGCGCCCGCCCGGCGCCCGCGGCGAGGATCGAGGCCTCGCCCAGCACCGGCACCGCCCGGCAGGCCAGGATCAGGACGATGCCGTGCCGCGCCGAGGCCGCCGCGAAACGCCGGTCCATCGCCTCTCCGAGGATCCGGCGGGCCAGCGGCGAGCCCGAACGGCCGAGCGCGAGCCCGGCCGCGCAGCCCAAAGTGAGACCGAGCGCATTGACCAGGGTGCCGAGCCAGGGACCCAGAGCGGCGCCGATTGCGGTGGCGAGCAGGCTCGACGGCACCGGCAGGACGATGTCGAGCGCGAGCAGGCTCCCGCCGCCCAGCGCGATCGCCCCCTGCGCGGCCGCCGCCAGCGCCTCGGTCCGCGCTTCGACCGCCGCGCCGAACAGGAAAAACGGAATCAGGATCAGCCCGAGCAACAGAGCCATTGCGAAGCCGGCCCTGAACAGTGAAAGTGAGGAAATATTCGTCGCCATTCCGGCCTTCCAGTTCTTCGCGGAGCAAGAATAGATGCTGCTGGCCTTGGCACAAGCCCTCGCTTCAGCGCCCGCGCTCCCGCCCCCGGACGGCCGCGTCCCGATAATCGTCACCGCCTCGCGCGCCGCCGAGGGACACGTGGCGGGGATCAGCAGCGTCGATGCGGACGAGATAGCGCGGCTGCAGCCCGGCTCGCTCATTGAGGCGCTCGACGACGTCGCCGGCGTGCGCGCCGTCTCGACCGGCGGCATCGGCGGCGGCAGCTTCCTGTCGATCCGCGGCGGTGAGCCCAATTTCACCATGGTGCTGATCGACGGCGTCCGCCTCAACAACCCGACCAACAGCCGCGGCGGCGCCTTCGATTTCTTCGCCATCGATCCGATGCTGGTCGAGCGGATCGAGGTCGCGCGCGGCGCGGTTTCCGCCGTGCACGGCGCCGACGCCTTGTCGGGCGTGGTCAACATCCGCCTGCGCGCGCCCGTCCGCGGCGAGACCAGCGCCGCTGCACAAGCGAGCCTGGGGAGCGAAGGCGATCTTGGGCTGGGTCTGGGCGTCAATCATGGCTGGCGGGATGGCGGCCTGCTCGTCTCGGCCGGCTGGTATGACAGCGGCGGCCTCGACCTCGGCTCCGACCTCGAACGGCGCCAGGCGCTGGCCAGGATCGACCAGCGCATCGGCGGCTTCGAGCTGCGCGCGCTCGGCCTCTACGCGCATGCGGATCGCGCCGCCTTTCCGGAGGATAGCGGCGGCCCGCTGTTCGCGGTCAATCGCGACCGCGAGATCGGCGACTACGAATTGCGCGCCGGCGCCTTCTCGCTGCGCCGGGCTCCGGGCGCGGACATCCGCCCGGCTTTCACCCTCTCCTGGTCCGAGCAGCGCGACGACAGCGCGACGCCCGCCATCGCGCCGGGCGCGCTCGATGGCGTCCCCGCGCTGACCGCCGACGCCCGTTTCCGCCGCGTCGAGGCGATCGGCGAGGCGGGCGTCGGCCGGGGGCGGCTGACCGCGATCCTGGGCGCCGCTTACCTGCGCGAATCCGGGCGAAGCGAGGGCATGATCGATCTCGGCTTCCCCCTGCCCGTCGCCTTCGACCTCGTCAGGACCACGCGAAGCGCCTTCGCCGAGGCCGCCTGGCGGCCGATCGAGCCGGTCGCGATCAACCTGGCCGGCCGCTATGACGACGTCGCTCATGGCCCCAATTCCTGGACCGGCCGCCTCGCCGTCTCGGTCCGGCCGAGCCCCGGCGGACCCGCCGTCTTCGCCCGCATCGGCGAGGGCTATAAATTGCCGAGCTTCTACGCGCTCGGCCATCCGCTGATCGGCAATCCCTCCCTGCGTTCCGAGCGCAGCCGCAACATCGAGGCCGGGATCGAATGGGCGCGCGATGGCGGCGATCTCGTCCGCCTGACCCTGTTCGACAATCGCTTCCGCGACCTGATCGATTTCGATCCCTCGCTCTTCGCCATCGTCAACCGCGACCGGGTCCGCGCCCGGGGCGCCGAGCTCGAGGCGCGCTGGACGGTCCGGCCGGGCGAGACGCTCGCCGGCGCGCTGGCCTGGCTCGACCTCGATTCAACGACTCCGCTGCGCAACCGCCCGCGCTGGCAGGGCTCGCTGCGCGCGGTCTGGCGCGCGTCGCACCGGCTCGAGCTCAACGCCGCGATCCGCGCCAATTCGCGCTTCAACGACAGCTCGATCCCGACCGGCCTCGTCACCGCGCGCGGCCATGCCGAGGCCGATCTCGGCCTGCGCTACCGGCTCGGCCCAGGGCTCGTCCTGGACGCCGCGCTCCGGAACCTGACCGACAGCAACCACCAGGACGCGGTCGGCTTCCCCGCCCCCGGTCGCCTGCTGCGCGCGACCCTGAGCGCGGCCCTCTAAGGCGACGCCCAGCCTCCCCCTACCATTCGCCCTGAGCCTGTCGAAGGGCCTTCCTTCTTCGGGCGCAAGAATAGGGAAGGGCTTCGACAACCCCGGATCCAGTCCGGGGCCGAACGGAGCGGGGGATTCGACACTTGCCGGCTACCGCCGAGACCCGCCCCTCGGCCGCCAGCGGCCGATATGCGCCCAGGTCGGCGCCCGCGCCGGAGTCGCGCCGAGCAGCCTTGTGTTGGCGGGCGGATCGAACAATTGGCAGGCCGGCAGGCTGCGCGGGTCGAGCCCGGCGACCAGGTCCCAGGTCCGCCGCGGATCGGGCTGGGTCGGCGCCCAATCGGTATAGTTCTGGCTGACCACGGGCGCGTTGGCCGGCGCCAGCGGATAGCCGGAGAAATAGAAGCTTTGCGGCTGCATCCGTCCGTTCACCGGCGCGAAGGCGTAGCCGAACATGATCGCCTGGTTCCCTGTCTGGTCGGGGCTAGCGCCGACCTGGACCGGCCGCCCGGTCGCGCCGGAAACCCAGAAGGAATAGCCCTGCGCGCCGCCGCCGAGCTGGCGGCTGTCGCTCAAGGCATATGGCAGATGCTTGATGAAGTCGCGGCGCGGCGGGTGATTGAGCGGCGAGAACAGGCAGACCGGCGGCATGCCGGCGGGCCGGTCCTGCTCGTAGGTGACGAAATAAGCGGTGTTGCCGAGCGAGATGAACGAGCAGGTGTAATTGTTCGGGATCGGGAAGATCGGCAGGCAGCGCCGCTCATAATGCTCCATCATCGCGCCAATGCCCTGGCCCGGCCGGCCCCGCCAGGTCGAATCGTAATAAGTGGCGCCGAAGGAGACCTCATAGTCGCGGCCGGGCCTGAGCGGCAGCGGCGGGCGGCCGTCATAAGGCGGCATGTGCCGCTGATAATCGTTGTAGACCCGGTACATCGTCCAGCGCGACTGCCAGAAGGGCGGATATTGCGCATCGGCCGGCTGGCCGCGCGTGCGCCGGTAGACGCAGGTCGGCGGCACGCATGGGCTGCCGCTCGGCGGATTGTGCACGCCATAAGTCTGGTAGACCGGGCCGGCGCTGTTGCCGCCGGACTGGTCGGCGGGCGCGGCGCTGGCGGCGCAGCCGGCGAGCGCGAGTGCAAGGGCCAGCGGCGGCGACGAAGAAAGTATCCGGGACGTCATGGTTCGAATCCCCCTGTTCGAGCGACCGGTCGATACTAGCCCGAAATGCGCGCCGTGAAAGGCCGGTTATTAGCCTTCCTAATACTGCCTAGTATTCCGACTTCCAAACCGGTGGAAATCATGCATTGATGCACGATCCGGCAAATAGGGGGAGTCGCGATGATCCGCCTTGAACTGAAACCTCTCAAGACGGTCGAGGATGCGCGCTCGATGCTGGAGACGGCGATCGGCCTCGAGTTCGGCACCCTTCCGCCTTATCTGTACGCGATGTTCTCGATCCCGCCGGGGAAGAACGTGGCCGCGGCCAATCTGATCAAATCCGTGCTGATGCAGGAAATGATCCACATGTGCCTGGCCTGCAACATCATGAACGCGCTCGGCGGGACCGTGAAGCTGGTCCCGCCCAAATATCCGGGGCCGCTGCCCGGCGATATCGGCCCGATCGGCAAGGACGCGCTCGTCATCCACCTCTATCGGCTCTCCAAAGAGGGGATGAAGCAGGGAATGGACATCGAGCAACCCGAGACGATCCCGAACTTTCCGGTGCTCAAGGCCGCCCCCGGCGTGCCGGCGACCGGGACGATCGGGCAATTCTACCAGCGGCTCGACGATTTTCTCGCCACCTTGCCGCCCGGCGTCTGGAAGAAAGGGCGCAACCAGATCACCGACAACCAGTTCTTCACCGGCCAGTTGTTCGCGGTGAACGATTATGCCGACGCGCACCGGGCGATCGAGGAGATCGTCTCGGAAGGCGAAGGCGCCAAGGACGAGCCGCTCGATTTCCAGCAGGAGCTCGCCCATTATTACCGCTTCGGCGAGGTCTATCACGACCGCGTGCTGACCAAGATCGCCAAGCCCCCCGGCTACCAATGGGGCCCGGCGAAGCTCGGCGTCATCTGGAAGGACGTCTTTCCGGCGATTCCCGATCCCGGCACCCATGATTTCTCGAAGGACAGCGCCGCGGCGCGCGCGGCGCAGGCGGCCTGCAACGCCGCCTACACGCGGATGGTCGACGCGCTCCAGCAGGCGGTGACCGGCACCAAAGGCGCGCTGGGCAATGCGGTGCGCGCCATGTTCGACCTGCGCCTGGCGACCCAGGTCGCGCTGCGCACTCCGCTCGCCGACGGCGTCTCGGTCGCCGGCCCCGCCTTCCTCTACACGCCGATCAAAGGGGGAGCCAAGGCATGAGCATCCTCGAAACGCCCCGCATCCTGTTCCGCGGCAACATCGCCTGGGACCCGATCGTCACCAACAACAACGCGCCTGCCTATGACGAGGACACGGCCCAAACCCTCTATCCCGACGCCCCAACCATCCAGGCCAAGGTCGCCGCCTTCCGCAAGGAGGCGATCGCCGACGTCAATCCCAACGCCAATCCTCCGAACGGCCCCAGCCGCGTCTGGAACCCGCACGGCACCCACCGCTCGAGCTTCTACGACGAGGCCTTCCCCGATCCTTCCGCGCCCGATTCCCTGATCGTCGATTCCTGCATTTCGGGCGTCGATACGGGCGGCGGGCCGGACGCCAGGGACCCGTTCGTCGGCTCGCCGGCGCGGTTCACCGGCATGCTGGTCGACCTCGAACCTTATGGTTCCTACAGCTCGCAGCTCTTCTTCGACACGATCAGCTTCGGCATCGACGGCGGCTGCCGGATCGTCGCGCCGCGCAACAGCCGGGTCAACGACCGCTACATCAACCTGGGCCGCAACCCGGTTTATTATATCGCCGGCTTCGCCTCGGTGATCTGGCAGACTTCGTTCCGCAAGGATCTGGGCCTGATCGTCGACGATTACGATTCGCTCGCGCTGCGCAAGCTCAAGGAGGCGCTGAGGCAGGACGACGTGCTCGGGCTCACCGTGCGCTGGACCGTCTACCGCACCGTCTATTACGACACGCCCGCGCTCGCCACCGATGTGCCGCTGCAGACCGCGGTCGCCGAGCAGCTCATGGCCAAGCTCGAAAGCGGCGGCTTCCAGCCCAATCCCGCCCGCTCCAAGCTGGTCGGCGCGATCGGCCTGTGGCGCAAAGGCGAGCCCGAGCATGAGCCCGGCGACCGCGCCCTGCTCGCCACGCAATGGCCGCCGGGGCAGCCCGCCGTCCCGCCCTGCGTCGGCACCGCCTTCGCCCGGCTGGGCGAGAAGAGCGTGACGCTCGATCTCGGCAATTCGATGCCGGAGACCGGGCTCGACCTCACCAAGCAGGATTGGGGCGATTTGCAGGTCCGGGCGGTCGACCCCGCCGACCCGAAGCGCGTCGTCGCCAAGCTCGGCACTTTGACCTACAAGGATTATCGCCGCGAGGCCTATGAGGCGGGCTCGGGCATCGTCACCCTGGCGGTCGCCGCCGCCGACGCCAGGGCCGCGGCCAAGGCCAATATCCAGGTGGTCCAGGCGAAGACCGGCACCGTCCTTCTCGACGAGGCGCCGCTGCGCGCCATCCCGCTCGTCCCCAATCTCTATTTGAACGCCGGTGAGGCGGCGACCGCGAAGCTGCAGCTCTATCAGCGCGGCGCGCCGGCGGGTGCCGGCATTCCGATCACCTTGTGCCAAATGAGCGCCGACGGCAGCACCATCCAGGGCAAGACCCAGATCGTGACCGGCGCGGGCGGCGTCGCCAGCTTCCCGATCCAGGTCGGCGAGGGCGAGATCGAGGCGTTCGTGCCCTTGCCCGGGGGCAATCCGGTGCTGCCGACGGGCGGCCTCAACACCATGATCAACACCTATATGTACGTGCGCATCCTGCCGGCCGACGCCGCGATCGGCGCGCTGCCGCCGACCTGGGACAATGTCTACGCCAAGGTCCTCGCCAATTGGAAGGCGATGGCGCCGTGCATGGACAATTGGCTCGACCTCGACGACGAGGCGCAGGTCCGCGCCTACGCCCCGGTGATCAAGGCGCTGACCGACCCCGCCGCCTTCGAGAATTACCGCTTCATGCCGGTGACCCGCGACATGAGCCCGGGCTGCCGCGCTTTGCTCTACAATTTCCTCGACGGGAAGAAGCCCGCCGCCGCGCCGGCCGAGGCCAGGCCCAATGCCAGGCTGAAGGCAAAGGCGCCGAAGCCCGCCGCGAGCCGCCTCGCGGAGATGAGCAAATCGATGCGCTGACGGGCCGACATTCCGCCTTCTAATCCCTCCCCCTTGAGGGGGCAGCGGGTCGGCCATGCCCCCGGCATGGCCTCAACAGCGCGGGCGCTGTTGAACCGCTGCTGGTAGGGAGGGGGTGTTCGGCGTCCGAGGTTTTTCGCCTAGACTGAACCCCCTCCCCCTACCCCCTCCCCGCCGGGGACGTGGAGGCTTGCGGACACGAGCCTTCTAAATGTCGATAGAGCCTAGGACCCGCCCGCCCGGCGCTGCCGCGTCCACATATGGGGCGGCGCGCCATAATGGCGGCGGAAGGCGTGGCTCAGGGCGACCTGGTCCGAATAGCCGGTCGCCTCGGCTGCGGCGGCCACCGAACGGCCGCTTTCGAGCAAGCCGGCGGCGCGAGCGAGGCGCAGCGCGCGATGATAGGCGATCGGCGCGCGGCCGAAGGCCGACTTGAAATAGCGGGCGAGATGGAATTGCGAGAGGCCGGCGACCGAGGCCATCTCGGCCAAAGTGACGCCCCGGTCGTCATGGTCGTGGAGGAAGCCGCGCGCCCGCTCCAGCCGCCGGTAGAGCTCGCGCCGGGTCGAGGGCTTGGCCGCCTTCAGGCCGTCGATCGCCGCGCGGCTCTGCGCCAGCGGCTCGGCGATCGCATATTCGACCCGCGCCACCAATTCGTCGGCGAGCCGCGCGCCGAGCCAGGGCTCTCGCGCGATCCGGCAGCCATAATCGTGGAGCGCCCGCCCCATCGCGCTCGCCTTGGTCGACAGGATGAGCGAGCGGCCGAGCACCGGATCGTGGCCCTCGGCCCCCGCCGCGCCGCTCGCGGCATCGGGACCGTGCGGCAGCAGCAGGCACAGCCCGGTCATCGCGCCGCGGTTGGTGCCGATGCATTCGCTGCCGGCATCGAGATAGAGGAACTGGCCCGGGCGGACGTGGATGGTGCGGCCGTCAATCTCGTAGCGCTCGTCGCCCTCGAGCACGATCTTGAGCGAAGGCGCCGGCGCGCCGATCGCGGAGCTGCCCGATTGCAGCCGGCACAAGACCAGCTTGCCGGCCGGCGTGGGCCCGCGCGGCGCCTCAAGTTGACGGTCCATCACCGTGAAATCGCAGCCCATTTCCACCCCGTGTCTTAGCCCACTAGGACAGTAGAGCATTGAGAATCTGAATGGAAGCTTACAGCCAGTTGGAGATTGCGAACGTTCCCCCGGCAGCGAGCGCGGCGGCGATCAGGAAGCGCCAGAGCGGCGCCGGGACCAGCGCCGGTCCTGCCTCGTCCGCCGCGCGGCGGCCGGTGACCATCGGCGTGACCAAATTGTCGCGGCGGACGACGAGATAATAGAGGATCGCCGAGAGGTGGACTGCGATCAGGGCGGCGAGGAGGTAGAAGATGGTCTCGTGGCGATGCGCCAGGATGCGGGCGGTTTCGTAGCTGACGAGGTGCGACAGCGGCCCCTCGTTGAGCGCGTCCTCGTCGATCGCGAACAGCCCGAGCCCGATCTGGGTGAGCAGCACGAGCAGCATCGCGACCACGCTCCACCCGCCGAGCGGATTGTGCCCGAAGGCCGGGCCGCCGCGGCCGCGCAGATAGCGCCAGACCGCTCGTGGCCCGCGCACGAAGCCGGCGAAGCGCGCGGTCGAGCTGCCGATCAGGCCCCAGAGGATGCGGAACAGGACGAGGCCCAGCAGGATCTGGCCGAGCAGGATGTGGAGGTCCATCCGCTCGAGCTCGTGGGTCGCCCACATGGCCGGGACGAGCAGGACGATCGCCCAGTGGAACAGCCGGATCGGCAGGTCCCAGACGCGGACTCTGGGCACGGAGCGGTTCAATGTTCGGGCGCCCGATAATCGTCGTGGCAGGCGCTGCAGGCCCGGGTCAGCGCCGGCATGGCGGCCCGGATGGCGGTGACGTCGCCGCGCTGCGCGGCGCGGTTCACCGCCCGCGCCGCGACCAGCAGCCGCGCCCCGGCCCGCTCGAAGCCCGCTTGGTCGGTCCAGATTGCAGGGAGCGCCCGCGTCCGCACGCCCGCCTGCGGACCGCTGCCGCGCGGGAACCAGCGCAGCACCTGCACGCCGTAATTGGCGAGCAAGGCGGCGCGCGGCCGGATCGCGGCGAGATCGGGCACGCGCCCGCGCAGCTGATCGTTGATCCCCTTCACCGCCGCGGCCATCTGCTTGTAATTCGCCTGGCGCGCCTGGACGATCGGCGCCGCCGGCCGCTGCGCATAAGCGGCCGTGGCGATGGCGGCGAACGCCGCGGCGCCGAGGATGACATGCTTCACCGGCCGACTCCCTGAACGAGGCCGGCCTTCAATAACGCGCCTTCCGCACCCGTCTAGCGGCAACGTTGCTCGTTGGCGCTGCGCTCGATCGCGCTGCCGACCAGGGCGCCCGCGATGGCGCCGATGACCGTGCCCGTGCCGCGCTCGCCGCGCCGGTCGATGCCGCGCCCGATCAGCGCGCCGGCGCCGCCGCCGACAACGAGCCCGGTCGTGCCGTCGGAGCGGCGGCAATAGCTGCGCCCGTCCTCGCCCTGCCAGGTGTCGCCCTCAGACTGCTCCTCCGCCACCGGCGCCGGCCCCTCGTCTTCAAGGGCGCCCCGATCCTCCGGGTCGGCAGACATGTCCAGGCCGTCGTCTTCTGGATAGGCCTCGGCGTCCTCGGCCGTATCGGCCGCGGCATCCCTCAAGTCTTCGGCCGCTTCGCTGGCGTCATCGTCATTGTCGAAGTCTCGGTCGACCTGCTCTTCGGGGCTGCCGCCATATTGGGCCATGGCTGGCATCGCGGCGGTCGTCATCGCCAGAACCGCCGCGGCGCTCCCGATCAGGATCCTGCGCATGCAACCCCTCCCTCCGTCGGTAAAATCCGACTCGCCGTGGGCCCGCCGACCTGAGCGCAGTCTGAACGCTGCCCTGGCGATGCGGCGCGCCCCGCAAAAAGAAAAACGCCCCGGCCAGGGGGCGGCCGGGGCGCTCTTCGCAACCCGGTCCGGCGATACGCGACAGGCCGGACCCGGAAACTGTCGAGAGCGCTTCTGCCACCGCGACCCTGACGCAAGCCTGACCGAAGCTGTAAGGTCGGGTTCAACAACATGGCGGTTTTGGGGCAACGTGTGTTGGTAAAATAATACACTTTATCCCTTGCGCTCTCGCGCGCGACACCCCAATCTCCGTTCCACGATCTTTTCCCGGGGAACGACATGGCCACCAAGACCGATGCCGACAGCGCCACCACGCTCACCCTGGAGCCGCCCGCGCCGCTCCAGAACGTCCAGGCCGACCAGGCCGCGGGGCTCGTGCCCCTCAAGGAGGAGCAGAAGACCCAGCTCCAGTCCAAGGTCGACTCCTTCGTCGACGAACTGGTCGCGCTCGATTCCAACTCGCCCGAATTCGGCAAGAAGGTGGATCAGCTGACGACGATGGGCCGCAAGGAGATCGCCGAGGCGGCGGGCGCCTCCAACCGCTTCCTCGACCGTCCGGTCAAGGCGATCGTCAAGGATACCGGCATCGGCGCGGATCTGACCCAGCTCAGGAAGACCGTGGAGGATCTCGATCCGGGCCGCGGCGGCGTGCTGACCAAGCCCAGGAAGCTGTTCGGCTTCATCCCCTGGGGGGGCAGCCTGCGCAATTACTTCCTCAAATATCAGTCGGCGCAGAGCCACATCGCCGCCATCCTCGCCGCGCTCGCATCCGGCAAGGACGAGCTTCTCATGGACAATGCGGCGATCGACGTCGAGCGCGCCAATTTGTGGAAGACGATGGGCAAGCTCGAGCAGATGATCCACATCTCCAAGGCGCTCGACTCCAAACTGGACGAAAAGGCCAACGAGCTCGACGCGACCGATCCGGCCAAGGCAAAGGCGATCCGCGAGACCGCCTTGTTCTACACCCGCCAGCGCACCACCGACCTTTTGACCCAGATGGCGGTCACCGTGCAGGGCTATCTCGCGCTCGACCTCGTCAAGAAGAACAATGTCGAGCTGGTGAAGGGCGTCGACCGCGCGTCCACCACCACCGTCGCCGCGCTCCGCACCGCCGTCACCGTCGCCCAGGCGCTGACCAACCAGCGGCTCGTGCTCGAGCAGATCACCGCGATCAACACGACCACCGCCAATATGATCGAATCGACCGGCGAACTCCTGAAGTCGCAATCGGCGGAGATCCACAAGCAGGCGGCCTCGGCGACCATCCCGATCGAAGTCCTGCAGCGCGCCTTCCAGAACATCTACGACACGATGGACACGATCGACCGCTTCAAGATCGAGGCGCTCGGCAACATGAAGCAGACCGTCGACACGCTCGGCAAGGAGGTCGAGAAGAGCCGCGGCTATATCGCGCGGGCCGAAGGCGTCGAGCAGAACCGCCTCGCCAGCGGCGGCGGCGGCAGCGTCGGCGCGAACCCCTTGTCCGCGATCGAGGGGTGAAATGTGGCGCGCTGCCGGCCCTTTTTTCTCCGTCACCCTGAACTCGATTCAGGGTCCATGAACACTGAATCGGGGAATTCCACACGCCGGTGTTCATGGATGCTGAACCAAGTTCAGCATGACGCTTTGACGGGGGCCATCCTCCGATGAGCACGACCCGCCAGGTCAGCCAGGCCATCGCCCGCTTCGACGAGGTGATGGGCCGGCTCGACCAGAAGGCGGCGCAGCGCGGCCTGAGGGAGCATTCGTCCGCGCGCGGCCGCTCCGCCACGATCCTCAAGCTCACCGCGATCGGCATGGTGGCGGCGGTGGTGATGATCGTCACCGCGCTCTCCGGCCTGGTGCTCGGCGGGATCGGCCAGATCGGGCTTTACGGCGCGATCGCGGTCGCCCTGGTCGCGGTCGGCCTGTTCGCCCTCTGGCCGAAAGAGAGAGCCGCCGCCGATTACAAGGACGACATGCCGACCGCCGCCGTGGTGCGCCGGCTTTCGACCATATTGTCCAGCAAGCGCAATGCGCTGCCCGTCCGGGCCGAGCAGCGGGTCGACGAGATCAGCCGGCAGCTGCCTCTGCTGGAAAGCCGGCTCGCCCAGACCGAGACGCTCGATCCGCTCGCCCAGGACGCGCGCCGCCTGATGGGCCGGCACCTGCCCGACCTGATCGAGCGCTACGAGCGCGTGCCGCCGGCCTATCGCGGCGAGCGCGACGGCGAAGGCCTCACCGTCGACGAGCGCCTCGTCCAGGGGCTCGACGCGGCCAAGGCGGCGCTCGACGATCTCGGCCGCAAGCTGGTCCGCGAGGACATGGACGCCTTCCAGACCCAGGGCCGGTTCATCGAAAGCCGCTACCGGGAAGAGAACGGCCCGCTCCAGGGCGAGTGACCATGGCCTTCGAGCTCGAGCGCGTCCTTTATGAGACCGAGGATTTTCTGCGCCGCGCGATCGGCTCGCCCAATTTGCGCGCGGCCAGGCAGCGCCGCTTCCGCCGCAAGCTGGAGGAGCTCGGCCGGCGGGCGAAGCGCTCGGCCTTCGTCCTGATCGGCCTGATCGCCCTGCTGCTCGCCTTCTCCATATTTCGCGGCGGCATCGGCTTCTTCGCCTGGCTGGTGGCGATGCCGACCTTCACCGCCTTCGCGTTGCTGCTGATGTTCCAACCGACGCGCCTCCACAAGCGGCTCCAGGCCGAGGCGCCGGGCGGGGAAGCGCCGCCGACCTTGCCGCTCGGCGATCTTGCCCTGCGCGCCGAGGAAGGCCTGCTCGACCGCTGCAACGAATTGCCCGGCCGCGCCTTGCCCGCCGCCGACGCGATCGCCGCGCGCCTGCGCGAGCTCCAGCCCCACCTTGCCGAGATCGATCCCGCCGCGCCGCTCGCCGGCGACGCCCGCCGCCTGATCGGCCAGCATTTGCCGCGCCTGGTCGATTCCTATCTCCAGCTCCCGGACGACGCCCGCGCGCCGGGCTCGGAGAGCAGCCGCCGCCTCGCCGAAAGCCTCGACATCGTCGCCGCCGAGCTCGGCAACCTGCTCGAGACCTGCTGCCGAGACAACCAGGCCGACTTCGACACCCAGAGCCGCTTCATCGAGACGCGGTACCGGGAAGACAAGCGGCTGAAAGGAGACTAAGACAATAGCGCCGCACTGCTGGACAGGATTTTGGGCGCCATGAAACCGCAGGACTTCACGATCGGGATCAGAGACTTCTTTGCCATCCTCGTGCCCGGTGCGATTGTCCTGTTTATTCTGCCGAGACCCGATCCGCAGCTTTTTGGGCCCAGTTTGGAAGCGCTCGATGTAATCGCGCTCGCGATTGTCGCGTATTTGATCGGGTCGGTCGCTGACAAGCTGGGAGCGATACTCGATCTACCCCCCGACCACTTTCTCAGAAGCAAGCATCTCCCGTTCTTCTCTAAGCGACTCGCCGCCCGCAAGATGGAAGCCGAGGAGTGCCAGCGGCAATTGCTGAAGGATTGTGTCCCCCCAGTCCCTTCGCACGAACCGACGAATTCAACCCGGGTGTTTTGGTGGGACCAACTCCGGCTGGACTGCCCCGCCGCGATTCAGGAATTGGACCGCATCGAAGCGGCGCAGAAATTGTTCAGATCGTTGACGGCCGCCTCCTTTGTCCTCGCCGTCTATGAGAAGTCGGTGTCCGCCCCCGAATGGCGGCTTTTCGAGGGGGCGCTCGACCATGCGGCTTGGTGGCTGCTTCTCGCCGGGCTCATCTCGGCGGCGCTGTACGTTGCCGGCCGATTCGCCTTCTTTGCCGCGGTCTGCCGACTCGCGGTGGCCTACACGGTCCATCGGCGCTCTACTCTTGGCGCCGCCCCGGAAACCGCGCCCTGATCCACGCCGAGACGGTCTCCAGCACGACCGGCGCCATCGTCTCCTCGATCTCGGCATATTCCCCCAACCCGCCGGTGCGGGCGGTCTGGAAAAGGTGGTTGAGCCCTGGCAGCTCGGTCACCGTGACGTCGCGATTGCCGGCGGTCGCGGCGCGGATGCCGGCGAGATTGGCGGCCGGCAACACCTGCCGGTCCAGCGCGCCGTTCAGCGCCAGCACCGGCATCCTGAGGGCCCGGAGCGCCGGCGCCGGATCGTAGCGCAGGAACCAGCGGAACCAGGGATCGCGCATGCGCTGGATCATCGCGTCGCGCTGCGCCGGGACGATGCCGATGCCGGCGAGCGCGCCGTCGCTCAAGGCCGCGCGCATCGCCGCTTCCGCTTCGGCCTGGGAAAGGTCGCCGGCGGCGATCGCCATCAGCCGCGCCTGCAGCCGCCCGGCCCGGTCGAGCTCCGCCGCGCTCATGCCCATCATCTGGCCGAGCGCGCGGCGCTGCGCCTCGATAAGTTCGCTGGTCCGCGTGCCCGGCCCGGCCAACAGCACCATGAAGGCGGCGCCCGGGCTGTCGGCGGCGGCGAGCGGCCCGATCATGGCGCCCTCGCTGTGGCCGATATAGCCGATCGCGTTGCGGTCGATCTCGGTGCGCGTGCGCATATAGCCATAGGCGGCCGCCGCGTCCGTCGCGAAATCGGCCGAGGTCGCGTCCTGGAAACGGCCCGTCGACCGGGCGGTGCCGCGGTCGTCGTAGCGCAGCACCGCGATCCCCGCTCTCGTGAGATGGTCGGCGAGCACGGCGAACGGCTTGTGCCCCATCAGGGTCTCGTCGCGATCCTGCGCGCCCGAACCCGAGATCAGGATCGCGGCCGGAAACGGACCGTCGCCGGCCGGCAGGGTCAGCGTGCCCGCCAGCGTCACGCCCGGCGCGCGCGGATTGGGGATGCGCACCTCCTCGCTGCGATAGGGGAAAGGCGGACGCGGCTCCTGCGGCCGGCGCGGCGCGGCAGCGACTCCGGCGGCGCGGCGGACGAAAATCACCTCGGAGTCGGGATAGCCCGAACGGCTCCAGCGCCCGCTCATCCGTGCGCCGTCCGCGCTCAGATTGCCCTGGAAGGAGGAATCGCCCGCCGGCACGGAAAAGCGCACCGCCTGCCCTTCGCGCGCCAGGCCGGTCACGGCGAGGCCGTTCGCCATCATGTCCGGCGAATCGAACATGGCGATCGTGCCGAGCGCATTGGTGGCGACGCGCAGGATCAGGCGCAGCTCCGCGCCGTTGCGCTGGATCCGCGTCTCCCAGCTTCCATCCAGACCGTTGATAACGGGCTGCGCCGCACCAGCGCCGCGCGCGAGATCGAGCGGCAGCGGAGTCCCGTTCTGCGTGAATGTGCCCGCGAAGAGGTTGCGGGCGGGATCCCAGCGGCCGTCATAGGCAATGCGCATCGCCGGCATGGCGAAGGTCAGCCGCCCGTCGGCGATGGCGAGAGTTTCGATCGGAATCTTCCGCCCCGGCGCCTGGTCGACGCTCTCCAGCTGCCCGCTGTGCCCTCCGGCCGGGGTGCCGGCGATCGTCACGATCAGCCGCAATTGCGGCCGGCCAGGCATGGCGAGTGTGCCGTGCCAGTCGCCGAGCCAGGGCTCCTGCGTGGCGTGGGCCGGAAGCACGAGCAGGACCGCCAGCAGGGCGGCGAGGATCGAGATCAGCCGGATCATGCCTTGGTCTCCCGCGTCGATCTGGACGCCATGATCCGCAGCGCGATCAGCGCCAGCACGGCCGCCAGCGGCACCATCGACCACAAGGCCGCCTGCCTGATCGGCGCGAGCACCCAGATCGCCGTATTGGCGAGCCCGGCGAGGACGAACACCCAGCCGGAATAGCGCTGCAGCGCCTGCTTGCGCGCGGCGTCGGGCGAAGCGGGATCGACGCATGCCACCTTCTTGGGAACGATATTGCCGTAATATACGACGAGGAGACCGCAGACGATGCCGAGGAAGCGCAGTGCCAACCCTTCATCGTCCCGCGCGATCGCCCCGGTCGCCCGCGCGATGGCCAGCGCCTCGGCCACGGCGATCACGATCGCCGCATAGGAGACCGCGAGGCGCAACGACGCCTTGTCGCGCTTCATCAGCTCGGCCCCGGTCCACAGGATCGGCATGGTCAGCCCGGCGATCAGCCAATATTCCCTTTTCTCCGGCACGATCAGGAACAGTGCGATGGCGAGCGCCTCAGCGAGCGCCACCGCGATCACGGCCATCGCCAGCGAAATGTGTCCACGCGTCATGGTGTTTCTTCCTTTGCAGTCGCCGCCGCCGCGCCGAGATCGAGCCCGACCGTCTGGGCGAGACCCATCAGGGCCTCTTCGAGCACCGACATCTGGAGCCGGTAGATGATCGATTTGCCGGTCTTGCTGGCGTCGATCAGCCCGGCCTCGCGCAGCACCGCGAAATGCGCCGACATGGTGGGCTTGGAGACGTCGAACTGCTCGGCCAGCTCGCCAGCACTCATCGGCTTCTCGCGCAGCAGCGCCAGCACCCGCCGCCGCGTCGGATCCGCTAAAGCCCTGAAGACACCGCTCATGATTCGATATTTAGCTATCTATCGAATTAAGTCAAGCCTGGATGCTTGTCTCGCCGGCTCATTCGGGATTTTGCGGGTCGGAAGTCAGTCCGGCAATCTGGATGCCATGGTCGCGAATGGATTCGACGAAGCGACGCCAAATCCGACGCTTCCCCGCGCCATAAATGTGCCAAGCAGGCAGAACCGTCAGCGGGGCTACCAGGATGGATGTCTGTCGTCCGATTCGCTGATCGAGGGACGCCCTGATCCTTTTCGGCGATGCGCGCGTAATCAGCAGACGTATCTGCTTGACTGGGTTAAATAGCTCCCCGTGCATCGCCAATGCCTGGTCAGCTTGAGCGTATCGCGGATCGCCAGCAACAGTGTCTGTGAGATCAAATGTAACGACCAGCAATCGATAGGTAGTTGCCGGCCTTCGTAGAGCTACTTTGTTCAGTGCCATGACCGGACCTTATCCGCACTCTCTCCTCGTTTGAAGGGCAACGGCGGTGCCTCGAACCAATGGCTGGCGACTTTCAATGTAGGATTTCGTCTGTCACCCTCGAGCGACTCGGCCGGTCCTGAGCAGGCCGGGTGGCTCTTTCTCACCGTCGGCCGCCAGCCCGGGCAAAGGCCCAGGCCCCTGCCTTGCCCGGATTCGGCGTTTCGGGGGGAACACCCCCCGCGATTCCATGTGACATTCGTGCCAGTCGAGCCATTCGACGCCAGGCGGGAGCCGATGCCGCCCGTCTAGGCGTCCAGTTTGTCCACTTTGCGGGCAATCGTCTCAGGCGAACAGCGCCCGCGCCTTGGCCAGCCCCGCCACCCCCGCCGCGATCGTCTCGGGCTTCTTGGCGAAGCAGAGGCGGATCACGTTGCGGACCGGATCTTCGGCGTAGAAGGCCGAGACCGGGATCGCCGCGACGCCGCATTCGGCGACGGCGCGATCGCAGAATTCCACGTCGTCGACGGCGATGCCCGAGGCTTCGAGGTCGACGCAGGCGAAATAGGTCCCTTCCGCGGGCAGCACCCGATAGCCCGCCGCCGTCAGCGCCCCGGCCATGGTGTCGCGCGCGGCGGAGAAGCCGGCGCGCATGGCGTTGAAATAGGCATCGTCCTTTGCCAGGCCGTAGGCGACCGCGCTCTGCAGGTTGGGCGGGGTCACGAAGGCGATGAACTGGTGCGCGCTGGTGACCGCCGCGGCGAGATCCGGCGGCGCCGCGACCCAGCCGACCTTCCATCCGGTCAGCGAGAAGATCTTGCCCGCCGAGCCGATCTTGACCGTCCGTTCAGCCATGCCGGGCAGGGAGGACAAGGGAATATGCGCCCGGCCGTCGAACAGCACATGCTCCCAGACCTCGTCGCTGAGCGCCAAGGCGTTCGAACGGACGCAGGCCTCGGCGAGCAAGGCGAGCTCGTCGCGGTCGAAGGTCCGCGCGGTGGGGTTGTGCGGATTGTTGAAGATCACCATCCGCGTGCGGGGCGTGAAGGCCTCGGCCAGCGCCTCGCGCGTGATCCGCCAGTCGGGCGGCACCAGCCGGACCAGGCGCGGCACCCCGCCGGCGCGCAGCAGCAACGGCAGATAGGCGTCGTAGAGCGGCTGGAAGAGCACGACCTCGTCGCCGGGCGAGATCAATGCCAGCAGGGCCGACGCGATCGCCTCGGTCGCGCCCGAGGTGACGATCACCTGCTCGGCGTAGAGCGCGAGGCCCTGGTGGCGGCGGTAATGCGCGCCGACCGCCTCGCGCAAGTCGGGAAGGCCGCGCATCGGCGGATATTGGCTCGCAGCCCCGGTCAGCCCCTCCGCCGCCTTCGCCACGACATCCTCCGGCCAGCCGAAATCGGGGAAGCCCTGGCCGAGGTTGACCGCTTCATGGGCCCGCGCCGCCATCGACATGGTCTCGAAGATCGAGGTGTGGAGATTGGCGAAGACCGGGTTCATGGCGATCGCCCCTGCCCCATCGCACCGCCGTCTTCAACGGATAAGAAAAAGGGCCCGGGGCGGGGGCCCCGGGCCTCGGCGATGACGGGGGAGGAAAACCCGCCGTCGCCTCGCGAACAAGCTATTGTTCGGCCGTCCGCGGCGCGCGGTTATTGTTCCGCGTCCGTTGCCCGCGCGGCGGCGGGTTCGACCGGCTCGCCTGGGCCTTGCCCGAGGCTTCGCCCGAGGCACTGCCCGCGACGCTGCCGCTGACGGCCGAGCCGCTGAGCGCGCCGCTGGCGGTGCCCGATGCGCTGCCGGCGGCATTGCCGGCGCGATCGCGGGCGTTGGCCAGGGCGGTCCCGGCGCGGTTGCGGGTATTGGCGGCGGCACTGCCCGCGCGATCGCGGACGGCGCCGGCGGTGTCGCGGACCTCATCGGTGCCGATCAGATCGGCGCTGGCGCCGGCATTGGCGGAACCGCCGACCGAGCCGCTCAGGGACCCGAGCGCGCCGTTGCCGCGCGCATTGCCCGAAGCGCGGGCATCGGCGCGGCCGCGGCGGCGATCGATATTGCGGTCGGCGCGCAGGTCGCCGTCAAGGCCGGAGCGCGCGCTCCGGTCGATTCCGCCCAGCGATCCGCCGAGATTGCCGCCCAGGCCGCCGCTGATGCCGCCGAGCGAGCCGCCAAGGCCGCCGCCGCCGCTGCCGCCCAGGATCTGGGCCGAAGCCGGCGCCGCGATCAGGATGGCGCAGCCGGCCGCGAGTTTGAGTGCGAGCTTCATGTCTCTCTCCTTCGATTCGAGCCCGGAAAGACGTGGGGCCCTCGAAGCGGAAACGTCGCAAAAGCGGGATTTAATCCCGGCCGGCGGGTTGACGTGGCGAGCGGTGCGAGACCGGCGTTCGGCAGTTGCCGCAGATGACGCCGCGACCGACGCCCCTGCCCCCGCGCTGTGCCTCGCGGTCGAGGGCGGCGACCGGATTGGCGGCGCGGATGTGCTGCGCCAGCCGTCCCGCCACGAGCGGCACGGCGAAGGACGTGCCCCGGACCGGCACGAGATTTCCGGCCGGCCCCGCCGCGGCCATGTCGGCGCCCGGCGCGGCATAATCGAGGTGGAGCGCGCGGCCGGCCTCGATCAGCACCCGGCCGCGGCCGTCGACGCCGGTGACCGCGAGCACGCCCGGATAGGAGGCGGGATAAGCGGGCGGCGCCGCGCGGCCGTCATTTCCGACCGCGGCCACCACCCAGGTCCCGCGCGCGCGCGCCTGCCCGATCGCGCGCTCGACCAGAGGGTTGGCGCGCCCGACCAGGCTGACCGCGACCACCGGCACGCGCTGCGCCACCATCCAGCCCAGCGCCCGCGCCAGCGCCAGCGCGTTGCCGCCTGCGGGATCGCTGCCATAGACGTCGGCGACCAGCAGGGGCGAACCCGGCGCGGCGCCGCGCACCGGCCCCTGGCCGGCGATCAGAGAGGCGATGGCGGTACCGTGCCCGCTCGGCCGCGGCGCGCCGCCCACGAAGCCCCGCTGCTGGACGGAGCTCCTCAGCGACGGATGCGCGGCGACGCCGCCGTCGATGATCCCGATCGCGGCGCCGCCCCCGCGGCCCCCCTGGGCGAGCGAAGCAGCGCCGATCGCCGCCGCTGCGCCGCTTTGCTCGTGCAGGCTATTGGCGGTGAATTCGCCGGTGGGCGCCAGCCGCCGCAGCCGCGACAAGGCGCGGTCGACCGACCAGCCGCGCGGCACGGCGAGCGTCACCGACCTGATGTCGAGCCCTTCGATCCGCTCCTCGGCGATGCGGACGAAGCCGGCCCGCTCGGCGTCGGCAAGAGCGGCCGGATCGGGGTCGATCGCGATCACCTGGCCGCGCACCGCCGGGCCGAGATCGGTCATTTCCAGCCGGTCGCGATTGGCGCGGACCAGTCCCTCCAGGCGCGCGGTCCGGGCGTCGGCGAGCTCGCCTAGGGTGGCGCGCAGCGGATCGACCCGCTCGCCCGTGCGATCGAGCGTGTCGCGGGCGGTCTGCCCGACCGAGCCGAGCGTGCCGCCGACATCGGGCACCGGCGGCAGCAATTGCGCGTCGGCGCCCGTGCAGATCGCGAAGGCGAGCGCCGCGGCCAGCGCCGGCCGCCATCTTGCGGGGATGGTCATGTCTGCTTCCTTGGCATATTTTTCCTGGCTTGGGGATGAAACGCGTGCGGCCATCCGTTTCCTCCAAGGGACAAGGAGCCGCCTGTTGCAGGCATTCGAGCGTGAGCTGCTGACGCTTCTGCCCCGGCTGCGCCGGTTCGCGCATGCGCTCGCTCGCGATCCGGTCGACGCCGACGATCTGCTGCAGGTGGCGCTGGAGCGGGCGCTGAAGGCCCGCGGCCAGTGGACGCCGGGAACGAGACTGGATTCGTGGATGATGAGGATCGTGCGCAATTGCTGGATCGACGAGGTGCGCAGCCGCGCGCGCCGCGCCCGCACCTTCCTGCCCGAGGAGGAGGGCGCCAGCGTCGGCGCCGACACCCATCATGAGATCGAAGCCCGGGTCGAGATGCACGCGGTCGACAAGGCGATGAACGCGCTCTCGGCCGAGCAGCGCGAGGTGATCGCGCTCGTTCTAGTCGAGGGGCTGGCCTATCGCGAGGCGGCCGAGCTGCTCGACATCCCGATGGGCACGCTCACCTCGCGCCTCACCCGCGGCCGGCAGGCGCTCGTCCAGATGCTCGAGCTGGAGGCGGCATGATGACGATCGACGACGACATGCTGATGGCCTTCGCCGACGGCGAGCTCAACGAGATCGGCCGCGCCCGCGTCGAGCGCGCGCTGGCGGAGGATCCGTCCTTGCGGGCGCGGCTGGACGCCCAGCGGAGGCTGCGCGCGCGGCTGGCGGCGCATTATACCCCGGTCGCCGAGGAGGCGGTGCCCGAGCGCTTCCGCGCCTTGCTCGAGACCGGGGTCGTCGACCTGTCGGCCGCCCGCGCGCCGCGGGCGCGGCCGCTCTGGCAGAGCGCCATCGCTTTGGCCGCGACGCTCGTGCTCGGCCTCGCCCTCGGCCGGACCCTGCTCGTCCCCGGCGCGCCGGACTCCGGCCCGATCGCCGTCGAGGGCGGCGCGATGGTCGCGCGCGGCAGCCTCGCCGAGGCGCTCGACAGCCAGCTCGCCTCGGCCCAGGCGTCCAATGCCGCGACGCGGATCGGGGTCAGCTTCGCGCGGAGCGACGGCCGCCTGTGCCGCACTTTCGACAGCGCGGCCGCCGCGGGCCTCGCCTGCCGCACCGACACGGGCTGGCAGGTGATGATGACCGCCGCCGGTTCGGGCGGGCAGCGCGGTGAATTTCGCCAGGCGGGCGGCGAGAGCCTGCTCGTCCAGCAGGCCGCGCAGGAGATGATGGCCGGCGAACCGCTCGACGACGCGGCCGAGCGCCGGGCCCGCGATTCGGGCTGGCGGCGCGGCGGGGCTTCCCGCTAATCCGGCCCGATGGTCGGACGTGTCACGCTTAGCATAGCACGGTGGATCGGGATCGGGATCACCGCCTTCCTGGCGCTGAGCCTGCTCTGGGTCCTGCTCTACCGCTTCGTCGCGCCGCCCTTCACATTCACGCAATGGGGCGATCCCAACGGCGCGGCGCGGACCTGGGTGCCGCTCGAGCGGATCGACCGCAACATGGTCCGCGCCGTCATCGCCGCCGAGGATGGCAAGTTCTGCAGCCATAACGGCTTCGACCGGGACGCGATCGAGGCGGCGATGCGGCGCAACGCGGCCGGCGGGCGCACCATCCGCGGCGGCTCGACGATCAGCCAGCAGACCGCCAAGAATGCGTTCCTGTGGCAAGGCGGCGGCTTCGTCCGCAAGGGCCTGGAGGCCTGGTTCACCCTCCTGATGGAAACGACGTGGAGCAAGCGGCGGATCATGGAGGTCTATCTCAACGTCGCCGAGACCGGCATCGGCACTTATGGCGTCGAGGCCGGCGCCCGGCGCTATTTCGGCCACGGCGCCGACCGCCTGACGCAGGCCGAGGCCGCCCGCCTCGCCGCCATCCTCCCCTTGCCCAAGCGCCGCGAGGCGATCGACCCGACCGGCTTCACCCGCCGCTACGGCAACATGATCCAGCGGCGCATGGCCCAGGTCGCGCGGGAGGGGCTGGACGCCTGCGTCTACGATTAATGGGGACAGTATATATTTATCCTGCCCGGCGCTTCGCGGACAGCGGCCGCCCGAGCCGATAATTATATACTGTCCCCATTTTCAGAAGGGCATCTTGAAACCCGGCGGCAATTGCATGCCGCCGGTCACCTCGCGCATCGACTCCGCGGCCGCCTGATCGGCCTTGGCGCGGGCGTCGTTGATCGCGGCGGCGACGAGGTCCTCGACCATCTGCTTCTCGGATGCGACCAGCAGGCTCTCGTCGATTGTCACGCTGATGATGCGGCCCTTGGCCGAGGCACGGATGCGGACCAGGCCGCCGCCCGAAACGCCTTCGACCTCGACCTTGTCGAGCGCCTCCTGCGCCTCCATCAGCTTGGTCTGGGCCTCCTGGGCCATACGCATGATTTCGTTCATGTCCTGCAAGTCACGCACTCCCTCGTTCGTCGGTCCTGTAGCCCGCAAGCTCGGCTTCGGGGAAGGCCTCGAACGCCGCCTTGACGATCGGCGCGTCGAGCACCTCCCGCCTCAGCAGGTCGGCGTCGGCCTTCTGCTGGTCGAGCAGGCTCGGCTGCGCCTCCTCCTCGGCGGTGCGGACCCGCCATGCGGACCCGGTCACCGCCTTGAGCGCGTCGGCGACCTCGCGGATGAAGTCCCCCGGCGGCGGCTTCAACGGCCGCACGATCAGCTCGGGAGGCTTGTAGCTGACCAGGCCGACATAATCGTGCAGCTGCTGGGCGATATGCGCCTTTCCCCTGCCGTGGAGCAGATCGACCAGAGCGGCGAAGGTCGGCGGCAGCTGCAGCAGCGCGCCTTGCGTCTCGGCCTTGGGCGCGGCCTGCGCGGGCACCGCCACGGCGGCCTCGCCGCTCGCCAGCTTCTCCAGCACCGCACCGGGATCGGGCAGGTCCGAGGCGTGGATCACGCGCAGCAGCGCCATTTCAGCGGCCTCGAGCGGCATCGGCGCATTGTGCACCTCATTGAGGCCCTTGAGCAGCAATTGCCACAGCCGGTGAATGGCGCCGTGGCCAAGCCGGCTCGCCCAATCGGCATAGGCCTCGCGCTCCTCGGCGGACTGGGCGGGATCGGCCGAGCCGCCGACCTTGGACCGGGTGATGCCGTGCACCGCCTCCAGGAGGCCGCGGATCAGCGCCGACGGCTCGACGCCGAGATCATATTGGCCGCGAACCCCTGCCAGGGCGCCTTGCGCGTCGCCGGCGAGGATCTGCCCCAAAATCGCGCGCGTGGCGCCGCGGTCGGACAGGCCGAGCATCGCGCGCACCTGCCCGGCGGTGACGGCGCCGGCGCCGTGGGCGATCGCCTGGTCGAGGATCGAGAGCCCGTCGCGCGCGGACCCCTCCGCCGCCCGGGCGATCAGGGCAAGCGCCTCGGGCTCGACCTCGACGCCTTCCATCCCGGCGACATGACCGAAATGGGCTGAGAGCAGCTCGGCCGGGATGCGCCTGAGATCGAAGCGCTGGCAGCGCGACAGCACCGTCACCGGCACCTTGTTCACCTCGGTGGTGGCGAACAGGAATTTCACATGGGCCGGCGGCTCCTCGAGCGTCTTCAAAAGCGCGTTGAAAGCGTTCTTCGAGAGCATGTGGACTTCGTCGATGATGTAGACCTTGTAGCGTGCCGAGACCGCCGAATAGCGCACCGCCTCGATAATCTCGCGCACGTCGTCGACGCCGGTATGGGAAGCGGCGTCCATCTCGATCACGTCGATATGGCGCCCCTCCGCGATCGCCCGGCAGGGCTCGCACTCGCCGCAGGGCTCGATCGTCGGCCCGCCATTCCCGTCCGGGCCGATGCAGTTCAGCGCCTTGGCGATGAGACGGGCGGTGGAGGTTTTCCCGACGCCACGCACGCCGGTGAGCAGGAAGCTGTGCGCCAGCCGGTCGCGCGCGATCGCATTGGCGAGCGTCTTCACCATCGCCTCCTGCCCGATCAGCTCGCCGAAGCTTTGCGGGCGATATTTGCGGGCGAGGACGCGGTAGGGCTGGGGGGAATCACTCATCGACATCACAGTAACCGTTCGGGCTGAGCCTGTCGAAGCCCGTTCCTGCTTTTCTCCTCTCATCAAAGAAGAAAGACCCTTCGACAGGCTCAGGGCGAACGGAGGTTGGAGGTGCGGCCCGACCGCCCCGCAGAGTCATATCATCCCCCCGGAAACTGACGCTGCGGACGCGTTCGCACGAGCATCGCGTCAGTTTCGACAGCTATGCGACCCTGGGGATCGATCATGTCGAGCAAGGTATCGAAATCGGGCGCGGACGGATCGGGCGGGCCGAGTCTTTCCGCGATCCGATCGAGCTGGCCGCGCCTGCGCATCGCCCCGCGGAGATCCTCGCGGACGACGAAGCCGACCAGCCGGCCCCGATAATAACGCGGCACCCAGATCTCTTCGATGCCGCCATCGCCTGCCTGGCAATGCTGGCCTATGTGCACGCGCCGCGCAGGCAGGGTTGAGCCGACCTTGAAGGGAAAGTGGGAGCCGGAACGACCCGGCACGGAAACTCGTTACGGCTGCTTCCTTCCGGATCTGACCGGGTTCGCGAGAGCGCCGTCCGCCCGACTCCCGGGCGCCATATGAGGGCGTTGGGACGGTTTGGCAAGGATCAGAGGAAGGCGGCGGCGATGGCGCGGGCGACCTGCTGGTGGACGAGGTCGCGGGCGGGCGTCGCGGCGGTGCCCCCGCTCTGGTAGCAGGCGATCAGGATCGCCGGACGGCCGGGCGGCCAGGCAATGGCGAGATCGTTGGCCGCGCCGTTGGCGCCGTTGCCGGTCTTGTCGCCGGCCCGCCAGCCGGCAGGCAGGCCCGCGCGCAGCCGCGCGCGCCCGGTGCTCGCGCCCTCCATCCAGCCGATGAGGCGCGCGCGGGAGGCGGTGCCCAGGGCCTCGCCCAGCAGCAGCGCCCGCATCAGCCCGGCCATTGCGAGGGGCGTCGTTGTGTCACGCGGGTCGCCTGGAAGATTGGAGTTGAGGGCGGTTTCTATCCGGTCGAGGCGGGTCATCGGATCGCCGCAGCGGCGGACGAAGGCGGTAAGGCCGGGAGGGCCGCCGATGCGGGCGAGCAGCAGATTGGCGGCGGCATTGTCGCTGACCTCGACGATCGCCGCGCAGAGCCGGCCGACCGGCAGCCGGCCCCGCTCCAGATTCGCTTCGATCACCGGCGCGTAAGGCACGAGATCGGCGCGACCGAACGCAATCTCCTGATCGAGCGCAAGCCTCCCTTGCTCGACCTCGGCGAGGATCGCGCCGGCGAGCGCGAGCTTGAAGGTCGAGGCCATCGCGTAGCGGCTGTTCTCGTCGTGGAGGAGCCAGCGGCCCGACCCGCTGTCGAGCGCGGCGACGCCGAGCCGGCCACCCGGGCCGAGGCCCTGCTGGAGCCCGCCGAAATCGACCCGCGCCCGACGGCTCTGCGCGGGATAGGGGGTACACCCGGCGGCGAGCAGGCCGGTGCCAAGGACGAAGCAGCGGCGGTCGATCATGTCATCGCCCCTGCATGTTGTGGACGCCGCCCGGAATGCGCACGGTCAGGGTCTCCATCTCCGCGGTCAGCCAGATCTGGCAGGCCAGGCGTGAATGGCGGGTGACGTGGCTGGCGAGGTCGAGCATGTCCTCCTCCTCCTCGGCCGCGCGCGGCAGCTTCGCGAAATCGCCGGCTTCGACGATGACGTGGCAGGTCGAGCACGCCATCTGGCCTTCGCACGTGCCTTCGAGCGGCTGGCCGGCGAATTGGGCGACGTCGAGCAGCCGCTGGCCGGGCGGGGCCAGCACTTCCTGGATTTCGTCGCCGTCGGCCGAGACGAAGCGCACCAGGGTCATAGCTGGCGCGCCGCCGCTTCGCTGATGAGACCGAACGCGGCGCGCAGCTCCTCGTCCGTCGTGTAGCGGCCGAAGCCCAGGCGGATGCTGGACGCGGCCGCCGGCCGGTCGAGCCCGAGCGCGGCGAGGACGTGGCTGGGTCGGCCGGAACCGCTCGCGCAGGCGGAGCCGGCGGAAAAGGCGACGCCGCGCACCTCGGAGATCAGGCGAGCGGCGTCGATGCCGTCGCGGCGCAGGTTGAGGTTGCCGCGGTAGCGCCGCTCGTCGGAGCCGTTGAGCGTCCAATCCCGCATCAACCCGCAGGCGACGGTCCAAAGCCGCTCGACATGATCGTGGTCGTCGGGGCCGAGCAGGGCCGCGGCCGCGCCGAAGCCGGCGCACAGGGCCGGCGACAGGGTGCCGGAGCGCAAGCCCCCTTCCTGGCCGCCGCCGTGGAGCAAGGGCTCCAGCATGATGCCGTCGCGGACCCACAGCGCGCCGATGCCCTTGGGCCCGTGGACCTTGTGGGCGGACAAGGCGGCCATGTCGCAGACGTCGAGCGGGAGCGGTACGCGGCCGAAGCCCTGGACAGCGTCGCAGAAGAAGAGCGCCCCCCCTTCATGGGCGATGCGCGCGATCTCGCCGATGGGCTGGATCACCCCGATCTCGTTATTGACCAGCATCGCGGCAACGAGGCCGGTATCGTCGCCGACCGCCGCCCGGAGCCGGTCGAGATCGGCGAGGCCGTCCGGCTCGACCGGCACGATCTCGACCTCGTGGCCGCGCGAGCTCAGCCATTCGAGCGTATCGAGCACGCAGGCATGCTCGGTGGCGAGCGCGACGATCCGCCGCCGACCGCAGCCCTTGAGCGCCCAATTGGCGGCTTCGGTGGCACCGGAGGTGAAGTAGAGCTTCCCCGCCTGCCCCTCCCCTGCGCAAGCAGGGGTCCAGGACGGATTCTGGGCTTCTGCTTTCGCAGGAGAACAGGCTTGGAGGGCGGCCAGGACCTGCGCGCGCGCGACTTCCACCGCCGCCGACGTTTCGCGGCCGAGCTTGTGGGAAGAATGCGGGTTGGCGAACTTGTCCTCGAGCCATGGTCGCATCGCCGCCGCCGCTTCGGGCGCGAGCGGGGTCGTCGCCTGATAGTCGAGGTAGATGGTCACGCGGCGCGGCGGCGCGCGATGAGCCGGCGCCATTCGGCGAGCAGCGCCTCGATGTCGCTCGCGCGGGTCTGCGGGCCAAAGCTGACCCGGATCACCTCGCGCGCCTCCTCCTCTGGCAGGCCCATGGCGGCGAGGACGTGGCTGGCCTTGAGGCTGCCCGACGAACAGGCGCTGCCGGCCGAGACGGCGATGCCGGCGAGATCCATTTGCATCATCTGCGCCGCCGCCGGCACGCCGGGCATGCGATAGCCGGCGATGGTCGCGATCCTCGGCGCGGCGGCGGAAACGACCTCGCCGCCCGCTTCGACGATGGCGCCGTCGAGCAGGTCGCGGAGCCGCTCTGCTTCCTCATACCAGCCGTGATCGGCCTCGCAGGCGGCGGCGAAGCCCATGATCATCGGCACCGCCGCCGTGCCCGGGCGCTGGCCGCCCTCCTGGCCGCCGACCGCCTCGAGGCTCGCTGGATCCCTGAGCAGCAGCGCGCCGATCCCCGGCGGGCCGCCCAATTTGTGCGCGGCGATGGAGATGAAATCGGCCTGGGGAAGCGGCAGCTTGCCGGCGCTCTGCGCGCAATCGACGAGGAGCAGGCCGTCCACCGCCTTCACCCGCGCGGCGATGGTCTCGATGGGATGGATGACGCCGGTCTCGTTGTTGACCGACTGGACCGCGACCAGAGGCCGCTCCGCCCCCGCCAGCGCCGCGTCGAGATCGGCGAGGTCGAGCGTGCCGTCGGGCAGCGCCTCGATCCGCCGCGCGTCGGGGGCGGCGCGCAGCACCGCCGGATGCTCGATCGACGAGACGATGCGCGGGCCCGCTTTGGCGCGGCGCATGACGATCTCGATCGCCTCGGTAGCGCCGGAGGTGAAGACGAGGGCGCCATCCCAGCCGAGCGCAGCTCCGATCCGCCGCCGCGCCTCTTCCATCGCCGCCCGCACCGCGCGTCCTTCGGCATGGGCGGAGGAGGGGTTGGCCCAATGGTCGCAGGCCTCCCGGATCGCCGCCGCCGCCTGAGGGAGGATCGGCGTGCTCGCGGCATGGTCGAGATAGATTCGCCTCGTCACCCGCCCGTCGCCCTTTCAAATTGCGGAAACGCGCCGCATCCCTATATAGGGCGCCCGCACGCGCTTCGCGCGCTTCCCTTTGAATATTCCAGATGCAGGTGCAATGCCCGAAGTCATCTTTCCAGGGCCCGAGGGCCGTCTTGAGGGACGTTTCAGCCCCGGTCCCCGGCCCCGCGCCCCGGTCGCGCTGATCCTTCACCCGCACCCGCAGGGCGGCGGCACGATGAACAATGCGATCGTGCTGGCGCTCTACAAGACCTTCGTCAGGCGGGGATTCGCGACCCTGCGCTTCAACTTCCGCGGCGTCGGCAAGAGCCAGAGCGTCTTCGACAACGGCATCGGCGAGCTTTCCGACGCCGCCTCGGCGCTCGACTGGGTCCAGTCGATCCACCCGGAGGCCGAGACGACCTGGATCGCCGGCTTCTCCTTCGGCGCCTGGATCGGCATGCAGCTGCTCATGCGCCGCCCCGAGGCGCGCGGCTTCATCTCGATCGCCCCGCCCGCCAATATGTACGATTTCTCCTTCCTCGCCCCCTGCCCGTCCTCGGGCATCATCATCCAGGGCGAGGGCGACGAGGTCGTGACCCCGCTCGCCGTCCAGAAGCTCGTCGACAAGCTCCGCACCCAGCGCCACATCACCATCGAGCATAAGACCATCCCAAGCGCGAACCACTTCTTCGTCAACGAGATGGATTTGCTGATGAAGGCGGTCGACGACTATCTCGACTTCCGGCTCGATCCCAGCTGCCCGATCCGCTGACGGCTCAGGTCTCGTAATTGGCCTCCGCCACCTCGTGGCATGCGGGCTCGGGGCGGGTCCGCCTTGCCTCGGCGAGCCAGGCGATCTGCTCGGCGAAGCCGGCGCGGAGCGCGGCCGGCGAGACGATCGGAACGCGCCTGCGCATCAGCGAAACCCCGTCCTCGCCGACGATCTCGACCTCCCGAACCTCGGCCGCGAGCAGCCGCCGCAGGATTCCGGGATCGTCGAGCCGCACGGTGTGCCCCAGGCGGGCGGCCGTCAGCGAAAGCGCCGAGGCCGGCAAATACAGCACCCGCCCGACGGGGACTCCGTCGGCCCAGTAGCGCGCCCACAAAGTCTGCGGGCCGGAGAGGGGGATCTGGAATTCCCAGGTGAACCAACCCGGCGGGTCGAGGCTCGGCGCGTCCGGGCGGACCTGCCACCACTCCAATCGCACGTCGTGCCCCCAAAGCGCGAAGCGGATCGGCCCGCCCGCGGCCTGCGGACCCTGGATCTGCTCGATCAATCCATACATGTCCCCGACGGCGAAATTGCGCGAGCAGAGTATCTCGGGGGCCTGCGCCCCGGCTGGAGCGGCGGCTAGCCCCAGGCCCAAAGCGAGCGCGAGGGCGGCGCGGCGCATCAAACCGTCCAGACCAGCACGTTGCAGAGCGCGACCGCGGCGGCGAGGAGCATCAGCACGCCCTTCTTGCGGTCCTTGCGCTTGACCAGCTGGTGGATGCCGCCGGCGGCGAGCGCGAAGGTGGCGATCATCAGGATCGACAGGAAGGTCGCGCCAAGGCCGCTGGTGGGCATGGCCGATTGATGGCACGAACCGGCGTGCTTCACCAAGCCTTAAGCATGTCGATCTAGGCGGGATGCGATGAGCGTCCACGATCACCGGCAGTTCGAGCATGCGCTGGCGCGGATCGACGAGGCGATCCTGCCCAATCTGTCGCGGCTGCTCGATTCGGTGCTGGACAGCGCTGCGCTGGCGCGGCCGGGGATCGACGCCGAGGACCATTCGGCCGGCCTCAGGGCGACGGCGCGGCAGATGGCGCAGCTCACCGCCCTGGTCGGCGCGGTCGCTCAGCGGCCCAGTATCTCCGCATAGAGCGCCGGATCGACATTCCCGCCCGAAACGACGACCACGCTGCCGTCGGGCGCCTCCACCTTTCCTGAAAGCAGCGCCGCCAGCGCGACCGACCCGCCGGGCTCGGCGACGATCCGCAAGTGGCGGAAGGCGAAAGCCATGGCGGCGGCAACCTCCGCTTCGGTGACGGCGAGGCCGCGCGCTCCCGCCTCGCGCAGCGCGCCGAAGGTGAGCGGCGAAACCAATCTGGTCTGAAGCGCGTCGCAGCGCGTCGGCGGCGCTGGCTCTTCGACCGGTACGATGTGGCCGAGCGCGAGCGAGCGGGCCATGTCGTCCCAGCCTTCGGGCTCGACCGCGATCACCTGGCTCTCGGGCAACGCCAAAGCGATGCCGCCCGAAAGCCCCCCGCCGCCGCACGGCACGATCACCATCGGCGGAGCGCCTGCGAGCTGCCCGGCGATCTCGACGCCGACGCTGCCCTGCCCTTCGATCACGTCGACATCGTCGAACGAGGGCACCAGCGTGGCGCCGCGCTCCGCCGCCAGCCGCGCGCCGATCTCCTCGCGGCTCTCGGTGACGCGGTCGTAGAAGAGTATATCGGCCCCCGCCGCGCGGGTCGCCACGATCTTCACCGCCGGCGCATCCCCCGGCATCACGATCGCCGCCCTCATCCCCAGCCGCCGCGCCGCCAGCGCCACGCCCTGCGCATGGTTGCCCGAGGAGAAAGCGACGACGCCGCGCGCGCGCTCGGCCTCGCTCAGAAAAGCCAGCCGGTTGCTCGCACCGCGCAGCTTGAAGCTGCCCCCCTGTTGCAGGCATTCGGCCTTGATCCAGATCCGCCGGCCCTCCCAATCGAGCGGCAGCAGCGGCGTCCGCGTCACCCGATCGGCGATACGCCTTGCCGCATCCGCGACACCCTTCGCCGTGGGCCGTCTCTGCATCATGCAAACCTCAAGAATTCAACGGGAAAGCATAAGTCTTTACACAGAGGGCTAACGAACATATATCCTGCGCCGCAGCCCCATGGGGGACTTCCAAACCGCAAGGCTGCCTTGTCGTCAACTATCTCCCTGGAGGTCCCTTGAGTTGCACATCCATCATAGCGCGCTGGGGCTAGCTTCGCTCCCGTTCGATGCCCCCTCGGGCATCGCAGTCGCCATGCAGCGCCCGGTTCAGCCGGTCACGCTCATTCGTCCGCACGCCGCCAGGCGCGCCGCCCGCTTCTTCGCCGAGAAGTTTCCGGGCCGGTCGCTCTATGCGGTCAAGGCCAATCCCTCGCCGGACCTGCTCCGGATCCTGTGGGAGGAAGGCGTGACGCATTACGACGTCGCGTCGATCACGGAGGTGCGGCTGGTCGCGGAAACCCTGCCGGAGGCGGTGCTCTGCTTCATGCATCCGGTGAAGGCGGAGGAGGCGATCGCCGAGGCCTATTTCAGCCACGGCGTGCGCACCTTCTCGCTCGACACCGAAGAGGAACTGGAGAAGATCGTCCGCGCGACCGCCAGCGAAGGCGTCGCCGCGACCGACCTCAACCTCCTGGTCCGCATCCGCGTCTCGTCCGACCATGCCAAGCTCAGCCTCGCCGCCAAGTTCGGCGCCGAGCCTTCCGAGATGAAGGCGCTGCTGCTCGCTACGCGCCAGGCCGCGGACGCGCTCGGCATCTGCTTCCACGTCGGCAGCCAGGCGATGACCCCGGCCGCTTATTCCGAAGCGATGGAGCGCGTGCGCGCCGCGATCGTCGAGGCGGCGGTCACCGTCGACATCGTCGATGTCGGCGGCGGCTTTCCGTCCATTTATCCGGGCATGGAGCCGCCGCCGCTCGAAGCCTATTTCGACGTCATCCACCGCGCGTTCGAGGATCTGCCCGTGTCCTATTCGTCGGAGCTGTGGTGCGAGCCCGGCCGCGCGCTTTGCGCCGAATATGCGAGCCTTCTGGTCCGCGTCGAGAAGCGCCGGGGCGACACGCTCTACATCAACGACGGCGCCTACGGGGCCCTGTTCGACGCCGCCCATATCGGCTGGCGCTTCCCGGTAAGGCTGCTGCGCGAGGAAGCGTCCGGCGCCCGCGACATGGCGTTCAGCCTCTACGGCCCGACCTGCGACGATCTCGACCATATGGCGGGGCCCTTCATGCTCCCCGCCGACACCGAGGCCGGCGACTATGTCGAGATCGGAATGCTCGGGGCCTATGGCTGCGCGATGCGCACGGCCTTCAACGGCTTCGGCGCGGACCTCAAGGTGCTTGCCGAGGACGAGCCGATGGCGACGCTCTACGGCGAGCCAGCCCCGGAACGCGCGCTGCCGTCGAACGTCGTCACGCTGTAACGGCGAACTGCTTCTTTCCCGTCATTCCCGCGAAAGCGGGAATCCAGTCTTGTTCCTGAAGGAAGCTGGACCCCCGCTTTCGCGGGGTGACGGTCAAAATCGTTGGAGATACCCCGGAAATGGCTACCCCCATCAACGACACCCGCAAGGCGGAGCTGCTGAGCAACGAGGTCGAGCATATCGACATCAAGAGCTTCGACGCGCGGCCGATCGTCGATGCGATGAAGAAGATGAGCTTCACCTCGCGCGATCTCGGCCGCGCGGCGGACCTCTACAACCAGATGCTCGAGGACAAGGACTGCTCGATCATCCTGGTGATCGCGGGCTCGACCTCGGCCGGCGGCTGCATGGACCTCTATGCAGAGCTCGTCGCCAACAACATGGTCGACGCGATCGTCGCGACCGGGGCCACCATCGTCGACATGGATTTCTTCGAAGGGCTCGGCCACAAACATTATCAGGCGCTGGAAATCCCCGACGACGATACCCTGCGCTCGCTCTACATCGACCGGATCTACGACACCTATATCGACGAGGAGCAGCTCCAGGATTGCGACCACACCATCGGCGCGATCGCCGACAGCCTCGAGCCGAAGGCCTATTCCTCGCGCGCGTTCATCCGCGAAATGGGCAAATATCTGGTCGAGCACGGCAAGAAGGAGAACAGCCTGGTCAAGCTCGCTTACGAGCATGACGTGCCGATCTTCTGCCCGGCCTTCGTGGACAGCTCGGCGGGCTTCGGCCTGGTCAAGCACCAAGTCGACCGGATGAAGGCGGGCGAGGCCTATATGGTGCTCGACGCCATCGCCGATTTCCGCGAGCTCACCGACATCAAGATCAAGGCGGGGACGACCGGCCTCCTCATGATCGGCGGCGGCGTTCCAAAGAACTTCACGCAGGATACGGTCGTCTGCGCCGAGATTCTCGGCCACGAGGATGTCGAGGTCCACAAATATGCGGTGCAGATCACCGTCGCCGACGTCCGCGACGGCGCCTGCTCCTCCTCGACGCTGCAGGAAGCGGCGAGCTGGGGCAAGGTCTCGACGGCGATGGAGCAGATGGTCTTCGCCGAGGCGACCAGCGTGCTGCCGCTGCTTGCGAGCGACGCCTATCATCGCGGCCACTGGAAGACCCGCGCCAAGCGCGCATTCGCAAAGATGTTCGACTGACTGAAGCCCTCCCCTGCTTTTGCAGGGGAGGGGGACCATGCGAAGCATGGTGGAGGGGCCTTTTGCGCCAGAAAGAAGCCCCTCCACCGCACTTCGTGCGGTCCCCCTCCCCTCGAAATCGAGGGGAGGACAGGTTTACCTCCCCCCATTTCTGGCGCACCTTCCACCGCTTCAGGGGGAGCCCACGCATGCACAGCCAAATCCTCGCGCCCGTCATTGCGCTCGCCGCCTGGTCGATGGCGATGATGCTGTGGATGTACGCGACGCGCATCCCGGCGATGCGCCGCAAGGGTATCGATCTGAAGGGCCGCGTCGGGGGCCGCGGCGCGCAGCTGGACGGCGTGGTCGAGGACCAGGTCCAGTGGAAGGCGCATAATTACAACCATCTGATGGAGCAGCCGACGCTCTTCTACGCCATCGCCATCGTGCTTGCGTTGCAGGGCGGCGGGAACGTCTGGATCAATGTCTGGCTCGCCTGGGGCTATGTCGCCTTTCGAATCCTGCACAGCATGGTCCAGGCCACGACCAACGTCGTGCGCTGGCGCTTCCTCCTTTTCAGCCTCGCCTCGATCTGCCTGATTGGTCTCACCGTCCACGCCGCGGCGCGGGTGCTGCACGGACACTGATTCGCACATTTCGTCGTTCCAGCACGTCGTTTCGTCGCTGGCGCGCAGTTTCGACGACGAGTCCACAGCTTTCGACGCGACGCACAAGCGCTGCGCCGCCGCAACGATATTTCTCTCCCCAAGACGAACGGGCGCCCCGCCATCTCGGACGGTGAGCCTCCCGCGTCTCGGGGAGATGAGAGATGAAGTTCGGGAAATCCTTCTTGGTGCGCGCCGGCGTATTTGCCTTGACCATGGCCGCCATTCCGGCCGCGTCGTCGGCCATGCAGCGTTCGGCGGCGACCCCCGCCGACTCCGTGCAGCCGATCGCGTCTTTGCTGATCATGCCAACGATTCCCTCCTTCGAGGACGTTGCGCGGATCCAGCGTGCCGTTGAGGCCCAGAGACAGCTCGCGACCGATGCCGCCCGGCTGAATGCGGGCGAGTTCGTCTGGCGGCCGGAGCTGGCGCCGGCTGGGAATGTCGAGGTCGTGGTGAGCATTCCGCAGCAGCGGGCGTACATCTATCGGGCCAACACGCTGATCGGCGTCACCACCGTTTCGACCGGAATGGCGGGTCATCGCACGCCGACCGGCCGTTATCCGATCATGGAGAAGCGCCGCACGCATTTCTCCAACCTCTACAACAACGCGCCGATGCCGTTCATGCAGCGGCTCACCATGGGTGGGATCGCTCTGCATGCGGGCCAGATCCCGGGCTATCCGGCCTCGCACGGCTGCGTGCGCCTGCCGTATGAGATGGCCCGCAACATCTTCGGCGTCACGCAGGTGCGGTCGGTGGTGCACATCGTCAACCACTCGCCGACCCCGTTGACTGCGCTCGCGCTGGCCCGCGGCGAGCGTCCGGCGGCACCGATGGAAGCGCCGGTGCGGGGCACGCGCTAATCCCGGCGGAAAGCGGCGGCCAGCTCCACATGGGACGACCATCGGAACTGGCCGACCGGCTTCACCCAGAGGAGCCGGTAGCCGCCTTCGGTCAGCAGCCTTGCGTCGCGCGCGAAGGTGTTGGGATTGCAGGATATATAAGCGAGCCGGGGCACAAGGGACGCGGCCAGATGTGGCGCCTGCTCCTTCGCCCCGGCGCGCGGCGGATCGAGGATCACCGCCTCGAAGCGGTTCAATTCGGCGGCATCGAGCGGGCGGCGGAAGAGGTCGCGATGCTCGGCGAAGACGCCCCTGCCCGCCCCCGCGCCCTTCAGCGCCAGCACCGCATCCCGCGCGCCTTCGGCGGCGTAGACCCTGCCGGACAAAGCCAGCGCGAAGGTGCCGAGCCCGGCGAAGAGATCGGCGACGGGATCCGCTCCGGCAATCGCCTCGCGCATCGCGGCGACCAGCGCCGCCTCGCCTTCCGCCGTCGCCTGGAGGAAGGCACCGATCGGCAGCGCGACGGGAATGCCGGAGAGGGTGATCGTGACCGGCTCGGGCTCCCACAGCGTCTGCGGGCCGTAGCCGTCGTCCAGGGCGAGGCGGGCGAGATTGTTGGCTTGGGCGAAGGCGATCATCGCCTCGGCCGCCTCCAAGCCTTCGGCGCTCACGCCCTCGATCAGCAGGTCGACGCCCTGATCCGCCAGCGTCATCTGCGCCGCCGCCCGCCCCTTGAGAAGGCGCCGGAGCGGCGTGACCAGGGCGAACAATTCGGCGCGCAGGACATGGCATTCGCGCATGTCGACGATCCGGTGGCTGGCCTGGGCGTTGAAGCCGATCGCGCCGCCCTGCGCCTTCAGCGCGGCGCGCCGGCGGCTGCGCGGCGGCGACAGATGCGGCTCCAGGATTTCCGGGACCGCGACGCCTTGCGCCTGCAAAGCGGAAGCGATCCGGTCCTTGAGATAGTCCGCATAAGCGGCATCGTCGACATGCTGGAGCTGGCAGCCGCCGCATTCGGGGAAATGGCGGCAGGGCGGCGCCTGGTGGTGCGGGCCTGGCGTGACGGTCCCGTCCGCCGCCACCCTGTCGCCCGGCGCGGTCATCGCGACGAAGCGGCCGCTTGCCGTCACGCCATCGCCGCGCGCGGCGAGGCCCACCACAATCTCGCTCACAAATGCTCTATCAGGTCGTCGGCGATCAGGCCGGGGCCGGCGCGCTCGGCGGCGCGGCCGTGCAGCCAGACCGCCTCGCAGGCCGCCGCGAAAGGATCTCCGAGAGCCGCCAGCCGCGCGGCGGCGATGCCCGCCAGCACGTCGCCGGTCCCCGCCGAAGCGAGCCAGGCCGGGGCCGGGGGCGCGATCGCCGCCCGGCCGTCGGGCGCGGCCACGACCGTATCAGCGCCCTTGTAGACGATCACCGCGCCGCTTACCCTTGCCGCCGCGCGGGCTTTTTCGATCTTGCTGCCGCAGAGGCCCGGGAACAGGCGGTCGAACTCGCCTTGATGGGGCGTCAGGATCGCGCCCGCCGGAATGCGGCCGGCGACCAGCGCATCCGCGTCGAGGACCAGGGGCCGCCCCGACGCTATGGCCAAATCGAGCAGCCGCCCGGCCGCCTCGCCCCGGCCCAGCCCCGGCCCGATGAGGACCGCGCCGACGCGCTCGTCGGTCAGTTCTCCCTCGCCCTGCACGATGGCGTTCGGCACGCCCGCGACATGGGGGCCGATCAGGCGGACATAGCCGGCGCCGGCGCGCGCGGCCGCCGCCGCGGCGAGCGCGATCGCGCCCGGCATCTCGCCTGCCAGGAAGGCGACGTAGCCGCGCTTATATTTGTGGTCGTCGGGCCCCGGCTCGCGCAGCGCCGGTCGTCCGATCTTGGTCAGAGCGCTTCCCGCCTCGATGCCGATGTCGGCGACGACCAGCCGGCCCATGTGGCGAGCGGCGGGCTGGAGCAAGTGCGAGGGTTTCAGGGTCTGGAAGGTGATCGTGAGGTCGTAATCCGGGACCGGCGAGAGGATCGCCCCGTCGTCCGTGGCGACGCCGCTCGGCAGGTCGACGGCCACGCGCACGGAGGCCCGGCCGGCGAGGTCGTTCAGGCGCCCGGCGACGACCTCGTCCAGCGCGCGGCGCAGGCCGGTGCCGAACAGGGCGTCGACGAGCAGCGGCGCCGCCTTCGCGTCCGCCAGGGTTTCGACGGGTCCGGCCCAGCCGTCCCGCGCGTTGCGGGCCGCGGGGCTTTGCGGCTCGCCCAGAGCGGCGACGCGGACGGCGACGCCGCGCGCGCGAAGCTCGCGGGCAATGACATAGCCGTCTCCGCCATTGTTGCCGGGACCGCACAGCACCAGAGTGGGCAGCGGACCGGCAAAGCGCCAGATCGCCTCCGCAGCGGCCCTGCCGGCCCGGTCCATCAGTTCGTCGACCGGGGTGCCGGCGGCGATCGCCGCTTCCTCGGCCGCGCGCATTTCGGCGGCAGTGAGTATCGGCCGGCCGCTCACCGCCCGCGCACGGTCGCCGGCAGGCGGAAGCGGTCGCCGCCGATCTCGACCTCGATCCGGTTGTCGCCCAATATGGTGACGGCGGCGCGCTCGGCGCCGTCCGCGGCGGCGACGCCGCGTCCGTCGCGCGTCACCAGCAGCCGACGGAAGCCGCCATCGGCCTTGCGGATGGTGAGCACCCGGCCCCGCGGGCTGTCGGCGCCGGTGACCGAGCAGACGCGCTCGAAGGCCGCCGCGCCGGCGACTCGGCATTCGAGCCTGTTGTCGGGGGCGCCGGGCGGCGGCGCGGCGGCGCCGTTGGTCGGCTCGGCCAGCGGCTCGACCGGCCCGCAGGCGGCGGTCAGCAAGGCGAGCGGGGCGGCGATCCTCATGCGCGCCTTCCTATCATTTCCGGCGCAAGGCTTCGAGCCGGCGCGCCATTTCCTCGCCCGCGATCAGCGCGTCGAAGCGCCGGTCCTGTCCGGCATCGCTGCGCACGCCCTCGGCGGCGAGCGCGATCGCCTGCTTCAGCGCCAGCAGGCTCGCGCGATCATTGGCGAGGATCGCCTCGATGAGCTCCGATTCGCGGCGGCCATGAACTTCGACGAGGCCGATCGTCCTGGCCTCCTCGCCATTGATGACCTCCGCGGTGAAGAGCAGCCGCGCCGCCTGGCTGGGCCCGACCAGCGTGACCAGCCTGTGCACGTCTTCCTGCGGGAAGGCGATGCCGAGCTTGGCCGGGGTGATCGCGAATTCGCAGACGTTGCGCGCGATCCTGAAGTCGCAGGCCAGGGCAAGCGACACGCCGGCGCCGAAGCAGGCGCCCTCGATGACCGCGACCGTCGGAATGGCGAGCGCGCGCAAGCCATCGAGCGCGGCGCGCATCTCCAGGCGGAAGCGGGCAATGGCCTCCTCGTCGCCGCGCATCGCGGCCAGGTCGCCAAGGTCGGCGCCGGCGCAGAATGTCCGGCCGGCCCCGGTCACGACCAGCATCCGCACGTCGCGCTGCGCGACGATCGCGAGCTTCTCGGCCAGCTCGACCCAGCTCGCGGCCGGAATGGCATTGCGCGCCTCCGGCCGGTCCAGCGTCAGCCGGGCGTAGTCGTCGTTTCTTTCGAGGAGGAACATGAGCGCGTGCTTGCCGGGAGCAGCCGCATTTGTCGCGGAAAAAAGGCCGGGCTGCCCGATACGCGACAACCCGGCCAAAATGTTCCGCGGCGCCCCGTCCGGTGGAGGCGGGGGGCCGCGGGCGAATGTCGGCACGAGCACAGCCGTGCCTCGACCCGTCGGCGATTACAGAGCAAGGGCCGTGCCAGAACGGATTTGTGCGGCTTGCGATGGTTAACGGCGGTTAGACCCTGTGCCGCCATGGGACTCGCGGGTCAGCGCAGCCTGCTTTGGGACACCCACCAGCGCGGATTCGCCGCGGCGATCGCGCGGGCGGCGGCGTCGCGCGAGGCCTCGCTGTCAAAGAGGCCGAAGCAGGTCGCGCCCGAGCCCGACATGCGCGCGATGCGGGCACCGGCGAGGGAGCGGAGCACGCCGGCGATCTCGGGGACGAGGCGGATCGCGGCCGGCTCGAGATCGTTGCGTCCCGCTTGCCAATCGCCCAGCGGCCCCCGGTCGACGCCGTCCCAGGCCGCGAACACGTCGGCGGTCGACAGCTTCACGCCGGGATTGACGAGCAGCACGGGGGTTCCGGACAGGCCCTCAATCTCCACGGGCGAGACCCGATCGCCTTTGCCCTCGCCCCGCGCGGTACGGCTCAGCAGGCAGGCGGGAACGTCCGCGCCGAGCGTCGCGGCGATCTCCATCGACCCGCCGAACATCCTGAGCACCGCCGCTGCGTCCGCCGAGCCGCCGCCGAGCCCCGCCGCGACCGGCAGCCTCTTGTCGAGACTGAGCGCGGCCGTGACGCCCATTGCGCGCGCCGCCCGCATCGCCAGATTGGCCGCCGGATCCCCGAGCGCGGCGGCGAAGGGCCCGGTCAGCGTCAGGCTCGGCTCGTCCGCCGCGGCCCCGACCAGCAAATCGCCATCCTCGCAAAACGCGAAGATCGTCTCGATCCGGTGATAGCCGGCCGCCTCCCGCCCCCGCACGTGCAGCGCGAGGTTGAGCTTGGCATAAGCGATTTCCTCCATCAGCGCGCGGCGAGATCGCGGGTCAGGCCGCTCTCCATCTTTGCGGCGATGCGGGCGGCGGCGGGGCCGTTGGCATAGACGGCGGCCGCGCGCCAGGCGAAGCGCGCCTCGACCCGGCGGCCGGCGGCGAAATAAGCGTCGCCCAGATGCTCGTTGATCTCGGCGTCGGCGGGCGCACCCTGCGCGGCCTGTTCGAGCAGGGTGATCGCCTCGGGCAGCCGGCCCCTGAGGTAAAGCGCCCACCCCAGCGAATCGGTGATCGCGGCATTGTCGGGCGCGAGCCGGTGCGCCTCGCGGATCAGCCGCTCGGCCTCGTCGACATTCTCACGCCGGACGAGCTGGGCATAGCCGAGATAGTTGAGCACGACCGGCTGTTCGGGCGCCAGCCGATAGGCCTGCTGCAGGGCGGTGCGCGCCTCAGGCCAATTGTCGCCCTGCTCGAGCGCGCCGCCGCGCATCAGCCACAAGGTCCATTCGGCCTCGCCCGATTCGGTCTCTCGATGCAAAGCGAGCGCGCGGCCGAAGGCGTCGGCGGCCTGCGCCTGGCGGCCGAGCTCGCCATAGGCCTGGCCGAGCCGGATCCAGTCGGACATGGTCGCGCCCCGCGCCCGGGTCGCCGCGAGCGCCAGCGCCAGCGCGCCCTCATTGTCGCCGCCGTCGCCGAGCAGGCGAATCCGCGCCTCGCGCGCGCTCGCCGCGAACGGATCGTCGCCGCGCACAGTGCCGAGCAGATCCACGGCGAGGCGGTGCTGGCCCTGCTGCCCGAGCAGGGCGGCGGCGACGATCAGGGCCTCGCTATTGTCCGGATCGAGCCGGGTGGCGAGGCGCGCGAAGATCGTCCCGATCTCGCCCAGATTCTGCCCGCTCAGATCGAGCGCGAGCCGAACCATCAATTCCGCGATTCCAGCCTCGGCGGTGGCGATCGCGCCGCGAACGGGGCGGCCGGCGGCGATCAGCGCGCGCGCCGTGTTGTTGGAGGGCAGACCCGAATCGAGCAGGGTCAGCGCCGCCTCGCGCTGGCGGCGCGCGGCGAGCAGGGCGGCGCCGGCGATGCGCAGGCGGGGGCCGCGCTGGCCGGCCGAGCGGGCGGCGCTGAGCATTTCGGCGGGACCATCGTCCCGGCCCATGGCGAGCTTCAGGAGAGCACGATGTTCGGCCGCATAGCCCGCGGCGGGGCCGGTCGCGCCGGCCGCGGCGAGCGCCGCGAGCGGATCGCCCTGGCGCGAGCCCTGAGCATGCCAGGCGCGCAGCACCGGGACCGCGAAGGCGAAGGCCTGGTCGCGCTCGATCGCGTCGATCTGGGCGCGGGCTGCGCGCCAGTCGCGCGTCCGGAAGGCTTCGGCGACGAGCAGGAAGCGGCCGTCGGGAAGCAACGCGCCCCGCCGCTCCAGCGCGCGCGCCGCATCGAGCGCGAGCCGCCAGTCGCCGGCCCGCACCGCATGGGTCAGCGCCTGGCCGGCGATCAGGTCGCTCTCCGGCGCGGCGGCGAGCGCAACGCCGAAGGCGGTGCTGGCGCTTTCGAGCGCCCCCGCCGAGGCGGCGGCGCGCGCCTCGGCATAAGCGAGCAAGGGCGAGCCCCGGTCGACCCGCGCCGAGGCGGGAATCGGGGCGAGAAGGACCGCGCCGAACGCGAGCGCGCCGGCCTTAAGCCTACATATTGGGATAGTTCGGCCCTCCTCCGCCTTCGGGGACGACCCAGTTGATGTTCTGGGTCGGGTCCTTGATGTCGCAGGTTTTGCAGTGGACGCAATTCTGCGCGTTGATCTGCAGGCGCGGGCCTGCCGCCTCCTCGACGAATTCGTAGACGCCGGCCGGGCAATATCTTTGCTCGGGCCCCGCATAGAGAGCGAGGTTGACGTCGACCGGAATGTCCGGGTCCTTCAGCGTCAGATGCACGGGCTGGTTTTCCTCGTGATTGGTGTTGGAGAGGAAGACCGAGGAAAGCCGGTCGAAGCTGATCGTGCCGTCGGGCTTGGGATAGTCGATCGGCTTGACCAGATCCTTTCGCCACAGCCCCTCATTGTCGGCATGGTGCTTCATCGTGAACGGCAGGCCGATGCGCAGCTGGCGCATCCACATGTCGGCCCCGGCGAGCAGGGTGCCCGCCGCGCCGCCATATTTGGCGACCAGCGGCTCGACGTTGCGGACCATCTTCAGCTCCCTGGCGATCCAGCTGTCGCGGACCGCGGGCTCGTAATCGGCGAGGATGTCGCCGCTCCGGTCGGCAGCGATAGCGGCGAAGGCCGCCTCGGCGGCGAGCATTCCCGATTTCATCGCGGTGTGGCTGCCCTTGATCCGCGGCACGTTGACGAAGCCGGCCGCGCAGCCGATCAGCGCGCCGCCCGGAAAGGCCAAAGTCGGCACCGACTGCCAGCCGCCCTCGTTGATCGCCCGCGCGCCATAGGAGATGCGCTTGCCGCCCTCCAGGAAGTGCCGGATCGCCGGATGCTGCTTCCAGCGCTGGAACTCCTCGAACGGCGAGAGCCAGGGATTCCTGTAATTGAGCGCGACGACGAAGCCCAACGCGACCTGGCCTTCCGCCTGATGATAGAGGAAGCCGCCACCCCAGGCGTCGTCCAATGGCCAGCCCTGGGTGTGGATGACGCGGCCGGGCTCGTGTTTATCGGGGTCGATGTCCCAGAGTTCCTTGAGGCCGATGCCGTAGACCTGGGGCTGGCTTTCCTTCTCGAGCTCGAAGATGCGCTTGAGCTCCTTGGTGAGGTGGCCCCGCGCGCCTTCGGCGAAGAAGGTGTAGCGGCCGTGCAGCTCCATGCCGGGCTGGTAGTCGCCCTTGTGGGTGCCGTCCCGCGCGACGCCCATGTCCCCGGTCGCCACGCCCTTCACCGAGCCGTCCTCGTTGAACAGCACTTCCGCGGCGGCGAATCCGGGGAAGATCTCCACGCCGAGCGCCTCGGCCTGGCCCGCGAGCCAGCGGCAGAAATTGCCCAGGCTCCCCGTGTAGGTGCCCTTGTTGTTCATGAAGGGCGGCATCAACACGTGCGGGAAGCCGTATTTCTTCTTCGCCGTCAGCACCCAATGCTCGTTCTTCGTCACGGGGACGGTAAGCGGGCTGTCCAGCTCCTTCCAGTTCGGCAGCAATTCGTCCAGCGCCCTGGGATCGACGACGGCGCCGGAGAGGATGTGCGCGCCCACTTCCGAACCCTTTTCGAGGATGCAGACGCCAAGCTCGCGGCCGGCCTCATTGGCGAGCTGCTTGAGACGGATGGCGGCGGCGAGCCCGGCCGGGCCGGCGCCGACGATCACCACGTCATAGGGCATGGACTCGCGTTCAGCCATTCGCGCACTCCCGTCGTCGCACAGAGCCAACCGTCCGGCAGATAAACAGCAGTTCCACGATTGACCAGCCCGCCCCCCGGGGGGAGTCACTTGCCGGAGATACACGGGGGTTGCGTCGATGGTGTCGCGCTGGGCGGAAAGCGCCCTGTCATGGTGGGAGGAAGCGGGCGTCGACACGATCGTCGGCGAAGCGCCGCGCGACTGGCTCAATCCCAGGCCCAAGGCCGAGGCGGCCGCGCCGGCCCCCGTCCAGGCGGAGGCGATGCCGGACTCGCTCGACGCTTTCCTTGGCTGGCTTGCCTCGACCGACGCGCTTCCCTTCGCCTCGCCCTCGATCCCGCGGATCGCGCCGGCCGGCGATCCGGCCGCCTCGCTGATGGTGGTGACCGACATGCCGACGGACGCGGATGTCGCGGCGGGCACTATCTTCAGCGGCGAGGCCGGTGTGCTGGTCGAAAAGATGCTGGCGGCGATCGGCCGGAGCCGCGAGACGATCTGGCTCGCCCCCTTCTCGCCGATCCGCCCGCCCGCCGGCCGGATCGATCCGGCGGGGGTCCGCACGCTGACGCAGATCGCCCTCCATCATATCGGCCTGGTCGGGCCCAGGGCCCTGCTCATCTTCGGCGACAGCTGTTCGCGCGCCTTGCTCGGCCAGCCGATGACGGCGGCGCGCGGCCGCTGGCACGACCTCGAAACGCCGAAGGGTCCCGTAAGGGCTTTGGTAACCATAAGGCCGCAAGAATTGCTGACCCAGCCCAGGCTCAAGGCGCATGCCTGGGCCGACCTGCAGATGCTGATGGAGGGACTGACGCCATGAAGACGCTTGCCGGCCTCGCCTGCGCCGCCGGCCTCGCGCTCGCCGCTGCCCCGGCCCATGCGGACGACAATGACGCGCGGCCGAACCAGGCGCGCGTCTTCGCCGCGCCCTCGCAGCTCAGCGCCGCCGAGCGCGACAATTACCGCGCCGTCTTCGCCGCTTTGCGCGCGCGGGACTGGGCCGGCGCCGCCGGGCGGCTCGACGGCATGCGCTCGGGCGCGCTGCACGACGCCGCCCGCGCGATGCTCTACACCATGCCCGGCTCGCCGCGCGCCGAGCTGGAGCCGCTGACGCAATTGCTGGCCCGCGCGCCGGACCTGCCGCTGGCCGGCGACCTCGCCCGGCTCGCCCGCGCCCGCGGCGCCGAAAGCCTGCCCGATCTGCCCGACGCGAGGCGGCTCCACGGTCTTCCCGGCCAGCCCCGCCGCGCCCGCGCGCGCAACATTCGCGGCGATGCCGTCGCCGATGCGCTCGAGCCCCTGATCCGGCCGCTGATCCGCGACGACAAGCCGGTCGAGGCCGAGGCCCTGCTCGAAACGCGTGTGGCCGAGCTTTCGGACGAGGCGCGCACCGCCTTCAGGCAGCGCATCGCATGGGTCTATTTCCTTAACGGCAACGACCGCGAGGCGCGGCGGATCGCCGAGGCCGCCCGCGCCGGCCCGACCGAATATGCGATTCTCGCCGACTGGGTCGCCGGCCTCGCCGCCTGGCGGATGGGCGACTTTGCGCCGGCGGCAGAGCATTTCAACATCGTCGCCAGCCGTTCGACCGACGTCGAGCTCGCCGCCGCCGGCCAATATTGGGCGGCGCGCGCCGACACCGCCGGCGGCCGCCCGGAGCGCGTCCAGGCCCGGCTGCGGGCGGCGGCGCGCCTCGGCGAGACCTTCTACGGACTGCTCGCGCAAAGCGCGCTCGGCATGCGCGCGCCGCCCGCCGACATGGTCACCTTCACCGAAAGCGACTGGCGCGCGCTCGGCGGCAATCGCAACGTCCGCGCCGCGATCGCGCTCGCCGAGATCGGCGAGACCCAGCTCGCCGCCGACTTCATCCGCCACCAGGCCCGGATCGGCGATCCCCGCGATCACGTCCCGCTCATCCACCTCGCCGCCCGACTCAACCTGACCACGACCCAGATGTATCTGTCGCATAACGGCCCGCGCGGCAGCCGCTTCGGCCCGGCCGAGCGCTATCCGACGCCCTCATGGCGGCCGGCGCGCGGCTGGCGGGTCGATCAGGCCCTGGTCTACGCCCACGCGCTGGTGGAATCGCAGTTCCGGCCCGAAGCGGTGAGCCCGGCAGGTGCACGCGGGTTGATGCAGGTCCTGCCCGGTACCAGCCAGTGGATGGCGCGGGTCAATGGCGGGGCCGCCGGCGCCAACCCGGCTCGGCTGTTCGATCCAGCGATCAATATCGAATATGGCCAGGCCTTCCTCGAATATCTGCGCGATTATTCTGGGACGGGCGGGCTGCTCCCCAAGGTGATCGCGTCCTACAATGCCGGGCCGGCGCCGATCGCGGCCTGGAATGCGCGCTTCGACCAGAGCGACCCTCTGCTCTACATCGAATCGATCCCCTATTGGGAAACCCGCGCCTATGTGCCGATCGTCCTCAGGAATTACTGGATCTACGAGGACCGGACGGGCGACCGCTCGCCGAGCCGCCGCGCGCTGGCCGCGGGCCTGTGGCCGCGTTTCCCGGGCATGCCCGGCGCGAGCGCGGTCCGCATCGCGCCAACCCGCCGCGAAGTCGCGATGGGGCAGGACTGACCGCGCTCTTCGTTCTTGATATGTTCCATAGACGCGCCTAGGCTCGATCCATGACCCGGCCCGACGTCCGTCCCGGCCGGGGCGCGCCCGAGAACCGCACCCCGGACCGCTTCAACCTGCCGACCCGCGAGGCCGACGGCGACTGGCTCGACTCCCGCGAGGCGCTGGACGGACCGCCGCCGCTCAGGACCACCGTCACGGTCGAGAAGCCGAAGACGATCATCGCCCGCAACCACTCCCCCGACATCGGCTTCGACCGCTCGATCAACCCCTATCGCGGCTGCGAGCATGGCTGCATCTATTGCTTCGCGCGGCCGACCCACGCCTTTCACGATCTTTCGCCGGGGCTCGATTTCGAGAGCAAGCTGTTCGCCAAGCCCGACGCCGCCAGGCTGCTCCGCGTGGAGCTGGCGAAGCAAGGCTATCAGGTCCGGCCGATCGCGATGGGGACCAACACCGATCCCTACCAGCCGATCGAGGCGAAATGGCGGATCACCCGCTCGGTGCTGGAGGTGCTGAACGAGACCGGCCACCCGGTGACGATCACCACCAAGTCCGATCGGGTGCTGACGGACCTCGACCTCATCGCCGCCATGGCGAAGCGCGACCTGATCAGCGTCGCGCTTTCCGTGACCTCGCTCGAGCCCCGAATCTCGCGCACGCTCGAGCCGCGGGCGCCGGCGGCGCGCAAGCGGCTGGCGGCGGTGAAGAGGCTGGCGGAAGCGGGCGTGCCGGCCTGGGTGGCGATCGCGCCGGTGGTGCCGGGAATCACCGACCACGAGCTGGAGCATATCGTCGAGGCCGCCGCGGACGCCGGCGCGCTCGGCTGCTTCTATCTGCCGGTCCGCCTCCCCTTCGAGGTCGCGCCCCTGTTCCGCGCCTGGCTCGACGAGCATTTCCCGGACCGCGCCGGCAAGGTGATGCACATCATCAACGAGATGCGCGGCGGCAAGGACAACGACCCGAACTGGTTCAGCCGGATGCGCGGCTCCGGGCCCTGGGCGGACCTGCTCAAGGCCCGCTTCGAGCGCGCGGTGAAGAAGCACGGCCTCAATGTCGAGAAGCGCCCGCTCCGCCGCGACCTGTTCGAGCCGCCGCGGGGGGCGCAGCTGCGCTTGCTCTGAACTCGGCCCCATTCGATTCGAAACAGCCGTCATTCCAGAGAAAGCTGGAATCTCACTTCTCGAGGCTGGAAGGCAAAGGGGCGTGGAAGGTGATGAACTACCCGCATCTCGCGCGCGAAAATCCTTTGTTTTCAGGGCAGGGAGGTTTTCACGCAAAGACGCGAAGGCGCAAAGCAGGGGCGGACGAGTCAAAGAGCCAGCCGACTCGCGAAGCGGGCGGCGGGTTCAGGCTGGCAGATCAAATCCTAATTTGGAAGACTCGCGCCCGGTCTGACCTGAGCCAGGGTTAGAGAGGCCTGATCGATAGCGCCGACGATCTTTAGAGGCGCTATTCCAAGGATCCCGTGCGCTTCTGGAGACCCCGGCCTCCAGCCTCCGGCTGAGGTTTGAGCCGCCTAACCCAGCGCCTTCTTCAGCAGCGCGTTAACCACCCCCGGATTCGCCTTTCCCGCCATCGCCTTCATTACCTGCCCCACGAAGAAGCCGAAGAGCTTGTCCTTGCCTGCGCGATATTCGGCGACCTTGTCGGCGTTGGCGGCCATGACCTCGGCGATGACCGCCTCGATGGCGCCGGTGTCGCTGGTCTGCTTGAGGCCGCGTTCCGCGACGATCTTTTCGGGATCGTCGCCGGTTTCGAGCATGATCTCGAAGACCTGTTTGGCGAGCGTGCCGGAGAGAGTGCCGTCGGCGACGAGGCTGAGCAGCTGCGCGCCCTGGGTGGGGGTGACGGGGCTTTCGGTGATGTCCTTGCCGAGCCGGTTGAGCGCGCCGAACAGGTCCGAGATCACCCAGTTGGCGGCGCGCTTTGCTTTTTCCTGTTCCCTCGCGGAAGCGGGGGTCCAGCTCTGGGCTCCTGATTTCGCAGGAGCACTGCTTATGCGCAGTGCGGCGAGCAATTCCTCGAACCAGCGGGCGGTAGTGACGTCGGCGGTGAGGACCGCGGCGTTGTAGGGGCTGAGGCCGAGTTCGCCTTCGTAGCGGGCGCGCTTGGCGTCGGGGAGCTCGGGGAGGCTCGCGCGGCACTCGGTCAGGAAGGCCTCGTCAAGCTCCAGCGGGAGCAGGTCCGGATCGGGGAAATAGCGGTAATCGTGCGCGTCTTCCTTGGAGCGCAGGCTGCGCGTCTCGCCCTTGTCGGGGTCGAACAGGCGGGTTTCCTGGACGATTGCGCCGCCCTCCTCGATCAGGTCGACCTGGCGGCGCGCCTCATGCTCGATCACCGCCATGATGAAGCGGACCGAATTGACGTTCTTGGTCTCGGTGCGGGTGCCCAATTCGGCGCCCGGCCTGCGCACGCTGACGTTGACGTCTGCGCGCATCGAGCCCTGCTCCATATTGCCGTCGCACGAGCCGACATAGCGCAGGATCGCCCTCAGCTTGCGGACGTAAGCGCCTGCTTCTTCGGGAGAACGCATGTCGGGCCTGGAGACGATCTCCATCAGGGCGACGCCCGAGCGGTTGAGGTCGACATAGGAAAAATCGGGATGCTGGTCGTGCATCAGCTTGCCGGCGTCCTGCTCGACATGGATGCGCTCGACGCCGATCGTCTTGGTCGCGCCTCCGTCGAGATCGAGGACGATCTCGCCCTCGCCGACCAGCGGGTGGTAGAGCTGGCTGATCTGATAACCCTGCGGCAGATCGGCGTAGAAATAATTCTTGCGGTCGAAGCGCGACCAGGAATTGATCTTCGCGTCCAGCGCCATTCCGGTGCGCACCGCCTGGCGGATGCACTCCATATTGGGCGTCGGCAGCATGCCCGGGAAAGCCGCGTCGACCAGGGCGACATGGGTGTTGGGCTCGGCGCCGAACTCGGTCGAGGCGCCGGAGAAGAGCTTGGCCTTCGAGGTGACCTGGGCGTGCACCTCGAGGCCGATCACGACCTCCCATTCGCCCGTGGCGCCGTGGATGCGATAGTCAGACATCGTGCGTTCCCACCCCCTCGTTCGTCCCGAGCGAAGTCGAGGGGCGCTGGCACCGATTCATCACATACGCCCCTCGACTTCGCTCGGCACGAACGGACTTTGTTTGGATGACGATGTCGATCACCACCAGGCCTCCGCGCGCGCGGTGAAGCCGGCGCGTTCCTCGAAGGCGAGGGCGGCGTCGAGCACGCCCTGCTCGTCCAGGGCCCGGCCGATGATCTGGAGGCCGAGCGGCAGGCCCTGTCCGTCGAGGCCCGCGGGGACCGAGATTGCGGGCAGGCCGGCGAGGCTGGCGGGGACGGCGAAGACGTCGTTGAGGTACATGGCGATCGGATCGGCGCTCTTCTCGCCGAGCCCGAAGGCGGCGGAAGGAGCGGTGGGCGTGAGGATGAGGTCGACGTCGGCGAAGACCGTCTCGAAATCGCGGGCGATCAAGGCGCGGACCTTCTGCGCCTGGTTGAAATAGGCGTCGTAAAAGCCCGCCGAAAGCACGTAGGTGCCGATCATGATCCGGCGCTTGACCTCCGCGCCGAAGCCGGCGGCGCGGGTCGCCTCGTACATGTCGGCGAGGTTGCCCTGCTCAGGCGCCACGCGCAGGCCGTAGAGGACGCCGTCGTAGCGGGCGAGGTTGGAAGAAGCCTCCGCGGGCGCGATGATGTAATAAGCCGGCAGAGCGTATCTGGTATGCGGGAGCGAGATCTCGACGATCTGCGCGCCCGCGTCCCTGAGCCATTCTATGCCCTGCTCCCAGACGGCGTCGATCTCGGCGGGGACGCCATCGATGCGATACTCCCTGGGAATGCCGACACGCTTTCCTTTGATATCGTTGGAAAGATTGGCTTCCCATCTCGGCACGTCGAGCTGGAGCGAGGTCGAATCCCTGGGGTCGAAGCCGGCCATTGCCTCGAGCAGGATCGCGCAGTCCCTGACGTCGCGTGCCATCGGGCCGGCCTGGTCGAGGCTCGAGGCGAAGGCGACCATGCCGTAGCGCGAGCAGCGGCCGTAGGTCGGCTTGATGCCGGTAATGCCGGTGAAGGCCGCGGGCTGGCGGATCGAGCCGCCGGTATCGGTGCCGGTGACGCCGGGGGCGAGCCGCGCCGCCACCGCCGAGGCCGAGCCGCCGGAGCTGCCCCCCGGGGTCAGCGCCGTGTTGCCGCCATCGTTGCGGCGCCACGGCGAGAGCACCGGCCCCCATGCGCTGGTCTCGTTGGACGAGCCCATCGCGAATTCGTCCATGTTGAGCTTGCCGAGCATGCCCGCGCCCGCGGCGAGGAGATTGCCGGAGACCGTGCTTTCGTAGACCGGCTTATAGCCCTCCAGGATGCGGCTGCCGGCGGTGGTCTGGACGCCTTTGGTGCAGAACAAGTCCTTGATGCCGAGCGGAACGCCGGAGAGCGGCTTGAGCGTGCCCGCCGCGCGCGCGGCGTCGGCGGCGTCGGCGGCGGCCAGCGCCAGCTCGGGCGTCTCGACGACGAAGGCATTGAGCGCGCGCGCTTTCTCGATCGCGGCGATGAACCCCTGCGCGACTTCGCGGGCGGAGAAGCTGCCCGCCTTCACCCCGTCGCGGATCGCGGCGACGCCGAGATCGGTCAGCGCGGTCATTCGATCACCTTGGGCACGGCGAAGAAGCCGTGCTCGGCGCGCGGCGCGTTGGCGAGGATCTCGTCCCGTCGGTCGCCCTCGGTGACGACGTCGTCGCGTAGCCGCAGCTGGTTGGGGATGACCGCGGTCATCGGCTCGACGCCGGCGACGTCGACCTCGCCGAGCTGCTCGATCCAGCCCAAGATGTTGCTGAGCTCAGGCGCGAGCGCTTTCACCTCGGCATCGCTGACGGCGATCCGGGCGAGCTTGGCGATATGACGGACGGTCTTTTCATCGACGGACATAGTGGGCGGGCGGCTAGCATTCCTGCTGCACTGCGGCAAGGCGCTCAGCCGCGCGGCGCCGTCTCGTAATGCATGGCTCCGACGTCATTGCCCTCGGTGTCGAGGAAGCGGACCAGTGTGCCGACCGTCGGGATCGGCGATTTCGGCACGGTGATGCGGCCGCCATTGGCCTCGACCGCTGCGACGATCGCGTCGACGTCTTCCACCGAGACGGTCGGTTCGAAGCCGTTCAAGCCGGTGCCGGTGCGCGGCTCCTGGCGCTGGTGGAGCAGGCCCATCACGCCGGGCGCGTCGTCGGTGCCGGTCTGGATCAGATAGAAGCCCGGCGGCCCCCAGGGCTCGAAGCGCCAGCCGAACACGGCTTCGTAAAAGGAGACGGCGCGGCCGACATCGTCGGCGTGGATGGCGAAGGCGGCGAGATTGGCTGGCATGGACGGAAGGCTAGAACGCTGGCCGCGCCGCCGCAATCCCGCTAGAACGACAAGTTATGACGAGAAAGCGTCGCACGCGGGCCGACGAGCCCTTCATCCTGGTCCGCAGCCTCGCCTCGAATTTCGCGGCCGGAAGCGCGATCGCGCGCCACGCGCACGACTGGCACCAGCTCATCCACGCCACGGCGGGCGTACTCACCGTGTGGACCGAGCGCGGCTCCTGGGTGGCGCCGCCGCAGATGGCGGTGTGGGTGCCGGGCGGCATCGCCCATTCGATCCGCTTCGCCGGAGAGAGCGCGCTGCGCACGCTCTATCTGCGGCCGGACCGGAGCGCGGCCCTCCCCGGGCAATGCGCCGCACTCGCCGTCTCGCCGCTGCTGCGCGAGCTCATCCTGCGCACCGCGCGCGCGGGCATGCTCGACGAGCGCGACCCCGCCGAGGCCGCCATCGCCACCCTGATCGCCGACGAATTCCGCCTGTCCGGCGCGCCCTCCTTCGAGCTGCCGCAGCCGACCAGCCCCGCGGCGCGGCGCGCGGCCGGCCTGATCGCTTCGGAGGCCCCGGAAGCGCGCAGCACCGCCGCGCTCGCCCGCGCCGCGGGGCTCGGCACGCGCGCGCTTGAGCGGCGCTTCCTAGCCGAAACCGGGATGAGCCCGGGCCGCTGGCGGCGGCAGCACATATTGCTCGGCGCGATCGAGCGGCTGGCGGCGAACGAACCGATCAAGGCGGTCGCCGCCGCCGCCGGCTACGCCACGCCCAGCGCCTTCACCGCCGCTTTCCGCGCCGCCTTCGGGATCACGCCGGGGCGCTATTTCCAGATGCGCTGAACCCCGCCTGGCTTGAAAGATCGCCGCCCATGCTGTTGAGGGCGCGGGTGGCGAAACGAAAAAAATCACCGGCGGTCAAATTCCTCTGGATCATCTTCTGGCTGACGATGCTCTTCATCGCAGGCGCGATCGGCTACCGATTGTTCGAGAAGCAGCTGATGCGCTGGGCGCTGGTGCCGAGCGTCGACTATAGCGAAGTGGCGCTGCCCGGCGGCGCTTCCTATGCGCAGGCGCGGCTGTGGATCGCGCGGCCCGATATTGCGGGCAACCCGTCGCTCTGGACGCCCGCCGGCTTCCGCCCGGCGCAGGCACCGCGCGCCTCGGTCTTCTTCGTCCACCCAACCAGCTTCCTCGAATCCCGCGCATGGAACGCGCCCCTCGACGACCGCGAATCGCGGGAGCGCGCGGAGTTGTTCGTGCGCAGCCAGGCGAGCGCGTTCAATTCGGCCGGCGCGGTCTGGGCGCCGCGCTACCGGCAGGCGACGTTCGGCGCCTTCCTCACAACCCACGCCAATGCGCAGCGCGCGCTCGGCCTCGCCTATCGCGACGTGCTCGCGGCCTATGAGCAATTCCTGCGCGAGGCGCCGGGCGACCGGCCGATCATCCTCGCCGCGCACAGCCAGGGCAGCCTGCATCTGATGCGCCTGCTGCAGGAGCGGATCAGGGGCCGGCCCGAAGCGGCGCGGATCGTCGCAATCTACCTGATCGGCTGGCCGGTTTCGGTCACCGCCGACCTGCCGGCTTTGCCCTTCCCCGCCTGCTCAGGCCCGGATCAGGCGGGCTGCCTGCTGTCCTGGCAAAGCTATGCCGAGCCCGCCGATCCGAGCCAGTTCGCGGAAATCTACGACGAGACGATCGGCCCGCGCGGCGTCGCCCGGCGAGGCACCGATATGCTCTGCACCAACCCGCTGACCGGCGCGCAGGGCGCAGGCGCGGCGGGCGCCGAGCGCAATCTCGGCACCCTCGTCCCCAACGAGGCGATGACGCAGGCGGAATTCCGGCGGGCGGCGGTGCCGGCGCGCTGCGGCCCGCGCGGCATCCTGCTGGTCGGCCCCGCCGAGGCGTTGCCGGACATGGGCAGCTACGCTTTGCCCGGCAACAATTACCACGTTTACGATTACGCCCTGTTCTGGGCCAATATCCGCGCCGACGCCGAGCGCCGGCTGGCGGCGTTCGAGCGGGCGCGATGATACTGGCCCTCGCTGTTCCCCGGCGAAGGCCGGGGCCCAGGCCATCTCGCAGTGCCGCTGGGCCCCGGCCTTCGCCGGGGAACGGGACGGCCCCGTGATCACCGTGAAATCCCCCGAGTTCCGCGACGCCCTCCCCGGCGGGCGGCTGCTGGGGCTCGACGTGGGCACCAAGACGATCGGTACCGCTTTGTGCGACGCCCAATGGACGATCGCGACGCCGGCCGCCCTGGTGGTGCGGACCAAATTCGCCAAGGATCTGGAGAAGCTCAAGGCGATGATCGCCGCTCAGGACGTCACCGGGGTGGTGATCGGGCTGCCGCTCAATCTCGACGGCAGCGATTCTCCGCGCACCCAATCGGTCCGCGCCTTCGCCCGCAATCTGGAAGCTCTGGGCTTGCCGATCCTGCTCTGGGACGAGCGCTGGTCGACCCAGGCCGTGACCCGCACCCTGATCGAGGCCGACGCCAGCCGCGCGCGGCGGGCGGAACTCGTCGACAAGATGGCCGCGGCCTACATCCTCCAGGGCGCGATAGACGCGCTTTGCATGGGAAGCGGCTGATGAAGAGCTGGATCGCGCTTGCGCTCGCTCTGACCAGCCTGGCGCTTGCCGCGACCTTCCTGTCCGTCGTGCCGGCGTCGGAATGCGGCACGCCGCAGCTTCCGCGCCTCCTGCTCGCGGCGATTCCGGCGGCCGTCTACGCGCTGGCCGGCGGCTATGTCGTCTGGAAGGGAGAGCGGGATTTGCGACTTGCCCTGTTCGCCGTCTCGCTTCTGATCGCGGCGGGCTACGTCGCCGTCCTTCGGGAGACTCTGCCGATTGTGGTTCAAGGCGAAATCAGCTGCGCACGGCACGGCGGGCGATGACTCAGCGGCCGGCATTGCCTCCGGGGGCGGCGTCATCCTTACGCTCCGGCGACGGGCGGTCGGGCCTGTGCCGCTCCGGGGGCGCGCCGAACAGGCCCTGGCTGAGCTGAAGCGTCCGGTCCTGGGCGCGGTCGGGGGACATATACTCTCTCCTCGTCGAAGCGATGCGACCGTGACGCCGATGCGGCTTTCGGGCAAAAGCAGTTCGGCGAAAACGACATTTGCGTCGACCAAGATGAACGAAGGCTGGCGTGCTCGGGGCTGGACAGGCGCCTTGTGGTGCACTAGCTCCGTAATACACCAATTGGAGGGTTTCATGAAGCTTCGAATCATCGCCGCATTGCTTGCCACCGCCAGCGTCCTGCCCGGCACGGCCCTGGCCGCCGGCACCGCCGCCGACGCGCAGCCCCCGGCCGCCGCCCGGCCCGCGGCGCAGCCGGTCCGCTACACCGCCCAGCAATTTTACGAGACGACCAGCTTCAACATGGCCGCGCCCGACGGCATAGCCTTCTCTCGCGACGGCCGCAGCCTGCTGATCAGCTCGGACAAGAGCGGCGTCTTCAACACCTTCGCCTTGCCCGTCGCCGGCGGCGATCCGGTGCAGATCAGCCAGTCGACCACCAACGCGAACTTCGGGATCAGCTATTTCCCCAATGACGACCGCATCCTCTTCACCGCCGACCAGGGCGGCAACGAGCTGAACCACGTCTATGTCCGCCTCGCCGACGGCAGCGTCCGCGACCTGACTCCGGGGGAGAATTTGAAGGCCGGCTTCATGGGCTGGAATGCCGACGGGCGCACGTTCTACGTCTCGACCAACGAGCGCGACGCGCGCGCCTTCGACGTCTACGCCTATGATTCGACGAGCTACGAGCGGAGGCTGATCTTCCGCAACAGCGGCCAGTTTCAGCCCGGCGAGGTCTCGCGCGACGGCCGCTATATCGCGCTCGACAAGGCCAACAGCAGCGCCGACAGCGACGTCTATCTGGCCGAAGCGGGCAGCGAGGCGGCGCCGCGGCTGATCACGCCGCACACCGGCAATGTCGCCTTCGGCACATACGGCTTCACCCCGGACGGACGCGCTTTGGTCTACGGCACCAACGAGACCGGCGAATTCACCCAGGCCTGGCGCTACGACCTCGCCAGCGGCGCGCGCTCCGCCATGCTGCAGGCCGATTGGGACGTGATGTTCGTCATGTTCTCCCATTCGGGCCGCTACCGAGTTCATGCCTTGAACGAGGACGGCTCGACACGGCTCACCATCACCGACACGCGCTCCGGGCGGCCGGTCGCGCTGCGCGGCGTGCCGGACGGCGATCTGGGCGGGGTGCGCTTTAATCGCGACGAGACGATGATCGCCTTCACCGTGGCATCCGATACCTCGCCAAGCGACATTTTCGTCGCCGATCTCGCCACCGGCCAGGCGCGGCGGCTGACCCGCGCGCTCAACCCGGCGATCGACGAGCGAGCGCTGGTGACCGCGAGCGTGGCGCGCTTCGCTTCCTATGACGGGACCCAGGTCCCGGGCATCCTCTACCGCCCGCGCGAGGCGAGCGCCGCCAATCCGGTGCCGGCGATCGTCTTCGTCCATGGCGGGCCGGGCGGGCAGAGCCGGCGCGGCTATTCGGCGATGATCCAGCACCTCGTCAACAACGGCTATGCGGTCTACGCGATCAACAATCGCGGCTCGTCCGGCTACGGCAAGACCTTCTTCCATCTGGACGACCGCCGGCACGGCGACGTCGACTTGCGCGACGTGGTCGCCTCGCGCGACTGGCTCGCCGGGCAGGACTGGATTTCGGACCGGGTCGCGGTGATGGGCGGCTCCTATGGGGGTTACATCACCGCCGCCGCCATGGCCTTCCACCCGACCACCTTCGACGTCGGCGTCAACATCTTCGGCGTCACCAACTGGGTCAGGACCCTGAACTCGATCCCCGCCTGGTGGGGCGCGCAGCGCACCGCCTTGTTCGACGAGATGGGCGATCCCGCCACCGACGGCGAGCGCCACCGCCGCATCTCACCGCTCTTCCACGCCGCCAATATCCGCCGCCCCCTGCTCGTCGTGCAGGGCGCCAACGATCCGCGCGTGCTCAAGGTCGAGAGCGACGAGCTGGTCGCCGCGGTGCGCACCAACAATGTGCCGGTCGAATATGTGGTCTTCCCGGACGAGGGCCACGGCTTCCTGCGCAAGCAGAACCGGATCGACGCTTCGGAGACCTATCTCAGGTTCCTCAACCAGCATCTGCGGCGCTGAGCCCTTGCCATATGCTGGAGCGGCGGTATCTCCGCCGTTCCACACAGGGGGATACCTAGATGAAATCACTTTCCGTCACCGCCGTCTTGCTCGCCTCGGCGCTTGCCCTTGCGGGCTGCAACCGAGGGGCCGCGCCCGCCAACAACACGGCGGCGCCGAAGCCCGCCGAAACGAACACGCCCGAGCCCGCGCCGGCGGACAATGAAGCCGCCGAGGGCGAGGAAGCCGGGACCCCGAGCGCAGCGGTCGGCACCGCGCGCCAGAATTTCTCGGTGGTCAACGGCACCGGTCACACGGTCATGACGCTCAACGTCTCGCCGGCCACCGAGGACGAATGGGGCCCGGACATTCTCGGGACGGACGTGCTTCAGAACGGGCAGACCGCCCAGGTGGTCTTCGACCGGGCCGAAGCCCAGTGCAATTACGACATCCGCGCCACCTATGACGATGGCGACACGACCGACATGCGGGGCGTCAACCTTTGCGAGGTGGGGACGGTCAGGCTGGTGGCGCAATAAGGACTGGCAGGTCGCTTGAGCTTGCAGGTGGGGGACGGTAGAGCGCGGCTTCGATGCCCGCCGCCTTCCCCCACCGCCATCTGCTCGGCATCGATGGGCTATCCGCTGCCGACATCCTTTTTATTCTCGACGCCGCCGAGCCGTGGATCGAGTTCAACCGCGGCGCGCGCAAGGCCGATAGGCGGCTCGCCGGCCTCACCCAGATCAACGCCTTCTTCGAGAACAGCACGCGCACGCTGTTCTCCTTCGAGATCGCCGGCAAGAGGCTTGGCGCGCAGGTTTCCAACTTCCATCCCGCCGCCTCGAGCGTGCGCAAGGGCGAGAGCCTGAGGGATACCGCGCTGACTCTGAACGCGATGCGGCCCGACATCCTCGTCATCCGCCACGAGGCCGAGGGCGCCGCCGCCGACGTCGCGGCGATCATGGACTGCCCGGTGATCAATGCGGGCGACGGCGCCGGCGAGCATCCGACCCAGGCCCTGCTCGACGCGCTCACCATGCGCCGGCGCTTCGGGCGGATCGAAGGGCTCAAGGTCGCGATCTGCGGCGACATCGTCCACAGCCGGGTGGCCGGATCGAACATCCGGGCGCTTCCCTTGCTCGGCGCCGAGCTGCGGCTGGTGGGACCCGAGAGCCTGCTGCCGCAGGGCAGCGGCCTGCCGCTCTTCACCGAGCTCGAGGAGGGGATCGCGGGCGCCGACGTGGTGATGATGCTGAGGATCCAGCGCGAGCGGATGGAGGAGGCCTTCCCCGACACGCTGATCGACTATCACTCCAATTACGGCCTCACCCGCGCCCGCCTCGACTTGGCTGCGCCGGGTGCGATCGTCATGCATCCCGGACCGATGAACCGAGGCGTCGAGATCGACGGGGAGCTCGCCGACGATCCCGGGCGCTCGGCGATCCTCGAGCAGGTCGAGCTCGGCGTCGCGGTCCGGATGGCCTGCCTGGATTTGCTGACGGCGGCGCAACGCGGCTGAATCAAAAAGGGCGGCGGGGAAATTGGCCAACCCGCCGCCCTTCAGAGGGGACCCGAGGGGTCCTTCAACTCAAAGCTCAGACCTCGCGCTGGCGCGGATTGGAATAGCGGGCGGCCCAGCGGATCGAAGCGTCGCCGGCGGTGCCGCGGACGAAACAGACGCCGCCCGAACCGCGGATCTGGCCGCACAGCCGCTGCGCATCGGCCGCCGAGGCGAAGCCCGAGACCGAGACCCGGTGGAAGGTGCGGCCATTGTGATTGAAGGTGGTGGTAAGCGGCCGGCGGCCGGAAATGCCGTGGCGCCGCGACAGGGAGACCCAGGCACGCTCGGCATTGGCCTCGGAGCTGAACGCGCCGATCTGCACGACCACGGGTGAATTGCCCGAGCGGACCGCGCGCCGGCGCTCGATGATCGGCCGCGGCAGCGGCGCGGTGGCGGCGGCGCGGATGTAAGCGGCGCGGCGCGGCACGGCAGGAGCGCGGGCGGCGGCGACAGGGGCGACTCGGCGCGATGCTGCCGCCGGACGGGCGGGCGCCTCGAAGGCCGGCTGGTCCGGCGCTTGCGGCGCGGGGCCTTCCTCGCTCGAAAAAGCGGGCATGTCGTAGCGCACCTCGACCGCCTCGGGGGCGGGCACGGGCTCGGCGACGCGGGAGGCGGCGCCGGCGACGCGGACCCGGCGCGGCGTGGGCGCGGCGCGGACCGGCTCGGGCGCGACGGCTTCGGCGATCGCCTCTTCCTGATAGGTTTCGGGCGAGACCCAGAAAGCGGGCGCCTCGGCGGGCCGCTCGTCGGCGGCGGCGAGCTCGACCGGCTCGGGAGCGCGCGAGCGGGCGGGCGCGAACTGGGCGCGCGACGGGACCGGCGCGGCGACCGTGGCAGGCATGGGGGCAACCTCGGCGACGACGGCCGCGGGCGCGGCGCCGGAGGACGCCAGAGCGAGGGCGCCGGGCTGGCCGGAATCGGCGCCCGGCCTCACGCCGAGCAGGCTGGCGATCTGGTCGGCGCCGGCGCCGGGGCGGGCGAGCACGGCCCATTGCGCCATGCGCGCGTCGATGTCGGCGGGCGAGATATCCTGCGCGACGATCGCGCGGGCGCGTCGCCATTCGCCGGCGAAAGCGTAAGCGAGCGCCAGATTTTGGCGGGTCCGCGGCGTCGCCATCGGTGAGCGCGCGGCGGATTCGAGCACCTGCACGGCGCGTTCGGATTGGCCGGCCAAAGCATAAGCCAGGCCGATGTCGCCGGCCGGCGCGCGGTCCGCGATCGCATCGAGGATCGCGACGGCGGCGGCGGGCCGGCCCTGCCCGATCTGGATCAGGGCGAGGCTGAGGCTGGCGCGCACGTTCGAAGGGTCGAGCTCGATCACGTCCGCGAAGGTGGCGCGGGCGGAATCGAAGCGGCCGCTCTTGAGGTAGGCGTCGGCGAGCAGGAGCCGGTAGCCGGCGTCGCGCGGGCTCAGCGCCACCGCCTGCTCAAGCAAGGTCACCGCCTGGGCGAGCTGGCCCTGCTGCAACGCGCGCGATGCCTGGTCGTGGAGCTGCGCCGCCTGCCGATCGGTGCGCGCGTGAGCGCGAACCGGCTCCAGCCCTCGGGTCGCTGCGGACGGCGAGGTCACGCCCGCCACGGTCATCGCGACCATGGCGGCGGACGAGGCGATCTTGAAGGCGGTGCGATTCATGGTCCTGGCCTTTTCGCGTTTCAGCTCCGCTTCGCCGTGGCGGGAGGGACCCGCTCGGCCAGCGCTTCGATTTCGGGGATGGTCGCGAGCAGGGCGTCGAGCGCGCCAGTCACGAGCTGCTGCGCCGAACGGCCGCTCACCGCCGTGGCGAGCCTCAGCCGCAGATGGCGCTCGGCGTCGAGTCGCAAGGTGAAGGCGGCCTTGCGCCCCGCCGCGACGGCGGGAAGCGCCTGCCGCTTGGGCAAGGCGACGACGTGCGCGGGCGCGGGCGGCGCTTCGGCCTCCTCGACCTCGGGCGGGAAGCTCTCGGCGATGGCGCGCTGCTGCGCGACCACTTCGGGCTCCTGATGCTCTTCGGCCTCGCTGGCGGCGGGGCCCTCGGCTTCGCTCGGGACAGACGCCTCGGCTTCGCTCGGAACGGGCCCCTCGGCCTCGCTCGGGACGACCCTGGGATGCTTGGGAGCGGGGGTCAGTGCCGAGATCGAGCTCGGCACATGCTCGGGCAACTCATGCTCCAGCCCCTCCTCGGCGGCGGGCTCGTGCTGGCCGCCCATGTCGTTCCACCCGAGATCGTCGAAGCCGGCATGATGGCCGAAGCCCTGGGGCCGCATCGCCGGCTTGGCCGCGCCCTTGCGGGCGAGAAGTCCGGAGGAGAGGGAGGCGTAGCTGCGTGCGTCGTTGATCATCGCGCCCTCCCTCACTGGCCGACCACGCGCCGGCCGAAGCCATGCGCGGGACGCTGGAGAACACTCTGCGGAACCTGGCCGCCGCCGGGCGCCGCGAAGACTGTGCGGCGGAAATTCTTTTCGAGCCGGTCGGCGATATAATCCCACAATTCGGCGACCTCGCGGGCCGAGCGGCTGTTGGGATCGCATTCCATCACTGTGCGGCCGTCGATCATCGAAGCGGCGAAATCGGTGCGGTGATGGATGGTGACCGGGGCGACGGTGCCGTGCTGCGACAAAGCGACCGCGGCCTCGTAGGTGATCTTGGCCTTGGGTGTGGCGCCGTTGACGACGAAGATGAGCGGCTTGCCGGCGCGGTCGCACAGGTCGACGGTGGCGCCGACCGCGCGCAGATCGTGCGGGCTCGGCCGTGTGGGGATGACGACCAGCTCGGCGACCTGGATGACCGACTGGATCGCCATTGTGATGGCGGGCGGGGTAGCGACGACGGCGAGGCGGAAGCCCTGCTGGCGGAGCACTTCGAGATCGGCGCCCAGCCGCGCGACCGTGGTCTGCGCGAAGGCCGGCATCTCGTCCTCGCGCTCGTTCCACCAGTCGGCGAGCGACCCCTGCGGGTCGATGTCGATCAGGCAGACCGGGCCGTAGCCGACGCGCTGCGCCTGAACGGCGAGATGCCCCGACAAGGTGGTCTTGCCCGAGCCGCCCTTCTGAGAGGACAATGCCAATACCCGCATGAATTTTCCCTCGATTTCGAAGCTTCGAGGGGGTTTTGCCTCCCGGCTTGCTAAAATCTGGTTAACGCGAAGGTGGGGAATCGCGGGAAATCGGGAGAGGGAGCGATCTGGCCCGGACAGGCGATCCTATGCTAATACCGCGTTAAGCAATCGTCTCTAGGCTCAGGTCCGAACGCATTGCCCAGCGGAGGGGATTTTTTCGATGACCATCAAGGTCCGCCTGTGGATGCTCGCCACCGCCGCCGCGCTCGCGGGTTCCGCCGCACTCGCCCAGCGGCCCGCGCCGGGCGCCGGCAGCGACGCGCGCGCCGGCGTCGATGCCTGGCAGGCGCAGAATTACGAGGAAGCGGTGCGGATCTGGCGCCCGCTCGCCGACCGCGGCGATGCCGACGCCCAATATAATCTCGCCCAGGCCTATTTCCTGGGCCGCGGCCTGCCGCAGAACATGACGCTGGCCGAGCAATGGTTCGAGCGCGCCGCGCGCGGCGGCCATGAGGAGGCGCAGGCCAATTACGGATTGCTGCTCTTCCAGAACGGCCGCCAGCGCGAGGCGATGCCGTGGATCGAGCGGGCCGCCAATCGCGGCGATCCGCGCGCTCAATACGTGCTGGGGACCGCGCTCTACAATGGCGACCTAGTCACCCGCGATCTGCCGCGCGCTTATGCGCTGATGAGCCGGGCCGCGGCACAGAACCTGCCCCCTGCGGTGACCCAGCTGGCCGAGCTCGACCGCCTGCTCTCGCCGCAGGATCGCGCGCGCGGCGTCGAGCTGGCGCGCAACATCGCCACCGCGCCGCCGCCGATCGAGGTCGCCTCGGCGCCGCCGGCCCGCAACCCGGCCCGGACGCCCGCGCCGAGGGCGCAGACGCCGGTCCGCGCGCGTCCCGAAAATCCTCCGGTCCGGACCACCACCGCCCGGCCCGCGCCGCGCGCCGCGCCGGCGCAAGCCTCCGTGGCCGCCGCGGGCGGACGCTGGCGGGTGCAGCTCGGCGCGTTCAGCAGCGACGCCAATGCGCGCCGCGCCTGGGGCGCTGTCGCCGGCCGCCTGCCCGGCCTTCGCCCGCATTATGTGCGCGCCGGCAATCTGATCCGCGTCCAGGCGGGGCCGCTGCGCGACCGCGCCGCCGCGCTTCGGGCCTGCGGCATCGCCGGCCGCGGTTGCTATCCGGTGGCGCCTTAACCGAATTTTTGCGCCCGCCTGCTAGACGCTGTCCGAGCAGGGAGAGCGTATCATGGCGGCGACGGCAAGCCTCAAGGAACAGACCGGCATGGCCTCGCGCTGGCGGCGGCGGCGGATGTGCGTGCTGATCGCCGAGCATCCCGCGCCCGCCGCCTTGCGCCACGTCTCCGCGGCCGGCGCCTTTCTCGAGACCAATGCGCGGCCCGCGCTCGGCGCCAGCGTCGAGCTCCACCACCCCGAAGCGGGCGCGATCCAGGCCGAGGTCAGGAGCCTCGCGAACGACGGCATCGGCATCGCCTTCCTCTACGGCGAACGCTCGGTCGCCTTCGCGCTCGCCGCCATCGCCGCCGATATGAGCCGGCCCGCGGCCTGACCCATCAGGTCATCCTGACGAGAGTCAGGATCCAGGAACACGGGCTGTGAGAGTTCGCGAAATCCGTGTTCATGGATCCCGGATCATGTCCGGGATGACGAGTCAGTCCGCCACCCACTCCTTCCGCGAATAGCCCTGCGCGTAGAGCAGGGCCGTCAGGTCGTTGGCCTCGATCCGTGCGTCGGCGGCGGCGGCGGCGGCGGGCTTGGCGCGATAGGCGATGCCGAGGCCGGCCGCCGCGATCATCGGAATGTCGTTGGCGCCGTCGCCGACCGCGAGCGTATCGGCGAGCGCGATGCCCCGCGCCGCGGCCGCATCGACCAGCGCCTGCTTCTTGCCCTGCGCTCCGAGGATCGGACGGCCGACCGTGCCGGCGAGCCTGCCGCCCTCGATGTGCAACCGGTTCGAAACCGCCGCATCGAAGCCGATCTCGGCGGCGACGCGGTCGGCGAACAGGCTGAAGCCGCCCGAGACCAGCAGGCAATAAGCGCGATTGGCCCGCATGGTCCGCACCAGGGTCCGCGCGCCGGGCGTGAGCCGGACGCGCTCGGCGTGGCATCGGTGGATCGCCGCCTCGTCGAGGCCAGCGAGCAAAGCGACTCGGGCGTCGAGCGCAGCCTCGAAGTCGAGGTCCCCACGCATGGCCTGCTCGGTCACCGAAGCGACCTGGTCCCTCAGCCCGGCATAATCGGCGAGCTCGTCGAGGCATTCCTGCCCGATCATCGTCATATCCATGTCGGCGACGAGCAGCCGCTTGCGGCGGCCAGCTTGGGGCTGGACGACGAGGTCGACGCCCGGGAGCAACCCTTCGAGCGCCCGCGCGCCTTCGGGATCGCCTTCGATAGCGAAGTCGCAGGCGCGTTCTGCCTCCACCCAATCAGGCTCGCCCGCGCCGCCGAGCGCGTCGCGCGCCGCGGAAATACCGCCGCGCGTCAGCCGCTCCAATGCTATCAGGGTCGCAATGTACACAGAGACGCCTTCCAGGATGCCGCTCGCGCTTATCGCGGGGCCGACGGCGAGCGGCAAGTCGGCGCTCGCTCTGACGCTGGCGCAAGACGCGAACGGGGTGGTGATCAACGCCGACAGCGCCCAGGTCTATCGAGATTTGCGGATCGTCTCGGCGCGCCCGACGCCGGCGGAGGAGGCGCGGGCACCGCACCGCCTCTACGGAACGCGCGATGGCGGCGATCCCTGCTCGGCGGCGGACTGGGCGGGGGACGCGCGCGCCGAGATCGCGGCGGCGCACGCGGCGGGGCGGCTGCCGGTCCTGGGCGGCGGCACCGGTCTCTATATCCGCACCCTGATCGAGGGGATCGCCCCGGTCCCCGATATCGACCCGGCGGTGCGCGAGGCGGTGCGCGCGCTCGGCGCCGGCGAAGCGCACGAGGCGCTCCTCCGCGAGGATCCGGCGGCGGCGTCGCGGATTCGGCCTGGCGACACCGGCCGAGCCCAGCGCGCACTCGAAGTGGTGCGGGCGACGGGGCGGGCGCTGAAGGACTGGCAGGGGCGCAAGGTCGGCGGCATCGGCGACACGGTGGCGCTCCGGCCTCTCATCCTGCTGCCGCCGCGCGACTGGCTCCACGCGCGTTGCGACGAGAGGCTGAAGAAAATCTTTTCCGGTGAAGGCATTGAGGAAGTTCGTTTGCTGTTGGAACGAAGATTGCCAGCGCTCGCCCCGGTGATGCGCGCGATCGGGGTGCGCGAGATCGTCGGCTTGCTGCGCGGCGAAACGAGCCGGGAGCAGGCGCTCGAGGCGGCGCGGATCGCCACCCGCCAATATGCCAAGCGCCAATATACCTGGTTCCGCCGGCAGCCGCCGGCCTCGTGGCCGCGGTTCGAGGCGGCGCTGGAGGGACAGGAAGTGAAGCGGGCGCTGGCGCTGCTTACCTAGCCCTGCCCCTTGATGGCAGGGGAATCGCAAATGAGCTTTTCGAATCATCGGCCGCTCGTCCTGAGCCTGTCGAAGGACATTCCTTCTTCTTGTCCACAAGAAAGGGAGGGCTTCGACAAGCTCAGCCCGAACGGCTGGGATCATCTGTCTTGCCATATGCGAGCGCCCTGCCATCGAGGGGAGGGCTTTATGGGCGGCGCCACTTCCTCTACCCCGACCCCATGCGCGTCTATTTCGATGCCGATGCCGATCCGGCGCTGGTCCGGGCGCGGCGTGTGTCGATCCTGGGCTATGGCAATCAGGGGCGCGCCCAGGCGCTGAACCTGCGCGACAGCGGGGTCGGCGTCACGGTGGCGCTTCGGGAGGGTTCCCAAGGCCGCGAGAGGGCCGCGGCCGATGGTTTTGACGTCATGACGGCAGCCGAGGCGTCGGCGCGGGCCGACCTCGTTGTGATGCTCGCGGCCGACGAGGATCATGGCCGAATCTATGCCGAGGAGGTGGCGCCGCATCTGCGCGAGGGCGCGGCCCTGGTCTTCGCGCACGGCCTCTCGATCCGATTCGGGCTGATCCGGCCTCGGCCCGATCTCGACGTGCTGCTGGTCGCGCCCAAGGGCCCGGGGACGGCGCTGCGGCGCGATTACGAGCGGGGCTCGGGCCTGATCTCCCTGTTCGCGGTGGCGCAGGATGCGAGCGGCGGGGCGCAGGCGCTCGCCCTTTCCTATGCCGCGGCGATCGGCTCGGGCCGCGTCGGCATGCTGCCGACCTGCTTCGCGGAGGAATGCGAGGCCGATCTGTTCAACGAGCAGGCGGTGCTCTGGGGCGCGATCCCGGAGCTGATCCATGCCGGCTTCGAGACTCTGGTGGCTGACGGATTCTCACCGGAAATCGCTTATTTCGAGTGCCTTACCGAGGTGAAGCTGATCGCAGATCTCATCTACGAGCGCGGGATATCGGGGATGCGCGAGGCGATCTCCAACACCGCCGAGTTCGGCGCGCTCGAGGGAGGAACCAGAATCGTCACGGAGGAGACCCGCGCCGAGATGCGCCGCATCCTCGCCGAGGTCCGAAGCGGCGACTTCACGGCCAAGCTGATCGCCGACGCCGAAGCCGGTTATCCCCGCCTGACCGCTTCGCGCGCCGAAGCGGCTTCGCATCCGATAGAAGCCGTCGGACGTAAGCTACGGAATCTTAAGCCATAACCCATGATTCCATCTGGAGCCGCTACTGGCATTATGACCGCATCGCGTCCTGCTTCGATGGCGCGGGCGCGGGCAATTATGACGATTGCGTCGCGGCAGGCTGGCGCACGTTTTTCGCCGGCCTCCCAGCGGCGACCCGGATTCTCGATCTGTGCACCGGCAACGGCGCCGCCGCGATCATCGCCGCCGAGACCGGCCGCGCGCAGGGCAAGAGCTTCGAAATCGTCGCGGTCGACCTTGCGGATATCGATCCGCCCGCTTTCGTAAGCCGCCATGCCGAGGCGCTGGCGGCGATCGCCTTTCACGGGCGTACCGATGTCGAGGCCCTGCCCTTCGCGGACGGCGGCTTCGGGGCGGTGATCAGCCAGTACGGGATCGAATATTCGAACCTGGAGCGCTCCGTGCCCGAGGCGGTGCGGATGCTCGCTCCGGGCGGGCGCCTCCGGCTCGTCGTCCATGCCGCGGACGGCGCCGTCGCCGCCGACGCGCGCAAGGTGATCGCCGAGGCCGATCTGCTGCTCGGCGAGATCGACCTGACCGGCTGCGCGCGCCGCTGCTTCGCCGCTTTGGCCGCGGTCGAGCGGCCGCCCGGCGCGGGCGACCCCGCCGAGGCCGACCGCGCCTTTGCCGCCTTCCAGGCCGCGCTGGAGCGCGCGGCGCGGCGGATCGGGCAGGCGCACGACAAGACCATGTTCCGCAATACCGGCGCGGTCCTGCTCGACACCTTCAAGCGCCGCGCCGCCTTCGGCCTCGACCAGCTGCTCGCCAAGGTCGACGAGGCGCAAGGCGAGATAAACGCCCATCGCGGCCGGCTGGAGGCTCTGGTCGCAGCGGCGCTCGACCGGGACGGCGCGCAAGCGCTGGCGGCGCGGCTGCGCGGATTCGGCGCCGAGACCGCCGGCAGCGCGCCGCTCGAATATGCCGGCGGCCTGATCGGCCATGTCGTCGAGGCCCGCTTCCCGGCCTAGTCGGCGCTTCTGGCGGCGACGGTGCGCGGCGCGACGAAATGGGCGGGGGTCCGCGCCGGCGGCGCGAACAGGCCGGCGACGAAGAGAATCACCATGACGATTCCGTCCAGCCAGCGATTGTCGCTGAAGATGCCGCTCCGGAAGGGGGTGCGGTCGATGCCGGCGAGCAGCTGGCGAACCTTTTCGGCTTCCTCGGCGTGGACGCGAATCTCGACGCCGCCGAGCGCGGTGGTGAGGGCATAGTCGACCCCGGCATTGTGACGCGCGATCGGCAGTACGTGGATGTCCTTATGCGCGAGCAGCGAAAGCAGCACTGCGAGCTCGGACTGGCTGTAGACCCAGGCCACGGTCTCGAAATCGGGGCCGGGCGCGCCGCTCATTTCCGCCCGAACAGTTTCTCGATGTCGCCGTGCGCCAGCTTAACCCAAGTCGGGCGGCCGTGATTGCACTGGCCGGAGTGGGGCGTGACCTCCATCTCGCGCAGAAGGGCGTTCATTTCCGCCACGGACAGGAGCCGGCCGGCGCGGACCGAGCCGTGGCAGGCCATGGTCGCGGCGACGAGGTCGATCCTCTGCTTGAGCGAGAGCGCGGAATCGAAGGCGGCGAGCTCGTCGGCGAGGTCGGCGATCAGGCCCTGGACGTCGCCGGCGCCGAGCATGGCCGGGGTGGCGCGGACGAGGATCGCGCGCGGGCCGAAGCGCTCGAGCTCGAGGCCCATCTCCAAAAGCTCGGCGATGCGCGCCTCGATCCGGTCGCAGGCGGGCTCGTCCAGTTCGACCACTTCGGGGAGCAGCAGAGCCTGGCGGGCGACGCCGCCATTGGCCATCGCCCGGCGCATCCGCTCGAGCACCAGCCGCTCGTGCGCGGCATGCTGGTCGACGAGGACAAGGCCGTCCTCCGCCTCGGCAACGATATAGGTGGCGGCGACCTGGCCGCGGGCGACGCCCAACGGGAAGCTATGCGCTTGTGGGACGGCCTCGACGGCGGGCTCGGCGCGGGCCTGGGGGGAATAAGGCTGGTGCTGGTCCCAGACGCTCGCCTGCCCCCGCGCGGGCATCGGGAAGCTCGGCGAGCGCATCGGCTCGGCCTGCCAGTTGCCGAGCGCCGACATGGACGGGCGCTGGGCGGAGCGGTGGCCGGCCTCGTCGAGCGCGTGCCGCAGGCCGCCGACGATCAGGCCGCGGATCGCGCCGGGATCGCGGAAGCGGACTTCGGTCTTGGCCGGGTGGACGTTGACGTCGACCTCCTCGCCCGGAAGGTCGATGAAGAGCGCGAGGACCGGATGGCGGTCGCGGGCGAGCAGGTCCTGATAGGCGGCGCGGACCGCGCCGATCAGCAGGCGGTCCTTCACCGGCCGGCCGTTGACGAACAGATATTGGTGATCGGCGACGCCGCGGTTGAAGGTCGGCAGGCCGGCGACGCCGCCCAGCCTCGCGGCCCCCCGCGCATAATCGATCGCGAGGCTGTTTTCGACGAGCTCGCGGTCGGTGAGCGCCGCGACCCGGGCGGGACGATCCTGGCCGGGCTGGACGGCGAGCGTCCGGCGCCCCTCATGCTCCAGGGTGAAGCCGATGTCGGGCCGCGCCATGGCGAGGCGCTTCACGACGTCGAGGCAGGCGCCATATTCGCTGCGCTCCGATCGCAGGAACTTGCGCCGCGCCGGCACCCGGGCGAAGAGCCGCTCGACGGTGACGCGGGTGCCGGGCGGCAGGGCGGCCGGCCCCTCCCCTTCGAGCGCGCCATTGTCGACAATGCGCGACCAGCCATCCTGCCCGGGGATCCGGCTCTCGATCGTCACCCGGGCGACGCTGGCGATCGACGGCAGCGCTTCGCCGCGAAAGCCCAGGGTCGTGACCTCGTCGATCGAATCGGTCGGCAGCTTGGAGGTGGCGTGGCGCTCGAGCGCGAGCGCGATCTCTTCGCGGGCCATGCCGGCGCCGTCGTCGGCGACCTCGATCCGGCTTATTCCACCCTGCGCCAGGGTGACCGCGATCCGCGTGGCGCCGGCGTCGATCGCGTTTTCCACCAGCTCTTTCAACGCACTGGCCGGCCTTTCCACCACCTCACCCGCGGCGATGCGGTTGACAAGGTGCTCGGGGAGGCGCCGTATTGACATGGGATGCGTCTCTATACGATGCGGCCCGCGACCGCGACATGTGTCTCACTCTTTGGTGGACCCATGGCGCGGCCCCATCCTATACGCAAAGTCCGGGAAGGGCCGCCCTTTCCCGCCAACCCGCCCGACCGGCAAGCGAGCTTAAACCATTATGGCCTTTTTCAATTTCCTGAGTTTCCCTTCGCACGACATGGCGATCGACCTGGGCACGGCCAATACCGTCGTCTACGTTCGCGGCCGCGGCGTGGTGCTGAACGAGCCGTCGGTGGTGGCGATCGAGACGATCAACGGCGTCAAGCGGGTGAAGGCGGTCGGCGACGACGCCAAATTGATGATGGGCAAGACGCCCGACGCGATCGAGGCGATCCGCCCGCTTCGCGACGGAGTCATCGCCGACATCGACGTCGCCGAGCAGATGATCAAGCATTTCATCCAGAAGGTGCACGGCAAGCGCCGCTTCCCGCGCTGGCCCGAGATCGTGATCTGCGTGCCATCCGGATCAACCTCCGTCGAAAGGCGCGCGATCCGCGACGCCGCCTCCAATGCCGGCGCCCGCCAGGTCTGGCTGATCGAGGAGCCGATGGCGGCCGCGATCGGCGCGGACATGCCGGTCACCGAGCCGATCGGATCGATGGTCGTCGATATCGGCGGCGGTACCACCGAAGTCGCCATCCTGTCGCTGCGCGGGATCGCCTACAGCACCAGCGTGCGCGTCGGCGGCGACAAGATGGACGAGGCGATCACATCCTATGTGCGTCGCAACCACAACCTCCTGATCGGCGAATCCACGGCGGAGCGGATCAAGAAGCAGGTCGGGGTCGCCAAGGCCCCGGCGGGCGGCGCCGACGGCGAGACCGTCCACCTCAAGGGCCGCGACCTCGTCAACGGAGTGCCCAAGGAGATCACGATCACGCAGAAGCAGATCGCCGAGGCCCTGTCCGAACCCGTCGGCACGATCGTCGAGGGCGTGCGCATCGCGCTCGAGAACACCGCGCCGGAGCTTGCCGCCGACATCGTCGACCAGGGCATCGTGCTGACCGGCGGCGGCGCGCTGCTGAAGGGGCTGGACGAGGTGCTGCGCGACGAAACCGGCCTTCCGGTGACGGTCGCGGACGATCCGCTGACCTGCGTGGCGCTCGGCACGGGACGCGCGATGGAAGAGGAAATCTTCCGCGGCGTGCTGCAGACCGCTTAGGCTGGAAGGGTAGAGGGATGGCGCCGCCGGGCAAACGGCGCCCCGGATTCTCCCGCAGGGCGCAATATGGGGTGTTCCTCGGCTATGTCGTGGCCGTGGGCGGAGTCGTCCTCGCCGTCATCCTGCTTGCCATCGCGATCATCGATCCCAGGGGCTTCGCCGCCTTGCGCGGCATCGCGCTCGACATCACCGCGCCGATCAGCAGCGCCACCCGCTCGATCGCCACCTTCGTGGGCGGCATCGGCGAGGGGATCGGCGATTATTTCCGCGCCGGCTCGCAAAATGCCGAGCTTCGCCAGCAGCTCTCCGAGGCGCAGCGCGAGCTGAACCGCCGCCAGGCGCTCGAGCTGGAGAACAGGCGGCTCACCGCCTTGCTCGGCCTCGCCCGGCAGACCGGCGATGAGGTCACCGTGGCGCGAATCGTCGGCTCCTCGTTCGAGGCGCCGCGGCGGCTGGGGACGCTGTCGGCGGGGAGCGCGGCCGGGGTCGCGCCGGGCCAGGCGGTGCGCTCGCCCGACGGCCTGATCGGCCGGGTGCTGGAGACGGGCCGCTGGGCCTCGCGGGTCATCCTGATCACCGATGCCGCCAGCAACGTGCCGGTGCGTCTCGTCCGCGACGGCACGCCGGCGCTCGCGGTCGGCCGCGGCGACGGCACGATCGAACTGAGGACGCTCGAGGTCGGCCAGAATCCGTTCCGCCGCGGCGACCTTCTGGTCACCTCGGGGGTCGGCGGCCTCTATCCGCCCAACATTCCAGTGGCGGTGGTGACCGGCCATGACGGCGAACGGGCGCTCGGCCGACCGCTCGCCGATCCCGCGCGGATGGATTATGCGATCGTGCAGCGCATCTACCAGCCCGCCGCCGCCGGACCGCTCGACCTCGCCCGGCCGCAAACGCCGGCGCCACCCGTCGCCGCCCCGCCCGCGGCGGCCGCGCCGGCGCGCGTCCCCGCTCCCGCCGGGGCGCGGCGATGAGCAGGATCGCCGGTTCCAGCACCGAGGTCGCGATCCGCGACCTCAGGCGGCGCTACGTGCCGCTCGTTTCGACTCTCGCCGCGATGCTGATGTCGCTGCTGCCGATCGTCGCATCCACGCTCTGGGTGCCCAATATCGGCTTCCTCCTCCTCCTCACCTGGCGGCTGATGCGGCCCGAAATCTGGTCGGCGCAGGTGGCGCTCGCCCTCGGCCTCGCCGCCGACCTGATCAGCGGCGCGCCTCTGGGCCAGTCGATGCTGCTGTGGACGTTGATCTTCCTCGGCCTCGATTATGCCGACAGCCTGCTGGGCGTGCGCGATTATTGGCTCGACTGGCTGCTCGCCGCCTCCGCCATCCTCTTCCACAGCGCCGGCGTGTGGTACATCGCCCTTCTCCTCGGCGCCAAGGTGAGCATCTGGCTGATGGTTCCGCAGCTCTGCCTGTCGATCCTCGCTTATCCGCTGGCGGCGCGGATCGTGCTCCGGCTCGACCGCTGGCGGCTGATGCGATGAGGAAGTTGCTGTTCGGCGGGGGTCCGCCGGTCACCGAATCGGGTCAGGCGCAGAGCTTCTCGCGGCGCGCGTTCGTGCTCGGCGCGCTGCAGAGCGGCGTCGCCGTGCTGCTCGCCGGCCGTATGGGCTATATCGCGATCGCCCAGAACGAGCGCTATCGCGGCCTCGCCGAATCGAACCGCGTCCAGACCCGCCTGATCCCGCCCCGGCGCGGCTGGATCGTCGACCGCCACGGCCGCCCGCTGGCGATCAACCGCTACGACGTCCGCGTCGACCTGATCCCCGATTTCATCGAGGACAAGGACCGGCTGATCGCCGAGCTGACCCGGCTGCTCGGCTTGCGGCCCGAGGAGGTGCAGCGGATCCGAAGCGAGCTGGAGCGCGATCAGGGCTTCCAGCCGGTGCCCGTCGCCGAGCATCTCAGCGAGCAGCAATACTATGCGCTCAAGGTCCACGAGCCCGATCTGCCCGGCGTCTCCGTGCTCGAAGGCTATGCGCGCTCCTACCCGACGGGCGCGGCGGTCGGCCATCTCATCGGCTATGTCGGCACCCCCAACCGGCGCGAATATGAAGCCGAAAATCGCAATCCGCTGCTGATCACGCCCGGAATCAAGGTCGGCAAGGAGGGTCTCGAGAAGGTCATGGAGCAAAGGCTGCGCGGCCGCCCGGGCGCCGCCCGGGTCGAAGTCACCGCGCGGGGCCGGCTGGTCCGCCAGCTTACCACCCTGCCACAGGTCAGCGGCGCGCCGCTCCGCACCACGATCGACGCCGGCCTGCAGGACTTTGCGGCGCGCCGGCTCGGCGAGGAATCGGGCAGCTGCGTGGTCCTCGACTGCAACAATGGCGACATCCTCGCTCTGGCCTCGATGCCCGCCTACGACCCGAACAGCTTCTCCGACGGCATCAGCCATTCCGAATGGGCGATGATGCGCGAGGACGAACGCCACCCGCTGATCAACAAGGCGCTGAACGCGCTCTACCCGCCCGGCTCGACCTTCAAGCCTGCCGTGGCGATGGCCTTGATGGAAGCGGGCGTCGATCCCGACGAGACGGTGGGATGCAGCGGCGGCTATACTTTGGGCTCGCGCAGGTTCGGCTGCCTCGGCGTGCACGGGCCGATGAACCTGCACCGCGCCATCGCCAAGAGCTGCAACACCTATTTCTACACCATGGCGCGGCGGATCGGCATCGAGCGCTTCTCGGCCATGGCGCGGCGGCTGGGGCTGGGACAGCGCTACGACATGCCGGTGGTCTCGCAAAGCTACGGCACCATCCCGGACCCCGCGTGGAAGCAGCGCCGCTATCGCCAGGACTGGACCCAGGCCGACACGCTCAACGCCGCGATCGGCCAGGGCTATGTGATCCTCAATCCGCTGCAGCTCGCGGTGATGGCGGCCCGCGTCGCATCGGGGCGCGACGTGCAGCCGCGCCTGGTGCTCGAGCGCAACCCGCCGGCCCGGCCCCTCCCCTTCGCCGCCGCCAGCTTCGAGGCGGTCCGTGCCGGCATGGCCGAGGTGGTCAACGGAAACGGCACCGCGGGCGCCAGCCGCCTTCCCCTCGACGGCATCCAGATGGCGGGGAAGACCGGCACAGCCCAGGTGCGCAACATAGGCGCCGACCGCGGCCGCGCCGGCGCCGCCTGGCGCTATCGCGACCACGGCCTGTTCGTCTTCTTCGCGCCGGTGGTGCAGCCGCGTTATGCCGGCGCGGTGGTGATCGAGCACGGCCTGGGCGGTGCCCGCGCCGCCGCGCCGGTGGCCTGCGACGTCATCACCTATCTGTTCGACCGGGCCAAAGCGATGGAAAGGCTGGCCCCGCTCGAGGCGCAATGGGGCGGCACCCTGGCGGAGCGGATGGCGCGGCGCACCGCGGCCTGGGTCAATCGCCCGCAAGGCGCGCCGCCGCCGGCCAATCCGGTGGATCCGGCCTGATGGCGCTCGGCTTCCTCCCCAAGCCGCTCAGGGAGCTGCCCTGGCTGATGCTGATCTGCGTGATCGCCATCGCCGGCTTCAGCCTGCTCGTCCTCTATTCGGCCGCCGGCGGCGACATGCGCTACGCCAAGCCTCAGGGGATACGCTTCCTGATCTTCTTCGCGCTGGCGCTGGCTTTGGCGCGGCTCCGGCCGGAAACCCTGAAGCAGGCCACCTTCCCCGCTTATGTCGTGGTGTTGCTGCTGCTGATCATCGTCGAGGCGCTGGGCTTCGTCGGCGGGGGCGCCCAGCGCTGGGTCGATCTCGGCCCCATCAACCTGCAGCCCAGCGAATTGATGAAGCCGGTCGTCGTGCTCGCCTGCGCCCATTTCTATTCGCTGCTGCCGGCGCGGGAGATCAGGGGCTGGAGCGCCTTGTGGCCGCCCGCCGTGCTGATCGGAATCCCGGCGGCGCTGGTCCTCATCCAGCCCGATCTCGGCACCGCCTCGATGATCGCGTTCGGCGGCCTCACCATCATGTTCCTCGCCGGCGTGCCGCTCAGGCTGTTCGCCGGCGGCATCGCCTTCCTCGCGGTCGCGCTGCCGGTCGCGTTCAGCTTCCTCCACGATTATCAGCGCCAGCGCGTCTTCATCTTCCTCGATCCGGAATCGGACCCGCTCGGCACCGGCTATCACATCACCCAGTCGAAGATCGCGATCGGCTCGGGCGGGCTCGGCGGCGTCGGCTTCCTCAACGGCACGCAGAGCCATGGCGGCTATTTGCCCGAGCCGCACACCGATTTCGTGTTCGCGACGATGGCCGAGGAATGGGGCCTGATCGGCGGGATCTTGCTGATCCTCGCCTTCGCGCTGATCCTCAGATGGGGGATGCGGGTCGCGACGGACGCGCGCGACCGTTTCTCGCGCCTCGCCGCGGCCGGGCTCACCACCACCATCTTCTTCTACGTCGCGATCAACCTGCTGATGGTGATGGGGCTCGCGCCCGTCGTCGGCATTCCGCTGCCGCTTTTTTCCTATGGCGGCTCGGCGATGATGACGGTGATGATCTGCCTGGGGCTGCTGATGGCGATCGAGCGCCAGAACCGGCGCGACAGCCGGCGCGGGTGAACCGGTTGCATTCCGGGAGGCGTCCCCCTATCTGGCCCCCTCGCCTAAGCGAGCGGACGCATAGCTCAGTTGGTAGAGCAGCTGACTCTTAATCAGCGGGTCCCAGGTTCGAGCCCTGGTTCGTCCACCACTTTCTCCTGAGATTCGGATTGACGCGCTCAAAGCGGGGCGTGGTTCCGGGTGTCGAGCGTCGTCGATGCGGCAAGCGACGAGAACCTTTTCCGCGGCGATGGCTGGATACATGCCTCGCTGCTCGGTCTGAGGGTCGCCAATGCCGATCCGAACCTCTACGCCCGCCCCCGTCCGCAAAGCCGCGCGCTTGCGCGGCTTGCGCCTGAGGAAAGCCAAGTGACCCTGATTGGCTGTGCCGGCAATTGGGCCAGGGTTCGCGCCACCGGGGGCGTCGGATGGCTGTCGCCGGGCGGCCAGTGCAGTAATCCCGTTACGACCTGCGCCTGAAGCGCGGCATCGCGGCACGCTCGGCGTCGTCGAGCGGCGCGCGACTCGAGCTTGCGCGGCATCCGGCGAAGGACGTCGGGCCGGGAAACCGTGCGCGCTCCGCGCAAGCCCTCGTCGGCTACGAGGCCGGCGCCGCTATGAAGGTTGAACCGATAATTGGGGATCGACAGATCCTTCGCTGTCGATGGGGTACGGCGCGGACCTGGCCGGAATCTCAGGTAGGAAGTCGAGGTGAACGACCTTGCGCCCTCCCTGCCGCCCGCCGGTTACGGCTTGCGCGGCGCAGCCCGCCGCCTAGAAACGGGACGGGGGTGATCGGCTGCGATGACGTTTGGGAGCCAGAGCGGGAACGCGGCCGGCGCGGCGAGGGACTTCGCCGCCGCGCACGAGCGGCTGCTCGGCGACCGCTCGATCCAGTTCGAACCGCCGCCCTCGACGATGGTCCCCACCGGCCAAACCCAATTTGCGCCGACGCCGCCACCGCCGGCCCCGGCGCCGCGCCATCCCTGTCCGATGCCGCCGCTGCGGGCGCTTCTGCCGCCGTCCAGATCCTGCTCTGGGGGGCGCTTGCGATCCTGGTCATGTTCTTGCTCTATTGGGTCGCGCGGAGCGTGCGCGACCGGCGGCGCGCGCCCGGCGGACAGAAAGAGCCGGAGGCCAGCCTGCAGCCGGAGGCCGCTCCGGCGCTGGCCCTGCTCGGCCAGGCCGACGCGCTGGCCGCGGACGGACATTATGGAGAAGCGGCCCGCTTGATCCTGCACCGCAGCATCGAGGATATTGAGGCGCGGCGCCCGGCCCTGGTCCGCCCGGCGCTGACCAGCCGCGACATTGCCGGCCTCCCCGCCTTGCCCGGAGGGCCACGCGCGGCCTTCGCGCGGATCGCGATGCTGGTCGAGCGCAGCCTGTTCGCGCGCCGCGCGCTCGGCGCCGACGACTGGCGCGACTGCCGCGCCGCCTATCAGGAATTCGCCTTCGCCGAGAGCTGGCGCGGATGAGCGAGGGCAACCCCTTCAACCCCCGCTTGGTCTACGGCCTGATCGCCGCGGGCGTCGTCGCCTTCGCCGCATTGGTGCTGCTGATCGGCTATGGCCCACCGCTGCACGAAGAGCCGGCCGAGATCGACCGCGCCCGGATGCTGTCGCCGTCGGCGGTCGGCTATAAGGGGCTGGTGCGCCTGGTCGGCCAGTTCCACCGGACCGAGATCGTTTCCGATGCCGGCGACCTCGGCGATGAGGGCCTGTTCGTCATGGCGGTCGGCGAAAGCACGCGCCCGGAAGACGTGGAATGGGTGCGGGCGCGGCGGGGCGCGCGCGCGACCCTGATCATCCTCCCCAAGTGGATCACGGCGCGCCACGCCCGCCGGCGGGACTGGGTGAGCCTGGTAGGCACGGGAGCCGGGGTTTCTCCCGCCCGCGCTTTGGGCCTCAGGCTGCGCAACGGCGCCCGGCCGCGGCAGGGCCAGCAGGCGCAGGGCGCCGACCTGCTCGACGGGCTCAACCTGCCGATTCCGGACTATCCCCAGGTGATCGAGGGTCCCGGTTTGACCCCGCTCGTGACACTCCCCGACGGCGGCGTCCTGGTCGCGCGGATCGGCGAGCGGCCCCATTATCTGGTCGCGGACCCCGACCTCCTCAACAATCACCGGCTCGGCGATCCGCGCGTCGCCGGCGCCGCGCTCGACCTGATCGAGGGCCTCAACGCAACGGACGCGCGCATCAATTTCGGCACGTTCGGCGAACAGCCCGACGAAGCGCCCCGCCGGCAGCCGAGCCTGATCCGCCTCGCCGTGGAGCCCCCCTTCCTGGCGATGACCCTCGCGCTCATCGCCGCCGCCTTGCTTGCCGGCCTGCACGGCGCGGCGCGCTTCGGCCGGCCGCGGCGCGAGGAGCGCGCGATCGCGCTCGGCAAGGCGGCTTTGGTCGAGAACAGCGCCGGCCTGATCCGGCTGGCGCGGCGCGAAGCCCGGCTCGGCGCGGCCTATGCCGACGTCGTCCGGCAGGAGACCGCGCGCGCGGTCGGCGCTCCCCCGGCGCTCGGCGGCGCGGCGCTCGACGCCTATCTGGACAGGCTGTCCAGAGGCGGCGGCCCCAGGTTCACGAAGCTGGCGAACGACGTCGTCTGGGCCCGCGACCGCCACGAGCTGGTCGCCGCCGCCCGCGCGCTCTTTTCATGGAAGAAGGACATCATCCGGTGAATGCGACAGACGTAAAAGCCCTTGCCGACGGGATCCGGCGCGACGTGGCCCGGGCCATCATCGGCCAGGACGAAGCGGTCGAGCTTATGCTCATCGCCCTGCTCTCCTCCGGCCATATCCTGCTTGAGGGGCCGCCGGGCACGGCCAAGACCTTTCTCGCCCAATGTTTCGCGCGCGTGCTCGGGCTCGATTTCGGGCGTATCCAGTTCACCCCCGATCTGATGCCGGGCGACATATTGGGCTCGAACCTGTTCAACTTCCAGACCAGCCAGTTCACGCTGACCAGGGGCCCCGTCTTCTGCGAATTGCTGCTCGCCGACGAGATCAACCGGACGCCGCCCAAGACCCAGGCGGCCCTCCTGGAGGCGATGCAGGAGCGGGCCGTCACCATCGACGGCGACACCCACCGCCTGCCCGACCATTTCATGGTGATCGCGACCCAGAATCCGATCGAGCAGCACGGCGTCTATCCGCTTCCCGAGGCGCAGCTCGACCGCTTCCTGTTCAAGCACAGGATGGGCTATCCCTCGATCGAGGAGGAGGCACGGATCGTCTCCAGCCACGGCGCCCGCTTCGGCGCGCCCCGGCCCGAGCATTGGGGCATCGAGCCGGCGGTCAGCGCCGCCCAGGTGGCCGAGGCGGTCGCGATGGTCTCCCAGATCCCGATGGTCGCCGAGGTCACCGATTATGTGGTGGCCTTGATTCGCGCGACCCGCGAGGCGCCCGACCTCGAAAGCGGCGCAAGCCCCCGCTCCGCCGCCATGCTGGCCGGGGCGGCGCGGGCGCGGGCGGCGCTGGACGGCCGCGACTACGTCATCCCGGACGACGTCAAGGCGCTGGCGCCGGCGGTGCTCAGGCACCGCGTGCTCCTCTCCGCCGCGGCCGAGATCGAGGGCCGGCCGGTCGAGGGCGTGATCGCCCGGCTGATCGACGAGATCGGGGCCCCGCGTTGATCTACCCGACCCGCCGGACCATCCTGATCGCCGGGGCGGCCGCGCCGGCGGCTTTGGCGGTCGCGCTCGCCGCACCGCTTTACTGGTCGGCGGGCCTGGGCCTGCTCGTCCTGCTCATCGCCCTGGCGCTCGTCGACGGGCTCGCCGGGGCTGCCCCGAAGGACGCCCTTCCCCACTGCGAAGGGCCGGTCGCGGTCGGAGTCGGTGAGAGTTTTTCAGTGACCGTCAGCACGCGCTTCCCGCGTCGGCGCCCACGCCGGCTCGAGCTTGCGCTCGGCATCGCCGGCCCGCTCGCCGCGCCCAAGGGCCTGCGCGCGAAGGCGGGCAAGGACGGCGAAGCGGCCTTCGAGCTGCGCGCAGAACGGCGCGGCACGGCGCGGATCGAGAGCCTCTGGGTGCGCTGGGCCGGGCCGCTCGGCCTGGTCTGGAAACAGCGCTGGCTGGCCCTCGACCGCGACATAGTGATCACGCCCGACATCAAGGCGGTGCGCGCGATGAGCGTGCTGATGCAGAATCGCGACGCCCCGCACGGCAGCAAGGCGCAGCTCCAGGTCGGAGAGGGCGCCGAGTTCGAGGCGCTTGCTTCCTATCGCCAGGGCATGGACCGCCGCGCAATCGACTGGAAGCAGTCGGCCCGCCACAGCGCCCTCATCGCCAAGGAATATCGCACCGAGCGCAACAACAACATCGTCATGGCGCTGGACGCGGGCCGGACGATGTCGGAACCGCTGGGCAATGTCCCGCGCGTGGACCGCGCGGTCTCGGCCGCTCTGCTCACCGCTTATGTCGCGCTCAAGGACGGCGACCGGGTCGGCCTGTTCGCCTTCGATTCCCACCCGCGCGCGGCGAGCAGGCCAATCGGCGGCCCGCGCGCTTTTTCGACCCTGCAGCGCGTCGCCGCCTCGATCGACTATTCGGCCAGCGAGACCAATTATACGCTCGGCATCGCGACATTGGCCGCCGACCTCAGCCGGCGCTCGCTGATCGTCGTCTTCACCGAATTCGCCGATACGATCAGCGCCGAGCTGATGCTGAACGCGGTCGGCACCCTGCTCAAGCGACACCTCGTCCTGTTCGTGGTGGCCAAGGACGAGGAATTGGAGGCGCTGGCCGCTGCCGAACCGGCGAGCGCGGAGGATGTCAGCCGCGCCGTCACCGCCGCCGGCCTGCTGCGCGAACGGGCGCTGGTGCTGACCCGGCTGCGCCATCTGGGCGTGCACGTGCTCGAGGCGGCCGCGGCGGACACCGGCCCGGCCCTGGTCAACGCCTATCTCGGCTTCAAGCGGCGGAGCCTGTTGTGACCGAGCTCGCCAATCCCCGCGCCTTCCGCGCCGCCCGCGAAGCCGAATGGCAGCGGCTCGACGACATCCTCACCCGCGCCGAAACGAGGTCGGTGCGCGCGCTCGACGACGAGGAGCTGATCGCCTTGCCGATCCTCTATCGCGGCGCGCTCTCCTCCTTGTCGGTCGCGCGGGAGACATCGCTCGACCTGGAGCTCGTTTCCTATCTCGAGGGGCTCTGCGCGCGCGCCTATTTCTTCGTCTACGGCGTGCGCGCCTCGGCCTTGAGCAGGATCGGCGCCTTCTTCGCGCGGGACTGGCCGCTCGCCGTGCAGAGCCTGTGGCGAGAGACTTTGGTGGCGTTGATAATCATGGCGATCGGCGCTGCGGCGGGCTTCCTGCTCGTCACGCAGAACAATGGCTGGTTCGAGAGCCTCTTCCCCTTCGCCGCCGACGGCCGCAATTTCAACGCCTCGCCCGAGTTCCTGCGCGAGGTCATCTATTCGCATCCGCCCGACGGCGCGCTCAGCATCCTCGCCGCCTTCCTCTTCACCCACAATGCCCAGGTCGCGATGCTGAGCTTCGCTTTGGGCTTCGCTTTCGGCGTGCCGACCGCGATGCTGCTCGTCTATAACGGCGCGACGCTCGGCGCCGTCTTCGCGCTCTACGCCTCGCACGGCCTCGAGGCGGAGCTGGGCGGCTGGATCATCATCCACGGCTCGACCGAGCTCTTCGCGATCGTGCTGGCCGGCGCGGCGGGCTTCAGAATCGGCTGGTCCGTGGTCTTTCCCGGCGAGCTGAGCCGGCTCGCCGCCGCCTCCGCCTCCGGGCGGACCGCCGCTTTGGCGATGGCCGGGGTGGTGGCGATGCTCTTCGTCGCCGGCCTGCTCGAAGGGTTCGGCCGCCAGCTGATCACCGATGATGCCGCCCGCTATGCGATCGGCGGCGCGATGCTGCTCTTATGGTGCCTTTATTTCTATTGGCCGCGGAGCCGCGCTCATGGCTGACCTCGCGCTCGCCCATCGCGACGAAGCCAGGCAGCGGCGGAGCCTGGTCACGCCCGAGGGCGTCGATCTCAACCTGAGGCTCGCCGACGGCTGGCAGCGCGTCGGCGCCTTCTGTTTCGATCTGCTGGTGATGGCGTGCATCCTGCTCGTCCTGGCGATCCTGTGCGGCATGATCGCGTCCTGGTCCGGCTTCACCGGACGAGAGATCGCGACCGTCATCGGCCTGCTCGGCTTCTTCCTGCTGCGCAGCTGCTATTTCGTGCTGCTGGAGATGGGGCCTCGCGCGGCGACCTTCGGCAAGAGGGTGACGGGCCTGCGCGTGGTGGCGCGCTCGGGCGAACGGCTGACCGCCGACCGGGTGATCGCCCGCAACATGATGCGCGAGGTCGAATTCTACCTGCCCCTCACCTTCCTCTCCTACAACCTCTCCGCCGGCGGCACCGACGCTCCGGCCGCGCTCGTCGGGCTGGTGTGGACGGGCGCGTTTCTCCTCTTTCCGCTGCTCAACAGGGACCGGATGCGGGTCGGCGACCTGCTCGCCGGGACCTGGGTCGTGCGGGCGCCGCGCCGCGAGCTCCGGGGCGAGGTCGGCAATGTCTGGGAGGGGCTGCCGGATCACCAATTCACCGACGCGCAGCTAGACGTCTACGGCGTGTTCGAGCTGCAGATGCTCGAGCGCGTGTTGCGCGACGCGCCGCCCGACGCGATCGCCAACGTCGCCGAGACGATCCGGCGCAAGATCGACTATCCCTATGACGGCACCCACGATTACGCCTTCCTCTCTCATTATTACAACGCCGCCCGCACCCGCATGGAGCGCGGCCTCCTCTTCGGCAAAAGGCGCGCCGACAAATACGACAAGGGGTAGGCCGTCAGGCCGCGGCGACGATCCGCTCGGCCTCGGCGAACAGCGCCGGGTCCACCTCTGCGTCCGAGGCGGCGGCATTGTCGTCGACCTGGCCCGGCCGCGAGGCGCCGACGATGGCGGAGGCGACGTTGGGCTCGCGAAGCACCCAGGCGAGCGCGAACTGGGCGAGGCTGAGCCCCGCTTGCGCGGCGAGCGGCTTCAGCCTCTGGACCGCTTCGAGCACCGGCGGCCGCAGCCACAGGCCGATCCAGCCGCCCATCTCCTCGCTGGTCGCGCGGCTGCCCGCCGGCGGCGGCGCGCCGGGCGCATATTTGCCGGTCAGCACGCCTTGCGCGAGCGGCGACCAGACGATCTGCGAAATGCCGTTGGCGGCGCAGAGCGGGATAACCTCTTCCTCGGGCTGGCGCCAGAGCAGGCTGTATTGCGGCTGGCTGGAGACGAAACGCGCCACGCCCGCCATCTCCACGGCCGCCTGGATCTTGTCGGCCGGCCATTCGGAAAAGCCGATATAGCGCGCCTTGCCGCTTTCCACCGCGCGAGTCAGCGCCTGCATGGTCTCCTCGAGCGGCGTATCCTCGTCGTAGCGGTGGCATTGATAGAGATCGACATGGTCGGTGTTGAGGCGCCCGAGCGACGCATCGAGCTGCTTTTCGATCTGCGCGGCGGAGAGACCGCGGTCGCTGTCGGTCATCGGGAAGAAAAGCTTGGTGGCGAGGATGTAGGACGAGCGCGCCCGGCCGGCGAGCGCTTCGCCCAGAAAGCTCTCGGCGGCGCTGTGGCCGTAGATGTTGGCGGTGTCGATGAAGTTGATGCCGAGCTCGAAGGCGCGGTCGAGGCAGGCGCGGGCCGCGTGCGCCTCGACGCCGACGCCGTAGGTGAGCCAGGAGCCCAGCGAGATCTCGGAGACCATGAGGTCGCTCGCTCCCAGTTTCCGATATTTCATCTCGTCCTCCTCGCTGCCTTCTTGTCATATGTCGGCGTTCGGTTACGCAAGGGCAATGAGCCTTCCGCCACTTTTCGACCGCCTGCGCCTGCCCGCGATCGGCGCGCCTTTGTTCATCGTCTCCAGCCCGGACCTGGTCATCGCCCAGTGCAAGGCCGGGATCGTCGGATCCTTCCCGGCGCTGAGCGCGCGGCCGCAGAGCCTGCTCGACGAATGGCTGCACCGGATCGAGGAGGAGCTGGCGGCCTGGGACCGCGACCATCCCGAGACGCCGGCCGCGCCTTACGCGGTCAACCAGATCGTCCACAAATCCAACGCCCGGCTGATGGAGGACATGGCGACCTGCCAGAAGCGCAAGGTGCCGATCGTCATCACCTCGCTGGGCGCTTTGGTGGAGGTCAATCAGGGCGTCCACTCCTGGGGCGGGATAACCCTCCACGACATCATCAACGACCGCTTCGCCAGGAAGGCGATCGAGAAAGGCGCCGACGGGATCATCACGGTGGCGACCGGCGCCGGCGGCCATGCCGGGCGGCTCTCGCCCTTCGCGCTCATTCAGGAGATACGCGACTGGTTCGACGGGCCGCTGATCCTGTCGGGCGCGATCGCCACTGGCCGGGCGATCCTCGCCGCGCAGGCGATGGGCGCGGACCTGGGCTATATCGGCTCGCCCTTCATCGCGACCCAGGAGGCCAATGCGGCGGCCGAGTACAAGCAGGGGATCGTCGAGGGCCGCGCCAGCGACATCGTCTATTCGAGCCTGTTCACCGGCGTGCACGGCAATTATCTCAAGGCCTCGATCGAGCGCGCCGGCCTCGACCCCGCCAACCTCCCCGAAGGCGATATCAGCACCATGGATTTCGGCACCGGCGACGGCTCCAAGGCCAAGGCCTGGCGCGATATCTGGGGCTCGGGCCAGGGCATCGGCGCGATCGACGCGGTGCTGCCGGCGGGGGAGTATGTGGCGCGGCTGATCACCGAATATGCGGAGGCGCGGGCAGCCCTTTGCGCCCAATCAGAGTAACGTCGTCACTCCCGCGAAAGCGGGAGTCCAAGCGGCATCCGCATCCGGCACGACCCCCGTCTGGATTCCCGCTTTCGCGGGAATGACGGCTAGCGGGGGGCCAGTCCCGCCGCCTGCATCCGCCACAGCGCCACGTCGATCCGGTCCTGGCCGAAGAAGGGCTCGCCCTGGAAAACGAGGGTGGGCACGCCCCAATGGCCGGCGGCCTCGAGCGCGGCCTGGTTCGCCGCCACCTCGGCGTCGAGCGCTTCGGCATCCGCTACCGCCTCGGCCTCGAGCTCGGCCAAATCGAGCCCGGTCCGCTCCGCCGCGCCGGCGAGATGATCGCCCTCGTGCCAATTCTCCGTCCCGCCCCAGATCAGCCGCGCCACCTCCGCGCAGAATGCGAGGCTCCCGCCCCGCCGCGCCGCCGCCTGGCCCAGCCGGACGAGGCGGAAGATGTAGGGCTGGCCGGCGGCGATCCGGCGCGTCTTCATGTCCTGGACGATCGGATCGGGCCTGGGCGGCAAGATCGGGATGTTCAGATACTGGCTGAGCCGGGCAACGTCGCGCAATGTGTAGCCCAGCCAATTGGGATGGTTCTTCTCGAAGAAATCGGGCTGGCGGATCGCGAGCGGATAGACCGGCTTCAGCGCGATCCGGAGATCATAGGCCTCGGTCATCGCCCGATAGCGGTCTATCGCGAGATACGAATAGGGGCTGCGGAACGACCAATAGAGGTCCGCATGCAGGGTCACTGGCCGCGCCGCCGTTCCCAGCGCCAGACCGGCCCGTCCTCCGGATCCTCCACCTCGCCGGCGAACGAGAAGCCGTTTCGCCCGAGCGCCTTGTTGGAGGCATTCTCCTCCGGCAGCGTGTGCGCGATCGGGGTGGCGCCGCCCGCCTCCGCGATCCGGGCCAGCGCGCCGGCCATCGCCGTGGCATGGCCGCGCTTTTCGTAGGCGGGGAATGTCATGTAGGCGAGCTCGACCTCCCCCGCACCCGTCGGCGCCGATTTGAACGCGCAGGTTCCGACCACCCGGCCGTCAATCTCGGCGAGATAGCAGCCCCATGGACGCGGACGCGGATCGCGGGCCAGCAGAGCGAGGGTCTGCTCGAGCAAGGCCAGCGCCGGCGCCTCGTCGCCGCCGAAGCCGGGCGCCAGCTCCCGCGCGAGGCCGGCCGCATCGGCATCGGCGTCGAGCGGAACCAGGACGAGGCTCATGCGGCCTTCTTCAGATGCCGCCGCCCGAGCAGCTCGGCGATCTGCACCGCGTTCAAGGCCGCGCCTTTCCTCAGATTGTCGGAGACGCACCAGAGCGAAAGGCCGTTGTCGACGGTCGGATCCTCGCGGACGCGGCTGACATAAGTGGCATATTCGCCGACGCATTCGATCGGCGTCACGTAGCCGCCGTCCTCGCGCTTATCGACGAGCATGATGCCCGGCGCCTCGCGCAGGATCGCCTGGGCGTCCTCCGCGCTGATCTCCCGCTCGAACTCGATGTTGATCGCTTCGGAATGGCCGACGAAGACGGGGACGCGGACGCAGGTCGCGTGGACCTTGATCTTCGGATCGAGGATTTTCTTGGTCTCCACCACCAATTTCCATTCCTCGCTGGTGGCGCCGTCGTCGAGGAATTCGCCGGCATGGGGGATGACGTTGAAGGCGATCTGCTTGGTGAAGACACTCGCCTCGGCGCCGTCGCCGACGAAGATGTTGCGGCTCTGCTCGAACAACTCGTCCATGCCCGCTTTGCCCGCGCCCGACACCGACTGATAGGTGGCGACGACGACGCGCCTGATCGTCGCGGCGTCGTGCAGGGGCTTCAGGGCCACCACCATCTGCGCGGTCGAGCAGTTCGGATTGGCGATGATGTTGCGCTTGCGATAACCGTCTATCGCCTCCGGATTTACCTCGGGCACGATCAGGGGCACGTCCGGATCCATCCGGAAATGCGAGCTGTTGTCGATCACAGTGCAGCCCGCGGCTGCCGCGATCGGCGCATAGAGCTTCGAGACGGCCGAGCCGGCGGCGAACAAGGCGATGTCCCAGCCGGCGAAATCGAAATGCTCGATGTTGCGGACCTTGAGCTCCTTACCCGAATCGCCGAAGTCGATAAGCGTGCCGGTCGAGCGCGGGCTGGCGACCGCGGCGACCTCGTCGGCGGGAAATTCGCGCTCGGCAAGGATGTTCAGCATCTCGCGCCCGACATTGCCGGTCGCGCCGACCACGACCACCCGATAGCCCATGAATTCAGTCTCCGCCTGCAGGCCGGCGCCTGCTCTCGCATGCGGCCCGTGAAGCGGATATGGCATGCAAGCGGACGGGCGCAAGGAGGGGGCGGATGAAGCAGGCGGGATATTTGCTCGGGCTCGCTTTGGCCCTGCTCGCCGCAATGGCGCTGAAGGGCATGCTGCTGACTCCACCCTCCCCGCCCGATCAGCCGAGCGCAACGGCGTTCGACGCCAACCGCGCCATGGCGCGGCTGCAGCGCATCCTCAGCGACCAGAGACCGCACCCGGTCGACAGCGACGCTGGCGACGCGGTCCGCGAGCGGCTGATCGCGGAGATGCGTGGCGTGGGGCTCGATCCGCGCGTCACCGACGATTTCGCCTGCAACGAGCGGCGCGGCCGGGCCGTCTCCTGCGCGCGGGTCCGCAACCTCGTCGCCACGATCGGGCCGGCCGAGGGCAAGCACCTGCTGCTCGTCTCCCATTATGACGGCACGCCGGCCGGGCCGGGCGCGTCGGACGACGGCATCGGCGTTGCCTCAATGCTCGAGGTCGCGGCGCTGCTCCGCGGGCGCAGGCTGGCGCGGCCGGTCACTTTCCTGTTCAACGAGGGCGAGGAAGCGGGCCTGATCGGCGCCCGCGCCTTCCTCGAACGCGATCCGCTCGCCGGGCGGGTCGACACCGCGGTCAACCTCGAGTCGCGCGGGACGAACGGCCCGGCGATCATGTTCGAGACCAGCCGGCCGAACGGCGCCGCCATCGCCCTGTATCGCGGCGCGGCGCGCCCGGTCGCCAACTCGCTCTCCACCGATCTCTACCGGCTGATCCCCAATTCGACCGACGTCGCGGTGTTCGAGGCGCGGCCCTGGACGATCCTAAACTTCGCCGTGATCGGTAACGAGACTCGCTACCACAGCGCCGGCGACGATCTGGCGTCGCTCGACCGGCGCAGCCTGCAGCATATGGGCGACCAATTGCTCGACGTCGCCGGCCGGGCCGCGGCGGGCGAGGCGCCGGCGGCGGAAGGGGAGCGGCTCTATACCGACCTTGCGGGCCGCGTGCTGATCATCCTGCCCCTCCTGTTCGGACTGGTGCTGCTCGGCCTCCTGATCCTCTTCTTCCTGATCGAATGCTGGCGGCGGCGCGCGCTGGTGCGGCCCTTGCTCGCGATGGCGGTGGCGATCGCTGGTTCGGCGGGGCTCGCCTTCGCCGGTCATTTCCTGCTCGGCCTGATCCGCGCCGGCGATTATTGGCGCGCTTATCCGATCGTCGCCAACACCGCGGTTTATGCCTGCGCCCTCACCGCCGCCCTCATCGGCCTGTTGCTCATCGCGGGGACGGAGGAGCGGACGCGGCTGCGGGCCGCCTTCTGGCTGTTCTTCTCAATCCTCGGCGGCGCGCTCTGCTTCGTCGCGCCCGGCGCGGCGATCTTCTTCCTGGCGCCGCCGCTCGTCGCCGCGCTCGGAATGGTCGCCGGGCGCCGGTGGGCCTGGGCCGAACAAGCGGGGGCCAGCGTCGCGGCGGTCCTCCTTTTCCTCACCCTCGGCCCGGCCCTCGCTTTGTTCGAGGAACTGATGAGCAGCAGCCCGCCGTGGATCTTCGCGCCTTTGGGGGCGGCAATCCTGCTGCCCGCTCTGGTCGAGCTCAGGCCGCTCCTGTCGCAGCCGCGGAGCGTGTTCGTGGTCGCGGGCGCGCTCGACCTCGCCATAGCGGGCTGGATCGCCGCCGCGCTGATGCCGGCCTACAGCGCCGACAGGCAGCAGCTCTTCACCATCGAATATGTCTGGGACGAGGCCGCCCGCACGGCCCGCTTCGCGGTCAACAATGACGGCGCCCCGGTCCCTCATGCGGGCGATTGGCGGCGCACCGAATTCCCGTACGCCGCCCGCCGCCGCTGGGCCGCGCCAGCGCCCGCCGCGCCGGTTGCCGGACCGAGCGTGGAGCTGGCCGGCCGCGAGCGCGTGCCCGATGGAATCCGGGTCCGGCTGCGGCTCAGGATGAACGGCGCCGAGAGCGCCGCCTTGATCGCGCCCGCTTCGGCAAGGCTGAGGACGGGCGGCGTCGCGGGCTTCATGCGGCCTTTCACCCCGGGCGCCGGCGACGGCCGCACCTTCCTGCGCTGCGCCGGCCGCGCCTGCGACTGCGCGGTGCTCGACCTGATTCTCGCCCGCGCCGAGCCGGTCGACTTCACCATCATCGGCACCCGCGCCGGCCTGCCGCCCCAGGCAGCTGCGCTGGCGCGGGCGCGGCCTCAACATGCGCGGGCGCAATATGGCCCCGATTCGACGATCACCATAGGAAGGGTGCGGCTGCCCGCGAATTGAGCTAGTGGGCGCGCGTGGCCGACCTGTTCCAGACCGAACCGCAGCAGCCCGAGGCGCCGCCGCCGGCCGAGAATGCGCCGCTGGCCGACCGGCTGCGCCCGCGCAAGATCGACGAGGTGGTCGGCCAGGAGCATCTGACCGGCCCCGACGGCGCCATCGCCCGGCAGGTGGCGGCGGGCAAGCTCGCCTCGATGATCCTGTGGGGGCCGCCGGGCACCGGCAAGACCACGATCGCGCGGCTGCTCGCCGACGCGGTCGGCATGCGCTTCGTCGCCATCTCGGCGGTCTTTTCGGGCGTGGCGGATCTGAAGAAGGTCTTCGCCGAAGCGCGCGAGCATATGAAGATCGGCCGCCAGACGCTTCTCTTCGTGGACGAGATCCACCGCTTCAACCGCGCCCAGCAGGACGGCTTCCTCCCCTATGTCGAGGATGGCACGGTGGTGCTGGTCGGAGCCACCACCGAGAATCCGAGCTTCGAATTGAATGCGGCCTTGCTCAGCCGCGCCCAGGTGCTGATCCTCAACCGGCTCGACGCGACGGCGCTCTGCAAGCTGCTCGACCGCGCTGAAGAGCTGGTGGCGCGCCCCCTACCCCTGACACCGGAAGCGCGCGACGCCCTTGTCGCGACCGCCGACGGCGACGGCCGCTTCCTGCTCAACCAGGCCGAGACTTTATTCTCGATCGAGATCGCCGAACCCTTGGCCCCGGCCGAGCTCGCGGCGCTGCTCCACCGCCGGGTCGCGGTCTACGACAAGGACCGCGAGGGCCATTACAACATCATCTCGGCGCTGCACAAAGCGATCCGCGGCTCGGACCCGCAGGCTGCGCTCTACTATCTCGCGCGCATGCTCACCGCGGGCGAGCAGCCGCTCTTCGTGCTCCGCCGCCTGACCCGCGCCGCTTCCGAAGATATCGGCCTCGCCGACCCCAATGCGCTGGTCCAGTGCATCGCCGCCAAGGAAGCCTATGATTTCCTGGGCTCCCCGGAAGGCGAGCTCGCCATCGTCCAGGCCTGCCTCTATCTCGCCACCGCCCCCAAATCGAACGCCGCCTACAAGGCGATGGGCGCGGCCTGGCGCAGCGCGAAGGAGACCGGCTCGCTGATGCCGCCGAAGAACATATTGAACGCGCCGACCAGGCTGATGAAGCAGATCGGCTACGGCGCCGGCTATCAGTACGACCATGACGCCGAGGGCGGCTTTTCCGGCGACAATTACTGGCCCGAGGAGATGGCGCCCGAGACCTTCTACACCCCCACCGACCGCGGCCTCGAGAAAAGGATCGCCGAGCGCATCGCCTGGTGGGAGGAGCAAAGAAAGGCCCTGCGCGATGGCTGAACCGATCGGCAGCTGGGAGGAGGCCGTCGCCTTCGCCCTTTCCTTGCCCGACACCGAATTCGGGACCAGCTACGGCAAGCCCGCGGTGAAGGTCGCTTCGAACGGCCGCGCCTTTCTCTACACCGGCCACGAAGACGGAACCTCGTTCGGCATCGCCATCGACATGGACACTATCGAGATTCTCATGGAGACCGATCCGGAGACCTTCTGGCAGACGCCGCATTATCAAGGCTGGCCCGCCGTGCTGATCCGCTTCGGCAGCGCCGATCCCGAGCGGGTCCGGGCGATGATCCAGCGCTCCCGCGACTGGACGGCCGCCAAGCCGAAGGTGAAGCCGCGGAAGAAGAAATGACGCCGCGTTTTGTCCGCTTCGCGGCGATCGACTGGTCCGGGGCCAAGGGAAAGCGCCACAAGGGTATCGCCGTCGCCATCTGCGGGACGGGCGACGCCGCGCCGGCGCTGGTCCGTCCCGGCCTTGCGTGGTCGCGCGCCGAAGTGCTCGGCTGGCTGGTCGAGGCGGCGGCCGAGGCCCCGACCCTTTTCGGCTTCGACTTCAGCTTCGCGCCGCCGATCCGGGCGCGCGGCGCTTATCTGCCGGGCGAAGCAGGCGTGCCGGCCGACGCCCGCTCCTTCTGGGCCTATGTCGAGGCGGCCTGCGCCGACGAGGACCTGGGCGCGGCGAGCTTTCTCGAGCAGGTCCACCGCCGCCACTTCTATTTCGGCGCCGCCGACGGCGCGAAACGCGACTTCATGCACCATCGCGTCTGCGAGCAGGCGTTCAACGCCGGCGGCGGCGGCAAGGCCTCGACGCTCTACGACGCGATCGGCGCCGCCCAGGTCGCCAAGGCGAGCTTCGCGGGCATGCGGTTGCTGCACGCGCTGGCCGGGCGCGTTCCGGTCTGGCCCTTCGATCGGCCCCCGGCACATGGCAGCCTGGTCGTCGAAATCTACACGCGGCAGTTCATCCGCCTGGCCGGATTGAGCGGCCGCAAGGTGCGCAGCCGCAGCCAGCTCGACCTGGCGCTGGCGGCGCTCGGCAGCCGAGCCGCGGCCCTCGCGCACGAGCCCGATGATCACCAGACCGATGCGCTGATCGCCGCCGCAGGCCTGCGCGCGATCGCCCCCCGGCGCGAATATTGGCAACCGCGCGGGCTCACCGCCGATCTGGCCCGGACCGAAGGCTGGACCTTCGGGATCGGATAGTCCCACAACTTGTGCGCCAAGTTTTCTGATGACATAGTTCGCTGTCGGTCAATAAATCCGGGCCAACTGGACGAAGCCGATTCGGGGGCGCGGCCAATGACGACAACGAAGAAAGACGAAGCGTCGAATGGCGCCGAATCCGGACCGAAAGCGGCCAGCGCCGATCCGGCCGCCCCCCCTGCGGTCGAGGACAGTTCTGAGGATCCGATGGCCTTCATCCTCAGCCGGACGCGCAGCGAGGTCCATCTCCTGCTGGACAACATCTCCGCCAATCCGGACGTGACGATCGCCACGTTGACCGCAAAGACGCCGCCCCTCGGCCTGCCCAAGGATTGGATCGAGCAGGTCTGCGAGATCACCTGGCCTCCCGAGGAGAAGCAGTCCGATACCGAGGACGTCGCCAGGCAGGCCGCGCTGCTGATCCGCACTCGCGATTATCTCAACGGGCTGGCCAAGCCCGCCAGCGGCGCGACGATCGCCTTCACCCTGATGGTGACGCAGGACACGGTCGCCAAGGCGCGGCGCCGGCGCCGGCCGGAAGGCGGATCGGCCCGCTCGCCGTCCCGCACCTCGCTTGCCGGCGAGGCCTATCCGGACCTGGTCGACCGTGCGCGCAGCTTCCGCGACCTCCTGAAGTGGACGGTCGTTTTCTCGGCCGGCATATTGATCGTGACGTTGTTGATTTCCTGGTATCTGGCGGTGGGCAACGCGGCCCTGGCCGATTTCCAGGCTGCCGGCATCGCGCTCAACGAGGCCGATGTGCGCGTCGGCGCGGCGCAATCGTCGCTGAGCGGCCGGGGCGGCCCGCTGCGGGTGGTGGCGACGTCTCGCGCGGCCCCGGCCGCCCGATCGGCGCCGGCCGCCCGGTCGTTACCGGCCAGCGCCCCGCGCCAGGAAGCGCAGGCTTCAACACCTCTGGCCGCGCCGGCGGCAAAAGGCGGCGCCGGCACCCCGGCGCAGGGGGCCGCCTTGCCCGCCGCGCCCGCCGCGGCGGCGGCGGCGCCTGTCGCGCCGGCGCAACAGCCGCCGACGCAGGCCTCGAATCAGAACATCCAGCCGAACGGCTTCGTTTGGGTCCACCCCTGTCACGACCGCGCCGAGTCCTACGCCAGCTCCGAGCTCAGGGAGGCCTGCCTGGCGCGCGCGGTCCTGGCGCGCCGCTTCGTCGCGATACGGGAGGGGCTCGGGAAATGGGCGGTCGGCGCCAGTCCGGAAACCGCGAGCTGGCTGGCGAACCTGCTCGGCTCGGGCGTGTTGCCGGTGCTGTACGGCTTCCTCGGCGCGATCGCGGCGGTGGTCCGCACCCTATCCTACAAGATCAAGCGCAGCCTGCTCAGCCCGCGCGACGTGCAGCTGACCTTTCAGCAGCTCGCGCTCGGCGCGGTGGTCGGCGCCTGCATCAGCCTGTTCATCGCCGCCCCGGGCGCCGGCGACAGCGACACCTCATTGCTCGGGCCGGTCGGGCTGTCGAGCGCAGCCGTCGCCTTCGTCGCCGGCTTTGGGGTGGATTCGGTGTTCAAGGCGCTGGAGGCGCTGATCTCCAGGATCTTCAACCTCACCCCGGCGGGAGCGGGCCCGACGCAGGAGCCCCGCGCCCGCGGCTGACGGCGCCGGTCACGCGCCGGGGCTGGACCTTCGCCCTTGCTTAGATCATTTGGGCTAGGGAATGCCCGGCCGGGTTAGCTCAGCTGGTAGAGCAACCGCCTTGTAAGCGGTAGGTCGTCGGTTCGAGTCCGACACCCGGCACCACGCATAGGTCGTTGATTTAGCAGGATTTTTGTGGCTGGCCTTGCGTCAGAATTGTCCCCGGTTTTCCGGGGATTTGCTTGGCGAACCCACGGGATCTGTGGACGCAGAGACCGATTGGCGGAGGCCCTAGCGCCGAATTTAGCCCCGAGTCTCTGAGGCCCCAAGAACTGTCCTAGACTTTGTTGCCAGCGGCATGGCTCAACGGTGGGGGACGTCTGCAATGGGTGGAAAGCTGCTCTTAGACAACACCATTGGGGCTCTCCACAGTCGATTCACGCGGATGCCATGCCACAACGGCCGCGACCGCAGCGCGGCCACGGCCACCCTAATTTGCCGCAGGAGGGTCCTGGATCCTACAGACCATGCGTGCCGCTGTTCCCAGAACGGAGTCAGGGAGGATGTCTCTAAATGAGTATTCTGAGGGAGGCCCTTCTTCAGAGGAACCATCGGGTAGATGAAAAACAGCTGAGATATTGCGGATCCTCATGGCCGAGCAGTCGATCTCGTCATGTCTGACGGTTGTGCGATATCGCGTTGTGCCACTGGCAGGATGATCCAGTCGAAACCAAGCCTGCCGCCTGTCTCCTTGAACCTCTGATCTTTGAGAGTCGATGAACCAGACAGTTCCATTCTCACTTTCAGAAACCCGAATCCAGCGGTCCGGCGGCAACGCCAGAGCCGGCGAGACTATGGGAACGGCACACGCGAGTCCTGCCGTACAGATCTGTCCAGGAGGCTCGTGGGCCGCGCGCCAGGCGGCCGCAACGGTGTCGGCGGGACGGCTGCCGACGAAATGACTCCGGTCGAATGCGCTATCCATGTCTTGGCTGAATGCGACCATCGTCTCGAGAGAGCGCCGTTCTGCTTCGAACGCTTCGGGGCCGGCGTCGGCCTGGCCACGTGTCAGATAGCGCTTTACCTCGAAGAGCGTGGCAAGCCGGATGTCGTTGTCCCGCATGCCTGAAGCTGCAGCTTCGGCAACTCGCAGATACTCGAGCCGTCGTCCAAAGTCGCCGGAGATCGGAAGCGCGGCAAGACCGACCCACGCCAGGACGAGGTCGTGCGGGGGCACGCGAACCCTTTGTGAGAGCCTTAGGGCCTGTCGGAAGCAGACGTTCGCGCGCGCCCATTCGCTCCGATGATGGGCAAGCTGTCCAAGCATCGTGTAGCGAAGGACCGCGGTTCTGGCGTCACTCTCCGCGATTAACGTTGCGGCTTCCGGCTCGCAGGGCGCGTTCAGCCATTGGATCGCCGAAAGTTCGCCGCCGAGTACGGCAACGGAGGAGGCGAGTGTATCGATGAGGGGGCCTCTCAAATACAGTTCCAAAATCGCGTCCGTGCGAACGTTGCCATAGCGTGTTAGCCCATATTCGGCGGCTCGTTCCTCGGGTCTCGCGAACAGGTCGAAGATCGGAGACAGTCCGCGCAAGGCCTGGAGACGGTTGAGATGAAGAGATGCGCGGACTCTCTGCGACAACGCAGCGGGAACCAGCCTGCGTCCCCCCGGCGTCGGCTCAAATTCACGAACGGCGCTGTTCGCGGCCGCCGCCGCAGCGGATTGATTTCCTTGCGCGGCCTGCGCCTCCGCAGTCGCGAGATGTAGAAGCCCACGGGTGACCCCAGGAGGTGCGGAGGCCGAACGACCAAGAAGTTCAAGCGCCTCGTCTGCGCGGCCGAGGCGCGTCAGCGCTGACGCCAAATAGTAACGCAGTTCCGCGAGGTCCGATGCGGCCGACGGCTCGGCCTGGCCGACTATACTGCGTTCGAGGGGGTCCGCTATATTAAGGAGGCTCGCATAGCCGTTCCGCCAGAAAAGGCTCCGGGCCAGCATCATCGTATATCTTCTTCCCCCGGGCACCGGCACGTTGGCGATGATCTGATCCTGAAGACGCAAATAGTCATGTTCGGCAAATGAGGGAATGGAATAGAGCAGTCGGACGGCGTCCCGCTCAAGCAGACACTCCTCAAGGATGGATGGTCCGCTCCGCTGCTCGCAGACCATCAGATTTTCTCGGGATCTGGCGATAAGATCTTGATTTTCAGGTGAGAGCGTTGTCTGCGCGGCGGCAAGTCCAGGGGCCGCGAGCAATGCGAGGAGAAGCACGGTGGCGCGGCCAATCAGCGCGGCGCCGAGTCGCCCCTCTCTCGAACTCGAAGGCATGCTATCTCCATCCTCGTGCATGACCTCGATATACGATCGTAGTCGTCGGCTGTCGAAGGTCCGAAAAAATCGACTGCCCTCAATCGGACCATCTCTGGACGCCAAGGCCGTCACTGGCATCGCCCTCAACCTTGTTGACCTGCCTGAGCGCCATCCTGCAATGTAACGCCCGGGGTTGAGGAGTGCGATTTCGAAGCGCGATGAGGGCTGGGTGGACCGGCGAGACAATATCGCGGTCCGCCCTGGCCACGCTTGTCGCCGTGCCTGGTTACTGTAGGTTCAAGGCCGGTCCGCAGTACGGGAAAAATGATGCTCGGATTGGAAAAGCTCAAGCCCGTCCACAAGGTGACCGCTCTGACGGTCCTCGCTTCAATCGTGCTGATTTTCGCCTTCTACTCCTTTTTCTATGTCAATCGCGACAGCGGTTATTTTTCCGACATCCTGAATGGTGTGTACGATCGCTATCTCCAGTTGAATCGGAGCGGTCTGGATGGCGATCGCGGGCAGCCGGTCGTCGTCGACTTCGACGACGCGACTATGCGGAGTCTCGGCGATCCGGTCCTGGTCCCGCCGCAGGCCGAGGCGCTCGTTCTGCAAAGGCTGGCCGCACAGCGTCCTCGCCTCGTCTTCTTCGATCTCGATCTGACTTATCTCTCGGGAGATGAGGCCCGGATCGTCGGTCAAGCGCTGTCTCAGCTCGCTGAGTCAGGTATCCCGGTGCTACTCGCGCGTGATGTCTTGCCCGACACCAACGGCGCCAACGGCCGCTATCGCGCCTCGCCGCTAGACGCGCTGGTTGCAGCGTCGCCCAATCTTACTTGGGTGACACCGATGCTGTGGGCAGATGAAAATGACGGAGTAACGCGGCACTTCCATGTGGTCAGTAGCGCCGCGCTTCACGGCCGGCAGACCGTGCTGCCCTCGCCAGCGCTTGCAGTGTTGTTGTTCGACGTCACGGGCAGCTTGCCCGCTGCCGAGCGTGCCTTTGCCGACGGTCTGGCGGGACGGGCAACATGCATGCCTGACCGAGCGCCGCCGAGGTGGCTCGTCATCTGCACCGGACGTGGTAACGCAGCCATAGACATGCAGTCGCCCGCACGGATCGCATATCGTTTCGGGTGGGATCCGGGTGAAGCGCTTCCCGCGCAGACTCTTTTGCGCCATGCTGATCGGTTCGATCAGACGGTTCTGCGCGATCGCATCGTCGTGATCGGATCGTCCGCCGGCGGCCGCGATTTCGCCCACACCCCACTCAAGCGCATGCCCGGCTTGATGATCCATGCCAACGCGATGCATGCTTGGCTAACCTCGCGGCCCGACCGCGGCTTGTCCTTCTGGTGGGGCGCCGGCTTCGTAGTACCCTTCGCGACAGCGGTGGCGCTGTTCATGGTGGTCGTGATCCGATGGACACCGGAGCGCTTTCGCTCGGCCCTACGGACTGCGATCCCCTTCATTTTGACCATGATCTTCTGGGCGATCTTCCAACTTCTTGATGCCCCGGCAATCGCAGTCGGGTTATTCCCGGTCGCGTTCATGCTTTTCGCCGTCATCGCGCTGGCGGAACGTTGGTTCGAGCGGCTGTTCATTCCGCCACCTTGATTACAAAGGAAATGCAGATGCGACGCAGGTTAGGGCTTGTTCTCTCGATCTTGGTTCTCTGCGGAACGCGGAACGCGCAGGCTCAATGCCAGATCCTGTCGGCGACCCGCATCGTGGACTTCAGCGGTGATACGGTGGGATACCGCCTGAGCCGCGACGGGGTACGCATGCGGTTCGGCCTCTACACCCCGTTGCGGCATCGAGATCGGATCGAAGTGTTGGCGAGAGCGGGCGCGATCGCGCTGCGGACGGAGACGGGATCAGTTGTCTGGCTCCGAGCGCGCCAAGGTCCGCGTTGCATCTCACGCCGCGGCGGCCGCTCGGTGGTGGGGAATCTGATCGAGCAGATCGGCGAGATGGCGACCCAGCGTCAGATGACTGCTTGGCTCGGGATTGGAAGAGGAGACGACGTGAATCAGCCCTTCCGGCTGGCGCCTGGCGATCTAGCGTCGGGTAATGCGCTCGTGGCCGGCGGCGATCGCCGCTTTGGGCTGGTTTGGCGTGGGGGGGCGCCGCCCTTCAGTCTCGAAATTGTCGGGCCGCATGGCCAGCTGATCAGTGAAACCGGCATTTACCAGCGCATTGTCATTTTCGAGAGGCCGCGGCGGCTCGTTCCCGGTCATTTGTATCGGGTGTTGGTTCGCGATGCGCGCGACATGCGGGCCGAGGGCGCGTTTCGTACCTTGCCAGTGGACCGCACCCTGCTAGCCGCCCGCGGCGAAACGTTGGCGCTTTCGGAGGCCGGGAGGCTGTTCGAGGAGGGGCCCAACCGACTGTTCGACTCACTCCTGTTGCTCAGCCCTTTCTTTCACGAGGATCGGGCTACGACGGCGGGCTGGGTGCTACTAACGCTTACCGAATTGCCCGTCCAACGCCAACCTTAGGCGGCTGATCGGTACTTTGGACGCGAGAGCGAACTCACGCGGCCAGAAGCGTGGACGCATCACGATGCCTCGCCAATCAGCGTAAATGCGGCCCAGTAGCGTGGATGTGCGAAGCTCGGCGTACGCCGGACCCTCTGCATGGCTCGTCGCACCGCTTCGCCCCGGTCCCGACCATTTGTGGCGTGGATTGCGTCGAAAGCGGTGGTCATCAAAAGGCGGGTTGCCTCATCATCGACCTCCCAATGCGACGCCAAGAGCGATCGTGCGCCGGCATAGAAGAAAGAGCGTGCCAAGGCCGAAAGTCCCTCGCTTCCAAGTTGGCCCTCACTGACGGCGGTGTTGCAAGCCGACAAGACGACCAGGTCTGCATTGAAGCGTAGCGCCGCCACTTCTGAGGCACTGAGAAAGCCGTCGTCCCGCGCATCTTGCCGGCCGCTTGCCGGCGGAGTGAAAACGAGCCCCGGCTCGCCGGTGCTGGCCGCCCGCGCCGCGAGCACCCCATGCGTGGCGAAAAGGACAAAGCGCGCAGTCCGAAATTGCGGCCCCTGTTTTACTGCCCCCTCCGTCGCCGCTCGATCGATGAGAATATGTGCCTGCGATCCATAGCGCCTGCGCAGTTCAACGAGTTCTTGTCTGGCGCCCGGCAGCGGAGGATACGCGTTGCGTAGGAACTCGGGGTCGGCCAAATCTCCCTGATGAAAGATCTGGTCGATCGAGCCGTTGCCACGGCGGCGGTCCATGGTCCTGCCAAGCAGCACAGGCGCGCCGGCGGCGGCAAGTGTCACAGCAGGGGCGCTCTCCACTCGAGGTTGCGATACGCGGGATGGACCGGCCGAAGGGCAACCCTGACTCCGCTGGGCTGAATCCACCATGTGACAGCGGAGCGCCACCAGACTGGAGATGGCCGGAAGGCTCGCGACGATGTGTCGGTCCGCCAGCCAGCGAGTCCTGGCGAGCGCCTCGCGATCACTGTCGGATCCTGTTGGCGCTTCCGTAACGAGCACGTTGAGCGGCAGGGTCGCGAGCGTGCCGCTAGTGATCGTCATGACGATCCTTTTGTCGCCGACTATCTCATTCGCTGGCGCAATGAGGCCGCGATACAGCCGGTGCGCCAGTGCCCGGTCGAAGGGCGTCGACAGATGGCTTTCTGCAGTCAACGCCGCCCGAAGCCGGGCAACCGCCCGGTCGACCTCCTCGCGCCCCAGATCCGCCGTCCGGTACCATTCGTATCGGTCCCGGCTGACAGCGAAAAGATAGGTCGCATCCTCCGCATTGACGATCAGCAGCAGCCCTTCGTCCGCCCGCAGAAGCAGACTGACCGCCTCCAGGCTGTATGTCTGCGGGCGCACGAGTTCGGAATAATCTGGGAACTGCCGCTGGATTTGCGCCGACTTCTCTGCGGCAAGTCTCTCCAAAGTCTCGATGCGGGCTCGCAAGTCCCGGCGGGCTCCTTCATTCTCCACCCCTTGTCGCCGGAAGGTGTCCGTCAGGGCGTCTTCCGAGCTTCGAATTGCCCTGCGGATCCGTTGAAGCTCCGTTTCCAGCCTGGCGATCTCGTCCCCGCCGGCCGCGAAACGCGCCGCGACCCGATCGAGCGCGATTGCAGCCTCAGTGCGGAAGGCCCATTGGGCAGCCTCAAATGCGGCTTTGCGATATTCCGCTTGCGTACGCCTAGGCACGCTTGGCGCGGGCGGGAGGGGCGGCAAGGAGACTTCGGGGGGAGGCGGTAGGGCCTGCTCGCTTGTTGGCCGAGTTTCGCCAGGTTGTGTCGGCCGGGCAGGCCCGACGGGTACCTCCCGAGCAACCACTTCAGGTTGGGCCATCGGCACCGATGCAATGAAGAGCAGGATAACGCCGATCGAAAGCCATCTTTGCCTCATCTGCCCTGACCTCCTCGCGTATCCGTTGAAACTTCACTGCTGACCGAATTGACTGGCTTTGGCCATTCGTTCGATGAGAGCAACAGGGACGCTACCCCTGTGTCCGTAATTGGTACCGGTCTCGCGGTGAAGTCTGCCTCCCTGACCCACGGAATTCGCTAAGGTTATTTTGGATTTCTAGGACAGTAGGTCGTGCTTCCGAATCCGATACGGGGCATCACGCATGCGTCCTTGATATCGAAGGATTTTATGTCTCTGCCTTGCGCCAGAACTGTCCCCGGTTTTCCGGGGCTTTGCCTAGCGGACCACGGGATCCGTGGACACAGAGACCACTTGGCCGCGGTCGTAGCGCCGAATTTGGTCCCGAGTCTCTGAGGCCCCAAAGACCTGTCCTAGACATTGTTGCCAGCGGCATGGCTCAACGGTGGGGACCTCAACGTTGCGGAACGTCCGCAATGGGTGGAAAGCTGATGATGTCGCCGCCGCGCCCGGTCAGCGTGCCGCTGATTAAGGTGGCGAGGCGACCGCCACCGCCAACGGTCTCGAAGTCCGCTACGACCGTCCGAGAGGCTTTGATGATCGTTCGCGGGAATATCCGCCGGTACCAGCTGGACTGCATGATAGCGCGACAGTCGCGCGCATGCTTGGCTGCGAGCTTGTTGGAATAGCTGACACAGACGACATTGAGCGATGGATCACGGCCAAGGCGCCAGGCGACCCACGCAACGGTGATACTACGATCACGGGGCCGAGGTCGAGACCTCGGGCGCAATCGGTCTTCCGGCGTCGCTCGAACCTAAAGCATGAAATCCGAGGCAAGCGGGGTGACCGAACCGGAGAGGATGATCACGAGGTCGGCGGCGCCGTCTCCGTCCATGTCGGCCTTCACATAAGTGTCGGTTCCGTTGAAGTTGAAGCGCACCTCGCCCGCGATCGCCGAGAAGGCGTCGGTGCCGATGAAGGTGAACGCCTGGTTGCCGCTGGTCCCGGCGTCCGCGTCGATGCTCGAAAGGTCGATCTTGTCGGTGCCGGACAGGAAGTCGGCGATGCGGTCGGCCGCGCTGCCGGTGCCGCTGTCGCCCGCGCCGAGCCTGAAGATGTCCGCGCCCGTGCCGCCGGTCATCAGGTCCGCGGCGCCGCCGCCGATCAGGATGTCGTCGCCGTCGCCGCCTATCAGCGTGTCGTCGCCGCTCACCCCATCGGTCGCGTAGAGCCGGACATTGTCCAGCGCGCCGCCGGCATTCTCGGCGCTGCCGATGCCTCTGAAGCGGAGCACATTGTCGCCCTCCACCGCGACCAGCTCGAAAGTCTTGCTCCGCATGTTGGTGCCGGTCTCGGCGATCGTCGCGACCAGCACGCCGTTCCAATAGACTTCGAAGGAGCCGCTTTCGAGCGACGTATAATTGGCGTGATCGAACTTGAGGATCATCACCTCGCCCGCGTCGCGGTCCGCGATCGTCTGGTTGATGTCCATGTTGCTGCCGCTGCCGCCGGCCGAATCGGTGTCGAACCAGTGGGAGCCGTCGGTCGCATAGACTCCGGCGACGCCGCTATAGACCTGCTCGAAGGGCTGGCTGTTGGTCTTGGTCCAGCCCGGCAGATCGCTGTTGGCCTTGCCCCAGCCGCCGCTGCCGACGATCGTCCCCGAGGTCTCGAAGCTGCCGTTGACGAGGAGGTTGCTGCCGGTCTGGCTGACGCCGTCGCCGGTCAGCGTGTCGTCGCCGGCATCGCCATAAAGCGTATCCGCGCCACCGCCGCCGGCGATCGCGTCGTTGCCGGCCAGCCCGTGCCGCGTGTCCGCGCCGGAGGTGCCATAGAGGCTGTCGGCGCCCATGCTGGCGCCGGTCACCCGCCCTGCCAGCGAGGCGCCCGTCCAGGTCGAGCTGTCGGCGAACAGGATCGTCTCGATCGCCCAGTTCTCGCCCCAGGTGGCGCCGCCGGTGATCGTGATCCGCTCGTCGCCGCCGCCGATATAGAGGACGTAGCTGGTGCCGCCGTCCGCGGTGCCGACGGTCACGTCCGCGGCGGTGATGCCCGCGCCGAGCTCGATCACGTCGGTCCCGCCCGAGCCGTTCCACCAGTCGCCATATTCGCGGACATTGTCCTGGCCGTCGCCGAGGCCGAAGCGGTAGGTGTCGTTGCCCTCCGAGCCGATCAGCGTGTCGTTGCCGGTGCCGCCGATCAATATGTCGTTGCCGCGCCGGCCGTCGATCCAGTCATTGCCGCCGCCGCCCGAGATCGTCTCGCTCCCATAATCGCCGTAGAAACTATCATTGCCGGCGGTCGGGGCGAGCGCCCGGGCCATGAGATCGGCATGGGTCCAGACCGTGGCGTCGGCGAACACGACCTGTTCGATCCGCATGCCGCTTTCGGCGAACGCGTCCTGGATGGTGACGGTGCCGCCGCCCGCGATGGTGAGGACGAAGTGGCTTCCGGACCCCGTCTGGCTGACCGTGACGTCGCCGGGCGCGATCCCGGCGAGCAGCTCGATCCGGTCGGCGCCGCCATAGCCGTTCCACCAGTCGCCGGATTCGCGGACGATATCCTGCCCCCCGCTTGGCCCGATCCGATAGATGTCGTCGCCGCTGGCGCCGATCATCGTGTCGTTGCCGGTGCCGCCGATCAGGATGTCGTTGCCCGGGCTGCCGTCCAGATAATCGTTGCCGTCGCCGCCATCGATCGTGTCGCAGCCTTCGCCGCCGCGCAACGCGTCGTTGCCGCCGGCGCCGAACATGTTGTCGTTCCTGAAGCCGCCATAGACTTCATCCGCGCCGGCGGTCGCCGCGTTGGTGAAATAGAGCGCGTTCAGCGCGGCCGCGCTGATGATCGTGCCGTCGTTGAAATGCAGCTCGTCGACACCCCATTCGCTGGTCTCGAACTGCTTGACCAAGGTGATCGAGCCGCTTTCGCCGGCGAAGGAGAGAACCAGGTTGTTGGTGCCCGTCGTGCGCGCGAGGACGAGGTCGGCGACATCCAGGCCCGGGCCCAGGACGAGCGTGTTGAAGCTGCCCCAGAAGGCGTTGTAATCGGTGATCGTGTCGTTGCCGCCGCCGAGATCGTAGCGATAGGTGTCGTCGCCGTCGGCGCCGTTCAGCGCATCGTTGCCGAAGCCGCCGATCAGCACGTCGTTGCCGCCGATGCCGTTCAGGCTGTCATTGCCGGCGCCGCCCGAAATGGTGTCGGCGCCCGACGTGCCGTCGATCACATCGTTGCCCTCGGTCGCGGTGCCGGACAGCATCATGTTGGCGAGCTGGGCGACGTTCCAGATCGTGCCGTCGGCGAACTCGACGGCGTCGATCTGCCATTCATAGCCGCCGGTGACCTGATTCCTTAGCGTGACCGAGCTCTGGCCGCCGTTGATGCTGAGCACCATGTCGTCGGCGTCGGCGGTCGAGCGCCGGACGGTGACGTCGGCGGTGGCGATGCCGGCGCCGAAGAGCAGCCGGTCGTTGTTGGCGGCCCAGAATTGGACATAATCGGAGATCGTGTCGTGGCCGTCGCCCAGGTTGTGGATGTAGAGGTCGCCGGCGCGACCGCCTTCGAGCAGGTCGTTGCCGAGCCCGACCTGGAGCGTGTCGGCGATATAGAAGCCGACGATATGGTCGTTGCCGGCGGTGCCCTGGGTCAGCACGGCCATCACGTCGGCCGTGGTCTTGTGGGTGCTGTCGGCGAAGTCGAAATTCTCCACGTCCCACCAGGTCGCGGTCATATAATCGTTGATCGTCTCGAACTGGCCGGTGATGGTCAGCGTGTCGGTGGTGCCGGTGATCGCGATGACGAGATCGGCGCCGTCGCGGGTGAAGGCGAGGTCGCTCCAGGCGATGCCCGCGCCGAACTGGATCGTGTCGTTCTCCGACAGGCCCGCTTCGCCAACCGCCTCGCGGATCTCGTCCTGGCCGTAACCCAGGCCGAAGACGTAGGTGTCGCCATTGTCGCCGCCTTCCAGCAGATCGTTGCCCTGGGCGCCGTCGAGCGTGTCGGGAGTCATGAAGCCGACCATGTGATCGCTGCCGGCCGTCGGCGTCAGGATGATCTGCTGCACCTCCTCCTTGCTGAGCGTGCTGCCGTCGTCGAAACGGAACTGGTCGACGTCCCACCAAGTGTACCAGGCATAATAATCGAACTGGCCGGTGATGGTCAGAACGTCGCTGGTGCCGATGATGGTGATGACGAGGTCGTTGCCGTCGCGCGCGAAGGCGAGATCCTCGAGCGCGATGCCGGGGCCGAAGCGCAATTGGTCCTGCTCGTTGAGGATCGCCTCGCTGACCGTCTCCCGGATCTCGTCCTGGCCGTAGCCGAGGCCGAAGACGTAGATGTCCGCCTCGTCGCCGCCTTCGAGGAGATCGTTGCCGGCGCCGCCGTCGAGCACGTCGGTGCGGAAGGTGCCGAGCAGATGGTCGTTGCCGGAGGTGCCGCCGAGCAGGCTGGCCGCGACCTGGATGTGGGTGAGGCTGGTGCCGCCGGCGAAATCGAAATGCTCGATGTCGTTCCAGGCGAACCAGCTCGAGAAGTTGAACTGGCCCTCGATCCGCAGCGTGTCGCCTGACGAGAGGGTGACGACGAGGTCGTTGGAGTCGCGGCTGAAGGTGACGTCGCCGACCAGGACGCCGGGGCCGAAGACGAGCCGGTCATCCTCGCCGACGTTCATGTTGTCGACCCATTCCTCGACGACATCGTGACCGGAGCCGAAGCCGAAGGCGTAGGTGTCGGAGCCGTCGCCGCCCTCCAGCACGTCGTTGCCCGCGAGGCCGTCGAGCGCGTCGTTGCTGGCGAAGCCGAGCAAATGATCATTGCCCGAGGTCGCGGCGAGCAGCATGACCTGGATGTCCGCCTTGGTCCATTCGGCGCCGCCCGCGAAGGTGAACAGCTCGACGTCGTGCCAGGTGTAACCGGCCGAATAGAGGAACTCGTCCTCGATCATCAGGGTGTCGCCGCCGGCGAGCGTCAGGATCAGATCGTCGCCGTCGCGCGACACGGCGACGCCGGCCAGCAGCACGCCCGGGCCGAATTCGACCGTGTCGAAATCGCCGTAAAGGACGTTGGAGATGCCCTCGCGGATCACGTCGTGGCCCGAGCCCGCGCCGAAGACGTAGGTGTCGCCGCTGTCGCCGCCGCTCATGACGTCGTCGCCGGCGCTCGCCTCGAAGCGGTCGGCCATCATGAAGCCCAAAGCGTCGTCATTGCCCGAGGTCGTCGCGGCGGCGATCGCGCGTGCGTTCAATTCCTCCCAATCCCAGACCGCGCCGCCGTGGAAATGTATCTCCTCGATCCGGTTGGCCGAGATCGCGCCGAAAATGCCGGTATGGGAATAATCGTCCTGGCCGGCGAGCGTGATCCGCTCGGCGCCGGGGCCGGTGCCGATCACCAGGATGAGGTCGGCGCCGTCCCGCTCGAAGCCGATGTCGCCCTCGCCGATGCCGGCGCCCAGCACGAGGATGTCGGGCGAGGTGTCGAGCGTGATGAAGCCGGTGCCGAGGATGCTGTCATTGGCGTCGGCGATGACGTCGTCGCCGTCGCCGAGATCGTGGATGTAGGTGTCGCCAAGGCCCTTGCCGGAGAGGATATCGTCGCCGAGCCCGCCGTCCATGACGTCGTGCGAGAGGTCGCCCCAGAGGCTGTCGTCGCCGGCGCCGCCGGTGGTGGTCATGGCGAGCACGTCCTGCCAGCTCAGCCGGCTGTCGTCGGCGAACTGGAACCATTCCACCCGGTCGAACCATTGCGCGCCGAGCACGCCGGTCTGGAAGCCGGCGAACTGGTCGGTGACGGTGAGCGTCTCGCCGGTGGCGGCGATGGTGATGACGAGATCGTTGGCCGCGGTCGGGCGGGCGAAGATCAGATCGGCGAGTTCGATGCCGGCGCCGAACAGCACGGTATCGGCCTTGAGCGTCAGGCTGAGCCCGGCGAGGCCGACATGGACGTCTATGTAGCGCGAGCGCTCGTCGATCACGTCGTCGCCGGCGCCGACGCCCCAATGGTAGAGATCCTGGCCGTCGAGGCCGATCAGCAGGTCGTCGCCCGCGCTGGCGCCTAAGACGTCGTCGTCGCCGAAGCCGAGCGCGGTGTCGTTCCCGGCGGTGGTCGCCTGGCCGATCAGCATCTGCTGGAGATCTCTTATGCCCCAATTTTCGCCATAGCCGCTGAAGGCGAAGGCCTCGATCCGGCTGTTGGGCGCGAGGAAGTAATTATAGCCCAGCGAGGTGTAGGCGAACTGATCCTCGATCAGGACGGACTGGCCGGCGCCGAGGGTGATCAGCAGATCGTCGCCAAGGTCCCCGGTCCGCGAGAAGGCAAGATCCGAGGGTGCCAGGCCATCGCCGAAGATAAGCATGTCGGCCGAGCGAAGGAGGGGCGTCGATTGCACGTCGTGAATGACATCGTGGCCATCGCCCGCCTTCACGACGTAGAGGTCGGCGTCGTCCCCCCCTTCCAGCAAATCGTCGCCTGGCCCACCCAGAAACACGTCCGAATGCATGGTGCCGGTCATATGGTCGTCACCCGATGTACCCGTGCCGACCGCGCTCATGATCTGGGGGATGCCGAACAGGGTGCCGTCGGCGAACTCGATTTCCTCGACGCCCTTGTCGCTGCTCAGCAGCAGGTCCGAAGCGATCGGGACCACGGCGGCGAATTGACCCAGGACGCGGATCGTCTCCCCGGTCGCCGTCACGGTGATCAGCAGGTCGTTGCCGTCGCGAGCCAGGCTGACATCGTCCGGATTGAGGAAAGCAAAGCGGATGCGGTCGCCGGCGGGCTTGGCCTCCTCGTCGTCGATGGTGACGTGGCCGATCGTCTGGCCGAAGATATAGACGTCCTGACCGCTGCCGCCTTCGATCGTGTCGGTGCCGCCATTGCCGAAATAGACGGCCGTGCCCACGGTGGCGCCGCGGAGGAGACTGTCGTTGGCGGCCGTGCCGAAGTTGAGGCCGGCAAGGCCGAGCGCGTCGGCCAGCGTCTCGAAGTCGAGCGGCTGATCGACGCCATCCATCGCGGCGAGCAACTGGACGGCGACATAGTCGTCATAGACGATCGTGTTGTTGGCGCGCATCATGGCCTCGGCCATCGCGCCGAGCAAAGGCGCCCATGCCTGCCATTGCTCCAGCGCATCGCCGGGGTCCGAGGGCAGGTCGTCGAGCAGCTGGGCGTAGAGATCGCCGAGCGCGGTGGCGGAGTCGGCGACGAGCAGGTCGAGATCGGCATGATAGGTGATGCCGTCAAAGGCGTCGGCCAGCGGACCCTGCACGATCAGGCGCAGCGTGAGACCCTGAAGCTGGTCGTCCCACATCTCCTCCATCTCGGCGATATTGGTGAGCAGGGGGTCGCCGCTGCCGTCGCGCTCCATCAACTCATAGCCGCTATAGGCTTCGAGGAAGGCGAGCTTGCGCGCGTCGAAGCCGTTGGAGCCGAGCGCGTCCGCAGCGACGCCCTGTACCCCGGCCCAGCGATAGAGGATCGCCTCGGCGTCCGCCTTGAGCACGGCCAGATCGGCGCTCAGGCTGCCGGCAAAATCGTCGACCAGCCCTTCGAGCACCGGGTCGCCGGTCATCGCCACGCGCAGGTCCTTGACGATGCCGAAGCCCTTCAGCTGCGGCAGCAGCGCGGCGCTGCTGCTGATCGTGCCGTCGCCGAGCCAGCGAGTCGAGGTTTCGCTCAGCGAGAATTGGACGTCGGCTACCGCCCCGGTACCGCCGCCCGCCCAGGCGAAGCTGCCGGTACGGGCGATGAGATTGCCGCCGATGAAGATGGGATCGCCGGGCGCCGTGCTGGCCAGCGAGATGGAGACGATGCCGAGCGCGGCGAGCGTGGAGAGCTCGCCGCTGTCGGTCACCCCGTCCTGGTCGAGATCCCGCCAGACGCGCAGGTTCGCATAGACCGCGTCCGAGGCATTGATGACCCCATCCGTGTTGAGATCGTGGGCGCCGAGCATGGTGAAGCCGGATGTCGTCTGATTGCCGAACAGCTCCGTGACATTGTCGATCTTGCCGTTCGCATTGGCATCGAGCGCGAGCAGGCCGTCATCGCCGTCGACCCAGCCGGTGCGCTCGCCAAAGCCGTCATTGTCGAACTCGAAATAGACGTTGCGGGTGTCGGTGGCCGACAATTCGAAGCCGTCGCCATCGAGATCGAGCACCAAAGGATCGAAATATTGGAACGGGCTCCAGCCAAAGCCCGAAAGGAGGGCGAGGTTCACGAAATGCTTGAAATTGGTCAAGCTGAGATCGTTGCCATGGAGGGCGGCGAAGACGGTGACGTGGGCAGTGCCGGCGCCGTTATTGGTATCGAGCTCGTAATTCTTGATCGCGCCGATGCCGCCATGGCCCCAGCCCAGGTTCATCATCAGATGGCCGTCGGCGGTCATGGAGAAGCTGGCGAATTTCATAGTCGCCACGTCGATGAAGAAGGCGGCGGTGGTGAGCAGCGGGCCGCCGATGACCGGGAAGCCGGTCATCAGCGTGCTGAACGGCGCCCAGGCCGCGATATTCTCGCTCATCCACCATTGCTGGGCGCCGCCGAAGATGCGGAACCCGCAATATGTCAGATAATCCTCTTTGGCGGCGTCCTCGATCCAGCTGTTCGCGCCGATGATGAACGTGTCTTTGCCTGCGCCCCCGAACATGTGGGTTTCCCAGCCGGCGCCGACCAGCACGTCGTTGCCCCCTCCGCCGTAAAGCACGGAATAGCCTTCGCCCGAGCCTTGTGCCCCCGCGCTGCCGGTCAGAAAGTCGGAATATTGCGTGCCGACCGCCTGATTGCCGTTGACGATGGTGATGAGATCGGTGCCGCGGGACTGCGCCTGCTGGAGTTGGTTTCCGCCCCAAATGTCCCAATAGACGGCATCGGTGTTCTGGTTCAGCGCTCTGACGCTGCCGGTGCCGAGGTTGATGTAGACGCCGGCACTGGTCGCGGATGCGTCGACGATGTCCTGGCCGAAGCCGGGGGCGCCGCCGCTGCCAAGCAGGTCGATTGCAAGGCCGGTGGGCAACAAGGAGAGGTCTCCAAGAAGCGTCAGAGTGTCGTCGTCGCTCGTGAAGTTCACGAACTCCACGTCGACAACCGTGTCGGTGCCGGTGCTGTCGCCCATTTCGAATCTGGCGCGGGGGTCGCTTCCCACCGGGGCAATTCCACGAATGGAGAATGAGGCCCCTCCGGTTGAAATCTCCAGCTGGACGTTGATGGTGTCGATATCGGCACCGCCGTCGATGAAGTCGGTGCCGCTCCCACTCGCCAGGGTGTCGTCGCCGGCTTCGCCGGCGAGATGATCGTTGCCCGCGCCGCCCCACAGGCGGTCGTCCTGACCGCCGCCATAGAGAAAATCTCGGCCACCCCCGCCTTTTAGCTCGTCGTTGCCGTCAAATCCAAATAAGAGATCCCTGGAATTATCGGTCCGGTTGCTCATATCGAAAACGTCGTCGCCACCGATTACGCTATCGATGCCAAGGCGCACAATATCTACGGTTTCGTTATTGCTGTAACTGACATTCACCGACAATTTATTAAATCGAGAATTGACACCATTATCCAAAAGGCCCGACCCGTAAGAGATTTGAATATTGTTATTCAAATTCATCTCATCAGCGACAGCGTTTTGTGCCCTTACAGTGGCGCCGTCAAAATCGTAATTAGCTCCATTCATCAAGGCGGGGTTGTTGTTTTCCGGATCATGGGTATCGTCCGCGTAATGAGAAAATTCGTGTATTATTGTTAGGAGCGGGTTTTCCTTTACGAGCACGCCCTTATCATTGAAGTAATGAAAATTATCGATGTCATCGAGATTGAAGCCAAGATAGGGAGGCGAGCCTGGTTGATGGAAGCCGACCCGCCCGGCGGCCGCCTTTCCTATCCTGATCGGGCCAAGAGCTGCGGCATGTTCCAGTATAACCGCAGCATAAGTTGGGGATGAGTTATAGAGCGTCGTTATGTAACCCCGGATTCTATCCTCTTCTCCTGGAGCTCCGCCGGTTCCGGGAGCGAACTGTGTTACACTGAGCCCGCTGAGCGTCCACGTAGCATCCGTCACATAGAATTTGATCGCAGCCAGAACTGATGCCAGGGACATGTTCTATATCCTTCAATTTATGAGGATGGGCATCGGCCCAGTCTGACGCCCGTAGAATATTTGAAAGAACTGTCCGGCGCGGTTTCTATAGAAGGCGCGGCAGTATGGCTCTTCGATGCCTTGAAGGGTCACGCAGAGAGCATTCGACTGGACGGAATAAGTGCCCTCCACCGAAAATCTGTCGAGTTGGGTTCTTACGATTCCGTGCGGCAAGAAGCGCTCGGACTGCGGATTAGCCTGGCCGCGCAAGCCTCGTCTGTCTTCCCTCATGGTTCGACCAACGATGAGCCGTGAAATCTCAGCGCCGCGGAGTCGCTCCATCCCTCGCAATCGGGCATCCTGTTCGTCGAAGCCGGCAACGAGCAATCGGGATATGGCTGCCTCATTCGCCTGATTCGACCCCGTCATGTGATCCGCGCTATTGGCATCAGAAGGCGCACCGACGTTGCAGCCGAAGCAGGCAACCGTCATCGCGATTCCCATCAGCCGGTGTGTCTTATGCATGGGTCTCTCCTCCAGGCACGATGAACCTCTGCCGTCGTGCCCAAATGTTGAGGGCCACTGAACCAGCATAGTTGAGACGCGCCCCGATGCGCCCGATCGCGGCAGCGACAACTCTCCGGCATTCCATCCAAATGACGCGCTCCTTTTCGCACCCTTGGCGTGCAACGAGGCGAGGTAGGGACAGCCACGTGACCGCCCTTCTCGTTCCAGTAAAAATCGGGCCCCCGCCCCCGGTATAGGTGACACGAGAGGCTATGGTGGAATATTGATTTGGCATCGGTTTCTCTTTTGTGTAGCGAGGTTATTCTATCGGATGGACGAAGTAGACATGATCAAGATTGTGTCTAGAGAGCCACGCACGTTCCGCATTGCTATTCTGTCCGCTGAATCCGTCCACACATCGCGGCAGGATGTGGGCGCCTGGGCCATGGTAACGCAGATTTGATCGCCGACGATCCGCCAGCTGCCGCTTAGGTCCACGACCCGCAGCTCGGCTCGGTTCGAGGCCCACGTTCCGTCAGGCCGGAAGTCCTCGGAAAATCCGACACGAGGCTGTCGGACGTTGCGATCTGGCATGATTCTGTGGCCGACAAGCCGGCGGCGGATTTCGGCCCCGTTCAACCGGGTCAGCCGGGCCGGGTCCGCCCCCTCTTCGAGATTGGTCGCGTTTCCTCCCCGCTCACGGCGAGCGCCCCTTTCCGCCTCGGCCCCCGGCTGCGGGGTCCGCCTTTCGCTCTTTGCCGAGGGGGCGGTATTTCCGCCTGCGTCGACGTTGGATGAGTTTCCGGCGTTGCAGCCGCAGCAGGCAGCCGCCATCGCGATTCCCATTAACGGGTATGTCTTACGCATGGCTCTCTCCTTCAGGCACGATGAACCTGTACCATCCTGCCCAAATATTGAGGCCCGCTGAAATATCGTAGTTGAGACGCGCGCTGAGACGCGCGATCTTGGCAGCGGCGACTTTCCGGCACTCCACCCAATGACTCGCTCCCCTTCCGCGGCCGCATGGCGCGCGACCGGGTTGCGACCCGTCCGGCCGCGCCCCGCCGCACCCCCTTTTCGACTTGGACGTTTCTTGAAGCCTCCCAAAATCCAGAGTTGCCCGACGAAAAAACACGAACCTGCGGACCGGCGCCCACCCCGGCCGAGGTCTTTGGTCCCGATCCTCACAAGAGTTAGTCTTCGGTGCGTACAAAACGTCACGCGCCCGCCGAACTTTTTTTCCCCGCGGCAAAGAATAGGCTCGCCGCCGGGCGCCTGTTCGGACAAGACGGGGTCAAGAACGAGGGCGGCAAGGGCAAGGCGGGCGGGAGCGGCGCGCCGGACGTCCTGTTCGCTACCGTCGTCGCCAGCCATACCGGCCTGATCTCGCGCATTGCGCTCGCCTATGAGGCCGATCCGGCGCTCCGCCGCGAGCTGGTGCAGGACATCATGCTCGCTATCTGGGCCGGCCTGCCCCGGTTCCGGCATGAATCCTCGCTCAGGACCTTCGTCGCCGGCATCGCCTACAAACGCTCCTTCTCTCACGTCGCCCGCGCCGTCCGCCGGCCGAAAGCCTCGCCATTGTCGGACGATCTGGTCAGCCCGGAACCGCTGCCGGACGAGATCGCGTCGCGGAACCAGCTGAAGGCGCGGATGCTCGAGGTTGTCCAGACGCTGCCGCTCGGGCAGAAGCAGGCGATTATCCTGTGCCTCGAGGAGTTCAGCTTTGCGGAGATCGGGAAGACGATGGGGATCCCGACCCATGCGGCGCAGATGCGTTGCCAGCGCGCCAAGGCGGCGCTGAGGGCGGCCATGGAGACGCCGTCATGATGCCGCAGGACTTTCCCGAATATGCCGCCTTGTGGCGCGAGCAGATCGATCCGAAGGAGCTGGCCGAGCTCCAGGCGATGGCGACCAAGATCAGGCGAAGCGCCGGGCGCAAGTTGCTGTTCGATCGCGTGGCGACGCCCATCGCCATTGGCGGGGCTTGCCTGCTCATGTTGCGCTATTCTGCCCCGCCGCTGATCAGGCTCTCTTTGGCGCTGGTCGCGCTGATACTGCTATGGTATTTCTGGAGGCGGTACCAGATTACCAAAGACGCGCGCGCGATTGCCTTCGATGACCCCCGGGTCTTCTTCGAGGCCGCGATCGAAAATATGCGGGCGGAGGTAGGTTTATCTACTCTATCTGCTTGGTTGGGGATGCCAATGTTTGTCGCTGGCGTCGTGCTGGCCGGCGCTTCTGGAGGCCCTGATAATCTGTACGAACATCTTCGAGATGTATTCACGCAAAGCTATGCAAAGACAATTTGCGCCGCGGTAGTCGTTGTTCTACTCTATGTCTTTCTCATACGAGACAATATCAGGCTCCGCGAACAGTTGCGGCGGCTCGAAGCCATGCGCCGAGAATGGGAGGAGCGCGACCCCGGGGACGAGCCATGACGGCACGCCATCGCCGAGCGCGGGATCGCGGCTAAGTCGCGCTGGCGGGAGCGACCAAGGGCGCGGGCCATCCTCCCGTCGCCGGGGAAAAGCGCTCCATTCCATCCGGCTACGGGACGAAATAGCCTCGGCCTCCCGTCCACCCGGATTGCCGATTTTTGCTTGCGCCCCGGCTGCATTCTTCCGATGGTCGCGCCCTTGTTGAGCGGCACCGGGGATGGGATGCGACAGCTTTTCGCGGCGATCGCCCTTCTCATCGCAGCGTTCACGCCAGGGACCGCCCAACGCGACGCGGACGGCGCGACATGGGTCGGGACCTGGGCGAGCTCGCAGATGATCCCGGTCGGCCGGTTCCCGCCGGCCGACCTAACCGACGCGACCGTTCGCCAGACGGTGCGGGTGAGCCTCGGGGGCGAGCGCATCCGCATCCGCCTCTCCAACGCGTTCGGGACGCGCCCCTTGAGGATCGAATCGGTGCATGTCGCCCGCTCGGCCGATCCGGCCACGGCGCGGATCGACCCGTCCGGCGCCCGCGCGGTGACCTTCGCCGGCCACGACGCCGTCACCATCGCTCCGGGCGCGGAGGCCGTCTCCGATCCCGTCGACCTCGAAGTGCCACCGCTCAGCCACCTCGCAATCTCCTTCTATTTGCCGCAGCCGCCCTCGCCCAGGACCAGCCATCCCGGCTCGCGCACCACCACCTTCCTCGTCCACGGCAACCGCGCCGCGGCGGCGAACCTTCCCGGCGCGCGAACCATCGCCCATTGGTGCCAATTGGCGGGCGTCGACGTGATCGCCGGCTCGCGCGCGGCTGCGATCGTCGCGTTCGGCGATTCCATCACCGACGGCTTCGGGATCCGGCCCAACAGCGACCAGCGCTGGCCCGACTTCCTCGCCGCCCGGCTGCAGGCCGATCCGGCGACGCGCCACCTCGCCATCCTCAATCACGGCATCAGCGGCAATCGCGTGCTCAGCGATGGCTTCGGCCCCAGCGCGCTCGCCCGCTTCGAGCGCGACGTGCTCGGCCAGCCGGGAATCAGGTTCCTGATCCTGCTCGAGGGCGTCAACGATCTCGGCATGCTCGCCAGCGACCCGAGCGTCACCCCGGCGGCGCGGCGCGCGCTCGTCGCCAATCTCATCGCCGCCTACACGCGGATGATCGCCCGCGCCCGCGCCCGCGGCATCAAGGTGATCGGCGCGACGCTGCTGCCCTATGGCGGCTCCGAATATCGCCCCGGCGCCGCCAGCGAGGCCGACCGCAGGACGCTCAACGCCTGGATCCGCGCGCCAGGCCATTTCGACGCGGTGATCGATTTCGACGCGGTGATGCGCGATCCGGCCGATCCGACGCGGATGCGCCGGGCCTATGATTCGGGTGACGGCCTCCACCCCTCGGCCGCCGGCTATCGGGCGATGGGCGAGGCGGTTCCGCTGGCGCTGTTTCGCTAAGCGTGGCTTGCCGTCGCGGCGTTATCGGTGCAGCCTCGATGCAGAACATAAGGAAGGGGTTGAGGCATGGCTGAACCGCAGGCGGACGATGCCGGGCGCTATGACGAGGTGCTCGCCGATCCGCGTTACCAGCGGCTGGTGAAGCGGCGCGGGCGGTTCACCTGGGCGCTCACCGCGGTCATGCTCGCCGCTTATTACGGCTACATATTGCTGATCGCGTTCGACAAGGCGGTGCTCGCGCGGCCGATCGGCGGCGGGGTCACCTCGATCGGGATCCCGGTCGGCGTCGGCATCATCCTGCTCGCGATTGTGCTGACCGGCCTCTACGTGCGCCGCGCCAACAGGGAATATGATCCCCTGGTCCGCGCCCTCAAGGAAGGGACGCCCGAATGAGCGGCGCCACCAATTGGTCCGCGATCGGCATGTTCGCCATCTTCGTCGCGTTCACGCTCGGCATCACCGCCTGGGCGGCGCGGCGCACGAAGACGCGGGCCGATTTCTACGCGGCGGGCGGCGGCGTCTCAGGCTTCAAGAACGGCCTTGCCATCGCCGGCGACTATATGTCCGCGGCCTCCTTCCTCGGCATCTCCTCACAGATTTTCGGCTTCGGCTATGACGGGCTGATCTATTCGATCGGCTTTCTGGTCGGCTGGCCGGTCATCCTCTTCCTGATGGCCGAGCGGCTCCGCAACCTGGGCAAATACACCTTCGCCGATGTCGCCTCCTTCCGCTTCGCGCAGACGCCGGTACGCTGCTTCGCGGCGGTCTCGACGCTTGCGGTCGTGCTCTTCTACCTGATCGCGCAGATGGTCGGCGCCGGGCAGCTCATCCAATTGCTGTTCGGCCTGCAATATCTCCATGCGGTGGTGATCGTCGGCGTGCTGATGACGCTCTACGTGCTGTTCGGCGGGATGATCGCGACGACCTGGGTGCAGATCATCAAGGCGGTGCTGCTGCTCGGCTGCGCGACCTTCCTGGCGCTCGCCGTGCTGTACCAGTTCGGCTTCTCGCCCGAGGCTTTGTTCGCCCGCGCGGTCGAGGTGAAGGCGGATATCGCCGTGGCCAACGGCAAGGCCGCCGCGGAAGGGCTCAAGATCATGGGCCCCGGCACCTTCCTCACCGATCCGGTCTCCGCCATCTCGCTCGGCATCGCGCTGATGTTCGGCACCGCCGGCTTGCCCCACATCCTGATGCGCTTCTTCACCGTGCCCGATGCGCGGCAGGCGCGCATCTCGGTGCTCTGGGCGACCGGATGGATCGGCTATTTCTATATCCTGACCTTCATCATCGGCTTCGGCGCGATCGTACTTGTCGGCACCAACCCCGCCTGGGTGGACGCAGCGGGCGCGTTGCGCAGCGGCAACATGGCCGCCATTCATCTCGCCGAGGCGATCGGCGGCAATCTCTTCCTGGGCTTCGTATCGGCGGTTGCCTTCGCCACCATCCTCGCGGTGGTCGCGGGCCTGACCCTGTCGGGCGCGTCGGCCGTCTCGCACGATCTCTACGCGACCGTGGTCCGCAAGGGGCAGGCGAAGTCCCGGGAGGAATTGCGAGTCTCGCGCTGGACGGTGGTCGTGCTGGCGGTGGTCGCGATCGCGCTCGGCGTGGCGTTCCAGAAGGTCAACGTCGCCTTCATGGTCGGCCTGGCCTTCGCGATCGCCGCCTCAGGCAATTTCCCGGTGCTGATCCTCTCCCTGTTCTGGAAGGGCTGCACCACCCGCGGGGTAGTCGCGGGCGGGACCGCGGGCGTGCTGCTCGCCGTGGTGCTGACAGTGCTTTCCAAATCGATCTGGGTCGACATCCTTGGGCATCCGACCCCGATCTTCCCCTATATCTACCCCGCAATCTTTTCGATGCCGGTGGCCTTCCTGACCATCTGGATCGTCTCGCTGCTCGACCGCGGGCCGCGCGCGGCGGTGGACAAAGCGGGCTATCTCCACCAGCGCGTCCGCTCGGAAACGGGCATCGGCGCGGAAGGCGCCTCGTCGCACTAATCAATCCCCGTCATTGCGAGCCTGGCGAAGCAACCCAGTCCTGCCTCCGAGCACCGCTGGAATTCGTCCCCCGGCCTTCGCCGGGGTCCTCGCAATGACGATCCAACACGGTGCCCACTAGGCCAGGCCGAGCGCTCCAGCGGCGCCGCGCTCCGCCAGGAGCGCGAGCTGGCGGGTGACGGCTTCCGCGAAGCGCGGATCGGCGGCGAGCGCGGGCGGGAAGATCGCCGCGATGCCGAGCAAGGCCCGGACCTGCCCCGCGGGCTCGCCTTGGCCGGCGAGGCGCCGCGCGGCTTCCGCCGCCAGCGGGTCGTCGACCGTGAACGGCTCCCCGTCATCGGTCCGCCCGCTCTGCCAGCGCATCCAGGCGGCGACGGCGAGGGCCAGCGTCTCGACCCCTTGCCCCCGCTCCAGCCGCGCGGCGATCGGCGCAAGCAGGCGCTGCGGCAGCTTCTGCGAGCCGTCCATCGCGATCTGCCGCGTGCGGTGCCGGAGCGCGGGATCGGCGAAGCGCGCCATCAAGGCCGTGCGATAGGCGGCGAGGTCGAGGCCCGGCGGCGGCGACAATGTCGTCTCCGCCTCGTCCCATAGCGCTTCGACGAAGCGGCGGCCCGCCGGATCGGCGGCGAAGTCGTGCACGAAGCCCAGGCCGGCTAGCCCGCCCAGATAGGCGATGCCGCTATGCGCGCCGTTGAGCAGCCTGAGCTTGGCCTCTTCCCAAGGCGCGATGTCGGTCGCGAGCTGGACGCCGGCCGCTTCGAAATCGGGCCGCTCGCCCGGCGCGAACCGGTCCTCGACCACCCATTGGAAATAGGGCTCGGCCTTGACCATGGCGCGGTCGACGAGGCCCATGCGTGTGGCCAGTGCGTCGATGTCCGCCTCCTCGGTGGCGGGGACGATCCGGTCGACCATGGTCCGCGGGAAGGCGCACCGGCCTGCGATCCGATCCGCCGCATCGCCCGCCGCCGCAAGCACCGCCTCGCGCAGCACCGCGCCGTTGCGCGGGAGATTGTCGCAGGAAATGACGGTGACCCCATCGTGGCGGCGGGCGAGCGCCTCGGCGAGGATCGCGATCGCGCGGCTTCCCGGGAGATAGCCCTTCTCGGTGACCGTGAGCGTGACGAGCCGCGTCTCCGGGGCGGCGATCCTTGCGACCAGCGCGTCCGAATCCAGCAGCATTTCGCGCACCGCGCCGATCACGCGCACTTCCTCGCCGACGACCAGCGAATAGAGCCCGTCCTGCGGCGCCATAGCCTCGCGCACCGCGGCCGAGCGCAGGGAGGCGCCGGCGACGCCCCAGCCCAGATCGTCGAACACCACCGCCTGATGCGCGCGATGAAAGGCGCCGAGCCCGAGATGGACCACGCGCGGCGGGGGGCGAAGGCCGGGGCGCCGGACCCAGGCCGGGAGGTCCGCGAGCGTGGCTTCGGAAAGGCGCCGCATCAATCGTGCGTGGCTCCACCTGTGGGTCCCTTATAAGGGATGTCCCTTATAAGGGACCGGTTGCTGATGCGCTGGGGACGATGCTCGACCCGCCCTGATCGGACTCCGGCGCGCTCCACTGTCCTTACTGGCCCGATCCAGGCCCCTGCTCCGCGCATGGGCGCGCCGTCCTCGCAAACCCCTCCTTCACGGAGCGCGCCTCTCCGCGGCCGACGCCGGTGGATCAGGCTCCACCTTTTCACAATTTGTAGGCCGCCTTCGCCAGATCGTAGGCCAGCGCGCGGGCAACCTGGTGAGCCTCGTCCTCCTCCAGCCGGTGCTCGGCGACCAGCCGGGCGAGGAAGGCGCAGTCCATGCGCCTGGCGACGTCGTGGCGGGCGGGGATGGAGAGGAAGGCGCGGGTGTCGTCGTTGAAGCCGACTGTGTTGTAGAAGCCCGCCGTCTCGGTCGCCGCCTCGCGGAAGCGGCGCATGCCCTCGGGGCTGTCGTGAAACCACCAGGGCGGGCCGAGCCTGAGCGCCGGATAATGGCCGGCGAGCGGGGCGAGCTCGCGCGAATAGACGTCCTCGTCGAGGGTGAAGAGAATGATGGTCAGCCCGGCCTCGTTGCCGAAGCGGTCGAGCAGGGGCTTGAGCGCGCGGACATATTCGGTCTGGACCGGGATGTCGGCGCCCTTGTCGCGGCCGAAGCGGGCCAGCAGCGGGGCATTGTGGCTCCTATGCGCGCCTGGATGGATCTGCATCACCATGCCGTCGTCGAGGCTCATCCGCGCCATCTCGGTCAGCATCTGGCCGCGGAACAGCTCCGCGTCGTTTGGCCCGAAATCGCCGCCGCTTATCTTCGCGTAGAGCGCGTCTGCTTCGCCGCGCGAAAGATCGGCGGTGAAGGCGCTGGGATGGCCGTGATCGGTCGAGGTCGCGCCCGCCTCGCGGAAAAAGGCGCGGCGATTTTCGTGGGCGCGCAGATAGCCCGCATAAGTCGAGACGTCCTCCCCCGCCATCTCGCCGAAGCGGACGAGATTGCCCGCGAAGCCCGGATGTTCGGGGTCCATCACCGGGTCGGGCCGATAGGCGGTGACGACGCGGCCGGACCAGCCGCTCTCCCTGATCGCGCGGTGATGGTCGAGCGGATCGAGGGGGCTTTCGGTGGTGGCGATGACCTCGATGCCGAACCGCTCGAACAAAGCGCGCGGGCGGAATTCCGGCGTCTTCAGCGCCGCGTCGATCCCCTCGTAATAGATGTCGGCCGTCGCCGCCTCGAGCCTGATGTCGAGCCCGAACACCTCGGCGAACACCCAGTCGAGCCACAGCCGCGATGGCGTGCCGCGGAAGAGGTGGTAATTCTCCGCGAACAGCCGCCAGATCCGGCTCGGGTCGCTTTCCGTCGGGCTGCCGTCGCTCGTGGGAATGCCAAGCTCCTCCAGCGGCACCCCCTGGCTGTAGAGCATCCGGAACACATAATGATCGGGGACAATCAGCAGCTGCGCCGGATTGTCGAAGGGCGCGTCGGTCGCGAACCAGGCGGGGTCGGTATGGCCGTGCGGGCTGACGATCGGGAGGTCGCACACGGCCGAGTGGAGCGCGCGGGCGATGTCGCGGGTGCGCGGATCGGCGGGAAAGAGCCGGTCCGGGTGAAGAATCAGGGGCCGGGCCATCGGTTCTAGCGCCGGACGTCGCGCTCGCCAGCGAAGAAGGCCTCGATGTCGCGGGCCCCGAACAGGCTCGCGTCGCCCGGAAGGCTGTGCTTGAGGCAGGTCAGAGCGAGGCCGGCCTGAACCGTCCAGTCGCGGTCGCGGCCTCCCAGCATGCCGTGCAGCACGCCGGCCGCGAAGGCGTCGCCGGCGCCGATCCGGTCGACGATCCCGGCGACGACGACCTCGCCGGTCTGCGCGGCGCCGTCGGGCGAGTCGATCCGCGCCGCGATCCGGTGGGTGTCTGCGTCCTCGACGTGGCGCGCAGTCGACGCGATCAGGTTGAGCTGGGGGAAGGCCGCGAACGCTGCCTCCGCCGCCTCGCGCCGCCGCTCGGGCCCCTCCCCGCCGAAATCCCGGCCGAGCAGCAGCGAAATGTCGCGGTGATTGCCGAAAAGAATGTCCGCCTGGCCGACCAGCTCACCCAGGATCGCCGCCGGATCGCTGTCCCAGCGGCTCCAGAGCTGCGCCCGATAATTGCAATCGAAGGAGACCGGGACGCCCTTCGCCTTGGCCGCCGCCGCCGCCGCCTTCGCCGATTCGGCCGAGCGCGGCCCGAGCGCGGGGGTGATGCCGGACAGATGCAGCAAATCGGCGCCGTCGAGCAGAACATCCCAGTCGAACGCAGCCGGTCCGGCCAGAGCGAAGGCGCTGCCCTCGCGATCGTAGATGATGTCGGACGGCCGCAGACCCGCGCCGGGAGAGAGGAAATAAAGGCCCATCCGCCCCTCCCCCATATTCACGCCGCTGGTATCGACGCCGTGGCGCCGCAAGGCCCCCGCCGCCGCCTCGCCCAGCGCATTGTCCGGCACCCGGCTCGCCATCGCCGTGGCATGGCCGAGCCTCGCCAGGCCGACCGCGACATTGGCCTCGGCGCCGCCGACATGCACGTCGAGCCGGCCGCTCTGCAGCAGCAGCTCGCGCCCCGGCGCGGTCAGCCGCAGCAGCAATTCGCCGAAGCACAAGATCTTTCCGGCCAAACGCATCCTCCCTCGCGCTTAGTCTAGGCAGGTTGGCGGCAACGCTCCAGCGTCATATTCCTGGGGCGCGGATTGCACCGTCCCGGCCGCGCCTCTATCGATCGCCCATCATTCCCCGTTCGAGGACGTTCCGCTGACCTTCTCCGCGCTGCAGCATCTGGAAGCGGAAGCGATCCATATCATTCGCGAGGCGGTGGCCGAGGCGGAGCGGCCGGTCATGCTCTTTTCGGGGGGCAAGGACAGCTGCGTGATGCTGCAGCTCGCCCGCAAGGCCTTCTTCCCCGCGCGGCCGCCCTTCCCGCTCCTCCACGTCGACACCGGCTGGAAGTTTCGCGAGCTTTACGAACTGCGCGACGAGCTGGCGGCGCAAGCGGGGATGGAGCTGATCGTCCACCGCAACCCCGACGCCGAAGCTCGCGGGATCAATCCGTTCGATCATGGAGCGGCGCTGCATACCGAGCTGTGGAAGACCGAGGGGCTCAAGCAGGCGCTCGATGCCGGCCGCTTCGACACCGCCTTCGGCGGCGCGCGGCGCGACGAGGAGATGAGCCGGGCCAAGGAGCGCATCTTCTCGGTGCGCTCGGCGAGCCACGGCTGGGACCCGAAGCGCCAGCGGCCCGAGCTGTGGCAGCTCTACAACGGCCGGCGCGCGCCCGGCGAGAGCTTGCGCGTCTTCCCGCTCTCCGACTGGACCGAGCGCGACATCTGGGCCTATGTCGCCGCCGAGAAGCTCAAGGTCGCCTCGCTCTATTTCGCCGACCTGCGCCCGACGGCGCTGCACGAAGGCAATCTGCTGATCGTCGACGACGCGCGCTTCCCGCTGGAAACCGCCGCGCGGCGGGTCAGGGTGCGCACGGTGGGCTGCTGGCCGCTGACCGGCGCCGTGGAGAGCGACGCGGCGGACATAGAGGCGGTGCTCGCCGAGATGGCGCGCGACGGCACCTCGGAGCGCTCCGGCCGGCTGATCGACAAGGACCAGCCCGCCTCGATGGAGCGCAAGAAGCGCCAGGGCTATTTCTGACATGATCGGGTACCATCATGTCACCCCAGCGAAGGCTGGGGTCCAAGCAGCCTCCGAGCAAGGCGCTGAGCCAGCATGGATGCCAGCCTTCGCTGGCATGACGGTGAGGTAGATGGCCGAGCCTGCCTCCCTCCTGCGCATGCTCACCTGCGGCTCGGTCGACGACGGCAAATCGACCCTGATCGGCCGGCTGCTCCACGATTGCGGCGCGGTGCCGTCGGACAAGCTCGAAGGGCTGACCGATTTCTCCCTGCTCGCCGACGGGCTCGAGGCGGAGCGCGAGCAGGGCATCACCATCGACGTCGCCTATCTCTATTTCGCGACGCCCAAGCGCCGCTTCATCCTCGCCGACACGCCGGGCCACGAGCAATATACGCGCAACATGGCGACCGGCGCCTCACGCGCCGAGGTCGCCATCGTCCTGGTCGACGCGAGCAAAGGCCTGCTCACTCAGACCCGCCGGCACAGCACGATCGCGCGGCTGCTCGGGATCAGGAGCTTCGTGCTCGCGGTCAACAAGATGGACCTGGCCGGCTTCGAACGCGACCGCTTCGACGCGATCGCCCGGGATTATGCCCGCTTCGGCGCGGCGATCGGCATCGAGCGGATCGCCGCCGTCCCGGTCTGCGCGCTGGACGGCGACAACGTCACCGGCCGCTCGCCGCGCATGAACTGGTATGACGGGCCCTCGCTGCTGGAGATATTGGAAGCGATCGAGCCGGCGACGGAGGAAGGCCTCGCCGCCTTCCGCATGCCGGTCCAGCAGGTGATCCGCGAAGGCGGCGCGCGCCTCTATGCGGGCACCATCGCCACAGGAACAGTGCGCCCGGGCGACAGCGTCTCGATCGCGCCCGCCGGCACGCAGGCGCAGGTCGCCCGCGTCGCGACCCTCGACGGCGATCTCGACGAGGCCGGGGCCGGCCGCTCTGTGGCCTTGAGGTTCGCCGACGAGGTCGATTGCTCGCGCGGCGACATGCTCTTCGCGGGCGGACCGCCGCAAATCGCCGACCAGTTTGAGGCGACTTTGATCTGGATGGCGGAAGAGCCGCTCCTCCCCGGCCGCCAATATCTGCTCAAGCTCGGCACGCAGAGCGTCCCCGCCACCGTGCAGGAGCCCAAATACAAGATCGGCATCGACACGATGGAGCAGCTCGCCGCGCGCACGCTGGCGCTGAACGAGATCGGCGACGCCGTGATCCACACTGCCCGCCCGATCGTCTTCGAGCCCTATGAAACGAGCCGCGCATTGGGCGGCTTCATCCTCATCGACCGGATCAGCGCCGCCACCGTCGCTGCCGGCTTGATCCGCTTCGGCCTGCGCCGCGCGGAAAACGTTCACGAGCAGTCGCTGACAGTGACCGCCGAGCGCCGCGCCGCCCTGATGCTGCAAAAGCCGAAATTGCTCTGGTTCACCGGCCTCTCCGGCGCAGGCAAGTCGACGATCGCCAATTTGGTCGAGGCGAAGCTGCACGCGCGCGGGCGGCACACCTTCCTGCTCGACGGCGACAATGTCCGGCTGGGCCTCAACAAGGACCTGGGCTTCACCGCCGCCGACCGGGTCGAGAATATCCGCCGCGCGGGGGAGGCCGCGAAGCTGATGATGGACGCCGGGCTGATCGTGCTCACCGCCTTCATCAGCCCGTTCCGCGCCGAACGGCAGCTGGTCCGCGAGATGGTGGGCGACGGCGGCGACTTCGTCGAGATCTTCGTCGACACCCCGCTCGCCGAGGCCGAGCGGCGCGATACCAAGGGCCTCTACCGAAAGGCCCGCGCCGGCAAGCTCGCCAATTTCACCGGCGTCGATTCCCCCTACGAAGCCCCCGAAGCCCCGGACATCCGCATCGACACGATGGCGATGGACGCCGAGGCCGCCGCCGACCTCATCGTCCGCCACCTCGAGGGCGAAGCGCGCTAATTGAGTCGTCATTCCAGCGAAAGCTGGAATCTCCTTTCCTTCCACGGCATTCAAGAAGCGAGATTCCAGCTTTCGCTGGAATGACGGGGTTTCAAATCGCCCGACCCACTCTAGGATCGCCGCCAACGCGGACGGGGGACGAATGAGCAAGAAGCCGAAATGGGCCCCCGACGTCGCGGTCGAGGAAGCGCAGGCCGCGCCGCAGCCGCCGCAGCTTGCCGCCGACCAGACCAGGATCAGCGTCTCGCGCGGCTTCGGCCAATGGCTGGACCGGATGGGCTGCAGCCTCGCCTTCAGCTCCTACCAGACCGGCCAGCTCTTCCTGGTCGGAATGCTGCCTTCGGGCCAGGTCAGCTTTCACCAGCAGAATTACGTGCGCGCCATGGGCCTGCACGCGACCCTCCAGAGACTCTATGTCGGCTCGCTCTTCCAGATCTGGCGGCTGGAGAACGTGCTCGCGCCGCACGAGCGCGCCAACGAGCACTTCGACCGGCTCTACGTGCCGCGCAACGCCCAGACGACCGGCGACGTCGACGTGCACGAGCTCGCCGTCGACCGGTCCGGGCGGGTGATCTTCGTCAACACCAAGTTCTCCTGCCTGGCGACGACCAGCATCACCCACGGCTTCAAGCCCCTTTGGAAGCCCAGCTTCATCTCCCGGCTGGCGGCGGAGGATCGCTGCCACCTGAACGGCCTCGCCATGCAGGACGGCGCCCCGGCCTTCGTCACCGCTGTCAGCCGCTCCGACATGATCAACGGCTGGCGCGACCGGCGCCACGAAGGCGGCGTGCTCATCGACGTGCGCGAGGACCGCGTGGTCACCGACCAGCTTTCGATGCCGCACAGCCCGCGCGTCACGCCCGAGGGCGTCTATCTGCTCGATTCCGGGCGAGGCATGCTGGCCAGGGTCGATCCCAAGAGCGGCGCGCGGACCGACATCGCCTTCTGCCCGGGCTTCCTGCGCGGTCTCGCCATCCACAACGGCTATGCGATCGCCACCGTCTCCCTGCCGCGCGACGGCGCCTTCGGCGGGCTTGCGCTGCAGGACGAGCTGAAGAAGCGCGACGGCGAGCCCTGGTGCGGCATCTGCGTCGTCGACCTGCGCAGCGGCGACCTCGTCGAATGGATCCGCCTCAACGGCGCGATCAAAGAATTGTTCGACGTCGCCGTCGTGCCCGACGCGCGCTGCCCGATGGCGCTCGGAATCAGCTCTCCCGACATCCAGAGCCTGATCTCCTTCGACCCCGAATTCGGGCCGTTGGCGCCCGCGCCCGCTTAGGCGCTAGTCCAGCCGGAAACCCTCGAACCAGGAGACGCGGATCTGACGGCCGTCGGGCATGAACCCGACCAGGATCAATTGCGTCTCCGGCCAATAGGGCTTCTTGCCATAAGCGGCGAGCTCCTTGCTTTCGATGACGGCCCCCAGGCCCGCGAGCCGCTCCTCGGGGTGCTCGGCCGACCAGCGCTGGAGCAGGGTCTTGGAAAAAATGGTAAGCGCGCGCGAAAGGTAGAAGCGCCGGTAATCGGGATCGACGGCGCTGCGGAACATCGCAAGCCGGGCGCGCACCTGCTCGAGCCGGCCGAGCGTGGCAGTCTGCACGCCGACCAGCTTCCCGTCCTTGTAGGCCGCCGCGATCAGCTCCTTGGCCCGCTGTTCGGGCGCGACATCCGGCGGCAATATGCCGAGCCGGTTCCAGAACTGAATCGCGTCCCGCTCGATCTCGGGATCTTCGAGCCGCCAGGCAGGGCGAAATTCGAATCCCGGCGCTCGCTCCTCGGGAGTCACGGTCGAGGGAGGCTGCGGCATAGTGTCCAACCGAGCCGGTAATGATCGAACCAGCAGGCGCGGACCTGCTTGCCATCATGCCTGCAGGGGTAAACCGTCCGCTCCGACACGGCGATCGCATCGCCCTCGATCACCCCTTCGAACGGCGGCTCCTGCCCGGCCACGCTTGCGTCGATCAAAAGCGCAGGCGGAGGCCCGCGCGTCCGGAGAGGCCGTCCCGCCCGCCGGCGAAGTCAAGCTCGCCACGGGCGAAGATTTCGAGCCGGCCGGTCGAGTAATTGAGGCCGACGGTGAATTCGCCATAGGTGCCCGGCGCTTCCTGGCTGACGGCGATGGTCTGGCCGAGCATGAAGGTGCTGCGCGCGTCGCCGTCGAACTCGTCGATCGCATAGATGCCGATGAAGGGTGAGAAGGTGCCGTTCCCCGACGCGAAATTGCCGCCCAAGCGAACGCCGACCGCGCCGCGGAAGCTGGTAATGTCGTCGAAGGTGATGACGGCGCCGTTCGAGGTGTAATCGTCGATGTCGACATTGACCCACGAAAGCGTGACCGAGGGTTCGATGAAGACATTGTTCATGTCGAAGCGGAAGCCGGCGGTGCCGCGCAGGCCCCAGGCGGTCGCGTCATATTCGGCGAGGATGCCGGCGCCGGGCGTTGATTCGACGTCGACCCAATCGGCCTTGGCGAGCGCATTGAAGAAGAAGCTGCCGGAGTTGAACGCCACGTAGCCGGCCAGGTTATAACCTTCCATCTCGACGCGATTGAAGGTTGCGTCGAACTCCGCGTCCGACTTTCCGACACCGAAGCTCAGGCCGAAGATCGCGCCGCCGCTCTGATAGTCGAGCCCGCCCTGCACGCCCTGGAAGTCCTGCTCGTAGCTGGTGTCGAACACGGTCGTGCCGCCGCCACCGGTGAAGGACTGGGTGGCGTCGCGCTCGATGTTGCCGGCGAGGACCTGGACCCAGCCGCCGAACGCGCCGTCGCCGGTCAGATTGCCGACATTGGTCGTGCCTGCCGGAACCAGCCCGTCGCGGGCGGCCTCCAGCTGAGCCGAAATGGCGTCGGCGCTCCGGTACCAGAACTCGGTGACCATCGCGCCCTGCTCGACCGTCTCGAACACCGGCTGCTCGGGCAGGCCGACGAGCAGGAAATTGTTGGTCGGCGCGTCGAACAGCAGGCGGAGCGCGACATAGGGGTTGTTGGTGGTCCCGCCAGCCAGGGTGAAGGCCGTCGCGCTGCTCCCGGCGCTCGCGTCGACGACCAGCGTACCGGTGAGGTTGAGCACCGAATTGCCGATCAGGAAGACGTCGAGCGTGGTCGAGCCGGTGGCGGCGCCGGTGATCAGCACGTCGGCCAGATTGGCGCCGAGATTGACATCGACGCCGAGCCGGCTGTTCGCGGTCGTGCCGTTGAACGCGCCGGTGACGTTGAGCGTGTCACCGACCGCATTGTCGCGCATCTCGACGCGGCCCGAATTGTTGAACGTCTCAAGGCCGGCGAGCACGCCGGCGCCGTTCACCGAAAAGACGGTGCCGCTATTGTTGACGACATCGGTCCCCCCGCCGAACAGGCTGGTGCCGATGACGTCGAACGTGCCGGCATTGTTGAGCGTGTCGCCATTGTCGGTGAGGTCGATGCGGCCGCGGATCGTCCCCGTCGCAGTCGTCGCCACGGTCGTCGCGCCGCCATTCGCGTTGATCGCGAAGCCGGAGGCCGAGACGACCAGGCCCCGGACGGTGACGGTGCCCGTGGTCGCGGAGCTGATGTTGATGGCGTTGGCGGCCGCCCCCGTCACGCTGACATTATTGGCATCGACGCCGACTGCGCCCGTGCCCGAGCTGGCGCCGATGCCCGTGCCCACACTGGTCACGGTACCGGTGCTGACAATTGTGGCGGCGTTGGACGCGTTCGCCGTGATGCCGGTGGAGCCGCTCGAGGTCACGCTGCCGCTGTTCACCGTGGCCGAGCCGCCGACTGCCAGGACGTTGATGCCGGCGCCGGTGCTGGTGACGGTTGTGCTGGTGACCGAGGCGTTGCCGGCGGTGTTGACAACGATGCCAGCCGAGCCGGCGCCGGTCGTGTTCACAATATTGCTGGTGACGGCCGCCGGGCCGGCGGAGGTAGCTACGAAGATGCCGATTCCGCCCCCCGTCGTAGTGACCGTACCGGTGTTCGTCACGGTCGCGCCGCCCGTCGCGATCGCGACGAGACCCGCGGCGTTGGCCCCGCTGGTCGTGACGTTGCCGCTGTTGATGGTCACAGTCCCGCCGGTCGAGGTGGCGACGATGCCCGAACCGGTGCTGGTGACGGTCGCACTGGTCACCGCGACGTTGGCGGCAGACGTCGCGCTGATGCCGACGGAGCCGGCCCCCGTCGTCGTCACGGCATTGCTGGCGATGGTGACGTTGCCGCCGCCATCGGCATAGATGCCGGTACTGCCGGCGCCGTTGGTGCGGACGGTGCCGGTGCTGGTGACCTGCACGGTACCGCTGTCCGAATAGGCATAGATGCCCGCGCTGCCCGCGCCGCTGGTGGTCACGTTGGCGCTGGTCACCGACGCATTGCCACCGAGCGCCTGGACCTCGATGCCGGTCGAAAGGGCGCCGAGCGTGGTGACGTTGTTGCTCGTCACCGTGGCGTTGCCGCCATAAGCGAACAGGTCGATGCCGTCGCTGTCGCCGCCGGCGGTGGAGACCGTGCCGGTGCTGGTGACGACGATGTCGCCCTCATAGGAGAAGGCGTTGATGCCGTCGCTATAGCGTTGGGCGGTGGTGACGGAGCCGCTGGTGATCGTGGTGTCGCCGAAGATCGAAGTGGTGCTGATGCCGCCCGCGGTATAGCCGGTGGTGGTCACCGCGGTGCTGGTCACAGTGATGTTGCCGTCGAGCGTGTAGACGTCGATGCCGTAGGTATTGTCGCCCGCCGTGCTGACCGTGCCGCTGGTGACGACCGCGTTGCCGCCATAGGCCGCGACGTCGATGCCCGAGCTCTCGTCGCCCGTCGTGGTGACGCCGGTGCTGGTGACGGTGACGTCGCCGGCGCCGCGCGCGAAGATGCCGCTGGCAAAGTCGCCGGTGGTGCTGACGGTGCCGCTGTTGACCGTCGTAATGCCGTCATAGGCGTAGGAGACGATGCCCCTGGAGCCCGAGCCGGAGGTGGTCACGTTGCCGCTGGTGATGGCGATGTCGCCATAATAGGACGTGGCATAGATGCCGAAGCTGTTCGCGCCTCGGGTGGTGACCGCGGTGCTGGCGATGGTGATGTCGCCATAAGCGAGCGCGCCGATGCCGAGCGAATTGGCGCCGTTGGTCGTCACCTGAACGCTGGTGATCTCGACGTTGCCGCCCGTCGAATTGGTGCCGAGGCCGGCGATGGCGATGATTCCGGCCGAATTGATTCCGGACGTGGTCACTGCGCCGCTGTCGATCATGACGTCGCCGCTGCCTTCCAGCGGGCCGCCGGCGACCCCGACGATGCCGCCCGAATTGGCGCCGGTGGTGGTCACGGTGATCGAGTGCAGGTCGACATAGCCGTAATAGGCCGAGGCGAGGATGCCGGTGGACGCGGTGCCGCCCGTGACGACCGCGCCGCTGGTGATCTGCACGTCGCTAAAGGCGTCGGCGACGATACCTTCGCTGTTATTGCCCGTGGTGGTCGCCGAATTGCTGGTGATCTGGACGAAGCCGTCGATGGAAGTGCCGGATACGGCCGGGCTGTTATTGCCGTTGGTGAGGACCGTGCCGCTGACCACGACAACGCCGGGCCCGACGCCGATCACGGCCGCCGCGCCCGGGGGCGCGTCGCCGGGCGGCGGCGGCGGCACGGTGCTGTCCTGGAGGGCGATGATGCCGGCGCTGTTGTCGCCATGTGTGGTGACCGAGGTCGACGTCACCGAGGCGGTGCCCGCGGCGGTGGCAGAGATGCCGACGCTGTTGGCGGCCTGGGTGGTGACGGTGCCGCTGGTGACGGTGGCGTTGCCGGCCGCCGCGATGGCGGAGATGCCGGTCGAGCCTGTGCCGTCGGTGCCGACATTGGTGCTGCGGACGACGATGTCGGCGGTCTGCGAATAGGCCTGGATGCCGATGCTGTTTTCGCCGCTCGTGGTGGCGGCCGTGCTGTTGATCTCGACATCGTCGAACCCGCGCCCGAAGACGGCGGCGGAATTGTCGCCCGAGGTGGCGGCAGTGCCGCTGAAGACTTGGACCCAGCCGTCGAACGATGTGGCGCTCACCGCGGGGCTGTTGATGCCGCTGGTGGTCGACGAGGTAGAAACGACCAACGCGCCCGGCCCGACGCCGATGTCCTCAACGGGTCCCGGAGGCGCGATCTCCTCCGGCGGCGGCGGCGGCGGATCGTCGCCCGGGCCCCCGGGCCCATTGTCGCCGTCGCCCGGCGGCGGATCGCTGTCGCCCGGCGGCGGGGGCGGCGACTGGGGATTGCCCTGCACGATGACGATGCCGCCCGAATTGGCGCCGGCCGTCGTGACCGTGCCGGACGTCACGCTGACTCCGCTGGCGCCATAAGCGTAGATGCCGATGCTGCCCGCGCCGGTCGTCGAGACCGTGCCCGAGGTGATCGTGGTCTGGCCAACGCCGCCGGCGCGCGCGTTGATGCCGATGCTGCCGGCGCCGCCGGTGGTCACCGAGACGCTGGAGATGGTGACGTTGCGGGCGATCGAGGCCGCGAAGATGCCGCCGCTATTGGCGCCCGAAGTGGCGACGCTGCCGCTGTCGATGATGACGCCGCCCGAGCCGGCGTTGGCGACGATGCCGCCGCTATTGGCGCCGAGCGTGCTGACCGCGCCGGAAGTGATGGTGATGATCGGGGTGCCCGCGACGGCGGCCCCGCTGATCGTGGCGACGATGCCGCCGCTGTTGGCGCCCTGCGTGCTGAGCACGCCGCTGTCGATGGTGATGAAGCCGCCTTCGCTGGTGGCTTGGATGCCGGTGCTGTCCGCGCCGAGCGTGCTCAACGTGCCGCTGGTGACGGAGACGTTGCCGGCGTCGCCATATTTGGAGCCGCCATTGGCGGTGGCGATGATGCCGTCGGAATCGGCGCCCGCGGTGAGCAGGGTGCCGCTGGTCACGGTGACGTCGCCGCCGCCATATTTGCTGCTGCCCGCGGTGGCGATGATGCCGTCGGAATTGTCGCCCTGGGTGAAGACCAGGTTGGTCGTCACCGAAACCGGGCCGGAGGCGTAGCCGGGCGAGCCCGAGGTGGCGGCGAAGACGCCGGGCGAATCGCTGCCGAGCGTGGAGACCAGGTCGGCGATGACCTCGGTGCCGCCGCGGCCCGCGGCGTAGATGCCCGGCGCGTTCGTGCCGGTGGTGAGGACGTCGTCGACGCCGACGAAGACGGAACGCGTCACGGCGGGGGCGTTGACGCGCACGCCGGCGTTGCCGTTCTGGTTGGAGGTGATGAAGGTGTTGGTCTGCCCCTCGAGGCGCAGGTTGCTGTCGGTAAAGTTACCGGCGGTGATCTCGACGGTCTGGTTGCTCAGCACGCCGGGCTCGAGGACGACGGTGAGATCCCGGACCTGATCGAGATAGCTGATGCCGTTGACATAGGGGCTGCCGGCCGCCGTGCAGGTGACCGTGCCGCCGCCGGGCGGGGGCGCGCCGCATTCGTTCTGGGCGAGCGCTGCGGAGGGAAAAGCCGCATAGACCAGCAGGCTGGTGCCGATGAGCAGAACCTTGCGCCGGCCGCCGCGCCGGACTTGGGAGGCGTTCCCGCTGGAATCCAAGGAAAAAGGATACCCATCAAACGGCATAACCGCCTCCCGCCAACTTACCTGCAGAATCGACCATCCTGGCGCCTTGGCGTCGGACTACCGCATTGTCCCGCGCTTGCCTAGTCGGGACCGAAACGATCCGGCCATGTTCGGGCTTGTTGCTAGGGACTTGACCTCGCTGAAATGGAAGATAGTTTAGGGCTAAAGCATTGGAGGTTGGGATGCGCATCGCGTGCCTCGGCGGCGGCCCGGCCGGGCTCTATTTCGCGATCTCGATGAAGCTGCGCGATCCCGCGCACCATATCGACCTTTATGAGCGCAACCGCGCGGACGACACGTTCGGCTGGGGCGTGGTATTCTCGGACCAGACCGTCGAGAATCTGCTGGCCAACGATGCCGTCTCGGGTGCCGTCATCCAGAGCGAGTTCGCGCATTGGGACGATATCGACGTCCACATTCACGGCGAAACGATCCGCTCCTCGGGCCACGGCTTCATCGGCATCGGCCGCAAGCGGCTGCTGCACATCCTCCAGCAACGAGCCCTGGCCCTCGGCGTCGAAATCCACTTCGAGCAGGAGGCGAGCCCCGACCTCGCCGACTGGGCGGAATACGATCTGGTCATCGCGGCCGACGGCGCCAACAGCCGCATCCGCGACCGCTATCAGGAGCATTTCGACGTCGACATCCAGGTAAAGCGGAACAAGTTCTTCTGGTTCGGCACGCACAAGGTCTTCGAGGCCTTCACCTTCGCGTTCGAGCAGACAGCGGCCGGCTGGATCTGGGCGCACGCCTATCGCTTCGACGACGATCTCTCGACCTTCATCGTCGAGATGGATCCGCGGACCTGGGCCGGGCTCGGCTTCGATGCGATGGACCAGCCCGAGGCGATCACGCTTTGCCACGCGATCTTCGCCAAATATCTCGACGGCCAGGCGCTGATGTCCAACGCCACGCACCTGGCCGGCCCGCAGGCATGGCTGAATTTCCGCCGGATCGTCTGCGGCACCTGGTCCCACGACAAGCTGATCCTGCTCGGCGACGCCGCCCACACCGCCCATTTCTCGATCGGCTCCGGAACCAAGCTCGCGCTCGAGGACGCGATCAAGCTCGCCGAAGTGCTGAACCGGCCGGGCCTCTCGCGGGACGCGGCGCTCGCCGAATATCAGGCGGAGCGCAACCTCGAAGTGCTCAAGCTCCAGAACAGCGCCCGCAACTCGACCGAATGGTTCGAGACGTTGGACCGCTACCTCCATTTCGAGCCGATCCAGTTCGCTTATTCCCTGCTCACCCGCTCGCAGCGCGTCAGCCACGAGAATCTGCGCCTGCGCGACCGCGATTGGCTGGAAGGGGTCGAACGCTGGTTCCAGTCCAAGGCCGCCGGTCGCGCCGTCAACGAGCCCGCCCCGCCGATGTTCGCGCCGTTCCGGCTGCGCGCCATGGATCTGACCAATCGCGTCGTCGTCTCGCCGATGGCGATGTATTCGGCAAAGGACGGAGCGCCGGACGATTTCCACCTCGTCCATTACGGCGCCCGCGCCCAGGGCGGCGCCGGCCTCATTTACACCGAGATGACCTGCGTATCGGCGCAAGGGCGGATCACGCCGGGCTGCGCCGGCCTCTACGCGCCCGAGCATGTCCGCGCCTGGAAGCGGATCGTCGATTTCGTGCACGCCAACAGCGCGGCGAAATTCTGCCTCCAGCTCGGCCATTCGGGGCCGAAGGGTTCGACCAAAGTGGGCTGGGAAGGCTATGACGTGCCGCTGGAGAGCGGCAACTGGCCGGTCATGGCCGCCTCCGACGTGCCCTGGAGCCCGGACAACCAGGTTCCGCGCCCGATGAATTGCGCCGACATGGATCGCGTCATCGATGAGTTCGTGGCAGCGGTCCGGCTCGGTCTCGCGGCGGGTTTCGACATGGTCGAGCTCCACGCCGCCCACGGCTATCTGCTGTCGAGCTTCATCACGCCGCTGACCAACAGGCGCACCGACCATTATGGCGGCAGCCTCGAAAACCGGCTGCGTTTCCCGCTCGAGGTCTTCCGCGCCATGCGTGCCGCCTGGCCCGACGACAAACCGATGTCGGTGCGCATTTCGGCCACCGACTGGATGGGCGATCTCGGCGTAACGCCCGGCGAGGCGGTCGAGATCGGCCGCGCTTTCTGGGAGGCCGGCGCCGACCTGATCGACGTGTCGGCGGGCCAGACCTGGGCCGATTGCGAGCCCATTTACGGCCGCATGTTCCAGACCCCGTTCGCCGACCAGGTGCGCAACGAGGGCCGAGTCACCACCATGGCGGTCGGCAACATCTACGAGCCCGACCATGTCAATTCGATCCTCGCCGCCGGCCGCGCCGATCTGGTCGCGCTGGCAAGGCCGCACCTGATCGACCCGATGTGGACGCTGCGCGCCGCGGCGGCGCAGGATTATCGCCGCGTCGCCGTCCCGCCCGCCTATCTCGGCGGCATGGCCCAGCTCGCCCGCAACCTGGCGCGCGAAGCGGAATTGAAGGCATGAGGAAAACCATGCCCTCACCCTCCCACCGCTTCGCGGCGAAGGCGTGGGAGGGTGAGGGAACATGCGCCTGAAAGGCCGCCACGCCATCGTCACCGGCGGCGGCACCGGCATCGGGGCGGCCATTGCAATGGCGCTTGCCGCGCAGGGCGCACGGGTGACGCTCGTCGGTCGGCGACGGGAAAAGCTGGAGCAGATCGAAAGTTCTTGTTCTCCTGCGAAAGCAGGAGCCCAGGCCGACTCCGAAACTGGGCTCCTGCTTCCGCAGGAGCACATGTTCGTGGCACCCGCCGACGTCACCGACCGGGCACAGGTCGACGCGGCCTTCGCGGCCGCCCGCGACCGGCACGGCCCCATCTCGATCCTGGTCAACAACGCCGGCGCCGCGCATGGCGTGCCGTTCGCGAAAGTGACGGAGGCGCTGTGGCGCGAGCTGCTCGCGGTCAATCTCGACAGCCTGTTGCACTGCTGCCAGGCGGCGCTCGCCGACCTGCGCGCCGCGCAGGCGGGACGGATCGTGACCATCGCCTCGATGGCCGGCCTGCACGGCTTCGCCTATGCTTCGCCCTATATCGCCGCCAAGCACGGCGCGGTCGGGCTGATGCGCGCGCTCGCCGCCGAATATGCAGGGACGGGCCTCACCGCCAATGCGGTCTGCCCGGGTTTCGTCGACACCGAGATGACTGTCGAATCCGTCGCCAACATCCGCGCCAAGACCGGGCGCAGCGAGGAGCAGGCGCGCGCGGAGCTGGCCCGGCTTAACCCTTCGGGCCGGCTGATCGCGCCGGAGGAGGTCGCCGAGGCGGCCCTCGCGCTCATCCTCTCCACCCGGAGCGGGGAAGCGGTGGAGATCGCATGACCGAGGTCCTTGCGATCCGCGAGAAGCATGACGGGGCGCTCGCCGACCGGTCGAGCGTCAGGCTGTGGCTGCGCCTGCTCTCCTGCACCATGGCGATCGAGAAGGACGTGCAGCGCCGCTTGGCCGGACGCGGCGCGACCCTGGCGCGATTCGATGTGCTCGCCGCGCTCGACCGGCATCCGGACGGCATGAACATGGGCGCGCTCTCCCGCGCCTTGCTCGTCTCCAACGGCAACGTCACCCAGCTCGTCCAGAAGCTCGCCAAGGACGGGCTCGTCCGCATCGCCCCCTCGCCCACCGACCGGCGCGCCTCGATCGTGAGGCTGACCGCCAGGGGCCGCGCCGATTTCGCCGGGCTCGCCGCCGCCCATCACGATTGGATCGATGGGCTCGTCGCGGACATGGATGGCGAGGCGCGCGAAATTCTCTATCAGGCGCTAGGCGCGCTCAAGCGCTCGATCGCGAAGGGACAGGCCGTTGAACCCTGAAACTTTCCAGCCGGCCCATTTCCAGTGGGATTATGCGGACGGCGTCGCCACGGTGACGCTCGACCGGCCGGAGCGGAAGAACCCGCTGACCTTCGATAGCTATGCCGAGCTGCGCGATGCATTCCGGGCCCTGGTCTACGCGGCCGACGTCAAGGCGGTGGTGATCGCCGGCGCCGGCGGCAATTTCAGCTCAGGGGGCGACGTTCACGAGATCATCGGGCCGCTCACCCGGATGGACATGCCCGGCCTGCTCCGCTTCACCCGGATGACCGGCGACCTGGTCAAGGCGATGCGCGCCTGCCCGCAGCCGATCGTGGCGGCGCTCGACGGCGTCTGCGTCGGCGCCGGCGCGATCCTCGCAATGGCGTCGGACATCCGCATCGCCGCGCCGGGGACGAAGACCGCCTTCCTCTTCACCCGCGTGGGCCTCGCCGGCTGCGACATGGGCGCCTGCGCGATCCTGCCCCGCCTGATCGGACAGGGCCGCGCGTCGGAATTGCTGTTCACCGGGCGGGTGATGAGCGCCGAGGAGGGCGAAAGCTGGGGCTTCCACAACAAGATCGCCGACGATCCGCTGGCCGAGGCGCTGGCTCTGGCCCGCAGCCTCGCCGAGGGCCCGAATTTCGCCCATGGCATCACCAAGACCCAGCTCAACACGGAATGGGCGGTCAGCCTGGAGACGGCGATCGAGATGGAGGCCCAGGCACAGGCGATCTGCATGGCGACCAACGACTTCCGGAGGGCGTTTGAAGCGTTTTCGACGAAACGAACGCCGGAGTTCAAGGGTGACTAGCCCCTCTCCCATTTGGGGAGAGGGAGGGGCCCGCGCGGCGCAGCCGCGTGGGAGGGTGAGGGCCAGTGCATGTCCGGCCCCGCCCATTCCCTCACCCCCCCATTGCTGGCGCAATGGGTCCCCCCCTCTCCCCAAATGGGAGAGGGAAAGATGAGCGATCGCACGTTCCTCGATTGGCCTTTTTTCGACAAATCCCACAGTGATTTGGCCGAAAGACTTGAAGCGTGGTGCGAAGCCGAGCTGGCCGCGCCCCATGGCGAGGATGTCGACGCCGAATGCCGCGCCCTGGTGACGAAGCTCGGCGCCGGCGGCTGGCTGCGCTATTGCGTGCCGGCGGCTTATGGCGGGATCCACGACAGCCTCGACGTCCGCTCGCTCGCCTTGATCCGCGAGACGCTCGCGCGCCATTCGGGCCTGGCCGATTTCGCCTTCGCCATGCAGGGCCTCGGATCGGGTGCGATCAGCCTGTTCGGCACCGAAGCTCAGAAAGACTCTTACCTTCCCGCGGTCGCCAGTGGCGGGAAGATTGCCGCCTTCGCGCTGACCGAGCCGACCTCCGGCTCGGATGTCGCAGCGATGGAAACCGGAGCGGAGGAAGACGGCGACGGCTACGTCGTAGACGGCGCCAAGACCTATATCTCGAACGGCGGCATCGCCGATTTCTACGTCCTCTTCGCCCGCACGGGCGAGGCGCCCAGCGCCAGGGGAGTCTCGGCCTTCATCGTCGATGCCGGTGCGCCGGGCCTCGATGCGAGCGAGCGCATCCGCGTTATCGCCCCCCACCCCCTGGCCACGCTCAAATTCACCGGCATGCGCCTCCCCGCCTCCGCCCTGCTCGGCGAACGCGGCCGCGGCTTCGCCCAGGCGATGGCGACGCTCGACGTCTTCCGCACCACGGTCGGCGCGGCCGCGCTCGGCTTTGCCCGCCGCGCGCTCGACGAGGCGACGGCGCGCGCTTCGACTCGCAAATCCGCAGGCGCGACGCTCGCCGACAATGCGATCGTCCAGTCGATGCTCGCCGAGATGGTGCTCGACGTCGATTCCTCCGCCTTGCTGGTCTACCGCGCCGCCTGGGTGCGCGACGTCGAGGGCCGCCGCAACAGCCGCGAAGCGGCGCTCGCCAAGCTCCATGCCACCGACCGCGCGCAAAGCGTGATCGACAAGGCGGTGCAGATTTTCGGCGGCCTCGGCGTCACCCATGGCGTCCCGGTCGAAAGCCTCTACCGCGAGATCAGGGCGCTGAGGATCTACGAAGGCGCCTCTGAAGTTCAAAAGGTCGTGATCGCCCGCAACCATCTGGCGGAATTCGGCAAATGAAGGCGCTTCTGCCGCCCGGCTGGCCGCGCCCCAAGGGCTATGCGAACGGAATCGCCGCGCGGGGCCGCATCGTCGTCACCGCCGGCGTCGTCGGCTGGAACGCCCGGGAGGAGTTCGAGACGGACGACCTTGCCGGCCAGTTCCGCCAGGTCCTGGCCAACACCCTCGCTATTCTCGCCGTGGACGGCGCGGGCCCCGAGCATATCGTGCGGATGACCTGCTACGTCACCGACATCGCCGCCTATCGCGACGGGCTCGCCGGGATCGGCGCCGCCTGGCGCGAGCTGATGGGCAAGAATTTCCCGGCCATGGCCGTCGTCGGCGTCACCGCGCTCGTCGAGCCAATGGCGAGGATCGAGATCGAAACCATGGCGGTGGTGCCCGAATGATCGACAGCTTCATCCGCGACGGGCTGCCCCCGCCCGAAGCCCAGCCCGAATTCCTCTTCACCTTGCCCGAGCTCGACTATCCCGAGCGGCTCAACGCCGCCGTCGAGCTGATCGACCGGCAGGATCCGGCCGCGCTCGCCTTGCTCAACGATGCCGGCGCCTGGACCTATGGCGAGATGAAGGACCTCTCCGACCGGATCGCCCGCCGGCTGGTCGAACAGGAGGGCCTCGTCCCAGGCAACCGCGTCTTCCTGCGCGGGCCCAACAATGCGATGCTTTTCGCCTCCTGGCTCGGCGTGCTCAAGGCCGGCGGCGTGGTCGTCACCACCATGCCGATGCTCCGCCCGGGCGAGATCGCGACCATTCTCGAGCGCGCCCGCGTCTCGCACGCGATCATCGACGCCCGCTTCCGCGAGGATTTCGACGCTGCCGGCGGAGTCGGCTCGAACCTCTTCTACGATGGCGACAATGGCTTTGCGGGTCTCGACGACATCGCGCCGGGCTTCACACCGGTCGAGACCGGCCGCGACGACGTCGCCCTCATCGCCTTCACTTCGGGCACGACCGGCAATCCCAAGGGCTGCGTTCATTATCACCGCGACATATTGGCGCCCGCCGACTCCTTCGCCCGGCATGTGCTGAGGCCCCGGGCCGGCGACCGCTGGGCCTGCTCGGCGCCGATCGCCTTCACCTTCGGGCTCGGCATGCTGCTGATCTTCCCCTGGCGTTTCGGCGGGACCGCGGTCACCATCGAGACCCCGGGCCCGGGGCCGCTGCTCGACGCCGTCGGCCGCCACGAGGTGACGATCCTCGCCACCGCCCCCACCGCCTACAAGGCGATGATCCCGATGCTCGGCGAGCGCTCCATCGCCGGCTTGCGCGTCTGCGTCTCGGCGGGCGAGCACCTCCCCGCCGCTACCTGGCACGCCTGGCACGAGGCGACCGGGCTTGCGATCGTCGACGGCATCGGCGCGACCGAAATGATGCACATCTTCATTTCCGCCTCGGGCGACGACATCCGCCCCGGCGCCACCGGCAAGGCTGTGCCCGGCTATGTCGCCACCGTGCTGGACGAGGACGGCCGGCCGATGGCATCCGGCACCGGTCGGCTGGCGGTCAAGGGACCCACGGGATGCCGCTATTTCGACGACCCGCGCCAGGCCGATTATGTCGTCGGCGGCTGGAACGTCACCGGCGACACTTACCGCGCCGACGAGGAGGGCTATTTCTGGTACGTCGCCCGCTCGGACGACATGATCATCTCCTCGGGCTACAATATCGCCGCCCCGGAGGTAGAAAATGCGCTGCTCTCGCATGAGGCGGTGCAGGAATGCGCGGTGATCGGCGCCGCCTGCGAGGAACGCGGCCAGAAGGTGAAGGCCTTCGTCATCCTCGCCCCCGGCTATGCGCCCGATGCGGACATGGCGAACATCCTCCAGGACCATGTCAAGGCCGTGATCGCGCCCTACAAATATCCCCGCGAAATCGCCTTCGTCGAGGCGCTCCCCAAGACCGCGACCGGCAAGCTCCAGCGCTTCGCGCTGAGGGACGGCTAGGCCCGTACCCGCTAACGTCATCCCGGACTTGATCCGGAATGACTTTCGTCAGGTTGACCGAGAATGTGGAGCCCGGCCGAACCATGGAGGGCGTGACACAGGCCCCCAAAGCGCCACAATTCCTCCGCCGCGCCGCCGCAATGCTGGCCGAGCATGGCCCGGTTAAGGGGAAGAAAATCAATGAAAAAACTGACTATCGGTGCGCTCCTCGCGGCACAATTGCTGGGGGCGGCGCAACCGCTTTGCGCCGCGCCTCTGGACGATGACCGGCTCGCCTTCCGCGAGCAGCAGAGGGGCGCCTTCATCGGCGCGCGCTTCCGCGTCCCGTTGGGCGGCGAGAATAGCGGGCAGCCGCGCGCGGCCCTGTCGGTCACCGCGGTCGATCACGGCCGCAACGGCTATGGCGGCATGCGCACGCGCTTCGCCGAGGGCATCGAGCTCGGCCTGTCGCCGAACCGTCCGCTGACGCTCTCCATCGGCGGCGCCTCCTTCGCCAGCCGCCTCGCCGCCGCCCAGGGCAATGAGGAGCCGCCGCCGGCCGACAATCGCGAGCGGCAGAACCGGACCGGGCGAGTCGTGCTCAAGGGCCTGGCGGTGGCCGCGATCGTCACCGTCGCGGTGGTCGGCGGGCTCTATCTGGCCATCGTCGTCGCCTGCGACGGCAATCGCTGCTCGGACTAAGGGGAAAGCACATGAAGTCGATCGCAGCCGCTTCGCTGATCGCGGCCCAGCTCCTCGCCGCCGCGCCCGCCGGCGCCGCCGATCTCGTCGCGAGCGGCGATCCGGCGCAGGTTCGCATGGGCGCCTTTGCGGGCGCGCGCGTCCGGCTCGAATTCGGCGGGCGGCGCAACGGCCAGGTCCGCGCCGGCCTGGCGCTGGCCCCGTTCAGCCGCAGCCAGACGATGGATGGCCGCACCGCGCTGCGCTACGGCGACGGCTTCGAATATGGCATATCCGGGCGCGAGCCAGCCCGGGTCCGGCTGGCGGGCTATCGGATCGGCCAAGGCGCGGCCCCGCGCGACGGCGCCGGCCCGCGGCTCGGCCTGTCGACGATCCAGACCGCGCTCGTCGTCGGCGGCGTCATCGTCGTCGGCCTGCTCGGTCTCGCCCTGATCGGACGCAGCGACGGCTGCTGCGCCTAGGCCTTCGGCATGAAGCCGGGGGCTCGCCCGGCGCCGCTCACGGCCGGAGTTCGTCGAAGTAAGGCCTCCTGCTCCACAGGCATGTAATTGCCTGGCGATACTTCATCTGCGGAAATGGACCAAAGATTCAATCGGCTTGTTACCCTCAAGAAACTCTCTACCCTGTCTTTATCAGGCCTGATCAGGGAGAGACTCGATGACAGATTATACACTCGGGGGCGGAGCACAATTCTACGGCTATATTTCGCCCGTCAATGAGACTGCCAGCAAGGTCACAAAATGGTCGATCACCGTTTCGCAGGGCGATTGGTCGGGAGAGATCACCTCCGTCGGAACGCCACTGAAGACGGACAATCTGTCGGGGATCTTCCAGCTGGTGGTGATGGGCTCCGGCCCCGACATGCCCTGGCAGCAGCTGAAGCCGCAGCCGACATCCTCGACTGATATCGGGTGCAACCCCACCTGTTACTCGATGATCTCGATCGTTGCCGATGAAGACGGCTCGAGCGCCACCTACGTGACGACGTGGGACGCCGCCTGTCTAATGGGCAAGGCGAGCAAGTAGCCCGGTCGGAGGTGGATCAGGCGGACATCGGAACGAAGCCCGGCACCGCCTCGACCCGCTCCAGCCAGGCCTGCACCGCCGGATAGCCGGCGAGCGCGAAGCCGCCGTCCCCGGCGACATGGGTGTAGGCGTAGAGCGCGATGTCGGCGAGCGTCGGGCCGGCGCCGACGAGCCAGTCCCGCCGCGCCAGATGCGCGTCCATCAGCGCCAGCGCCGCCTCGCCCGCCGCGCGCTTGGCGGGGATTTGCGCGCGCTGGGCGTCGCTCAGATTCGCCTCGCCGACCCAGCCCCGCCAGAAGCGCAGGGTCGCGATGTTGGGCTCGTGATTATATTGCTCGAAGAACATCCAGCGCAGCATGTCCGCCCGTGCGAACCTGTCCTCGGGGATGAGCGGCGACCCGTCGGCCAGATAGAAGCAGGCGGCATTGCTTTCCGGGATGAAGCGCGTCCCCACCTGGAGCACCGGGATGCGGCCGTTCGCATCGACCTCGGCGAGGAATGAGGCGGTTCGCGTCTCGCCCTTCATGATGTCATAGCCGCGCCGCTCCAGCGGCAGGCCGAGCAGGGCCGCGGTCAGCCGCACCTTGTAGCAATTTCCGGACGGGGCATATTCGTGGAGGACGACCCGTTCGGTCATGCCGTTTCGTCTCCCCAATGGGCCGCTTCGCGCGCCCGGTCCTCCTTGCGCCAGAGCCAGAGCCACAGGCCGAACAGCGGGAAGAACAGCCAACCCCAGATGTAGCGATACCAGGGGAAGCCGTAATCGCGCGGGATTTCGCCGGCGCCGGCCTGTTCAAGCACCGGAATCCGCTCGGGCTCGATCTGGCCGAAGCGTATTCCCTCGTCGGTCTCGCGAAAGGCGACGAGGCCGACCTCGGTCCGCGCCCAATAAGGCATGCCCAATATGCCATATTCGACATAGGACCAGCCAAGCTTCACCGGCTCGCCGGCCGGCCCGTAATCGATGGCGGGCGCGCCCTCCACGCTCGGAAAGATGCCGAGCCTGGAAATCCGGCGTGCCATCTCCAGTGCCGGCCCATCCGGCAGCGTCCGGATTTCGTGCACATAATAAACGCTATACCCTCGCCACGGCCGCCCTGAAAATGCCATCGAAGCCGCCACGAAGACGATCAGGATGGCGAGCACGATCCGCGACCTGGGAACCTCCTTCAGAAATTTCATATCGCCCCCTTTTGCGCGCTCAGGCCGTCAGCACGATCTTGCCGACATGGTCCCCCGATTCCATCAATCTATGCGCGTCGGCGGCCTGCGCCAGCGGAAAAGTGGCGTGGATCACCGGCTTGAGGCGGCCTTCCTCCACATAGGGCCAGACGCTGCGCGCGATCTCGTCGGCGACGAGCGACTTGAAGGCGATCGAGCGCGGCCGCAGCATCGAGCCGGCCAGGGTCAGCCGCCGGCCCATGATCCTGGCGATGCTGATTTCCGCCGTCATGCCGCGCTGCATGGCGATCGAGATGTGGCGGCCGTCCTCGGCCAGGCATTCGAGGTTCCTCGGCAGATAGTCGCCGCCGACCATGTCGAGGACGACATTGACTCCCTTCCCTTCGGTCAGCCGCGCCACCGCTTCGACGAAATCCTCGCCATTGTAGTTGATCGCATGCGCGGCGCCGAGCGCCTCGGCGCGTCGGCATTTCCCGTCGCTGCCGCAGGTGACGATGACCTTGAGGCCGAACAGGGCGCCGAGCGCGATCGCCATCGTACCGATCCCGCTGGTGCCGCCATGGACGAGTACGGTTTCGCCCTCGATCGCGTAGGCGCGCTCGAAAAGGTTGGTCCAGACGGTGAAGAGCGTTTCCGGCATCGCCGCCGCCTCGACCATCGTCAGCGCCGCAGGTACGGGCAGGCACTGGCCGACCGGCGCCGCCGCATAGCGGGCATAGCCGCCGCCGGCGAGCAGCGCGCAGACCGGCTGGCCGACCAGCTCGGCGGGCACCTCCTCGCCGGTCGCGGCGACGATGCCCGCCACTTCGAGCCCGGGAATGGTGGGCGCGCCGGGAGGCATCGGATAGAGGCCGCGGCGCTGCAATATGTCCGGCCGGTTGATGCCCGCCGCCGCGACCTCGATCAGCAGCTCGCCCGGCCCCGGCCGCGGCACCGGGCGCCGCACCGGGACGAGCACTTCGGGCCCGCCCGCTTCGTCCGGATCGATCGCATCCATCTCGTCGGGCAAAGCGGCCATCATGTCCCGTTCGTCGCAAAGGCGGTCGCGGGTTTATTGACTTGAGCGCCGCCAGGGTCAACGCTCCTCGCCATGGATATCGACGAGCTTCTTCCGGACAAGCCCGACGATCCGCTGACCCAGCTGACGAAGCAGGATCTCGATCCGCTGTCGGTCGAGGAGTTGCGCGCCCGGATCGAGATTCTTCAGGCCGAGATCGCGCGGGTCAGGGCCAAGCTCGATTCGTCGGTCAGCTTCCAGGCCTCCGCCCACGACCTGTTCAAGAAATGACCGATTTCGGCCCCCGGGTTGATGAAGCGTTAACGAACGCCACATAATGGTTAACGGGTCCGGCGCTCACCGCCGGATCGCAGGAGTTTGAAAAATGCCGTCTTTCGCCCGTGAGCTCGAGCAGACGCTCCACAACGCCCTCGCCGAGGCGAGCGGCCGCCGGCACGAATATGCGACGCTCGAGCATCTGCTGCTCGCCTTGATCGAGGACGTCCATGCCGGCCGCGTCATGGAGGCGTGCGGGGTCAATACCGGCGAATTGCGCGAGGCGGTGCGCCATTACCTCGACAATGAGCTCGAGACGCTCAAGGTCCAGTCCGATACCGATCCCTCGCCGACCAGCGGCTTCCAGCGCGTCGTCCAGCGCGCCATTCTCCACGTCCAGTCCTCGGGCCGCGACGAGGTCACCGGCGCCAACGTGCTGGTCGCGCTCTTCTCGGAACGCGAGAGCTACGCCGTCTATTTCCTGCAGCAGCAGGACATGAGCCGGCTCGACGCGGTCACCTACATCTCGCACGGCGTCGGCAAGGGCGAGCCCGCCTCCCAGCCCGCCGAAATCAAGGCCGAGGAGACCAAGCAGGAGGAGGGCAAGAAGAAACCCGAATCCGCCCTCAAGCAATTCACCGTCAATTTGAACGAGAAGGCCGAGGAAGGCCGCGTCGATCCGCTGATCGGCCGCGGGCCGGAGGTCGACCGGACCGTCCAGATCCTCTGCCGCCGCTCGAAGAACAATCCGCTCTACGTGGGCGATCCCGGCGTCGGCAAGACCGCCATCGCCGAGGGGCTGGCCCGCAAAATCGTCGAGGGCAACGTCCCCGACGTACTCAAGCCCGCCATCATCTATTCGCTCGACATGGGCGCGCTGCTCGCCGGCACCCGCTATCGCGGCGATTTCGAGGAGCGGCTGAAGGCGGTGGTGAACGAACTCGAAAAGCTCCCCCACGCCATATTGTTCATCGACGAGATCCACACGGTGATCGGCGCCGGCGCCACTTCGGGTGGCGCTATGGACGCGTCGAACCTGCTGAAGCCCGCGCTCTCCAACGGCGCGATCCGCTGCATCGGCTCGACCACCTACAAGGAATTCCGCAACCATTTCGAGAAGGACCGGGCTCTTCTGCGGCGCTTCCAGAAGATCGACGTCAACGAGCCGACCGTCGAAGACACGATCAAGATTCTCGCCGGGCTCCGGTCGGCCTTCGAGGAGCATCACAGCGTCAAATATACCCCCGACGCGATCAAGGCGGCGGTCGAATTGAGCGCGCGCTACATCAACGACCGCAAGCTCCCCGACAAGGCGATAGACGTGATCGACGAGGTCGGCGCGATGCAGATGCTGGTCGTCCCCTCGAAGCGCAAGAAGACGATCACCGTCAAGGAGATCGAGGCGGTCATCTCGACGATCGCCCGGATTCCGGCGAAGAGCGTCTCCTCGGACGACAAGAAGGCGCTCGAGCATCTCGACAAGGATCTTAAGCGCGTCGTCTTCGGCCAGGACGAGGCGATCGACCGGCTCTCCTCGGCGATCAAGCTCGCCCGCGCCGGCCTTCGCGATCCCGACAAGCCGATCGGCTCCTACCTTTTCTCCGGGCCCACCGGCGTCGGCAAGACCGAGGTCGCGCGCCAGCTCGCCTCGATCATGGGCATTCCGCTGCAGCGCTTCGACATGAGCGAATATATGGAGCGGCACAGCGTCTCGCGCCTGATCGGCGCGCCGCCGGGCTATGTCGGCTACGATCAGGGCGGATTGCTGACCGATGCGGTCGACCAGCATCCGCATTCGGTGCTCCTGCTCGACGAGATCGAGAAGGCGCATCCGGACCTGTTCAACATCCTCCTGCAGATCATGGATCACGGCAAATTGACCGACCATCACGGCAAGTCGGTCGATTTCCGCAACGTCATCCTGATCATGACCACCAATGCCGGCGCGTCCGACATGGCCAGCGAAGGCATCGGCTTCGGCAACATCTCCAAGGAGGATGCCAGCGAGGAGGCGGTCAAGCGGATGTTCACGCCGGAATTCCGCAACCGCCTCGATGCGATCGTCCCCTTCGGCTATCTGCCGGCCGAGGTCGTCGCCCGCGTCGTCGACAAGTTCATCCTCCAGCTCGAGCTCCAGCTCGCCGACCGCAACGTCCATATCGAGCTCGATGAGGGCGCCCGTGCCTGGCTGACCGAGCGCGGCTATGACAAGCTCTACGGCGCCCGGCCGATGGGCCGGCTCGTGCAGGAGAAGATCAAGCAGCCGCTGGCGGAGGAATTGCTGTTCGGCAAGCTCATCCACGGCGGCGAGGTCAAGGTCCGTATCAAGGACAACGCCCCGGTCTTCGAAATCACCTCGGCCCCGCCCAGGGCGGCCAAGGGGAAGAAGAAGGCTGGGCCGAAGCTCACCAAGGAAGCCGACCAGCCCGAAGAGCAGGCCTGACCGTCATTCCCGCTAAAGCGGGAATCCAGGCAGCTTCAGTCGGCTCACCCAGTCTGGACTCCCGCTTGCGCGGGAGTGACGGTATGCTCTGGCGCAATCGAAGGAGCGCCAGCCATGTCCGATCTCGTCTTCTACACCCACCCCCAATCCCGCGGGCGCGTGATTCGCTGGATGCTGGAGGAAGTCGGCGCGCCTTATGAGACCGTGGTGCTCGGCTATAACCAGAGCATGAAGGACGCCGATTATCTCGCCATCAATCCGATGGGCAAGGTGCCGGCGCTCAAACATGGCGACACGATCGTAACCGAGACCGCGGCGATCTGCGCCTATCTGGCCGACGCCTTTCCGGACACCGGCCTGGCGCCGCCGCCGGGGCATCGCCAGCGCGGCGCTTATTATCGCTGGCAGTTCTTCGCCGCGGGCCCGGTCGAGGCTGCGGTGACCAACAAGGCGCTCAAGGTCGAGGTCAGCGACGAGCAGCGCGCCTTCGTCGGCTATGGCAGCTTCGACGCCGCCATCGATGCGCTGGAGGTCGCCATCGCGCCGGGCCCCTATATTTGCGGCGAGCAGTTCACCGCCGCCGACCTCTATGTCGGCTCGCAGATCGGCTTCGGCATGATGTTCGGCTCGATCGAGAAGCGCCCCAGCTTCGAAGCCTATTTCGGCCGGCTGCAGGCGCGTCCGGCCGCGATCCGCGCGCGGGAGATAGACGATGCGCTGATGGCCGAGGCAGCGCAGCCGCAGGACGCCTGAGATGAGCGACGAGATCGAACGCGCGGCGATCGCCCTTTACGACCGCTTCACGCATGAGGATAACTGGGTCGCCCGCTCCCCTGGAGCGGGCTCGGACTGCCGGGGGCAGTCCGACCCAGCTATGGACCGCCGCGTCTTCATGGCCCGCCTGACGCGGCTTGCCGGCAGCGCGGCGGCGGCGGGCGCGTTGCTGGGCGGCATCGCCGCGCGCGCCGAGGCGGCGCCGATCGTCCCCGCCGACGACGCCCGCATCCGCACCCAGGAACTCGTCTGGGAGGCGCGTCCCGGCCGCCGCTACACCGGCTACAATGCCGCGCCCGCTCGCGGCGCCAACCTGCCGGTGGTGCTGGTCATCCACGAAAATCGCGGTCTCAACGAGCATATACGCGATGTCGCGCGGCGGCTGGCCGTGGCCGGCTATTCCGCGGTGGCGCCCGACTTCCTGAGCCCCGCCGGCGGCACGCCCGCCGGGGACGAGGATCGTGCGCGAACGATGATCGGCGCGCTCGACATGGCGGAGACCGTCGCCGATGGCGCCGCCACGATCGGCTGGCTGGCCTCGGCCGAGGGCGGCTCGCGCAGGGTCGGGACAATCGGCTTCTGCTGGGGCGGCGCCATGGTCCACCGACTCGCCATCGCCGCCGGCGACGCGCTGAAGGCGGGCGTCTCCTTCTACGGCCCGGCCCCGGCACCGGCCGAGGCGGCGCGGGTCCGGGCGGCGATGCTGATCATCCTGGCCGGCCGCGACGAACGGGTCAATGCGACGGGGCGGCCCTGGGCCGCGGCGCTGAGACAGGCCGGGAAGTCGGTTGAGCTGAGGGAATTTCCGGACGTCGACCATGCCTTCCACAACGACACGTCGGCGGCGCGCTACGATCGCGCGGCTGCAGATGCCGCCTGGGCCGCGGCCCTCACCTTATTCCAGCGCCACCTGCGCTGAATCAGCGGCGGCGGGGCCGCATCGGAGCCGGCCGCCGGACGGCCGGCCCAGCGACGCGCGGACGGACGACGCCGGGGCGGCCGGCGACCGGCCCGCCGAGAAGGTCCCGGTCGCGGTTGCGCGGATGGAGGCGAAAGGCATTTTCGTCCCGACGACGCGGCTCGACGTTGGCGCGCTGGTCGATCGGGCCATAGACCGGCCTGGGCTGCGGCGCGGCGGCGGGGGCCTGGGGGCGGCGGATCGGGGCGGGGCGGGGCGGCGCAAGGGCGGTCTCGCTCGGTCGAACGACGGCCGGCCCAGCCCTCTCGCGCAGGAGGGCGCGGCGGGTCTCGAGCCTTTGCCTCCAGCGTTGGCGCCGCGCCTCGCGGAGCGCCGCGCGTTCAGCCGGCGTCGCCGCCTGCCATCGGAGGATTCGGCGTTCGACCCGATCCGCGATCGGCGTCGGCAAGCCCGCCGCGCGGCGCTCGGCGACGATCCCCCGGGCGATGGCGAGGCGGCGCTGCATCGGGACGGCCGGGACAATGAGGGCGGCCGGACGGTCGCTCGCGGCGGCCTGGGACCTGGCGGGGGCGGTCGCCGGCCGCGGGGGACGCGCGCGCCGAGGCGGCTGCGCCTTGGGCTCGGGCTTCTCCTCTCCGGGAAAGGCCTGGGAAAAGACCGCCGCGATCTTGGCCGGGATCGGCACGCCGGCCAAAGTCGCCGCCACGGCGCCGCTCAGCGCCAGGCCCAGCGCGCAGACGCCGACCAGCAACGGCCGCCGCAGCCATCGGCGGCGCCGGTCGTGCCGGGGATCGGCGGCGCGCCGCGCTCGGCCGGCGCGCGGCTGTTGCGCGACAGCCGTCGCGGCGGCGACAATGCGCTCCGCCAGCCCGGTCGGAACCGGCGGCGCCGGCACGTCGGCGAGCAGCGCCTCGAGGCGCGGATCGAGACGGGCGTCGCTCATTCCTGGGCTCCTTCCGGCAACAATCCCTGCCGTCTCAGGGTCGCGCTCAGCGTCTGGCGCGCGCGCACAAGCAGCGATTCGAGCGCCTTGACGCCGATCCCCAGGGCCGCGGCCGCTTCCGCGTTCGAAACCCCCTGCTGATAGGTGAGGACGATCGCGGCGCGCTGCCGGTCCGGCAGGGCCCGGATCGCGCCGGCGACCGCGGCACGGCGCCGCTCGGCGTCGATGACGACGTCGGCCGGCGGGCATTCGTCCTCATGCTCGGCCAGCAGCGCGTCGCTGACCCCGCGCGGACGGCGCAGCCGGTCGAGGCAGGCGTTGGCCGCGATCCGCCGGAGCCAGGCGCCGAGGCCGCCGCCCGTCGGCGCCCAGCCCTTGGCGTTGACCCACAATTTGACGAAGCTCTCCTGCACCACATCCTCCGCCTCTGCCGGATCGCCGAGCATCCGCCAGGCGAGGGCGTGGACCGGCTGCATATGGCGTTTGACGATCTCGCCGAACGCCGCCGCGTCGCCCGCGCCGACGCGCGCCATCAGGGCGCGCTCGTCCGCTCCGCCGGCCCCGGGCGGCGGCGCTTCCACGGGCTCGAAGCTCCTCGTCAACACATCTCACGTTCCCCGGCCGCAAGCATGTAACGGGGATAGCGCGAATTCCCTTCGAAATCCCGGCAAAGGAAAAGGCCCGGCGTTTCCGCCGGGCCTTCCCGTTTTTTGCCGCTTTACCGGCGATGCTATTCGCGGCTGCCGAGCAGGCGCAGCAGCATCAGGAACATGTTGATGAAGTCGAGATAGAGCGCGAGCGCGCCCATGATCGCGGCCTTGCCCAGGAATTCGGTGCCCTGGAGCTCGAAGTAGATGCTCTTGATCTTCTGGGTGTCGTAGGCGGTGAGGCCCGCGAAGATCAGCACGCCGATGCCCGCGATCGCGAGGCTGAACGTGTCGTTCTGCCAGAAGACGTTGATGAGCGAGGCGACGATGATCCCGACCACGCCCATCAGCAGGAACGTGCCCCAGCCCGTCAGGTCCTTCTTGGTCGTATAACCCCAGAGGCTGAGGCTGGCGAACGCCGCCGCGGTGGCGAAGAAGGTCAGCGCGATCGAGCCGTTGGTGTAGATGAAGAAGATCGACGCGAGCGACAGCCCCATCACGAACGCGAAGGCCCAGTAGAGGATCTGCGCCGTGCCCGTGGAGAGCCTGTTGATGCCGAAGCTCAGCACCAGCACGAAGCCGAGCGGCGCCAGCATGATCACCCATTTGAGGATGCCCGGGCCGAACAATATCTCCTGCGAGCCCTCCCATTGCGAGAAGAGCAGGGCGACGATGCCGGTGAGGAGCACGCCCGACGTCATGTAATTGTAGACCGACAGCATATGCTTGCGCAGGCCGGCGTCGACGGAGACGTCGCGCACGTCGCGAAGATCGCGCCCCGCAGTGTCTATCGGGGCCGGCCTCGGCGGTGCCGCACCGGGCCGCGGGTCAGACCAATTGGACATTTCAAAATCTCCCATCCCCGGCAAAAATTGCCGTGCCCACGGAATATCGGAGGAATTGGGGCCCATTTCAAGGAAAACTGCTCGAACGATCGGTGCGCGCAGGGCCGTTAACGATGATTTTTGGCCGGCGCCCTGCTAAGCGAACGCGATGCACCGCCTCTTCGTGGCGATCCGGCCGCCCTCCGCGATCCGCAGCCTCCTCCTCGCCGCGATGGGCGGGATCGGCGGCGCGCGCTGGCAGAGCGAGGAGCAGCTTCATCTCACCCTGCGCTTCATCGGCGAGGTCAACCGCCACCGCGCCGGCGACATTCACGCCGCCTTGGGCGGCGTCCACCATCCTCCCTTCGAGATCGCGCTGAACGGGATCGGCGCGTTCGGGCGGCGCGGGTTCGCCGATGCGGTCTGGGCCGGGGTGATCCCTCACGAGCCGCTCCGTGCGCTGCACAAGAAGGTCGATGCCGCCCTCGCCCGCGTCGGCGTCGCGCCCGACGAGCGCGCCTATCTGCCGCACATCACGCTGGCCCGCCTGAAGCGCTCGTCGGGCCACGTCGGCAATCTGCTCGAAAGCGCGGGAGGGCTGACCAGCCCGCCCTTCGCCATCGATCATTTCGCCTTGTTCGAGAGCGACCTCACCGCGGAGGCGGCGGTCTATTCGGTCGTGGAGCGCTATCCGCTCTAGGCGCCGACCGTATCGAGCAGCCGTTCGACCATCGCCGCATAGCCGGACCCGAACAGCCTGAGATGCACCAGCGCCGGAAAGAGCTGGTAGAGCGGCAGGCGATCCTCCCACCCCCGCTCCCGATCCCCATAGGCCTCCCAGAATTCTCCGGGCGGCGCGCCGAACAGGCAGAGCATGGCGAGATCGACCTCGGCATGGCCGTAATAACAGGCGGGATCGACCAGCGCCGCGAGCCGGCCGCCGGAGACGAGGATGTTGCCGGTCCACAGATCGCCATGGAGGAGGCAGGCGGCCGGCCCGGCGGGCAGCATGTCGCCGAGCCGCCCCGCCAGGCGCTCGACGCGTTCGCGCCAGGGCCGGTCGAGCAGGCGCGCGGTGGCGGCGAGCCGCTGCTCGCCCCAGAAGCGCGGCCAGTCCCGCCCTTCGCGATTGTCGAGCGCGACCGTGCCGAGCGCATAATCGACCGGCCAGCCATAGGCATCGCCGGTTCGAGCGTGCAGCCGCGCGAGCTCGGCCCCGATATCCGCCCAGGCGTTCGGGCTCAGCACGCCGTCATTGGCGACATAGTCCAGCAACAGCACGCCTTCATGCTCGCCCTCGACCGTCGGCACCTTGATGCCCATGCCGGCGAGCGTGCGCAGCATCGCCGCCTCGGTCCCGACCGACGGCCCGCTCTTGGCGACGAGAGCGCCCTGCGCGCGCGGCACCAGCAACGCCTCCGACAAATCCCCGCCGGCCAGCCGCTCGAGCCGATCCTCCGCCACGCCGGTCAAGTCGGCGACCCGCTGGGAGAAGGCGGTCACGCCGCGGCTCACCTTTCCGGGAAAAGATGGGAATAAGGGTCGGACTCCTCGAGCACGCGCGCGAAGCTTGGCCGCGCCTTGAGCCTGCCGAGCAGCGCCAGCGCCTTCGGCCAGGTGCCGGCCATCGGCATCACCTTGTCGGCGTAGAAGAGCGCCGGCGCCGCCGCGCAATCGGCCAAAGTGAAATCGTCTCCCGTGGCCCAGCGCCGATCGGTCACGTGCCGCTCGACCATGTCGAGCGCGGTGGCGAGCGATGCCCGTGCCTCGGCGACGCCGAGTGCATCCTTCTGCCCGTCCGGCCGCAGCCGGTCGAAGACGATCCTCTGCATCGGGCCCTGGACGTAGAGGTCGTAGATCCGGTCCCAGAGCCGGACTTCGCGCGCACGGTCGGGATCTTCGGGGACGAAGCGGACGGGCCCAGGGTGATGGCGGTCGAGATAGTCGATGATGATGCTCGTTTCCGGAATCACGGAATCGCGCGCCTCGTCCTCGAGCACCGGCATCTTCGCCATCGGCCACAAGGCGGCGAGTGCGCGGCGGGACTCGGCATTGCCGAGATCGACGATCCTCGGCGTGAACGCGATGCCGTTCTCGTAGAGCGCGATCAGCGGTTTCCAGCAGAAGGAGGAGAGCGGATGATAATTGTAGATGAGGCTCATTGGGCCCTCCCCTTGCTGAGCGTTTCGGCGAGCCCGCGCGCACCTTCTGTGACGTCGCGCCAGGTCGTATCGAAATGCGAATCGCCGCCATAATAAGGGTCGGCGACCGCCTGTCCGGCGCGTCCCCGGGCATGATCGAGAAGCAGCGACAAGGTGGCGCGGCTTCGCTCCGGCCGGAGCGCGGCGAGATCGGCGTAATTCTCCTCGTCGAGCGCGACGACATGGTCGAACCTCTCGAAATCGCCGGGGGTGACCTGGCGGGCGCGCAGCTGCGAGATATCGGCGCCGTGGCGCCGCGCCGCGGCGATCGCGCGCCGGTCGGGCGGCTCGCCGGCGTGCCAGCCGCCGGTACCGGCCGAATCGGCCTCGACCTCGAGCCCCAGCCTCCGCGCCTCCGCGCGGAACGCGGCCTCGGCGAGCGGCGAGCGGCAAATATTGCCGAGGCAGACGAACAGGACCCGGTGGATCATCGCATCAAGCCTTGTTGCCAAAGCGCGCCGCTCTGCTAGCCAGATGCAAACGGAAGCACAATCGAGGGGATCCGATGGCCACGAATGTGGAGGAGGCCGGGACCGCGGCCCCGGCGAAACCGCGCATCGGCGCCTACGCCTGGTACGCGCTTGCCGTGCTGGTGCTGGTCTACATCGTCAATTTCGTCGACCGGCAGATCCTTTCGATCCTGCAGCCCGAGATCAAGCTCGGCCTTGGCGTTACCGATACCGAGATGGGCTTCCTCTACGGCACCGCCTTCGCGGTCTTCTATGCGCTGTTCGGCATCCCGTTGGGACGGCTCGCCGACAGCTGGTATCGCGGCCGCTTGATGGCGATGGGGCTCGTGCTGTGGTCGTCGATGACGGTCCTGTCGGGCTTCGCAAGCACCTTCGCCATGCTGGCCGTCGCCCGAATCGGCGTCGGGATCGGTGAAGCCAGCGCGTCGCCCGCGGCCTATTCGATGATCTCGGACAGCTTCCCCAAGGAACGCCGGGCCACCGCCTTGTCCATTTATTCGAGCGGCCTCTACATCGGGGGTGCGCTCAGCCTTCTGATCGGCGGCTTGGTCGCCAGCCGCTGGCGCGCTGCCTGGCCCAATCCCGCGGACGCACCCCTCGGTCTCGCCGGCTGGCAGGCCACCTTCCTCGTCGTCGGCGTGCCCGGCCTGCTCCTCGCGCTCTGGGTCCTGACGCTGCGCGAACCGCCGCGCGGCGCCATGGACGGCGCGCCGGCGCCCGTTGTCAGGCCCAATGCATGGCGCGACTTCGGCAAGGAGCTGTTCGCCATTCTCCCGCCATTCACCCTCTTCAACGTGGCCCGGATTCCCGGCGCGCTCGTCCCGAATCTCGCGGCGCTGGGCGTGATCGCCCTTGTCGGTTTCGGCCTCTATCGGCTGACCGGCGATTGGCCGCAATGGCTCGCCTACAGCATCGGGGTCTACGCCGTTTTCTCCTGGATCCAGTCGATCAAGCATCGCGACCTTCCCCTTTACAAGCTGATCTGGGGGTCGCCGGTGGTGGTGGTGCTGATTGCCGCCTTCGGAAGCATCTCCTTCGTCACCTACGCCACCTCCTATTTCATCCCGGCCTATGTCGAGACGCATTTCTACGGCAGTGGACAGGCGGCCGCACGCTATATCGCGGGTTTCACCGCCAAGGAGGAAGTCGGCTTCATCATAGCCTGGACGGCGGCGGTTTCGGCGGCCGCCGGGGTCATCCTCGGCGGTTATCTGTCCGATCTGTGGCGTCAACGCAGTCCCAACGGCCGCCTTTACGTCAACATGCTCTCGACGCTGCTGCCGATCCCGCTCGTCGCCTTCCTGTTGACCACCGACAGCCTGGCCGCTTTCTATTGGGTCAACCCGGTCGCGCATCTGTTCGCGTCGGCCTGGGTCGGCGCGGCCGTGGCGACGCTGCAGGACCTCGTCCTGCCGCGCATGCGGGGCACCGCGGGGGCGACCTATATCCTCGGCACGACAATGGTCGGCCTCGCGCTCGGGCCTTATTTCGCCGGCAAGATGTCGGTCGTGACCGGCGGCCTCGCCACCGGCATCGCCGCGCTCTATTTCATGCCGGTGCTGACCCTGATCGGCCTGTGGATCGGCTCGAAGCACATCGCCCGCCTCGAAGCCACCAAGGTCGAACGCGCCCGCGCCGCCGGCGAGCCGATCTGACCGCTAATAATTGAGCACGCCGCAGGCGATCCGGTCGCCGCTATTGCCGCTCGGGTCGGTGCGCTCGTCGTCGGGCGCGGCATGGACGACCACGGCGGTGCCGTCCGCATCGAGGAAGCGGCCCGGCCCATCCCATATGCTCGGCCCCTCGATGGTGAAGACGAGCCTTCCGGTGCCGTCGGAGCCGACCTCGAGGTTGGGCAGATCGCCGCGATGATGGCCCGCCGGGTTGAGCCGACCGTGCTGGCGGGTGGTGGGATTCCAGTGGGGACCGGCGCTCTCGAAATCGGGGCCCTGGCAACGGCCGACTTCATGGAGGTGCACGCCGTAGCGGCCAGGCCGCAACCCGTTGACCGCGATCCGGACCTGATTGCCGCTGACATGGATGGACGCGCCGCCCACGCGGCGCCCGTCGGCGGTCTTCAGCTCGGCCCCGGCCAGACCGAGGATCGTCGCCATGGCGGGGGACGCCAAGGCCAGCGCGGCCAGCGCCGCTGCGATCGTCTTCGTCATGCACGGTGCAACGAGCATGGGCGGTATCGGTGCCCGTCAGGCCGCCGCGCGCGGCCGGCGGCCGATACCGTGCCAGGCGAGGCCCGCGCTCTCGACCTCCTCGGGCGGATAGATGTTCCGGAGATCGACGAGTCGCGGCGTGCGCATAGAGGTCGCCAGCCGCCTGAGATCGAGCGCGCGCAGCGCATCCCATTCGGTGACCAGGACGACCGCGTCGGCGCCCTCCGCCGCCTGATAGGGATCGCCGTACAATTGCACGTCGGGCATGAGCGGCCGCGCCTGCTCCATGCTCTCCGGATCGTAGCCGCGCACCGCGACGCCGGCATCCAGGAGCGCGCTTACGATGCTGAGCGATGGCGCGTCGCGCATATCGTCCGTATTGGGCTTGAAGGCGAGGCCGAGCAAAGCGACGATCTTGCCGCGCGGCTCCGCGCCCAGCGCCTTGATCACCTTGCGGCCCATGGCGCGCTTGCGGGCGTCGTTCACCTTGACCACCGCTTCGACGATCCTGAGCGGGGCGTGCGCGTCCTCGGCCGTCTTCAGGAGGGCGATCGTGTCCTTGGGGAAGCAGGAGCCGCCATAGCCGGGGCCCGCGTGGAGGAATTTGGCGCCGATTCGACCATCCAGACCGATGCCCCGCGCCACGTCCTGGACATCGCCGCCGACCGCCTCGCACAGGTCGGCGATCTCGTTGATGAAGGTGATCTTGGTGGCGAGAAAGGCATTGGCCGCATATTTGATCAGCTCCGCGGTGCGCCGCGAGGTGAACAGCAAAGGCGCCTTGTTGAGATAGAGCGGCCGGTAGATTTCGCGCATTACCTCGGCGGCGCGCGCGTCCTCCGTGCCGATGACGATTCGATCCGAATGCTTGAAATCCTCGATCGCCGCGCCTTCGCGCAGGAATTCGGGGTTGGAGACGACCGGGACCGCGGCGTCGGGCGCCACCTCCTTGAGGATGCGCTCGACCTCGTCGCCCGTGCCCACCGGAACCGTCGATTTGGTAACGACGATCGCCGGTTCGCGGACCAATTCGCCGATCTCGCGGGCGGCCCCGTAAACATAAGAGAGATCGGCATGGCCGTCGCCGCGGCGCGACGGCGTCCCCACGGCGATGAACACCGCCTCCGCCTCGGCCACCGCCGCCGCCAGCTCCGTGGTGAAGGCGAGCCGCCCGGCGGCGACGTTGCGAGCGACCAGCTGGTCGAGGCCGGGCTCGAAGATCGGCATGATCCCGCGTTCGAGCGCGCCGATCTTGGCGGCGTCCTTGTCGACGCAGATGACGTGATGACCGAAGTCCGAGAAGCAGGCGCCGGAAACCAGGCCGACATAGCCGGTTCCGATGATCGCGATGCGCATTCAACTGTCCTAGATGCTGTGGACCGGGGACGCGTTATCAAAGCCGTGGCTGGCGGAACAGGGTGTTTGACCCTCCGCCGAGGCGGCCTGCCCTCCGGGATCCTGAGGGCGCACGAAAAAAGGGGCCGGCCCGAAGGCCAGCCCCCATATTTCGCGACCGCCGCCGGAGCGGCGAAGCGCCTTCTTACCAGCCGGAGCCGGGGCCGAAGGAGATTTCCACGCGCCGGTTCTGCGGCTCGCGGACGCCGTCGGCGGTGTCGACCAGCGGCCGGCTCTCGCCGAACGCCTCGGAGGTGATCGCCGCATCGGGAACGCCACGGCCGGACAGATAGGCCCGGACGTTGTTGGCGCGCCGCTGCGACAGGCCGACATTGTATTCGTCGGAGCCCGAACGGTCGGCGTGACCGGCGAGAACCACCGACGCCGAGCCGACCTGCTGATAGCCGGCGGCCGCATTGTCGAGGATCGCAGCCGCGGCCGGAGTGATCTCGTCCTTGTCCCAATCGAAGAAGACGATGAACGGTCCGGGATAGCGGACTTCCTGGCGCGGGCATTCCTGCGCGACCGGGATGGTCGAGCCGTCGGGGCATTGCTTCACCGGATCGGGATCACGGACCGGCTCCTGGCAGACGCCGTTGCCGTCGCGGGTCCAGCCCGGCGGACAGTCGGGGATCGGATCCGGCACCGGCGGCGTGCCGAAGTTGAACGTGATGCCGCCGAGCAAGCTGTGCGAACGGAACCGCGATTCCGACTCAAGCCCGCGGAAGTCCACGGTGCGGAGGTTGTCGGCGTTGAAGAAGCGATACTTGACGGTGATGTCGACGGTGTCGCTGATCGCCTGACGGACACCGGCCACGACCTGCCACGCGAAGCGCGTGTCGGAGTCGTCGATGCCCGCACCCGTGTTCGAGAAGGCGCGGATGTTGTTATAGTCGATGCGGGCGATGCCGACGCCGCCGCCGACGAACCCGCTGATGCCGTCATCGTCGCCGAAGTCCAGCAAGCCGTTGATCATGAAGCTGAGCGCGCTCGTGCGCCCGCCACCGGCAGGGTAGAGGTCGGGGGTGATCGCGCCGCCTACCGGGATGCCCGTTCCTGGGGCGCCGGGAAACCGCACGGAGGTTTCGATGTCGTCGACTCTGGCTCTCTTGTAGGAGACCTCGGCCTCGACGCGGAACGCGCCCAGATCGTAGCCGACGAACAGACCGGCGTCGTAGCCATAATCGTGATTGATCGCGATTTGGGCGTTTGACGAGCTCGGGATCGTCGCCCCGCCACCGAAATCGAAATCGACGTCCTCGACGATCATCCCGCCGAAATCGCCCCCGACATACCAGGCGCCATTGCGCGCAAGTGCCGGAGTTGCGAGCACGGTTGACGACAGCGCCACAACAATGGCGAGCTTCCGCATAATCTTCCCCTTCTTCTGCTGCGTCCCAAGTGGGAACGACGTGAACCTCTTACGGTAAGCGGGGTTTCCACGCAAGCACGCTTAGCCCCTCACCTGTTGCTGAAAAGCCGCAGCGCATCGGGAAGATGAACCACGAATAACCAGTCAGAACCGCAACGATGCCTAGCGCCTCCGGTTGCACTGGAAAAGCAGCTTTTGTCATTCGATCAGACCATGTGACTTTAATGTCGCAATGAGCCCGTCTACCGCCGCCCGCGCCTCGGCATCGATTATCGTTCCGCCTGAAGGACTTGGCACGTCCGGAAGGCGCGGACCGACGACCTGCTGGCCGTCGATGACGAGCGCTGTCGCCGGCCATTCTCCCGCGCTCCAGGCGCTTCCCGTCCAATGGAGCCAGCACCCTGGATCGATGGCCCAGGCCAGCATCCCGGGGCGCGGCGCTACGAACCGCCAGCCGCCCGCGGTCCAGCAGGCCAGCGCATCGGCCTCCCCGGCCCAGGCGCCGCCTGCGCCAGCGCCCACGATCCAGCACTGGCCCGGCTCGGGGTCGGCGGGGATGTCGTCGACCGGCCCCGCCTCCACCTGGGCGTGCAGCGCCGCGTCGATCAGCGCCAGCGCCTCGTTATGATAGGCTTCCTTCTGCGCCTGGCCCGGCAGGATGAAGGGCAAGGCGAAGCGGGGGCTCGTCTCGGTCATGAAGCTCTCCTTGGGATTCTCAGGCCAGGTCGAGCAGCGCCGGCCGCGAGGCGGCCTGGCTGCCGATCTGCGAAACGGAAATCGAAAGCGGGCCGCCGCCGTCCAGCGCGCGTTCGGCTGCGGTGTAGAGATAGGCCGGCGCGGTCGCTTCCGCGATCCGCTCGAACCCCGCCCCCGACAGCACAAGCCGGTAGCGCTCCGCCTCCTCGCCGAGCGGCGTATCGGCGCCGCTGACCCAGGACCAGCCCTGCCGGCTCCGCCGCACCCAGGAGAGAGCGAGGTCGCCCGCCCCGGTTTCGCGCGCGGCGAGGTGAACGGGGCTTGGAGGGCGGAGCACCGCCGCGTCGATCGCGCGCGCGGCGGACGCAGCCGCCGGATCGCCAACGCCGCTCGCCAAAATCCGCGCCTCGCCGCCCGCCGATCCAGCCGGCGCCTCGACGACGACCAAGGCGTCGCGCTCGATCAGGGTGAAGGGCTCGCCGGCCAGGTGGCCCGCCGCCGCCCATTCGGTTCCACGCCGGCCGCGCAAAAGGCGCGAGAGCCGGAAGCGCCGGTCGCCCAGCGCTTGCGCCACGCCGAACTGGACGAGCTCGTCGCCGATCGCGGCAAGATTTGCGCCGCCGATCAGCAGGTCGTCGCTGCGCCCCTCCAGCCACATCGCCTCGCCGAACAGCTCGACTTCTAGCACCGATTCCAGATCGAACAGGGCCGCGCCCCGCGCCGGGAGCGCGCCCAGCGTCACCCCCATCGCCGCCGGCGCCGCGGTGCCGCCGGCATCCTGCCAGCTCTCCCCCGAATCGTAGCTGGCGCTGAGCGCTGCGCGGCGCCAGCCCGCTTCCGCCCCCGCCGCCGCGACGAACAGCAAAGGCCTGGTTTCCAGCCCGTCGCCGATCGGCAGGTCGAGCAGGCGGACGATCGTCGGCCCGTGCGGCAGATCGCCTTCGCTGACCGCGCGGCCGGGGCTCGCCGCGATCAGGTCCGGGGGCGCCGAGGCGGAAACCCGGATCAGATCGAGCGTCACGATCATCGGCCCCAGCGTCCAGCGCTCGATCTTCCACAGGCCGGGCTGCCCGATCATCTCGAAATGGCTGCCGGGGCGCAGCGTGGCGGCGCGCCAGGCCAGGACGGCCCTGGCCCGCGTCCGCGCCGCCCAGAGCGCGGCGAGGCGATATTCGGCCAGCGCCTTTGCCGCGCCCGCGGACAGCACCGCCGGCAAGGCGCGGCGGTCGGCGCTGCGGCCGCCGGGGCGGACCGCGCGCTGCAGGCCAGTCTGATAGTCGCGCCCGGAATCATGATAGGCGATGCTCGCCTCGCCGGGCAGTCCGCTCTGGCCGCGGCGCACGAATTGCGGCCGCTCGCACTCGGCTTCAGCCGGCCAGGGCAGCGGGTCGTCCACCTCGGCCGTCAGCCGCAGGCTCGCGCCATCGTCGAACAGCGACAGCGGCACGACGTCTGCCAGCGCCTCGATCGCGGCGCGCACGCTGTCCCCGCCCGCAGCATAGCCGGCGAGCGCGGGCGTGGGGCCCGCGGCCACGTCGCCGCCGCCCAATTCTTCCGCGATCGCTCCGATCGCCACATCGTCCGCATCCGCCTCGACCTCGAAAGTCAGCGACGGAATCCGGTTTCCGAAATCCTCGAGCTGCAGGTCCTCGAACACGGCATAAGCAAGCCCGCGATAGGCCGGCGCCTGCGCCTCCCCTTCCGCCGCCGCGATCAGCGGGTCGGGGGGCTGGTCCTCGTCGCCATAGTGGAGGCGAAAGCCGGTCACGCTCTTGAAGTCGCCGGCGGTGCCGCGCAGCAGCTTGCCGTCCGCCCAAATCCGGCGGACGTCCGTCACTCTGCGCGCCGAAAGCGCCACCGCGACGCTCGCCGAGTAGGAATAATTGGTGACCTTGGGCCGGCCCTTGCCGCCGCTGGTCGAGCGATGCTCGGCAAGGTCGGTCGCCCAGACCACCGTGCCGGCGACGCGCATCTTGCCGAAGAGTCTCGGGATCTGCGTGCCGTAGGAGGAAGTCTGCACCGAAAGGTCGCCGAGCCGCGGCCCCTGCCGTCCCTTCGGGGCGAAGAGGTAGTTCTGGTCGACCTGCTGGCCGATGATCGCGCCGATCGCGCCGCCGATCGGACCGCCGACCACGGTGCCGACGGCGGTCAGGAGCAGAGTCGCCATTCAATCCTCCCCGATTCGCCAGATGCTCGCGATCGGCCAGGGCGGCGGGCCGGGCCTCTCGACCACCCGCCGCAGGCCAGCATCGCCATGGACCAACCCGGTTGCCGTCAGCACGGCAAGGTGGAGCTGCCCCTGCCCGGGCGCGAGCACTACCACGTCGCCCGGCGCCGCCTCTTCGACACGGCGCAGCCCGACCGCGGCCAGCTCCTCGGCCAGCCGCGCCGCCGATCCGCCACGCAATGCATAGTCGCCGGGCGGACTTGGCGATTCGATCGCAGCCGCCGCCACGCCGATACAGTCCAGCCCGGTCGTCCGCGATCGGCCCTGCGGCCGAAACCGCACGCCGATCAGCGCCCGCGCCCGCGCGACGACCCGCTCAGCGCGTGCGGTCATCGTCCGCCGCCTGGTTGGCAGCGGTTTCGGCCGCTGGCGGCACCGGCGGTTCCTTCTTCTTGAACCGGAGCGCGCTGCCGTCGATGTCGATCAGCACGGCCGATGGCAGGCTCTCGCAGGCACTGAGGCCGAGCAAGATGAGTCCGAGGCAAGCGCGCAGCCGCATGGTCCTTCTCCTTCGTGAATGCCCGTTCCATGCGGAGCGGGGTGGTTGGTGAGCCGTCAGGCCCCGGGATAACGGGTCAGCAAGTCCATCCCCGGCAGATGTGGTTCGCCGCGGAAATTGGCGGCATTGCCGAACCTCCCCGAGCAGGTGGCGAGGATCTTGTCGCAACCCTCTTCGATCTCGACCAGGTCGCCGATCGCCGGCGGCGCCGGCGGCGGTTCGTCCAGGGTCAGCGTGGCGTCCTCCGAGCGCAGGATCGCGCTTGCGAGGCCGCTATTGGCGCCGCCGATCCAGCGCAGCCGGCCGCCGCCATGCGCGTTGCCCGCCGCTTCCGCCGCCTCCACCTCCACGACATCCTCGGCCACGATCGCAGCGATCCGCGTCAGCCGCGTCCGCCCCGCCATGTCCACCCGGCATCTCTTGTCGCCGAGTCCGGCCCGGCATTCGGGCGACGTCTGCTCGACCACCGGCGCGTCGAGCAAGGCGGTCGGTCCGCGCAATTCGGCTTCGAACGCCGTGCCTTCGACCGAGACCTCGCCCAATTCGCCGCGCGCCACCTGGACGATCTCGCCGTCCGGCTCCTCCCAATCGACCATGAAGATCCGGACCGAGGCTCCGTCCCAGCGCCCGGCGGCCAGGTCGGCGCTTTTGATCGCATCGCTGGTCAGCGCTCCCTTTATGTCGACCGAATCCGCGTCGAACCCGTCCGAAACGCCGATCGCAGACGGCAGCATGCCCGGCGCGGCGCGATAGGCGAGGCCGTCCCTCTCCAGGTCGCGGTCATGCGTGGTGAAGCCCAGCGTCACCCCGTCCCGCCGCTCCAGCCGCCAGCACAGGGCGATGGTCGCAAGCTCGCGCTCCAGAAATTCCGTCACGTCTCTATTCCCTGATCTCGATCAGCGGCACCGAGGGGATGTCGCCGGCCGCGAAGGTCGCGCGGCTGAGGCTGAGCCGGTCCTCCGCGAAGCGCACCGGCAAGTCGAAGCGGAAGCCCGCGCGGATCTCCGCTCCATCGGCCGGCGCCGCGTCGAACGCGACCATGCCCTTGTCGGCCAGCGCCCACCCGGTCGCCATCTCCTCGGCGTCCACCGAGACCCGCACCGTCCCCGCCACCGGCCTGGTGATGCGGCGGATCTGGGCCCCATAGGCCTTGATCAGCGGGAATTCCGTCCGGACGCCATCGCCCAGGCCGAGCAGCTGGTCCGCATCGCCCGGCGCCCCGACCATGCCGTTCGAGCTATGGTCGAACGGGTCCTGGAGCCGGAAGCCGACGGCCGCCCCGCGGCGCGCCCTGAAGAAGGCGATCAGCGCGTGCACATCCGCTTCGCTGCGCAGCCCCGGCCCGGCGTCGAAGGTGAGCCGGGCGTCCGCCCACTCGGAATTGCGCTGCTCGGCGCCGCCCGCCACGGTCACGATCGCGGTCGAGAAGGCCGGTTCCACCGCCGCCTCCCGGCCGAGCGCGATCGGGAAAGCTACGTCCTCGAAGGCGTCCACCACTTCTTCTCCCATGTCGAAATGCACGAAGCCGTCGCGCAACACCTGCGGCAGCGCCCAGACGAAAATCTCCGCGTTCGCGCGCCGCATGGCCGCCTCGGCCGCCGCCGCGATCCGCGACCACAAATGGCTGTCCTCGCCGTCCAGCACGAAGCCCGCGAAATAATGCTGCTCCGCGACCGGATAGCCGAGCCGGGCGGCCATCGCCTCGGCCGCTGCGGCGGCCGCGCCGTTCCGCCCGGCGATCACCCAGTCGTAATCCTCGAGCTGCAGCGTATCGAAGGCGGGCGCCGCCCACCCCAAGGGCGCGTTGGCCCGCATCACATCGGGCGCGCCGAGCACGGTCGGCAGATAGACGAGCAGCAGGCAGGACGCGCCCGGCGCCTCGTCCCGCACCGCGTCGCAAAGAGCCGCGGTCGAGGCCGCCAGTGCCGCGCCGGCATCGTCGAGCGTCGCGCGCTGGGCCGCGTCGAGCGTGGCGTGCACGTCCGCGATCGGCACCGGGTCGAACGCCGCCACGGCCGCGTCGTCGTAGAGGCAGATGCGCCCGTCCGCCATCACCCACCACCACGGCTCGCCGACCTGGAAACGGACCGGCTGCTCGGCCGCCACCGCAAGCGCCGCGAATGCCCGCGCCACGTCCTGCAGCCACGCCATCGCCGCCGCATTGGCCGGCGACAGCAGGGCCGAGGGCGGTTCCCAGCCGGTGAGCGCCGGATCGCCGTTCTCCGCTCTTTGCTTCCACGCCTCCGGACAATGCTGGGCGAGCAATTCGTAGCTCAGCGACAGGATCACTTCGAACCCCATCGCCCGCGCCCGCGCCAGGAAATCCGCATGCCAGGCCGCGCAGGGCCCGTTGAGGCCGCCCTCCACCAGCCCCTCGGCGCCGAGCCCGAAATAATGGCTCATCCCGACATAATGGTTGATCAGGTCGCGATAGCCGAGCCGCAGCGCGTTCCGCAGCAGCCGCGCCGGGGTCAGATGGTAGAGGTCGTCATAGCCGGTCGCGATCCGCAGCCGATGCCCGGGCACCCGCACGTCGCCGATCGCAAGCACCGAGCCCGAGCCCTGGCAGGCGATGCCGCCGAGCTCCGCCCACCCTTCGGCCGGGGCCGCCAGCGCCGCATCGGCCGCGTCGTAATCCGGCGCCACCAGCGAAATGAACATCCGGTCGATGTCTCCCGCCCAGACCGGATCGTCCGCCTCCCAGCCCCCCGCCAGCGTCCCGAAGTCGAGGTCGATCGCCGCGTCCTCGGCCGTGCCGTCGGCATAGTTCCACAGCCGCACATACCAGCTGCGCGCCGCCCCTTCCGCGTCCCGCCCCTCGATGGTCAGCGTCGGTCCATGCGCCGCGTCGAGCGGCTTCAATCCCGCCGAGCGCCAGCGAAAGGCGAGCCGGCACCGCCGGAAATCCCGCGCCGTCTCATAAGCGAGCAGGGGATGGTCCCACCGATCCTCCGCCTCCCAGATCAAGCCGGCCAGCTCGTCCTTGCGGTAGAACAAGGCATCGACCCTGAGCGCGTCCGGCGCGATCGTCGTCACGCAGGCCATCATCGGCCGCGGGAAATTGACCGTCCAGTAGCGCGGATCGAACCGCTTCACATGCCCGAGCGCCTTGGCGCTGCCGGGCGGTGCCAGCCAATGTCCCATCTTCCGCCTTCCTGAACCGGCGCCGCCGCACAAACCTATCGGCCGAGACGATTAATCGGCCCGCAGCAATGCCTGCCGGACCGCTCTCGCCACCTGCCGGCTCGACGCCCGGAGCGCCTGCGCCTCGCTGCCGGCGGGCGCGTTGACGTTGATGCTGAGCCGGATCTCTCGCCCACCCGCGGGCCCGGGCGTATCGATCCGCCCCGCCGAGGTCGGCACGAAATATTCCGGCCCCCGCTCGCCGACCAGATAGGCGCGTCCGGGCGAGACCGGCCCGCCGATCGCCTTGCCCGGCGCACCGGCGAAAGCGCCGATGAGGCTTCCGATCAAGCCGCCGATCCCGCCGCCGCTGCCGCCGCCGAACATGTTCTTCAGCCCGTTCTGGATGGCCGAGGCCGCGATCTCGGCCATCGCCGACAGCGCCACCCGCTTCAGGTCCTCAAAGCCCAATTTGCCGGTGCGCAGCGCCCGCACCAGGGCGTTCTCCAGCATCCGCCCCGCCTGGTCGACGCCCGCTGCGAACGGCCCGGCCAGCTCTGCCCGCATCGCAGCCACATCGCGCGCGAACACGCTGGTGTCGGCGCGCACCTTGACCAGCAAGGTCTCGATCTCGTCATCCATCGGGAAACATCTCCTTGAGCCGCGCCAGGTCGGCGGCACCCGCGGTTGCGCCCTCGCCTCCGCTCATCGCGCCAAGCACCGCGGCCAGCTCGGCCGGCGTCGCCGTCCAGAATTCCTCCGGCCGCCAGCCCAGTAGCGCGCCCGCAATTCCCGCCAGCCGCGCGGCCGCCTCGCTAAACACGGCCCTGCAGTATCTGCGTCAGCAGCGCCTTCAGCGCCGGTGTCGCTCGGGCGAGCCCGTTCTCGGCGATCGACTCGCCGATCCGCTCGCGCGTGCAGCCTTCCGGCAGCCCCTCCGCGCAATGGAAGAAAAGCGCCGCCATTTCCGTCAGCGTGAGCCGCCCGTCCGCCGCCCGCTCGACGAGCGCGAAGAGCGGTCCCAGTTCCGCTTCCGCCGCGACCAATGCCGCAAAGCTCGGCCGCAGCAAGATCGCCTCGCCGCCGACCACCAGGCCGGCCTCGCCCCGCGCCGGATTGGCCGCGCGCGTCATTCCGCCACCACCGCGCCGGAGCTCTCGAGGGCAAGCGCATAGCTGCGCTCGCCATTATGATCGCCCGCATAATCGAGCCGAGTCAGCAGGAACCGGCCCCGCATGACCTCGCCGCTCTCGAAGCTCAGCTCGTAATCGTCGATCAGGCCGGCCAGCGCATTGCCCTTGATCCGCGTTTCCGCGGCCGAGCCGGTGAAGATCCCGCCCCCCGCCACCGAGACCGAGCGCACGCCCGCCCCCGACAGCAATTCGCGCCAGCCGCCCGAATCCTTGCTGGTGATGTTGACCGCCTCGCCGTTGACCGAAAGCTGGGTCGTCCTGAGCCCCGCCACGGTGGCGAAAACGGGCGGCGTCGCGCCGTTGCCCACTTTTAATAAAAAGGCGCTTCCTTTTTCCGCGCTCATGTATCATTCTCCTTGCTCGTCAAACTCTTGGATGGATGGGAATTCACCATGATTTCATCTGTTCTGGCTCTCGCCATGGCCGCGTCCATGCAGCCGGCCGATACGACGCGGGCAGCGCGCGAGGCCTTCACCGGCTGCCTGCGCTCCTATGTCGATGCCAGGCTTCAGGCGCGCATGCCCCCGGCCGAATTCGCCACCGCTTATCCGCAGCAATGCACCGCGCAGGAGCAGGCCTATCGCGCTGCCGTGATCTCGCGCGAGGTTGCCTCGCGCATCAGCCGCGCCGACGCCGAAGAATCGGCGGGCCTGGAGATCGAGGACGCCCGTACCAATTTCAGCGAGCGCTTCGACATGGGACAGCCGGCGGGAGCGCCAGCGGCGGCCGCGCCGGCCCAGCAGGCCGCTGCGCCCGCCGCGCAACCGGCGGCACAGGCGGCCGCTCAGCAGACTCCGGCGCCGCAGCCCGCATCCAGCCCGAATTAGGGTCCGTACTCGGCCTTAAGCAGCCGCGCCCGATATTCGATTGCTGCGGCCCATGCTGCACCCGCGTCGCGCAGCAAAGTGCTGCGCAGGAAGACCATGTTGACCAGCCGCCAGCCGTCCAGGTCCGGCCCGATCGCGGAGGCGGCGGCCTCGGCTTGCGGCATCAGCGCGCGCAGCCGCGCCGGCCGCTCACCCCGGTCCCGGATGATCACCGCCAGCCTGAGCTCGCGCCCGATGCCGCTCTTGTGGCTCCAGTCGCTTTCCGGTCCCGCCTCGACCTGGGCATAGGGAAAGGCGCCGGCCAGCGGCGGCCCATCATAGGCGCCGTTCAGCCCGTCCAGCGCGTTCAGCGCAACGATCGCCGCCTCGGCCAGCGCCTGGCCCGCGCCTTTGCCGCCGCTCACAGAACCGATCCCGCGATCGTCCAGCGCAGCTCCGCGTCGAGCGCCCGCCGCCGTCCGAGCCCAGGCCCCGAAAGCCGCACGTCACCGCCGTCGGCCGCCACCTCGATCTCGCCCGGCAGCTTTGCCCGCATCTCCTGCGCTAGCGCCGCCGCGCGCCGCCGGGCAAGCAGCGTCGCGGCCCGCGCCGCCCGCGCCTCCAATGTCTCGAACATGGTCTGATCCTATCTGATCCGCAGGCGCCGCCATGGGCGCCACAAGGCCGTCACGGCGGCAGGCGGCTCGGCCCGCATCGCCTGCTCCCGATCGGTGTAAAGATGCGCCGCGAGCCGGACGATGCCGTGCCTGAGCGCCTCCGGCACGCCGTTCGGATCCGCCGCCATCCCCGCGCGGTATGACACGACCACCCGCGCCGCCCGTCCTGAGCCTGTCGAAGGGGCGGCGTGGTGCACGCGCACCCAGCCGTCGCCGGCCGCATCGACGTCGATCGCATAAGCGTCCGCGGCGAGCGGGCTGGTAATATTGTCCTCGCCGAGCGCCGCGACGCCCTCGATCGACCGCACCGGCGCCGCTCCCAGCCTCGTCCAGCCGGCGGAGGCGGCGAGCACCTCCTCGACCGCCCGGTCGATCAGCGCCCGCCCGGTAAAGGCCTCGCACATCTCCGCCGCGCCCCGCGCGAGCCCGGCGAGCAGGGCGTCCTCGTCGCTGACCGTCACCCGCAGCAGCGCCTTCAGCTCGGCGAGCGCGATCGGCAGGGGCGGCGCTTCCGCGCTGATCCTGCCCATCACTTTTCCTCCACGCGCAGGGCGATCGACCGGGTGTCGGACGTACCGTCGGAGAGAGTCACCTGGTTGGCGATGCTGTAGCAATGGCCGGTGACGCCGCCGGTCAGCCGCGCCGCGGTGCGGCCCGGCTCGAGGCTGTCATCCTCGACCGCGATCCCCCCCGTCTCGACCGGAGCGACCTGCCACAGGCTGCCGACGATCGTCTGGCCGTCCAGATGGGATGCCCAGTCGATCGCATAATCGACCCGCGATTGCGGGTCCTTCAGATAGAAGCTCATCGGATCTTTCCTCGTCTCCGGATCATCCCGTCATTGCGAGGAGCCGAAGGCGACGCGGCAATCCAGACGGCCGCCGGGCCGCTGGATTGCTTCGCTTCTCTCGCAATGACGATTGCGGCTAGGCGCTGAACTTCAGCAGCTTGATCGCCTCCGAATTCATGACCTGGCCGCCGACCCTTTTGGTCGCGTAGAAATGCACGAACGGCTTGTTGGTGAAGGGATCGCGCAGGATCTGCGTCTCCGACCGTTCGGCGATCAGATAGCCGGCCCGGAAATTGCCGAACGCGATCGACAGCGAATCCGCCGCCACGTCGGGCATGTCCTCCGCCTCGACCACCGGGTAGCCGAGCAGGGTGTCGGGCTGCCCCGCCGCCAGCCCCGGCTGCCACAGGAACGCGCCGTCGTCGGTCTTGAACTTGCGGATCCGCGCCGCGGTCGCCGAGTTCATCACGAACACCGCGCCCTGCCGGTAGGGCGAGCGCAGCGCCTGGACGAGGTCGATCAGCTTGTCCTGGGGGCTCGACGCCGGGAAGCCGCCGGCGACGCCGGTCTCGAGAAACTGCAGCGTCCCGAAATCGCGCGTCCCGTCATCCTCGTCGCTGTTCGGTGCCGCGAGGAAGCCCTTGGGCTTGCTCGTGCCGTTGCCGGAGACGAAGGCAGCGCCTTCCGCCCTGGCGAACTCGGTCGCGATCTCGCTCGCGAGCCAGGCCTCGACGTCGAACGCGGCGTCGTCGAGCATCGCTTGGCTCGCTGCCGGATTGGAGTAGAGCTCGCCGAAGGGCGGCGCGATCTCCTGGAATTCCGGCGTGTCGGTCTCCGGCCGTCCCGCCGTCTCCGCGACCCAGCCCGACGGCGTGCCGCCGGTGGTGACGAGCTTGCGATAGCCGGCCGAGCCGACCTTGACGACGTTGGCGATCGCCCGGATCGGCGAGATCGCGGTCAGCGCCTTGTCGATCTGCGCGTCGAGCTCCTCCGGCACGGCATAGCCGCCGGCCGCGTCGGTCGCTCCCGACGGCGCCTTCAGCTCCACGCCCGCCTCGAGGCCTTTCCTCAGATAGCGCTCGACGAATGGCGAGCTCTCGCTCTTCGCGCCGCTCAGCGCCGGCCGCGCGCCGGCCATGGCCTGCGCATCGACCCTCGCCTTCAGCCCGGCCACCTCCTCGCGCAACGCCGCGACATCCTCGTCCTCCCGCTCCAGCGCCTCGAACGACGCCTCCAGCGCATCCGCTTTCACTTCCAGCATTCACCTTCTCCTCGGTTGAATATTGCACGCAGCTATCCGTCATCCCGGCGAAGGCCGGGACCCAGGAACTCAGACTGTTCGATTCTTCAGGCGGTCAGTCGCGCCGCACCGGCCCCAGGCTGCGCGCCGAGATAATCCGGTCGACCACCACGACTTGGCCCGGCACGCGTGCCCGGCGCCCGATGAACTCGATGTCGACCGCGGCGGTCGTACGCAGCGCGTCCAGCTCCGCGCGTAGGGCCGGGTCGGGAAAAACACCCGGTGCGAAGGCGAGCCACGCCCGGGGCGGGCCCGGCTCGCCCGCGACCCTCGCTCCGGTCCCGCCGGGAACATATTCCGATCGCTCGAAGCCCGTCACCCAGACCCCGCGCATCCGCTCCGCCGGCCCGAAGTCGCAATTCGCCAGGCCCTCATCGCTGATCGGCCCGACGCAGGGGCCGCTCTCCTGCGCCACCCGCCTCGCCGGCTTGTCGTCCGCCTGCTGGTTCGTCGGCACGACTCCGCCTTGCCGGTTGACCGGCGCCTCGCTTGGCGTCGGCCCGCAGCTCGCGAGCGAAGCGGAGGCGGCCAGCAATGCGAAAGCCCTGGTCATGCCCCGTCTGCTACACCCGGCGGCCCACCTGGCAAAGACCCCTCCAATGCATGCACCCGTGCCCTCGGCTGCATCGGCAAGGTCACCAGGCTGATCTCGACCAGTTCCAGATCGATCAGCTCGCGGGGCCCCTCCCCTTCGGCCTCGCGCACCCGATAGCCGAAGCTCAGGCCCCTGACCGCGCCTTCCTTGAGCAAGGCCGCCGCCTCGCGCCCCGCCGCGCCTTCCGACAGGTGCCCGATCACGCGCAGCCCTCGTTTGTCCTCCTTCAGATAGCTCACCCGCCCGATCGGCCGTCCCGGCGCGTGCTGCCACAGCAACGGCACCGCCGCCGCGCCGCGCCTCAGGCTGCGCGCGAAGGCGCCGGCGCGGACCACGTCGCCGCCGCGGTCGGCGCGCCCGAAGATCGCCGCATATCCCGCGAACCTCATGACCGGATCACCTCCAAAAGGCCCGCCTTGACCGCGAGCCCGGCGACCAGCAGCGCCAGCAGGATCCTGACCGCCCAGCTCAGCACCGCGCGCGTCGCCGAGCGTTTCGCGTCCCGCCAGGCGCGCAGCAGCTCGCGCAGATCGTCCATGTCGCGCCGCGCATGCTCGTCCTTGAGCCCGAGCGCCGCCAGCGCCCGTTCCGCGCCGACCCCGCTCGCTTCCTCGATCAGTGCGCGCAGGGTCACCATGTCCGCGCCCTGCCCCTCCGCCTGGGCGACCAGCAGCGCCAGCATCGACGCATTCTGCTCGGTCACGGTTTCGCTCCTTCAAACCCGAGCATCTCCCTTTTCTCCCGGTCGCTGAGGAAATCGGCCGCGCTCACCTGCCGCCAGAGCCGCTCGCGGTCGGAGGCGAGCGCGCTGATCTGGTCGACGTCGACCTGGAGCCGCAGCCCCGGCCACCACGCCGCCAGCCCGTCGCCGAGCCCCCGCAGGATTCGCTCCGCCATCGGCAGCACGGTCAGCCGCCACAAGGCCCGGTTGGCCTCGCGATAATTGGCGTAGGTGGCATCGCCCGGCAGCCCGAGCAGCAAAGGCGGCACGCCGAAGGCCAAAGCGATCTCGCGCGCCGCCGCCGCCTTCAGCCCGACGAAATCCATGTCCGCGGGCGTCAGGCTCATCGCCTGCCACTTCAGCCCGCCCTCGAGCAGCATCGGCCGCCCGGCATTGCCGGTGCCCGAAAATTGCGCCTCCATCTCGGCGCGCAGCCGCTCGAACTGCTCGCCCGAGAGCCCTGCCCCGTCGCCCGGATCGTAGACCAGGGCGCCCGATGGCCGCGCCGCATTGTCGAGCAGCGCCTTGTTCCATTTCGCCGCCGCGTTGTGCACCGCCACCGCGCCCGCCGCCGCGCCAAGGCAGCCCAGCCCGTAATGATCGTCGAGCGGATGGGTCGCGCGCAGATGAATGAGTCCCGGCCGGCCGAGCCCGTCCCTGGCGGAGATCCGGCTCCTCGCCTCGCCGACCTTGTAGACATAGGCGGCCGGCCACCCGCCGGCATCCGCCTCGACGCGCACCCGCTCCGGCCTAAGCGCGAACAGGAGGGCGGGCAGCCCGTCCGCGTCCTGCAGCACCTGCACGAAGGCATTGCCGTGCAGCAGCAGCTGCGTGGTCAGGGTCTCGAGCAGGCCCGGCGGGACCAGCCGCGCCGCGTCGGGCCGGGCCTCGCCGGCATAGACCGGCGCCCAGGCGACGCTCTCCGCCACCAGCCGCACCGCCCGCTGCGCGATGGGGTTGCCCATATAGGCCTCCCGCACCTGAGCCTCGTAGCCGCGCGGCCAGGGCTCGGCGGAGAACATCCCCCGCAATCCCGCAAAAAGAAAAGGCCGCCCGGTCCCCCGGGCGGCCTTCCGGCCGAACCATTTCATGTCGCTCTCCTCCGAAAGGGGACACGTACTTTTTCTGGAAAAAGTACGTGTCCCCTATTCACCTGAAGGGGACAATTGCTCGCAACTGTCCCAATTTCCGCTCAGAGCCCCCGCACCCGCGGCGCGCCCGTCTTGCCCAGCATCAATTCCGCCATCGCCCAGACCATCGCGTCGGCGCGGTCCGGGCTGCGTCCCGCGCCTTCGTAGCCGCCGCCCACGGTGAGCCCGCACAATTCGTCCTCGAGCTCGGGAAACGCCCCGGCGAATTTCGCCTTGCCGGTCTCGAACAATATCGCGACCGGCTCGGCGCGCTTGCCCTTGCCGTAGCGCGCCTTCACCGGCCGCACCGGCAGCATCACGTCGGCGCCGCGCAGCACGCTTTCCACCATCTCTCCGCCCTGGTTGGTCTCGGCGACCACCCGGTCCGCGCCCCACGCCTCGGCCGCCGCGGCCACTTCGCGCGCCCAGCCCTCTGGCGTGAGCCCGCTCACCGAATGATCGCCAAGCACGTAGCCGAGCCCGTCCGCGCCGAGCCCGCACACGATGATGCCGCAGGCATCGCCGCCGGCCGAAGCCGGCGGATCGACGCCCACCACCACCCGCGCCAACGCCTCCGGCGCATGCGCGCGACATTGCTCGATCAGGGCCCGCGTCCACAGCGCGCCCTCGACATCCTCGATCAGCTCCCCGTCCAGCTCCTGCCGGCCGAAGCGGGAGCCGCGATATTGCGCCTCCATCGCCGAGCGATAGTCGCCCGGCAGGGCAAGATTGTCCGCCGTGCGCCCGCGCGTGACCCTGACCTCCGCGCGCGCCAGCAGGTCGCGCAAAATCGGCAGCGGCCGCGGCGTCGTCGTGATCAGCGCCCGCGCGCCTTCTCCCGCCCTCAGGCCGAGCATGAGATTGTCCCAGCTCGCCTGCGGATAGGCCCATTTGGCGAGCTCGTCGCACCAGGCGAAATCGTGTTCCGGCCCGCGCAGGCCGTCCGGATTGGCGCCCGAATAGACGTGCGCCGTCGCCCCGCTCGCGAATTCGACCAGGCCCCGCGACGCATAGAAGAGCAGATCCTCCGCCGCGCGGGCGACCTTGAACAGCCCGCTCGGCCCGCGGATCATCACCCGCTCCACCTCGGCCGGCGTCGCCCCGACGAGGGCGATCGCGGCGCCGGGATATTCCCTCGCTAGCGCGCTTACCCATTCCGCCCCGGCCCGGGTCTTGCCGAAGCCGCGCCCCGCGAGCATCAGCCACACCCGCCACTCGCCCTCCGGCGGCATCTGCCCGTCATGCGCCCAGATCGGCCAGGCCTCGATCAGTCCCCGGAGCTGGGGCCGGGTCAGCCGGCGCAGCGCGAACAGCCGCTCCTCGCGCTCGAAGCGCAGCAGCAGCGGCGCGAGCGCGATCAACTCCTCATATCCCGTCATGCGCCCTCCGCTTCGCCCGCCGACGGTCGAGCATGTCGAGCAGCCGCATCACCACCTGCACCAGCTCCTCCGCCGTCGCGCTTTTCGGCCGAGGCCCGCCCTTGCCCGGCCGCCCCTGCAGGCGGTCCCGGTTATGGGCGAGCAGCTTCAGCGCCAGATGCGGGTCGAAATTCTCGAGCGGTGCCTCGACGGGTTCGCCTCCTTCCGCCGTCGGCAGCGCCTTTCCCTGCGTCTCGGCGAACTGCACGCTCTTGCTCCTGAGGCGCACGTCCGCCTCCCCCAGCGCCTTGTCCATGGCCTCCGCGAAGCCTGCATCGGTGTCGCGCAGGCGGAAGACGCTGCCGTAGCTTTTCCCGGCGGCCGCCGCCGATGAGGCGATGTTCGAGGTCACCCGGTAATGGGCGAGGAAGGTGTCAATGTCGCGCTGCGTCCAGCCGTCCTTCCGGCGCTTGCGCACCTTGCGCTGCACCGGCCCCCGCGACACGAATTCCTCGCGCTTGGTTCCTTTCTCCGCCATCATTCCTCCCCGGCCGCCCACGAAAAAGCCGGCCGCGGCTCGCACCGCGCCGGCTCCTTTCCATCCCAACGAAAAGGGCCCCCGCGAGGGACCCATGCGAATCAGCTACAATTCTCCAGCTTGTGATAATTGTGCCATATCAGCGTGACGCTGTCAAGCACTTTTTGCGTATATGGTACATTTTCTCGAGCCGGTGAGGGTGGGGGACCTCCGCGCAACTGCTGCTTCGCAGGATCGGGAGGCTCCGCCTACAAACTCTCGTACAGACACATCCATATTTTTTGTCTGTACAAATTGCCGTCTCCGATGTACAGACAGATTCAAGAAACGAGTCTGTACATGAGACACGAACTGACCCCTACAATGCGGACGCTCTACGCAGAGCTCGTTCAGCAGGTCGAGACTGCCCCCGCCGCAGGCTCTGTCTACCGGCGCGCCCGCGACGAGATCGAATATTATTATGCGAAGGTCCCGGTCGGCGCCGGCCGCGTCGATTGCTTTGTCGGCCGCGTGGGCGATGCCGTCGCGGAATCCCAGGCCGATTCCCTCCGCCGTGGCATGGCCGAGGCGAAAGAGCGAAGGCGCATAATCGCGATGCTGAAGAGCGCGGGCCTCGCGGCACCGGACAGGATGCTCGGTGCGGCGATGGATGCGATCGCCCATGCCGGACTATTCCGGAACGGCGCGGTTCTCGTCGGCACCGCCGCTTATCTGCTTAGCGAACCTCATGTCGGGCGGCGTCTGCCGGCCCCGACGCTGATGACCGGGGACCTTGATCTTGCGACCGTCGACGTGGCGCTGACGGCCGAGCCGCCCGAAACCATGGCGGAAATTCTGCATCGGGCCGATCCGACCTTCGAGCCGGTCCTGCAGCTCGATCCCCGCCGGCCGCCATCTCGTTTCCGCAATGCGGAAGGCTTCCTCGTCGACTTGGTGATCCAGACCCGGCAGCGCGGGCAAGCCAATCCGGTCCGGCTTCGTGGCTTGGATGCGGGCGCCGCGCCGCTCCAGCACCTTGCCTGGCTCATCGAGAATCCGGTCACCGCCGTCGCGCTCTGGGGCGCGGGCGTGCTGGTGAAAATCCCGCAGCCCGCCCGGTTCGCCGTGCACAAGCTCATCCTCGCCCAGCGACGCGGGCCGGCCGATCGGACCAAGCGCGGCAAGGACTTGTCGCAGGCCGACGCGCTGATGACCGCGCTCTACGCAAGCGACCCCTTCGCGCTTGAAGATGCGCTCGAGGACGCGCGCGCGCAGGGGAGACCCGGCTGGTCCGACCCGATCGACCGCTCGCTCGCCGAGCTGGCTCGGAAAGATCGGGGCAGCTGAATTTCTTCGCATCGCCCGGATGCCCGGGGCGCCTATCGACTACGGGATGGGCGGCGGCTCCTCCCTCACCGTCGCATCCGGATCGATGAGCACGGTGACGAGGTCGCCCAGCAAGCTGACCGGGTCCCGGCCCTGGAAATAGCCGAACTCTTCCATTTCCTCCCGGCTGCATCGGCGCTGACCCTGGAAGATGCCGCAGGGCTGCGCGACGCTCACGTCCATCGAGGCCCTGGGCACCTCGCCCCGCGCATTGCCCAGGCCGGCGCCCGGCGCCCGGCGGGCGAAGTCGGGAAGGCGATAACGATCCTGATTGCCCCTGCCGCACACCACGATCTCGTCGCCAGGCCCGCTGCTGCACCGCCCCAGGACCTCGAGCACCCGGAAGCGCGCCGCCTCTTCGTCCGTCCCGCTTTGACCTGCCGCGGCAAGCGGCCAGGCAAGCCAGATCGCGGCGGCAAGGGCCGGCCGCCACAAGCGCCCGCCACCGCCATCGCCTGGATCCAAGCCGATCATCGGGCGCATGCTGCGGCCCGTTTCCTGAACCCAGAGTGACGAGCGCGCCGCCGACGGCCGGGATGCGGGAGCGCGGATTCTCTGCTAGCCCCCGACTGGGAGGGAATGCCATGCACCGCATTGTCCCGGGAGCCGCGCCCGTTTTGCTGGCCTGCCTCGCCGTCCCGGCCGCGGCTCAGGACGATGCCTCGCAATGGCCCGCCTGCGCGAACGCCGCCGAAGAAACCCGCACCGTCTGCTGCCCGTTGGGCCGCTAGCGCGGGCGCCGGGCGGTCCCGCACGGCGCCGGCATCTCAGTCGCGGCGGAAGGCGAAGCGCGTCGACGGGCCTGTCTCGGCGCCGGGCGGCGGCCGATGCCGGGGCGCGGGCGCGGCGGCGGCCAGGGTCAGCGTGCCGCCGCCGGGCAAGGCGAAGGGCTGGCCAAGGATGAGCTCGGTCTCGCCCACGCCCGAAATCGCCGCCCGCAGGCGCAGCCGCCCCGCCCAGATGCACTGGACGCCGCTCGGGCAGCGGCTGTCCTCGAGCACCGCGATCGGCCGCACGCTGAGGCCGCCGAGCCGCACGGTCTCGCCCACCCGCGCCTCGACCAAGCCCCGCGCCTCGACCACGCCCGGCGCCTCGGCCGAAGCCTGGTCCGCCGGCTCGTCCGCCATCGCGGCGGGCGCCGCGCAGCCCGCCAGCATCGCCAGGACCGAAGCGAGCATCCTCACGGCCCTCGCGTCCCGCACACCGCGTCGCGGACCGCGGCGTTGGGGCTGCCCGGGCGGATCGGCTCGGCGGCCCGCTCGGCCGGGGGGATCAAGGCGTTCAGCACGAGGCGGCCGTCGGCGTCCAGCGCCCTGACCTCGGTCGGGGTCGCGGTCATCGCGGCGCAGTCGATCTCGAGCGCGCCGGTCGCCGTTCCGATGCCGTCGGGGCCCGGCGCGGCGATGGTGCCGCGGACGCGGACGCTCAGCCGATTGTCGCCGATCCGCCGCACGCTGGCCGGATCGAAGGCGGTTTCGATCCCCCCATGCGTGCCCAGGCTCTGCCAGGCGGGCGTCGCCGCCTGCAGCGCCAGCGCGAGGAGCAGGGCGGCGCTCACAGCAAAGCGATCAGCGCGAAGCCGCCGACGAGGGCGGCGAGGAACAGCCAGCTGACCAGGGTGAGCCTCTTCTCGATGAAGGCCTGCACCGGCTCGCCGTAGCGCTTGAGCAGCCAGGCGATCAGGAAGAAGCGGAAGCCCCGGGTGATCGCGGCGAGCAGCACGAACAGCGGGAAGTTGAAGCTGAACCAGCCGCTCGCGATCGTCACCAGCTTGAACGGGATGGGGGTCAGCCCCTTCACCAGGATCACCCAGGATCCGTATTGGCCGTACAGGATCCTGAGGCCCTCCATCTTCTCCTCGATATGATAGAGCTGGACCAGCCAGCGGCCGAGGCTTTCAGAGAGGAAATGGCCAATCGCATAGCCGAAGATGCCGCCCAGCACCGAGGTGACGGTGCATATGGTCGCGATCCAATAGGCCTGCTCGCGGCGGGCCAGGACCATCGGCACCACCATCACGTCGGGCGGGATCGGGAAGAAGCTGGATTCGGCGAACGACACCGCGCCCATGTAGCGGATGGCGTGGCGGTGCCCGGCCATGCGCAGGGTCCAGTCGTAAAGCGCGCGAAACATTCGAAACCCCGGCGGTGGTCGCTCGCCGGGGCATAGCGGGGCTTCAGGGGCGATGCCAGCCCCGCCCGCCGCCGCGGCGGGCGGGGCTACGGCCTCAGATATACTTCAGCAGGACGAGGATGATCACCACGACGAGTATCGTGCCGAGCAGCCCCGAAGGACCGTAACCCCAGCTGCGGCTATGCCCCCAGGTCGGCAGCGAGCCGAGCAGGAACAGGATCAGGACAATGATGAGAATCGTACCAAGCATTAGATTCCTCCCTTTGATGTAGCAGCGAAACGAGCCGGGGGCGGAAGGGTTCAATGCTACCCGCAAAAGCTCCTCTTGCTGCAGGCAGGGCTGGGCGCCGGGGCGCGGGCACGATGAAAAGTGGGCGCTGAAGCGGGCGGCCGCTTCGCCCGCTTGCCCTTCGCGCCAACGCGCTCCATCCTGCCGGCATGTTCGCCACCGGCTATGCATCGAGCGCTGGGTCGCTCGCCGATCCGGCGGGCTCGGGCGTGCTGGTCGCGGCGGTTACATGGCTTCAGGGAACGCTGCTCGGCACGCTCGCCACCACTGTGGCGGTCGTCGCCGTCGCGTCGGTGGGGCTGATGATGCTCGCCGGGCGCGTGAGCATCCGGCACGGCCTGACGGTGATCGCCGGCTGCTTCATCCTGTTCGGCGCGTCGTCGATCGCGGCCGGCATCCAGTCGATGGCCAGCTCGGGCTATGCCTCCGCGGCGCTGCCTCCCATGGCCCCGCCACCCGCTTTGCCGCCGCTGCCACCCCCAAATCCCGACCCTTATGCCGGCGCCGCGGTGCCGCCGCGGTGAATTCCCATAGTGCATAGCCGGCGAGGGGGAGGCAATGTCGTGCGAATCCTCTTTCGGGAGCCGATCAGGGCGCGATGCTTGGCGCCGTATTGATCTCGCCAGCGCCCTCCGGCTCCTCCTCATGCTCGGGCAGCGCCTCTTCGTGAAGCGGCAGGGCGGCGCCGATCCAGAGCGCGTCTTCGAGATGATCGCGGCGCTGGTTGGCGGTGTTGGGATGAATGAGGATCGAGAGGCCCCGATGGTTCAGCATCAGCCAGGGCACCAGCGTCGCGAACAAGTCCGGGGCGAAGGCGATCTGGAACATCGCTTTCGCATGCGGCCCGACCGGGCGCTCCCACCAGGTCCCGAGGCGCACCGCGAACCGTTCCGCCACCCCCTCCCGCAGTTGCCCGGCCGCCGCCGCCTCGCCCGGGTCGAAATAGACATGGGCGTGGTAGCTGGCGATCTCGGCGACGGGGCGGGTCATGTCAGGCCGCCGTCCGCTCCAGGAAGGCGGCCTCGCGCGCGATGATCGGGGCGAAGCTCGGCCGGGTGAGGATGGTCTCGACATAAGCGAGCACTCTGGGATGCCGGTTCGGGTCGATCGCGACGTTGAGGTGCCTCAGATTGGCGAACGGGCTCGCCACCGAAATGTCGGCCAGCGTCAGCCGGTCCTCGACCAGGAAGCCGCTCGCCGGGATCGCCCCTTCCAGATAATCGAGCAAGGGCGGCAGTTCCTCGCATTCCGCCTTGGCCGCCACCTCCTCGTCTCCCGGCTGGCCGAGAAATCTCGGCGCCACCACTCGGTTGAAGAAGATCTTTCCGCCGCACGCGAACAATATCGTATCGGAATATTCCTCGAACCAGATCGTCCGCGCCCGCGCCCTGGGCTCGGTCGGGATGAGGTTCGGCTCGGGCTTAACCGCCTCCATATAGGCGACGATCGCTGAGGAATCGGAAATGGCGAAATCGCCATCGCGCAGGCCAGGCATCTTGCCGAACGGGCTGGCCTCGATGAATTCGGGATCCCTGTTGCCGAGCCCCGTCGGCTTCAGCTCGACCTCGATCCCCTTCTCGGCGGCGAAGGCGAGCACCTTGCGCACGAACGGTGACAGCGAGGCTCCATAGACGATCATGGCGGCGACTCCTGAGGTCGGTTCCTATCTGCAACGTCTCGTCATTGCGCCTGTCGCGTGCGCGCGGCAAGATAGTCGTGAATCGCGTCGACCTCCCGGTCGGTCAGATGGGCGAGGCTGCCGCGCGCGACCTACCCCATCAGCCGCAGCCATTTCATTCGGCTCTCGCCGGGCAATTCTCGAAATGCCGGGTCAGCAGTCTTCGCCAGGCTCGCGCGCCGCCGTCGCTCACGCCCCTCAGCTGCAGCCGGAAGTCGCGATATTCGGCATGGTTGGGAATGCCCCAGCGGGCTTCGATGATGTGCCCTCCGGCCGCGTCGAACCAAATCGGCCCGCCGCGCGCCCCGAAGGCCGGTCCGCCGACCTGGAAGCGGTGGGCGCGCCGCCCGCCATGCCGTTCCGTACGCACGAAGCGGGCGTCGGCGCGGCCGAGATAGGTGAGGAAGTCGCTCATGTCGGCGCCGACCAGCACGAGCGGCAGCCCGAAGCTGAAATCGGCGCGGCGGTCCGGCCGGTATTGCGCGGTGACGGTCAGACTGGCGAGGTCGTAATCGTAGAGGTGCCAGGGCCGGTCGGGCACCGCCACCGAATCCCGCAAAATGCCCTGCGGCAACGTCACCACCGCGTCGACACGGCGCGCCGTCTGGTCGTAGGTGAGCAGGCCGAACTCCTCATGGCCGGCGCCGGGCCTGAGCCGGCCGGCGACGAGCCGCGTCGCCTCGCCGCGGACGAGGTCGAGCTCGGCGGTGACGAAGGCGGCGTTGCGGCATCGCGTCCGCATCTTGGCGACCTCGATCCGGGTCCGGCTCGCCCGATAGACATAGACCCGCTCCGCCTCGCTGCCGTCGCTGTTGCTGCGCACGTAGGAATAGATGCGCCCGACATAGTCGCGGCCGGCGGCGGGCTGCTCCAGCGCCAACAGGGCGAGGCCGAGGGCGAGCGCCTTCACGCTTTGGCCTCCCCGGCGGTGCCCCGCATCGGCTGGCGCTTCAAGTAGGTGAGGCTGCGCCACAGCCATTCGACCGGCCCGAAGCGGAAATGTCTGAGCCAGAGCGGGCTGATGATCGGCTGCACCACCCAGATCGCGCCGACGACATAATAAAGCTGGTGCCGCTCGAGCCGGCTGTACCAGCCGAGGCCGATGAACAGGTTGCCCCACACCGCGGAGTGGGTGAGATGATTGGTCACCACCAACTGCCAGTCGTCGCCATTGCCCGCCCCCCTGGCGGTGATGTTCTTGCGCCAAAAGCCCGCCTGCGCAAGCGCGCCTGACCGCTCACCGGACCCGGTAATGGTCGGCGAGCCGGTCGAGCGCGATGGCGAGGACGATGCGGCCGGCGCGCGCGGGCCAGCCCAGAGCGCGTTCGGCGTCGCGCATTCCCTCGCCCGCGCAGACCACGCGCCAGAGCACGTCCGCGAGGCCGCCGCCGACCGCCGCGACCGCCTCGTCGAAGCGCCGCCGCGCGGCGATCTGGGCAAGCGTCGGCGCCTCCGCCGCCGGCGCCGCGCGCGCGGTCCTTGCCGGCGGCGGCGCATCCCAGCGCATCGTTACGCGGGGGCCGAGCGCGGCCCTTTCCCAGTCCGCGCGCAAGCTCTCGCCCGCGGCAAATTGCCGCGCATCGACGAAGCCGCGCGCCTTGAGCCAGCCCAGCGGAGATTCCGCCAGATTCATCGTGACCGAGCGAGCCGCCCTGGCGCCGCGCGCGGACCGCTTCCGCCCGTCGCGGGGCAACGGACGCTCGGCGAGCAGCCTGTTCTTTCTGGGGACGGTCGAATCGCGCATCCCCGGTGGCTTGCCATTTGGGTGAAAGTGTAGGAAAGAAGTAACCGGTCCGGTTTGGAGGAAAAGCCATGATCACTCGCATTCGCGATGTCCGCCGCGCCCGCAAGATGACGCTTCAGGACGTCGCCGACCGGTGCCAGCCGCCGACGACTCCGCAGACGATTGGCCGGCTCGAAACCGGCACCCGCACCGTTTCGGTCGGCTGGCTGAACCGCATCGCCAAGGCGCTCGGCGTCGAGGCCTCCGACCTCGTCACCCTGCCAGACCGCGAGGACATTCCCGTGGCCGCGACCCTGGATCATGAAGGCGCCCACGCCCCGCGCCGCGAGGGCGTCGTCATCCCGCCCCAGGCCGCGCCGCGTCTGGTCGCGGTCACCGTCGCATCCTCGTGCGGCGACTATCGCAGCGGCGACGAGATCTGGCTCAACCGGCTCGCGCCCGAGGCCTATGCCGGCGCCCTCAATCGCGACATCCTCGTCCCCCGCCCCGCCGGGCGCTTCCTGTTCGGCCGCCTGATCGGCCGCGAGGACGGAAAACTCCACATCCTCCCCCACGGCGCCGGCCAGCGCCAGACCGTGGTGACGGATCCGCCGTGGGCGGCGGTCGCGGTGAAGCTCATTCGCAGCTTGTAGGCGGGCAGTTCTCGGCCACCCGCCCTCCTTCGCTCCTGTGGAGATGATCAGGTCGCCGTGTCCCCCGGACACGGCTAGGCAGTGCGGAGCACTGCCTACCTGATCATGGTGGGCAGCCTTCGCCGATCATGCAGCCGGGCTTGCCAGCGGAAGCCGCGAAGTGGCGAAGGCTGGTGGGCGCTGACGGGCTCGAACCGCCGACCCTCTCGGTGTAAACGAGATGCTCTACCAACTGAGCTAAGCGCCCTCCGGAGCATTGGCAGGAAAAGTGGGAACGGGTTTTCCGTCCACCAATGCGACCATCGAGGACCCCTCCCTGCCAGCGCGGCGTGCATCGGGCAAGCGTCAGACCGCGGTCGGGCAGATCCGCCGCAGCGCGCGCAGATAGGTGGCGAGCGAGCGAGCCGTGTCGTCGGAGAGCTCGATATAGACGCGCCGCCCGTCCTGCGGATCGGCGGCGCGGACGAAGAGACCGCGGTCGGTCAGCGCCTTGATCCACCGGAGGGCCGTGGTCGCCGGTACCGCCGCCGCGATGCACAGGCTCGAGACCGCGACGCGCTTCTTCTCGAGCCGCGCCGCCATCAGATCGAGCAGCATGTCCCAGGCCGGATCGGCGAACAGGTCGCCGCGGAAATACTGGTCGCGCAGCCGACGGGCGCGGATCATCGCGCGGATGGTGCCGGCGTCGATGCCGGGCTCGTCCGTCTCCCCCTCTTCGGCCGGCCGCGCGGTGGCGGCCGCGGCTTCCTCGTCCGACAAAGAGGCGAGGATCGCCGCAATCCTCCCGACATCCTCGGAGAGCTGGTGGAGGATGACGGCTCCGTGCTCGCGGCCGACATCGTGCAGTCGCGGGGCTGCGGGACGGGCGGCGCGCGCGACTGCCATCAGCCGGTCTGTCTCGCCGGCCTCGCAAAGATGGGCGACGTCCCCGTGCGACACGCGCGCAGCGACGAGATCGATCAGACCGACCGGGGCCGAGACGACGCTCGAGCGCATGCCGGCCTCGGCCTCGCTCTGGACCCAGTCCAGGATCGGAATCAAGGCGTCCGCCCCGGTCTCGCCATCGAGCTCGATCAGCGCCGCGGCATTGGGCACCGAGCGCCGGAACGCCTGCGGATCCGAGCCAAGCAGGGCGGACGAGACGATGCGGCAATCAGCCCTGTGCGCGGTCCGGCGCATGCGCCCAAGCGCCCGCTCAGTATCGGCGAAGAGATGGACGGCCGGAATTTCTCGATATTCGACCATTTCGAGCGCATCATGCGCCAACTTATCGCTCATCGCCAGCACCCCCCGGTACAATCCGAAATGGAGTTTGGCGGAAGCCCAAGTTGGGGGAATTGTTATCGGCTCCACTTCGGAGCCTGTTCGGAAAGGCGAACACCTTCATCTATTTGGCCTTTAGGTGGGATTCCTCCATTTCGGTGGGAATAGGGGCCTCTGCCTCGGGCAGAGGCGATGCGAATGCGCGGGGCGCGATAAAATCCTTAGTCCCGAACATTTTGGCCACCTGTCGGCGAACCTGGTCCATTTCGGATCAAGATCACGCCGGCGGCGACGGGGGCGCCACCTTCAGGCGAAGGTGTCCCTGAGACCCTCTTCCTGAAACGTAAGTTCCTTCACCGCGGTGGCGTTGGCGGCGCCGAACAAGGCCGCGCTAAGGGCGCCCAGCACGGCATCTGACGCCCACCGAAGGAAGATCGTGCTATCGATGACGCCTTGGCTCAGCGCCTCATATTCGTGCACGTCCGCCTGCTGTGCCCGCTCGGAATCGAAGCCGCCTTGAAAGATGGCGGCGAAATATTCTCGCTCGGTTACCAAAGCGGCCAGCAGCGAGAGTGCGAGCAGAAGCAGGAAGAGCACCAGGTAAGCTGTAAACAGCGTCCAGAAGCGGTCCCGGGTCAGGTTCCAGGCCTCGCCGACGACGAAGCGCTTCCGCATCAGCGTGAGGGGAAAGCTGAGCGAAAGCTTGGTGTAGAAAAATGCGCCCAGCGCCAGCGTTACCCCCCCCATGACCAGCAGCGCCGCGCCGGTGCCGGCTGTTCCGGCCAGGATCGCAGCGAAGATGCCGATCACGAACAGCGCGATAAAGGTCCCCACCATGTAGAGGAGTGCGAGCAGGAACAGCCGAACTTCGTCCATGCCGAGCCGAAGCGCGCCGGGCCCGCCTTCCCCGGGTCGCAGCACCGCGCGCAGCACCGCCGCGCAGACGATCATCGTCACCAGCAGGGCCACGACGCTCAGCGCCATCCCCTGAGAAATGAGCGACCAGCTCGCGGACGCTTCCGACGCGCCTGCCGCCCGCGCGTCGACCTGCCCCTTGATCATCGCCACGGTCGCGAAGCTCATCGCAACGGACAGCGCCAGATAGATGATCATCCAGATCAGGACCGCGCCCGGCCTGGCCCGCAATATTCGGAACGCGCCTTCGAGGATGGAACCGACGCTCACTCCCTTGCCCTCCCTAGCCCAGCGACTTCACGATCTCCTCGACCATCTTCTTGGCGTCGGCCAGCAGCATCATCGTGTTGTCGCGGTAGAAGAGCTCGTTGTCGACGCCGGCATAACCGACCCCACCCATCGAGCGCTTCACGAACAGCACCGTCTTGGCCTTCTCCACGTCGAGCACGGGCATGCCGTAGATGGGCGAAGTCTTGTCGGTCTTGGCGGCGGGGTTGGTGATGTCGTTGGCGCCGATCACGAAGGCGACGTCGGCTCTGGCGAACTCGGCGTTGATGTCCTCGAGCTCGAACACCTCGTCATAGGGCACGTTTGCTTCGGCGAGCAGAACGTTCATATGGCCGGGCATGCGGCCCGCCACCGGGTGGATGGCATATTTGACCTCGACTCCGGCATGTTTGAGCACGTCGCCCATTTCCCTGAGCGCATGTTGCGCCTGCGCGACCGCCATGCCGTAGCCCGGGGCGATGATGACGAGTTCGGCCTGCTTCATCAGGAAGGCGGCGTCCTCGGCCGAGCCGCGCTTCCAGGGCCGGTCGATCGCGTCGCCGCCCGCCGCCGCCGCCTCGCCGCCGCCGAAGCCGCCGGCGATCACCGAGATGAAGCTGCGGTTCATCGCCCGGCACATGATGTAGGAAAGGATCGCGCCCGAGCTGCCGACCAAAGCGCCGGTGATGATCATCGCGCTGTTGTGCAGGGTGAAGCCCATCGCCGCCGCCGCCCAGCCCGAATAGGAGTTGAGCATGGAGATGACGACCGGCATGTCGGCCCCGCCGATCGGGATGATGAGCAGGAAGCCGATGGCGAAGCTGAGCGCCGTCACCGTCCAGAAGATCCACGGGCTCTGGTCCTGCGTGAAATAGCCGATCAGGCCAAGGATCGCGACCAGGGTGCCGAGGTTGATCACGTGCCGCATCGGCAGCATGATCGGCTTGCCCGACATGTTGCCGTTCAACTTGAGGAAGGCGATCACCGAGCCGGAAAAGGTGATCGCGCCGATCGCGACGCCGAGCCCCATCTCGATCCGGCTGTTGAGGTGGATGATGCCGTCGGAACCCGCAATTGCGAACGCCTGCGGATTGAGGAAGGCGCCGGCGCCGACCAGCACCGCCGCCATGCCGACAAGGCTGTGGAAGGCCGCGACCAGCTGCGGCATCGAGGTCATCGCGATCCGCCGCGCGGTGACGATGCCGATCACGGCGCCGACCAGGATCGCGCCCAGAATCTGGCCCGCCACGGTCCAGTCGATATTGTCCAATAGCCCCGCCCCGGGGCCCTCGGGGCCGAACGGGCGGTAGTGGACGAGCGTCGTGACGACGGCGAGCGTCATCCCGAACATGCCGAAGCGGTTGCCGGTGCGCGAGCTTGCCGGGCTCGACAGCCCGCGCAGGGCGAGAATGAAGCATATGCCCGCGACCAGATAGGCGAGCAGCACCCAGGCGGGCGTGGCCGGCCCGTGCTCCATCAGCGCGGCTCCTTCTTCTTGTACATTGCGAGCATGCGCTGCGTCACCGCGAAGCCGCCGAAGATGTTGATGCTCGCCATCACCACCGCCGCGAGCCCGAGCCATTTCGCGAGCGGCGCGCCGGTCGCCGCCGCCGCGATCAGCGCGCCGACGATGATCACCGAGGAGATGGCGTTGGTCACCGCCATCAGCGGCGTGTGCAAGGCCGGCGTCACCGACCAGACCACGAAATAGCCCACGAAGCAGGCCAGCACGAAGATCGACAGGATCGAGATGAAGTCCATCAGCTTTCCCCCTCGGCTGCCAGGCGGAGCCGGATTTCGAGCAGCCGCAGCATTCGCGTGTAGCGGGTGCGCCATTGCGGGTCGGGCACGTCGCCGCAGGCCACGCGCGGGGCGTAGACCGCCCGCGCCCGGTCCATCGCCTCGGCGCCGTAGCGCTGCGTCAGCGCGTAGCTCACCGCGCCTTGCCGGGCGCTGAAATCATGATCCCAGTCGGCGGTGATCCGGCTGGGGTCGCGGCCGAAGCAATAGGCTTCCTGATCGATCGCGGCGCGAGCGAAGACGTGCATCGAGCCGTAGACCGAAAGGTCGTTCGCCCGCGTCCATCCCGTGCCCGGCGCGGTCGAGCAGGCCGCGAGCATCAGCAGCAGCGCCGCCGTCGCCGCCCAGGCCCTCATCGCCGGGTTCCAGCCAAATGCATCTCAAGCTCGCTCAGCGCATTGTCATAGCCGTTCAGGATAACTCCCCTCCGGCAATCATCATCGTAGCCATCGGGCCTGTGTTCGGCGCCCGAATGGGGCAGGACCGGCCCCGACAAAGCGACCACCCGCCGTTCAACCGCATCATAGCGCGCATCCAGCGCCCGCGTGCGCTCGGGCTGAGCGCCTATGCAACCCTGCCGTGCCGCCACGTATTGAAAATGCTGGAGCCGATAGAAAAGAAAACGCGCGACCCTCTCATGATAAGCCGCCTGTTCGGCGACTGATCTGTCCATTTGCCCGGGAGGCGTAGCCGGCGCCTGCGCCAGGAGCCCCAGGAGTAAAGCCGCGATCATCCCAACAGCCTCTCATGGACGACCTTGCCGCCCTGGGTGAGCTTGACGCCCTTCACGATCTCGTCGTCGGCGGGGAAGACCGGCGCCTTCGTCTCCGCATCCCAGAAGGCGGAGAGGAAATTGTAGATGTTGCGCGAGAAGAGCGCCGAGGTGTCGGCGGCGAGCCGGCTCGGCACGTTGCGGTGGCCGACGATCTTGACGCCGTGCTTGACCACGACCTCGCCCGCCACCGCGCCTTCGACATTGCCGCCCTGCTCGACCGCCAGGTCGACGATGACGCTCCCCGGCTTCATCGTCGCGATCTGCGCGTCGGAGATGAGCCGGGGCGCCGGCCGGCCGGGGATGAGCGCGGTGGTGATAACCAGATCCTGTTTGGCGATATGGGCGGAGACCAGCTCGGCCTGCGCCGCCTTGTAATCGTCCGACATCTCGGTCGCATAGCCGCCGGCGCCCTCGCCCTCGATTCCTGCCACAGTCTCGACGAAGATCGGCTTGGCGCCCAACGACATTATCTGCTCTTTGGTCGCCGAGCGGACGTCGGTCGCCGACACCTGGGCGCCCAGCCGCCGCGCGGTCGCGATCGCCTGCAGGCCGGCGACGCCGACGCCCATCACGAACAATTTGGCCGCGGCCACCGTCCCGGCCGCAGTCATCATCATCGGAAAGGCGCGGCCATATTCAGAAGCGCCGTCGAGCACCGCCTTGTAGCCGGCCAGGTTCGCCTGGCTGGACAATATGTCCATCGATTGGGCGCGGGTGATGCGCGGCATGAATTCGAGCGCCAGCGCCTCGATGCCGGCCTCGGCATATTCGTCGACACGGTCGCGCTGCCCGAACGGATTGAGCGAGGCGACGAGCCACGCGCCCTTCTTCACGCCAGCGAGCGACTTGGGATCGGGGCCCTGCACGGCGAGCACGGCACCGGCATCCTTGAGAACGGCCGCGCGGGCGCCGACCAATGCGCCCGCCGCCTCATAATCCGCATCGGCGATGGAGGCGCCCTCGCCCGCGCCGGTCTCGACCGCGACATCGGCGCCGAGCCCGACATATTTCTTCACCGTCTCCGGCGTCGCCGCGACCCGAAGCTCGCCTGCTTCCGCTTCCTTCAGGACCGCGATCTTCACCCGCGCCGCTCCGGCGAGGACGGTACCCGCTCGCGGGTGCTTTCGCCCGGCCCAACCTCGCTGCTTCGGTCGACAGCCGCGGCCATCATCGTCCCCCTTGTCGCTGACGGCAGACCTTCTAACGCCGACTGTAGCGCAGGGAAAGCGGCCTTGGGCTGCGTTCGATGTGCGACCTAGCAGCGGCGCAGCGTCTCCGAGCCCTGGCCGGGCGCCGACATGGTCATGGTCGTCGAATCGATCTGGAGCACGGTCACGATGCGAGAATCGCCGCCCGGGGACGTCATCGTCATCTGGCTGCCGATCAGCCGGTAGGTTCCATATCGGTTGGACGACATCGCCCAGGAGCTAGACCCGAAGGTGATTGAATCCGCCCCGCTGCACCAGCGTCCGTACAGCCAGGAACCAGGCGTCGCCGCAGTCGAGCCCGTGCCCCGGTTCGGCCAGGCCGTGGTGCCGGACGAGCGCGGGCCGGTGGAGGACGACGGCGGCCATTCATCGGAGAATGGGTCGCTGTCGCGGCGGCCGAAGACGCCGGTGAGATAGAGGATGAGCACGATGACGAGGACCGCCGCCAGGCCCACCGCAATCAGAATGAGCGGCTTGGAGGAACTGCCCGCGGGCGGCGCGGGAGCACCCGCGGGCGCCGGCGCGGGTGCGGCGCCCGGTTGGGCCTGCGGCGGCAGCGGCGGCGGGAGCGGAGGCGGAGCGACGGCGGCCGGGGCAGGCCCGGACGCGGGAGACTTGGCCAGGGAGGGCGGGGCCGGAGGGGGCTCGACGGAAGCCGGCTCGGGTGGAACGGGCGCAGGCGGGACCTGCTCGATCGCGGGCTCGGCCGGGACGGGAGGAGGCGCGGCAGGCGCGGGTGGCTGGGCCGGCGCCGCCAGCGGCACACTGGGGGGCGGCACCGGGTCCCCGTAAGCCAGCGGCCAAGCGGGATCGGGGCGGCCGGAAGACGTGGTCGTCCCGATGGGGATGCCGAACAAAGGTTTCATGTTGCCGATCATCAGGTGCACGCCGACCTCGCCGGCGGCGCCGAAGCCGTCATACCAATCCTGATTCGGGATCGGCATCAGCCCGGCATGGCTCGTGTCGATATCGGCCAGGCGAACGCCGAACAGCGCTATGCCCGCCTGCCGCGCCTGTTCGATATCCTCCAGGATGCTCGTGGAATGGGACAGCGCGGGGCTGACCAGCACCGCGACCGCGCCCGCGCGGCTGAGCGCCTCGGCCATATATTTGCCGCGGTCGGCGCCCGGCCGCGCGTCCCGCCCCTCGAACCAGGTCGAATAGCCGTGCCGCTCGAGATCCTCGGCGAGGATCCGGGCATAGGGCGAGTCGCCCGGCGTGTAGCTGATGAGGACGTGCTTATCGGTCGCCATGGCCGCTCCCCCCTATATTGCCGCCCCCGCGGCCGATGATTCGCCTCTCGAACGCCTAGCTCGGTATGGCCTCGTTGCGATCTGTGCCGCCTGCGGGCACCGCCCTCATTCCCTGCGGAACCGCATCCTCGCGTGAAATCCGCTCAGTTGGAAATGATCAGGATGACGATGAAGCCGGTGATCAGGCTCACTATCGTCCCCCACTTCATCATGAAGAGGAATCGGCCGTAGCTCGATTCATGCGCCCGGAATTCCTTGGCGTCGCCTTCAACTGCCATGTCGCGCGTCCTCCTGCTTTGGGCCGCTCCTAGCAAGGCGGCGGGAGGGAGGGCAAGGCGCGATAGCGGGCTCGGGGGCGTTTGCGGATTGCTCGTGCCGAAGGCTCCGGCATCGCGCTCCGGCCGCGGCTGCTGCGGCAGGCCCCCTTAAGGCCCCCTTTACCCATCTGCGCTATCCCGCCTGTCCCGGAATGAGAAGGATGAGAATGCGGGCGGATCCCAATCGTTGCCTGTTGCTGATCGATGACGAGCCCGCGCAGCGCCGGCTGGTCACCGCCATAGGCGCGCGTGCCGGCTGGTGGGTGCGCGGCGCCTCCGATTTCGACGCCGCCGAAAAGATGTTCGAGGATCCGCAGGAGCCCAAGTTCGACGCGATCCTGCTCGATCACTGGCTGCCCGGCGAGGAGGGCACCGCACTCATCCGCCGCATCCGCGCGACCCGGCCCGATCTGCCCTTGCTCGTCCTCACCGCACAGAACGACGTTCACGTCGCGGTCGACGCGATGCGCGCCGGTGCCAGCGACTTCGTCGTCAAGCCGCTCGCGCCCGACCGGCTGCTCGCTGCCCTGAACACCGCGACCGACCGCCGCAAGGCCACGGGCGAGCTGCGCCCGCTCTCCGAGAAGATCAGCAAGACAATGGGCTTCGAGGAGATCGTCGGCTCGGCGCCCAAGTTCCGCTCGGCCCTCGCCATCGCCGCCAAGGCCGCCCGCGCCCGGGTTTCCGTGCTGATCGAAGGCGAGAGCGGCTCCGGCAAGGAGATCATCGCCCACGCAATCCACGCCGCCTCTCCGCGCGGCAAGAAGCTGCTGCACATCGTCAATTGCGGCGCGATCCCCTCCAATCTCGTCGAATCGGTGCTGTTCGGCCATGAGAAAGGCGCCTTCACCGGCGCCTTCGACCGCCATATCGGCCGCTTCGAAGATGCCGACGGATCGACCATCTTCCTCGACGAGGTCGGCGAGCTTCCGCTCGACACCCAGGTCAAATTGCTCCGCGTCCTCGAATCCGGCGAAATCCGGCGCGTCGGCAGCCGCATCACCCAGAGCGTCGACGTGCGCATCATCGCGGCCACCAACCGCCGCCTCGCCGAGGAGGTCGCCGCCGGCCGCTTCCGCGACGACCTCTATTACCGGCTGAACGTCGTCCACGTTCCGATCCCGCCGTTGAGGGATCGCCAGAGCGACATTCCCGCGCTTGCCCGCCACCTGCTCTCGCGCATCGCCGAGCAGCCGGGGATGCGGCATCTGTCGATCACCGACGACGGCCTCGCTATCCTCCTCTCCTACGGCTGGCCCGGCAACGTCCGCCAGCTCCAGAACGCGCTGTTCCGCGCGGCGGTGCTCTGCGACAGCGACGCCCTCACTGCCGGCGATTTTCCCCACATCGCCAACGAGGCCGCCTGCGGCAGACGAGTCGACGATTATCATGCCAAGCCGCTCAACGGCCAATCCGCCACCTCGGCAATGGCCCACGGCCCCGGCGTCACGCTCTACGCCTCCGACGGCAATCTGCGCCCGCTCGAGGAGATCGAGGCCGACGTCATCCGCCTCGCCATCGGGCATTATCGCGGCCGCATGACCGAAGTCGCGCGACGGCTGGGAATCGGCCGTTCGACGCTTTACCGCAAGCTCGGCGAGCTCGGCATCGGCGACATCGCGGCGTAGCTTGGCGCGCCGGGCGCTGCTAAGCCCGCCCGATGTCCGACTTCACCGATGCCATCGTCCTCGTCACCGGCGCTGCCTCCGGCATCGGCGCCGCGGTCGCCACGCAGATCGCCAATGAGGGCGCGCGCAAGCTGATCCTCATCGACATGGATGAGGATCGCCTGCGCGATTTCGCCTTCTCCTTGCCATGCGAGCGGCAGGTGCTGATCGGCGACGTCACCGACGAGCAGCTCTGGGCCGACGCCGACCTTACCGGCCTGACGCACGCGGTTGTCAATGCCGGCATCGGCGCCGGCGGCGCGATCGAAGACCTCGCCTTCGCCGAATGGCGCCGCGTGCTTTCGATCAACCTCGACGGCGCCTTTCTCACCCTCCAGGCCGCGATGCGAGCGATCCGCTCGACCGGCGGCGGCGGCATCGTCCTCACCGCCTCGGCGGCGGGGGTGAAGGCCGAGGCCGGCATCGCCGCCTACGGCGCCTCCAAGGCGGCGGTAATCCACCTCGCCCGCATCGCCGCCAAGGAGGGCGCGTCGGCGAACATCCGCGTCAACGCGATCGCGCCGGGCGGAGTCGAGACGGCGATCTGGACCGGCCTCCCCTTCTTCCAGGACCTGATCGAATCGACCGGCAGCGAGGAGGCCGCCTACAAGGCTATGGCGTCGGTCTCGACCCCGCTCGGCCGCTACGCCAGCCCCGAGGAGATCGCCGGGCAGATCGCCTTCCTCCTCTCCGAGCGCGCCGCCTACATGACCGGCGCCTGCCTGGTCAGCGATGGCGGCTATTCGCTCTAGCCTGCTCATCCTCCTCGCGCTGGCTGGCTGCGGACCTGCGGCACAGGGGCCCGACTCCCACACCCCGGTCGCCGCGCCGGCATGCGAGCGCCGCGACTTTGAAGGCTCGGCCTTCACGATCTGCCGCTACGACCGCCGCCGCGACGAGATCGCCCTGTTCCTCGATGGCCGCGATGGCCGCCTGCGCAGCCTCGCCGCGCTCGAGCGGGAGTTGGGTCCGCGCGCCCGCCGCCTGCGCTTCGCGATGAACGCGGGCATGTATGACGAGGCGGGCGGCCCGATTGGTCTCTATGTCGCCCAGGGGCGCGAGCGCCACGCGATCAACCGCCGCCCGGGCGCCGGCAATTTCCACCTGCTCCCCAACGGCGTCCTGACGATCGACGCCGGGGGCCGCGTCGCCATCCTTCCCGCCGCCCGCTACGATCCCGCCTCGCGCCCGCATTGGGCGACGCAATCCGGGCCGATGCTGGTGATCGACGGCGCGCTCCACCCCGCCGTCCAGCCCAACGGCCCCTCGCTCCACGTCCGCAACGGCGTCTGCACCGTCGACGAGAACGTCGCCTGGTTCGCCATTTCCGAAGGGCCGGTCTCCTTCGGACGCCTCGCCCGCTTGCTGCGCGACGCGCTCGGCTGCCGCAACGCGCTCTATCTCGACGGCTCGGTCTCGAGCCTTTGGGACCGGCCGGCCGGGCGCCGCGACGGCTATTCGGAACTCGGCCCGCTCGTGGCCGTGTTTACGAAAGTGGAGAAGGGCCGATGACCTTCAAGGGTAGCTGCCGCGGCCGGCCTGAAGGAACGGACTCCCGCCGGGTTGCGCCAGTTCGGCACAAGGCCTCGCGGCCGTTGGACCTTGGCGCCGCCCTGCCCTAGTTCACGCTCGAAGACTATGCGCCCTCTACCTGCCTTGCTGCGCGCCGTCGCGCTCACCGCCTGCCTGGCGACGGCCGCATGCTTCGGCGCGCAGTCGCCGCGGGATCCGCCGAGGCAGGCCACGGTCGCTCAGGCACCCTTTTCTCCAGGACCGCTCAAGCTCGATCCCGAAATCATCTCCTTCTATGCCGAACGCGACCTGCAGCCGGTCTGGGTACAGGGCTCGGCCCTCGATCCCGGCGCCGACATCCTCCTTCGAGTGCTGCCGCCCAACCCCGAGCTGGCCGCCGCCGTGCGCGCCGCGCGCGCGGCCGATCCGCGCGCCCTTGCCCGGGCCGACCTCCTCCTCACCCGCGCCTTCGTCGCCGAGGTCCGGGAGCGCCGCCGCCCAGCCGAGCGCAGCCGAATGCGCTACATCGATGCGGGCCTCGCGCCCGAGCCGGCCTCCGACCGCGACACGCTCTACGCGCTCGCCGCCGCCCCCTCGCTCGCCGACCACGTCCGTTCGGCGCTGCGCCGCAATCCCGCTTTTGACGGCCTGAGGCGCGGGCTCGCCGCCTATCGCGCGCGCTGGTCGCGGTTGCCGCAGATCCAGGTGGCGGCGGGCCGCGCCGATCTGCTCCGCCAGCGGCTCGGCGGCGGCAATATCGAGGCCGCCCTGCGTGCGTTCCAGAAGGTACATGGCCTTGCCGTCACTGGCCGGGCCGACCGCGCCACCATCGCCGCGCTCAACCGCGGCGCCGCGCATTACGAACGGCTGATCCTCGCCAATATCGAGCGCGCCCGCGCCATCCCGGCGGCGCCCGGCGGGCGATACGTCCTCGTCGATACCGCTTCGGCGCGGCTGTTCATGATCGAGGATGGGATGATCCGCGACTCGATGCGGGTGATCGTCGGCAAGCGCGACATGCCGACGCCCGAAATGGCCGGCCTGATCCGCTACGCGGCCCTGAACCCTTATTGGAACCTGCCGCCCGATCTGATCCGCAAGCGCGCCCGCGCGGCCTTACGGAACCCGCGCGCGATCGCCGCCGAGCGGCTGCAGGTGCTGTCCGACTGGTCCGACGAAGCGCGGGTGCTTCAGCCGGGGAAGGTGAACTGGGCGGCGGTGGCGGCGGGCCGCACCTTCGTCAACCTGCGCCAGCTCCCGGGCCCGCAGAACATGATGGGCCGGGTCAAATATATGCTCCCCAACGAACTCGGCGTCTATCTGCACGACACGCCCAATCGCGACCTCTTCGCCGGCGCCGACCGCCGCCAGAGCTCGGGCTGCATCCGCCTCGAGGACGCGCAGAGGCTGGGCCGCTGGCTGTTCGGCGGCGCGATGCCCCGCGCCACGGGCGCTCCGGAGCAGCAGGTCGATCTGCCCGAGCCGGTCCCCGTCTACATCACCTATCTGACCGCGCTCCCGACCGCCGATGGCGTCGTCTTCCTGGCAGACAGCTACAATCGCGATGCTAGGGCGGCGTCAGCGCCGCGTCGCGCAGCCCGCGCCACACGCGCAACGCCTGCAGCGTCTCGGCCACGTCGTGGACGCGCAGCAGCTGCACGCCCTGCTCCGCGGCCTTCAGCGCGAAAGCCAGCGAACCGCCGAGCCTGAGGTCCGCCGGGGCCTCGTTCGATAAGGCGCCGATCGTCCGCTTGCGGCTGGCGCCGAGCATGATCGGGCAGCCGAGCCCATGCAACAGGGCGAGGCCGTTCATAAGATCGAGATTGTGCTGGACGTTCTTGCCGAAGCCGAAGCCGGGATCGAGGATGATCCGCTCCCGCGCGATTCCCGCCGCCACCGCCGCGTCGATCCTCGCCTCCAGCCAGTCATGGACTTCGAGGATGACCGGCCGCTCGTAGCGCGGATCGTCCTGCATCGTCTCCGGAGCGCCCTGGTGGTGCATCAGCACGACCGGGCAGCCCGCCTTGGCGACGACCTCGATCGCGCGCGGATCCCAGGTCAGGGCCGAGACGTCGTTGACCAGGGCGGCGCCGGCGGCGAGCGCCTGCTCCATCACCGGGGCCTTGCGCGTGTCGATCGACACCGCATGGCCCGCCGCCGCGAGCCTTCTCACTACAGGCAGCACCCGTGCCGCCTCGTCGCCCTCCCAGACCGGCTTCGCCCCGGGGCGGGTCGATTCGCCGCCGACGTCGATGATCGCGGCGCCGGCCGTCGCCATCTCGTGGCCCGCCGCGACCGCTTCTTCCTCGCCGGCATGCGCGCCGCCGTCGGAAAAGCTGTCGGGCGTCACGTTGACGATGCCAAGGACTTGCGGCTGATCGAGGCGGACCGTCCGTTCGCTAAGCGTCAGCGGCGCCCGCGGCGACGTCAGCCGCGCCCAGATCGCCAGCCCCGCCTCGTCGAGCCGCGCCTCGATCCCCGCGACGGGCACCAGCTCCGTGCCATTGGGGCCAGTCATCTCGACTTGGGAGAAGAATTGCAGCCCGCCCGCCAGCCGCGCGACTTTGCCGTCATGGCCGAACGGCGCATCGACGAATCCGGTGGGGCGAAGGTAGGTTCGTTCTGTCATCGTCGCCCCTTACTGTCATTCCAGCGAAAGCTGGAATCTCTCTTTCCTTGAAAGAACAAGTGGGATCCCAGCTTTCGCTGGGCTGACGGGAGAAGGTTCAGGTCTGGGCTGCGAGATAGTCCTGCCGCAAGGTGTCCAGCGGCACCAGCCTCCCGTCCCGCTCGACATGCCAGAAAGTCCAGCCGTTACACGCGGGCGCGCCCTGGACCGCGGCCCCGATCTTGTGGATCGAGCCCTGCCGCCCCTCATGCTCGATCGAGGCGTCGGCGAGGACGCGGGCGCTCCAGCGGCGCCTGGTGTCGGTGAGCAGCGCGCCGGGCTGGATGATCCCGCTCTCGATCAGGGTGCCGAACGGCAATTTGGGCTGGGTGGCGCGCGAGGCCATCACCTTCATCGCGCTCTCGTCGAGCTCGAGCGTCGAATCGATCCGCGCGCGGGCGACGCGGATGTAGCGGCTCTCGCGCTCGATCCCGATCCACTTGCGGCCCAGCCGCCGCGCCACCGCGCCGGTCGTGCCGGTGCCGAAGAAGGGATCCAGCACGACGTCGCCCTTGTTGGTGCAGGCGAGCAGCACCCGGTAGAGCAGGGCCTCGGGCTTTTGGGTCGGATGCGCCTTGAGGCCGCCGTCCTTGACCCGCTCGGCCCCCGCGCAGATCGGCAGAACCCAGTCCGAGCGCATCTGCAATTCGTCGTTCAAGGCCTTCATCGCGCGATAGTTGAACGTGTAGCGGCTGTCCTCGCTCCGGCTCGCCCAGATCAGTGTCTCATGGGCGTTGGTGAAGCGAGTGCCGCGGAAATTGGGCATCGGGTTCGATTTGCGCCAGACGATGTCGTTGAGGATCCAATAGCCCTGGTCCTGCAACGCCGCGCCGACGCGGAAGATATTGTGATAGGAGCCGATCACCCAGAGCGTGCCATCGGGCTTGAGAATGCGCCGCGCCTGCGCGAGCCATGCGCGGGTGAAGGCGTCGTAGCATTCGAACGTGTCGAACTTGTCCCAATCGTCGTCGACCGCGTCGACTCGCCCGCCCTCGGGCCGGAAGAGGTCCCCGCCCAATTGCAGGTTGTAGGGCGGATCGGCGAAGATCATGTCGATCGAAGCTTCGGGCAGGCGCGCCATGGCGGCGACGCAATCGTCCTGGATGATCTGGCCGAGCGGCAGATCGGGCGCCGGTTCCGCCCCCTTTTTCGACCGCAAGACCGCGCCCAATCGCCCCATCACGCTCATTCAATCCGCCCCCGGCAATAAGGCCGCCATGCTGAGTCACCCGGACTCATCGGTCAAGTTCAGAGACTTGCACGATATGGTTAACGCTCCGTTGAGGTGCGCGGGAACGAAAGGAGTCTGGCGCTACATCTTGTGGTGCCGACCAAGGTTCAGACTCAATCTGAAGTGGGTGTGGCGCGAAAGACTCAACTGCCTCACCTAGTTGGGCGAACCGCCCGGGCGGGTGATTTTCGCGCAATCACCCATCTGGGCGATATCCGCCGCCTGCGCTCCAGTCTAACGATCTCGCTCCCCTTTTGGAGTCGCAGCTCATGAAAATCGCTCACATCCTCCTGTCCGGGCTCATGCTGGTCGCGGCAACGCAGCCCCCGCCCCCGGCGGCGACAAGCCAGATGGCGCTCGGCAATTTCTCGGTCAGCCTGAACGTCAGGGACATCGGCGCCTCCAAGGCCTTTTACGAAAAGCTCGGCTTCGTCCAGGTTGCCGGCGACGGCCGCGGCTGGGCTGTCATGAAGAACGGCGCCACCAAAGTCGGCCTCTTCCAGGGCATGTTTCCGCGAAACATGCTCACCTTCAACCCGGGCTGGGACCAGGACGGCCGGCCGACCGGCGCGTTCGAGGACATCCGCAGCCTCCAGCGGCGCCTGCGGGCGGCCGGCCTCGACGTGGGCGCGGCGATCGGCAGCGCCAGCGGTCCGGCAAGCTTCATGCTGACCGACCCGGACGGCAACCCGATCCTGTTCGACCAGCACCGCTAGAGCGGCGCTCACTCCGCCGCGAGCAGCTCCAGCTCCAGCTGCATCCGCGCGCGCACGGGGGCGAAGCTTCGGCGATGCAGCGGCGTCGGGCCGAGCGCCTTCAATGCCCTGATATGCTCGGGCGTCGGATAGCCCTTGTTGGTCTCCCAGCCATAGCCGGGATGGTCCAGCGCATGCTCCGCCATGATCGCGTCGCGGGTGACCTTGGCGACGATCGAGGCGGCGGCGATCGAGCGGCATTTGGTGTCGCCGGCGACGATGGCGAACGAGGGCCGCTCCCAGCGCGGGCAGCGATTGCCGTCGACCAGCACCATCGCGGGATCGAGCCCGAGCGCGTCGACCGCGCGGCTCATCGCAAGCATCCGCGCCCAATAGATGTTCAATGAATCGATCTCCTCGACGCTGGCGATGCCGACGCCGATTACCGCCACCCTGTAGAGCCGCGCGCAGATCGCCTCGCGCGTCGCCGCCGGCAGCACCTTGCTGTCGTCGATGCCTCTTGGAAAGCGATTGCGGTCCAGCACCACCGCGGCGGCGACCACGGGCCCCGCGAGCGGCGCGCAGCCCGCCTCGTCGACGCCCGCGACCGGATCCGGATGAATCTTCTCCAGCTTGAAGCAGGGCCGCGCCATGCGCACCAGCCTAGGAATCCCCGCCCCGTCATTCCAGCGAAAGCTGGAATCTCACTTATCTTTGTTGTGGATAAGCTCGAACGGGACAAGACCCAGCGCATGGCCCAGCGGCCCGTGCCCCCCGCCGAGTCCCGGTGCCTCGAGGATCGCGATCCGCACGAAGCTCACCGCCTGCTCGAACGCCTTCTCGATGTCCAAGCCGTTGCCCAGCCCCGTGGCGAGGGCGCTGGCGAGCGTGCAGCCGGTGCCGTGCGTATCGCTCGTTTCGAAGCGCTTGCCGCGCAATTCGCGGATCGGGCCCGACGGCGAGAGCAGCCGGTCGACCACCTCATCGCCCTCGGCATGGCCCCCCTTGGCGAGCAGGTGGCAGCCATGGGCCAGCACCGCCGCCTCACCGCCGAGCGCCGCCAATTCCGGAATGTTCGGAGTCACCACCGAGGCGATCCGCATCAGCCGCTCGAAGGCGGCGATGGTCGCCGCGTCGGCGAGCACGGCACCTGAGGTCGCGACCATCACCGGATCGAACACGATCGGCACCGCCAGCTCTTCGAGCCGGTCCACGACCGCCAGCGCCGCCTCAGCGGAGCCGATCATCCCGATCTTCACCGCGTCGACGCCGATATCGCTGACCACGGAGTCGATCTGCGCCACTACCATCGCCGCCGGCACCGGCATCGCCGCCTGGACGCCCAAAGTGTTCTGCGCGGTGATCGCGGTGATCGCGGTCATGGCGTGGCCGCCGAGCATGGTCACGGTCTTGATGTCGGCCTGGATGCCGGCTCCGCCGCCGCTATCCGAGCCCGCGATGATCAGGATGCGGGGGGTGGTCATCCTAGGAGTCGTTCGTCCCGAGCATCGTCGAGGGGCGCTCGTATGACTCCGTGCCAGCGCCCCTCGACTTCGCTCGGGACGAACGGACTGGGGGATGAGATCTCATTGAGGCCCCTTTCGCTCCGTCGAAGGCGGATATTTCTCCAGCAAATGCGCCGGCCGGATCGGCCTTGGCTCGAAGCTTCCGCCGCAATTGGGACAGATACCGCCCAGCGGCCCCTCGACGCAGCCCGCGCAGAAGGTGCATTCGAAAGTGCAGATGCGCGCCTCCGCGTTGTCCGGCGGCAGGTCCCGCCCACACCGCTCGCAGTCCGGCCTCAGCGCCAGCATCAGGCCGCCTTCACCGCGGCGCAAATCTCGTCGACCACCGCCTCGACCAGGGCCTGGTCCTCGCCCTCCGCCATCACCCTCACGACCGGCTCGGTCCCCGAATTGCGGATCACCAGCCGGCCCGTGTCGCCGAGCCGCGCCTCGCCGTCGGCGATCGCCTTCTTGACAGCTTCGCTCTCCAGCGGTGCGCCGCCGGTGAAGCGGACGCTCTTCAGCAGCTGCGGCAGCGGCTCGAACAGGCTCAGCAGCTCGCTCGCCGGCCGGTCCTGCGCGACCAGCTCGGCCAATATCTGCAGGCCGGCCACCAGCCCGTCGCCGGTCGTGCCATATTCGGATAGGATGATGTGGCCGGATTGCTCGCCGCCGACATTATAGCCCTTGGCCCGCATCGTCTCGAGCACATAGCGGTCGCCCACCTGGGTGCGCTCGAGCTTAAGCCCCTTGCCGCCGAGGAACCGTTCGAGCCCGAGATTGGACATCACGGTCGAGACCAGGCCGCCGCCGCGCAGGCGGCCGCGCTTGTGCCAGGACGAGCCGATCAGCGCCATCAGCTGGTCGCCGTCCACCGTCTCGCCTTCCTCGTCGACGACGATCAGCCGGTCGGCGTCGCCGTCGAGCGCGAGGCCGATATCGGCGCCGCTATCGATCACGCTGCGCTTCAGGAGCCCGGGGTCTGTCGAGCCGCAGCCGTCGTTGATGTTGAGGCCGTTGGGCGAAACGCCGATCGCCACCACCTCCGCGCCCAGCTCCCACAGCGCCGAGGGGGCGACGTCGTAGGCGGCGCCGTTCGCGCAATCGACGACGACCTTGAGCCCGTCGAGCCGCAAATGCTTTGGGAAGGTCAGCTTGGCGGCGTGGATATAGCGGCCCCGCGCGTCCTCGATCCGGCGCGCGCGCCCGATCTGCTCGGCCGGGACCAGCCGCGGATCCTTCTCGAGCAGGGCCTCGATCGCCAGTTCGTCCTTGTCGGAGAGCTTGTACCCGTCGGGCCCGAACAATTTGATGCCATTGTCTACATACTTGTTGTGGCTGGCCGAGATCATCACCCCCAAGTCCGCGCGCATCGAATGGGTGAGCATGGCGACCGCCGGAGTCGGCACCGGCCCGACCATCACCACGTACATGCCGACGCTGGTGAAGCCGGAGATCAAGGCGGTCTCCATCATATAGCCGGAGAGCCGCGTATCCTTGCCGATCACCACCCGGTGCCGATGGTCGCCGCGCTGGAAATGCGCGCCCGCCGCCTGGCCGATCCTTTGCGCCATCGCCGCGGTCATCGGCGCCTCGTTGGTCCGGCCCCTGATCCCGTCCGTGCCGAAGAATTTACGCGTCATCTGGAGGTTTGCCCCGACTTTTCCCTTGCCGTGCGTTGGACGGCCATGAAGAAAGGGCCTGATAGCGCCATAAGTCAGGAAGGGCGACGCTTTTGAAACTCTCCCTACGGAAGCGGATTTCCCAGCCGGCCCGGATATTGCTCGCTCTGGTGTTCGGGCTTGGCGCCGGGATTGCCAGCGTCGCCGCGGGCGGCGCCTGGATCGAGGGCGCCATCGCCACCGCCGAGCCGATCGGCGGGATGTGGCTCAACGCGCTGCAGATGACGATCGTGCCTCTGGTGGTCTCGCTGCTGATCACCGGCATCGCCGCTTCCGCCGAGGCGGCGCGGGCGAGCCGGCTCGCCACCCGCGCCCTGATCCTGTTCGTGGCCCTGCTGTGGATCTCCTCGATCATGGCCGCTTTGCTGACGCCCTTGCTGCTGGGCTGGTTCCCGCTCCCCGCCGAATCGGCGGAGGCCCTGCGCGGCGCGCTCGCCACCGCCGCGCCGGTCGGCGATGCGCCCGGATTCGGGGATTTCCTGCGCTCGATCGTTCCGACCAACCCGATCGCGGCAGCGTCGGAGAGCGCGATCCTGCCCCTGATCGTCTTCGTCGTCGTCTTCGCCTTCGCGATGATGCGCCTGCCGGAGGGACCGCGCAAGACGCTGACCGGTTTCTTCCAGGCGGTCGCCGACACCATGCTGATCGTTATCGGCTGGGTATTGTGGATCGGCCCGATCGGGGTCTTCGCGCTTGCCTATGTGGTCGGCGCGCGGGCCGGGGCGACCGCGTTCGGCGCCCTCCTCCACTACGTGCTCATCGTCGTCGCGGTCGGCTCGGTGATGTGGCTGGCGGCCTGGCCGCTGGCCTGGTTCGGCGCCAGGATCTCGCCCTTGCGCTTCACCAGGGCCGTGGCCGCGAGCCAGGCGATGGCCTTCTCCACCCAATCCTCCCTGGCCTGCCTGCCCGCCATGCTGCGCGCCAACGCCAAATTGGGCGTGCCGGTCGAGGCTTCGGGAGTCACCCTGCCGATGGCGGTCGCCATCTTCCGCGCCACCGGTCCCGCCATGAACCTCGCCGTCGCCATCTACATCGCCTACCTGATGGGAACGCCGCTGACCCCATTGGTGCTGGCGTTCGGAGTCGCCGCCGCCGCGATGACGACGATGGGAGCGGTCGGCATTCCCGGGCAAGCGAGCTTCGTCACCTCGATCGCGCCGATCTGCCTCGCCATGGGCGTGCCGATCGCGCCGCTCGCCATCCTCATCGCGATCGAAGTCATCCCCGACCTGATGCGCACGATGGGCAATGTCAGCATGGACGTCGCCGCGACCACGGTGATCTCGAAGCGCTCCGGCTTCGAAGAGGACGAGGCGACGAGCGAGGAAGACCGGCTGCTGATGGAGAAGGTGTGAGCCGGGCCCTGCGCACCAGCATCGCCTGCGCGCTGATCTGCGGGCCGGCCGTGCTCGTGCTGGAACTGGTGCGCCGCGCTGGCACGCTCGGGGAGGTCCTGGGCTGGATCGACGATGCGATCGGCGCCTTTGTGCTGGTCGGCGCGGCGCTGCTGGCCTTGCGCGGCCGGCCCGGTCCGCTCGCTCTGGCCTGGGCGTTCGCGGCCGGCCAGATGACGATGAGCCTGCTCGGCCAGCTCGGCCATGCCGGCCCGGATCCTTCGGGACAGCCCGGCTGGGTGGTCGTCGCGGTCAAGGCGCTGCTGCTCGCCGGCGCCGCGGCGCTCGCTTTTTCGACCCTGCGCCACGCATATCAGGAGACGAAGTCATGAAATATCGCACGCTCGGCCAGGGCCTCGAGGTCTCCGCGCTCGGCATCGGCTGCATGCCGATGGTCGCCGGCGGCAACATCGTCTACGGCCAGGCCACCGACGATGAATCGATCGCCACCATCCACCGCGCCATCGATCTCGGCATGACCTTCTTCGACACCGCCGAAATGTACGGGCCGTTCGCCAACGAGACCTTGCTCGGCAAGGCGATAAAGGGGAGGCGCGAGGGCCTGGTCATCGCCACCAAATTCGCCTTGCGCTGGAACGGCGATCAGATGACCGGGCTCGACGGCAGCCCGGAAAATGCGCGGCGCGCCTGCGAAGGTTCATTGCAGCGGCTCGGCATCGACACGATCGACCTCTTCTACCAGCACCGCGTCGATCCCAATGTCCCGATCGAGGAGACGGTCGGCGGCATGGCCGAATTGGTGAAGGAGGGGAAGGTCCGCCACATCGCGCTTTCCGAAGCCGGCCCGGAGACGATCCGCCGCGCCGCCGCGGTTCATCCCATCTGCGCGCTCCAGTCCGAATATTCGCTCTGGGAGCGCGACGTGGAGGACGAAATTCTCCCCGTGTGCCGCGAATTGGGGATCGGCTTCGTTCCCTACAGCCCGCTGGGCCGCGGCTTCCTCACCGGCCAGTTCAAGAGCAAGGCCGATCTGCCCGCCGACGACTGGCGCCACAACGACCCGCGTTATTCCGACGAGAATTGGGACTCGAACCTCAAGGTCGTCGAGACGATCCGCGCCGTCGCCGACCGGCACGGGGTCAGCCTCGCCCAGGTCGCGCTCGCCTGGCTGCTCGCGCAGGGCGAGGACATCGTCCCCATCCCCGGCGTCAAACGCCGCGCGACGCTGGAGGACAGCGCGGGCGCCGTCGATCTGAAGCTCAGCGCGAACGACCTCGTTGCGCTGGAGGCGGCACGGGCGGTTTCCGGCGCGCGCTACAGCGTCGAGGGAATGAAAAGGGTCAGAATCTAGCGCCTCAGCGCGGATCGTAGGCGTGCGGGAGCGCGCCTTCCTGCGGCTGGCGGTAGCGGTCGCGCACGCACGTCTGGTGGTTTTCGAGGCTTTGGCGGACGCCGTCGATCCAGACTGCCTCGAGCTCGAACGGGTCGCCGTCGTCGATCTGGAACTGTAGGCGGCGGACCTCGAAGCGCTGCAGGCCGCCAGCGCGGATTCGAGCGCACGCTATGGTCCGGAGGGGATGAAAGGGTCGAGATTCCAACCCTAGTTAAAGAGCTCGCTGTGTGAGCCTAGCCGGGCGAGGGAGAGTACGTCCTTACCGATCTTCTCGTAGATCAGCACGAGATTGGGACGAACATGACAGTCGCGAAAGCCCTTCCACTCGCCGGTCAGCGCGTGATCACGCAGGCGATCAGGCAGCGCAGTATCGGCGGCGAGCACCTCGAGTACGGGGAGAAGGTCGTCGTCCAGCTGTGGGTCGGTCTTCTTCTCGCGCTTGTAATCACGCTTGAAGCGCGTCGTCCGTTCGATCGCACGCATCACGCGCCCTCCGGCTCATCTTCCGACGGCGGAGGGGGCGGAGGGACCGGCATCCCCGGCGCGGGCTGCTCGGGCACCACAGCGACCGCTTTCGGCGAGATGGGCGTCCAAGGTATGGTCATGTCGGTCGCACCGACTTCAAGTGCCGTTTCGATCAGCGCGTTGTAGCTGGCGGCCGTAAGGCCGGGAGTCCTGATGTGATGGTGCCAGCGCAGGATGTAGTGCGGGTTCCAGATGATCGCGTGTCCCAACGGCCCCGAGCGACCGGCGGCGACATCGATGAACTCCAGTTCCCGCAGCGTCTTGATACGGGTCGCCCAGGTGTACTCGCCGCGCTGGCCGCCGAAACCCGAGGCATGGGCGAGGTCGCCGGGCTTGTTGAGCACGACGAAGCTGTTGTCCCAGGTGTTGCACCACAGGGCCAGGTAGGTGGAGGAGACGGGCGCGCCCTTCGTCATCTCGTCCATGATCTTGAGTATCAGGGGCATGGTCTTCGGGATCGTGGTGAAACCGCGATGGGCCTTGCGATTCCAGAGCCACGCCTCCCTGTTCGGCCAGTGCAGATCGCGCAGAGCCTGCTGCTTCTTTGCGATCGCGCTGGCTTCGCGAACTGTAGCCATATTGATATCCTTCGTTCTTAGGGAACCTTCCTCAGCGCCAGGATGCAATATGCACAATAAAATGAAATAGAACAAAGACTTAGGTATTTTACTGATGCAGCACGTGTTGCAGGCTTAACGCCACTCTCGCCCTCAACTTGTATGTCCTGCTCGTAGCACCCATAAGCAAGATGCAATGGATGTTTCAAGGCACTGCCAAATATCCTTTTAGGGTCAATGGGTTACGAACATGGCGGCAGTCCTCATATTGCTCCATGTCCTGACGCGTCCTGCCTGTGCTCCACGTCCTAGCAGGGATGGTCCAGGAAGGGGTACGGGCCTTGACGGTGAGGCCTCAACCTCTCATTTAGAATTTGTAGCTACAATGTGGCTCCTTACGCGGAAGAGATACCATTATGTCAGCTGCCGAGGTTGTTCGTGCCCGGATTGATCCTGACCTCAAGAGGGAAGCAACTGCGGTCCTGTCGGAAATGGGATTGTCGGTATCGGACGCAATTCGCATGATGCTGGTGCGCGTAGCGGCGGAGCATGCCCTTCCCTTCGAAGTCCGCTCGCCGAACAAGGAAACCAAGGCGGCGATGCGCGCTGCCCGGAAGGGCGACGTTGCACGCTTCGACAGCGTGGCCGCGCTGATGGCCGATCTGAACGACGACGAGAAATAGAAGCGGACCGAAGGCTCCCGGACAAAGCTCGCCGACCAAGCCAGCCGCCGAACCCCTGCCCTACGCCCCGCCCCTACCGCCGCTCATAAGCGTGCGGCAGCGCGCCTTCCTGCGGCTGGCGGTAGCGGTCGCGCAAGCGGGTCTGGCGGTTCTCGAGGCTTTGGCGGACGCCGTCTATCCAGACCGCCTCGACCCCGGTGGCGAGCTCGAGCGGATCGCCGTCCCAGATCACCACGTCGCCGCGCCGGCCGGGCCTCAGCGAGCCGATCTCTCCGCCCATGCCGAGCGCCTCGGCGGGTGCCGAGCTGATCGCTGCGAAGGCCTGGCTCCAGGTCAGGCCGGTGGCGCCCGGAATCCGCCCGACGGCGACCAGATTGCCCGCATATTGAGTGACCAGCCGCACCTGGCGCGCCTCGTCGTCGTTGATCATGCCGATGGCGACGGGAATGCCTGCCGCGCGCATCCGGCCGACATTGGACTGGGTCGCGGAGAGCTGCTCGAAGGTCGCAGGAAGGTCGTTCAGCGCATTGGCGATGACCGGCACGCGCGCCGCGAGGATCTGCGCCGCCACCCGCCAGCCCTCGGTCGCGCCGACCAGCACGATTCGGAGGTTCGGGAATTCGCGCTTCAGCGCCAGCACCTGGAGGATGTCGCTCGCCCGCTCGACATGGACGAGCAGCAATTGCCGGCCCTGCAGCACCGGCACCAGCGCTGCGGCGTCGAAGCGGGTCAGCAGGACATCGTCGGACCTTTGCGTGCCCGGCAGCAGATACGGATTTTCCGGCATGTCCTCGGGCGGCGCGACATTGGCCGCCCGCCCCTGCCCGCGCGCGCCGATCGGCAGCCGCAGGTCGCGCGCTTCCCTCAGCGCGCTCCTGAGCAGCACGTGGGCGGAGGCGCGGCTGCCGCCGGCGTCGCCCGCGCCTTCCTCGCCCAGCTCGATATATTGGAAGGCGCGCGCGCGGGTGATCGGTTGCATGTCGCCGCCGAGATCGATCACCGCCCCCTGGCCTGCGAAGATGCTGCGCGCGGTCGAGGGCGAGACCACGGCGCGGGTGACGCCGGCGGCGCGGCTCACCGCGATCGCGCTCGCCTCCGGGTTGATCGCCGGCGCGACGTCGATCGCCGCGCTGAACGGCGAGGAGGCGGCCTGGACGTCGTTGGTCGCGTCGACCGCGTCGACTTCGAGCAGGCCGATCCGCGAGAAGCCGGCGACGACGCCCGCCGTCACCCATTTGCCGCGCGCGTCGACGACCTGCACGCCCGCGGGCACCGCGACGTTGGCGCCCGCGGCGACCACGCGCCCGTCGCGGATCAAGACGGAGCCGCCGTCGATCGGCTCCGTGCCGTCGCCGATGACGACGCGGCCGCCGGTGATCGCGACGGTCTGGGCGGCGGCGGGGAGTGCGGCGAACACAGCCGCCAAAACGCTCAAGCCCGCCAACAACCTCGTTCGTCCCGAGCGTAGTCGAGGGGCGCCCGTGATGAGTCCGTGCCAGCGCCCCTCGACTTCGCTCGGGACGAACGGCTTCTGGTTCTTGATCCGAGGCCGCATCATTTCACGTCTCCCTCGCCCGGCTGGCCGAGCTCGAAGTCGCTGACCGGCCGGAGCCTCGGATCGTTCATGTCGTAGAGCAGGGCGCCGTCGATCCAGACCTGCTGCGGTCTCGTATAGACGCTGAACGGATTGCCGTTCCACAGCACGACGTCGGCGCGCTTGCCTGTGCGCAAGGACCCGGTCTGGTCGGCGATGCCGAGCGCATTGGCCGGGTTGATCGCCAGCCAGCGCCAGGCGACCTCGTCGGCGATCTGAAGCCCCATCCGGCGGCCGTCGGCGAGCGCCTTGGCCGCTTCCTGGTTAAGGCGCTGGATGCCGTTGGCGTCGTCCGAATGGACGATCGCGCAGGCGCCGGAATTGTGGACGAGCGGGATGTTCTCGTTGATCGCGTCATAGGCCTCCATCTTGAAGCCCCACCAGTCCGCCCACATCGCCGCGCAGCTATTCGCTCCACGCAGCAGATCGGCGATCTTGTAGGCCTCGACCGCGTGGTGGAAGCTGGCGATGCGGAAGCCAAATTCGCGCGCCATGTCGAGCATGATCGCCATCTCGTCGGCGCGGTAGCAATGATTGTGGACCAGGACCCGCCCCTCCAGCGCCTCGACCAGGGTGTCGAGTTGGAAGTCGCGCGGCGTATTGGCATCGCGGGCGCGCCGCTCGCGATATTCCACCGCGCGCTGCCAGGTCGCCCGCATCACCGCGACATTGCCCATGCGGGTCTGCGGCATGGTGTTGCGATTGCCGTAGACGCGCTTCGGATTCTCGCCGCAGGCGAGCTTGAGGCCCCGCGGCGCGCCCGGGAAGCGCATCTGCTGCATGGTCCGCCCAGGCACGTTGCGCACTGTGACGCCGCGCCCGCCGAACAGGTTCGCGGAGCCGGGCAGGATCTGCAGCGTGGTGATGCCGCCATTGGCGAGCGCCCGGGAAAAGCCCGGATCCTGCGGCCACACGCTGTGCTCGGCCCAGACCTCGGAGCGGACCGGATTGGTCGCTTCGTTGCCGTCGCTATGCGCATCGACGCCGGGGCTCGGATAGTCGCCGAGGTGGGAGTGGACGTCGATCACGCCCGGCGTCACCCAGCGGCCGCGCCCGTCCACGCGGGTGGCGCCTTCGGGGACCGGCGTGTCGGGGCCGCCGACCGCCTGGACGCGGCCCTCGACCATGACGATGGTGCCATTCTCGATGCGGCCGCCTTCGCCGTCATAGATGGTGGCGCCGGTGATCGCCGTCGGCACGCCTCCATAGGGGCGGTAGGTCGAGGGATATGGATCGTCCGGCGGCACGTAGCGCGGCCGGGCGGACGACTCGGCCGCGGGGGACGAGGTTTGCGGCCTCGCCCCCTGATTGGCACATCCGAAGAGCAAGGCCGCGGCGGCGGCCGCCGCCACGCCGCCCCGCATCAGCGCTCTCCGTCCGAATCGTCCGGCTTGGCCCGCGGCGGAGAAGCCGGGCGGGTCACTCCGGCCCGGGTCTCGCCCCCGGTATGCGTGCCTGCGGCGGCCGGCTCGGCGAGCGCGCTCTGGCCGGCCAGGCTGTGATCGACCTCGTCGCTCAGCGTCTCGAGGTGCATCCAGCGCTTGAGCCAGGGCGACAGGAGCACGAGCGTCACGCCGATGCCGAGGCCGACCCAGCCGATCGTCTGGAACACGCTGGCATAGTTGCTGAGCTGCTGGGCCGGATCGACGACCACGCCGGCGACCGTCTCGGACGCGGTCTTCTGCGCGATCAGTCCGGCCACGGTGTGGGCCAGCGCCGAGCTCAGGAACCAGACCCCCATCATCAGCCCGACCACGCGGGCGACGCTGAGCCGGGTGATCATCGAGAGGCCGACCGGCGACAGGCACAATTCGCCGGTGGTATGGATGAAATAAGCCAGGAACAGCCAGATCAGCGGCACCCGATAGTCGGCGCCGGTGAAATAGGTGATGCCCACCACCAGCACCAGGAAGCCCAGGCCGGCCTGGGCGATGCCGAGCCCGAACTTGACCGGCGTCGAGGGTTCGAGCCCCTTCCTGCACAGCCAGGTCCAGAGGCCCGCGAACACCGGACCGAGCAGGACGATCAGGCCGGGATTGAACAATTGGGTCTGCCCCGGATTAATGTCGAACAGCCCGAACACGCTCATCTCGCTATTCTGGTCGGCATAGAGCGTCAGCGAGCTGCCTGCCTGCTCGAACAGGGTCCAGAACAGGACGGAGAAGATGATCAGGATCAGGGCGACGAACATCCGCGCCCGCTCGTGACCGTGCAGCACGGTGCCGACCCAGATGAACATCGCCAGGAAGATCAGCGGCGCGCCGATCGACAGGGCGGTTGTGACGATCTCATGCTGGCCGACCAGGAGCCAGGCCGGGATCACGCAGATCAACCCGATCACATAGATCAGCCATTCGAGGTTGAGCGGTCCGGCGATCGGGCGCTTCAGCTTCTCGGGGACGGGCGGCTCGGCCTTGCCGTAGAGATATTTCTGGCCCCAGAGGAAGGTCAGCAGCCCGGCCAGCATGCCGATGCCGGCGAGCCCGAATCCGTATCGCCAGCCGTAAGTGAAGCCGAGCCAGGTGCAAAGGGCGGTCGCAAGCACCGAGCCCAGGTTGATTCCCATATAGAATATGGTGAACGCCTGGTCTCGCCTCAGGTCGGTCTTGGCGTAGAGAGCGCCGACGATGGTCGAGATATTGGCCTTGAGGAAGCCGACCCCGACGATGATCAGGCCGAGCGAGAGGAACAGGATCTGGGTGTAGAAGGTGTCGCGCTCGACCCGAGTCGTATAGGCGTTGGTGGCCACGGTCGCGGGCAGGCCGAGCGCCGCGCCGCCTTCGTTGACCTGCATCGCCTCGCCGGTGAACTTGATCGTCGCGCGGCGGCCGTCCGGGTGGACCAGGTAGAGCGGCCGGTCGGGCCCGCGTCCCTCGGCCTCGACCGTATATTCGATCCCGGCCACGGTCAGCCGCTGAGTGGATCCAGAGCCCTCGAAGGCCATTCCGAAATGGCCGGCCACCAGCAGCAGCGCGCCGATCGTCACCGCCTTGCGCGAGCCGAGATAGCGGTCGGCGATCAAGCCGCCCAGCACGGGCATCAGATAGACCAGCGAGCCGTAGGCCGCGTAGATTCCGTTCGCGACCGTCGTCTCGAAGAGGAAATGCTGCACCAGGTAGAGCGTGAGCATCGCGCGCATGCCGTAGAAGGAGAAGCGCTCCCACATCTCGGTGACGAACAGGACCGCCAGCCCCTTCGGGTGGCCGAAGAAGGCGCGGTCGTCGGCCGGTGCGGGCGGGGACGGATTGGCGATGCTGGCCATCGGGCATAACTCCCTGAAGCAATTCGAGCAGCCGCTGTCGTCGCGGCCTTGGAGGCGCGGCACACTAACGGGTGAATCTCACTTGTGAAGCGGGATTGTGACGCTTCTCGCGGCCTGTTAGCGGCGGCCCATGTTCAATGACCTCACCTCCGCTTTGTCGCTGCTCAATACTCGCCGTTCGGGCCGGCCCCGCGATCTCGTCGCGCCCGGGCCGAGCGCGGCCGGGCTTCGCGACATTTTCGCAATCGCCATGCGCACGCCCGATCATGGCAAGCTCCATCCCTGGCGCTTCGTGCATGTCCCGCAGGACAAGCGCGATGCTCTCGCCGCGTTGCTCGACCGCGCCTACCGGGCCGACGATCCGGCGCCGGGCAGGCTCGCGATCGAGGCCAATGAGCGCTTCGCCCGGCAGGCTCCGGAGCTGATCGTCGCTCTCTCCAGCCCGGCGCCGGACCACAAGATTCCGGTCTGGGAGCAGGAGCTCAGCTGCGGTGCCGCCTGCATGAACCTCGTCCTGGCCGCCCACGCGCATGGTTTCGCCGCGGGCTGGGTGACGGGCTGGGCCGCTTATTCGCCTCAGGTGCTCGCCGCCTTCGGCGCGCCGCACGAGCGGATCGCGGGCTTCATCTTCGTCGGCACGCCGGGCGCTGCGCTCGAGGAAAGGCTTCGGCCCGAGCCCGGCGAGGTGGTCTCCGAATGGGCCCCGCCGCGCCCAGAAAGCGCTTGACCAGCCAAGTGTATTAGTACACCATCACGCCTATGAACGAAGACCGGCCCGTTTACCTTCGCCTGCGCGACAATATCGCCGCCATGATCCTCGAGGGCCGCGTTCGCGACGGCGATCCGCTCCCCTCGGTGCGCAGCCTCGCCGCCGATTACGGCGCCAATCCGCTGACCGTTGCCAAGGCCTATCAGACCTTCCAGGAGGAGGGGCTGGTGCTGGTCAAGCGCGGCGTCGGCATGTTCGTCGCGCCTTTGGCGGCCGAACGGCTCCGCGCCACCGAGCGCAAGGACTTCCTCGAAAATCGCTGGCCGGGCATCGTCTCGCACATGCGCCGGCTTGGGCTCGACGCCGAAGAGCTGGTCGACCGCGCGCTCGCCTGAATCGGAGCCGCCCCGCGCGCAGGCCCCCGGGCCTGCGGCGCGGAGCAGGCCGATCGGCCGACGGGTCGGCCCGGGGCCGAACACGATCGACGGCGAGGCACAATGGTGCCTTGCCAGCTCAGTCCCCGCTAATCTCCGGAACTCATCGACCAACATGACATATCGCGCGACGAGCGTTGTTGTCCCGAAACGACCCCCAAAGTAATGCCTGGGGAGCCGGCAGAGACGCCGGATCGAAAGGACCGCCATGCACCCGTTTCGCGCCTTCCTGTTGTCGATGACCGCCGGCCTCGCCGCGCTCACCGCCGGCCACGGGCTGGTCTCGAGCATGGCGCCGGCGCCCGATGCCCGCATCGGTGTGGGACCGCTCCAGATCCCCACCGCCTGAGTCCGGGCTGCGCGCCGCGCGGGCCAGCGGCGCCTTGATTTGCCCGGCGCCGTGGCGCACCATGATCCTTGCGCGCGGAAGAGGGAGATGGGGATGCGCCTGTTGGGCTCTGCTGGCCTCGCCGCGCTGCTGCTGGCCGGCTGCGCGACGGCGCATGAAGACCATGGCCCGGCCGGAGTCCCTTATGCCTGCGAAGAGGGCGGCGATGCGCGCGTGGTCTATTGGGCCGGGGGCGCGTCCACCGCGTCGCGCGCGCGCGTCACGCATGCCGGCCAGGTCCATGAGCTGACCGCGGCTCCGGCCGAATATGGCCTGCGCTACGTCGGTCCCGAGGGCGCAGAGGTGATCGTAACCTGGTCGGTAAACGGTGAGACCGCTTCCCTCTCGACGATCGCGCGCGATGCGCCCGCCGACGCGGTTCCGCGCGAGATCGGCTGCCCGCGGCGCCGGGACGGCGGTGGCGAGGCCGCGCCCGCGCATGCGGACGACTCGCCGGACCATCACTGATCGCTCCACTGTGGCACATTTGCCGCACAACGGCGCCCGTTCGGCGCCAGGGCGTTGACTATCCGTGTCAATTCGCTGCTTGCTTCCTATCTGGGGGCAGGAATCATCTGGGCGCGGAGCGGGTCGGGCCACGCAATGAAGGCATTTGGATTGAGGTTGTCGGCCGGCGCGGTGGGCGCGTTGCTGCTGCTCGCGGGCGCGGCCGCCGCGCGCGCGCAGGACAATAGCGCTGCTCCCGCCAATCCGCCGCCCACGATCGGCCCGCCGCAGCTTCGAGACTTTTCGATCCAGCCGCGCCAGCGGATCGTCACCCAGCCCGCGCCGCCCCAGGCGCAGCCGCCCGTCATCGTCGCGCCCTCACCCGTCACCACGTCGCCGCAACAGCGCAGCCCCGCGGCCCGGCCGGCACCCGCGGCGGGCCGGCCCGCCGCCGCGCCTCCGGTCCGGCAGGACGGGGCAGCGCCGCGGTCCGCGCCGCTTGCACCGGTCGATGCCGCGCCGCAGGCCCAGCCCGCTCCCGAGACACCCGCCTCGACGCGCACGCCGGCGCCGCCCGCGCCGCAAGCCAGCGCCTTTCCCTGGGCCTACGCCATTCCAGCCGCCTTGCTCGCCTTGCTCGCGCTCGCCTTCATCCGGCGGCGGCGGCGCGGTGCCGCGATCGGCGAAGCGGTCGCATCGGTCGCGCCCGAAGTCTCCGCGCGCGCCGCTGTCGGCGCGCGGCCCGAGCCGGTGCCGCGCCCGTGGCTCGGGCTCGAGCTCAAGGCCGAACGCCTCGCCTCGACCGAGGCGGAGTGCGTCGTCCAGTTCGACCTCGAGATCGTCAACAGCGGCACAGCGCCGGCGCGCAACCTCAGGATCGACGTCAAGATGTTCAACGCGGGCCAGGAGCAGGACAAGGAGATCGGGGCCTTCTTCCGCGTCGCCGGGCGCGAGACCACCAAATGCAGCCTGCCGGGAATCCGGCCCGACACGACCGTGGCGATCCGCGGCGAGGTCGCCATGTCGCGGGCGGACATGCGCGCCGTCGTGCTCGAGAACAAATATCTGTTCATCCCGGTGATCGCGGTCAACGCGCTCTACGACTGGGGCGACGGCCGCACCGGCCAGACCTCCAAATCCTATGTCGTCGGCCGCGAGCTCGAGCAGCCGAGCGCGAAGATGGGCGCCTTCCGCGTCGATCAGGGCCCGCGCATCTGGCGCACCGTCGGCCAGCGCCAGCACAAATTGGCGCGGCGGGTCTGAGCGGAATAATCCCCCTCCCCCATCGAGGGGGAGGGTTCAGGCTCTGAGCGCGTCTTCGTCCGCCGAATAGAGAATCTCCGCGCTTGCCGTCGCGGCCGCGGCGAGGCCGCCGGCTTCGGGGACGAGCTGGTCGAGATAGAAGCGCGCCGCCGCCCGCTTCATGCTCGCGAATGCCGGATCGCCCTCATGGCTCTCGATCGCCGCGAGCTGCCTGGCCAGAAGCCAGCCGCTCACCGCGACCGAGACCATGGTCAGGAACGGATATGAGGCGGCGAGCCGGTCTTCCGGATCGGACACCAGCAGATGCGCGGCGATCGTCTCGATATCGTCGACAAGCCCGATGAGGTTTGCCTCGCCGCCCACCTCGGCCCTTATCTCCGCGAGCAGGCGGGCGAGCACGCCGCCGCCCTCCAGCCCAAGCTTGCGCCCGACCAGATCGGCCGCCTGGATGCCGTTCGTGCCTTCGTAGATAGGCGAGATGCGGGCGTCGCGATAATGCTGGGCGGCGCCCGTTTCCTCGACATAGCCCATGCCGCCATGGATCTGGATGCCGAGGCTGGTCACCTCGACACCGACATCGGTGCCGTAGGCCTTGACGAGCGGCGTCAGCAGGTCCGCCCGCGCCTTGGCCGCCGCGTCGCCGAGGCTGGCCCGGTCGGTTTGCCCGGCGCAATAATAAGCGAGCGCGCGAGCGCCTTGCGTCAGCGCCTTCATTCGCAGGAGCATCCGCCGCACATCGGGAAACTCGACGATCCGCGCCGGCCGTCCCTCGCGGCTGCCCTGCACCCGCTCCAGCGCATAGGCCACGGCCTGCTGCGTCGCCCGCTCGGCGATCGAGACCCCCTGCAGGCCGACATTGAGGCGCGCGTTGTTCATCATCGTGAACATCGCGGCCATGCCCTTATTTTCCTCGCCGATCAGCCACCCCGTGGCGCCGCCCTCGTCGCCATAGGCCATGACGCAGGTTGGCGAGGCGTGGATGCCGAGCTTGTGCTCGATCGACACGCAGCGGACGTCGTTCCTGGTCCCGTCGGCAAGGATCTTGGGAACGAGGAAGAGCGAGATACCGCGCGTGCCCTGCGGCGCGTCCGGCAGGCGGGCGAGCACGAGATGGACGATATTGTCGGCGAGGTCGTGCTCCCCGAAGGTGATGAAGATTTTCTGGCCGATGATCCTGTAGCTGCCGTCCGCCGCGGGCACGGCGCGGGTCTTGAGCGCGCCGACGTCGGAGCCGGCCTGCGATTCGGTGAGGTTCATCGTCCCGGTCCATTCGCCGGTGATGATCTTCGGCAGCCAGGCGGCCTGCAATTCCGGCGAGCCGTGATGCCTGAGTGCCTCCACCGCGCCCGGCGTCAGCATCATCACCAGCGAGAAGCCCATATTGGCCGAGCCCAGATCCTCCATCAGCACGGTGGCAAGGATCAGCGGCAGGCCCTGGCCGCCATGTTCGGGAGGCCCGGCCAGGGTGCCCCAGCCGCCATCGACATAGGCCTGGTAGGCCTTGCGGAAGCCCGGTGGCATGGTCACGCCCTCGGCCGACCATTTGGCGCCGACCTCGTCGCCGATCCGGTTCAGCGGAGCGAACTCGCCCGCGGCGAACTGGCCGGCGCCCTCGACGATGGCGTCGACCAGCTCCCGGTCGTCGACGAGGTCGGCGATGCAGACGACATGCTCGAGCAGGAATTTCTGTTCTTGCGTGGGCGGCGTGTAGGTCATGCAAGGTCCCGGAAGGTTGCGCTGCGGAAGGGCCGGCTATAGCGCGGCGCGGTGAGCGCGCAAAACACCCGCGTCCTGCCTTACGGGCCCGAGGCGATCGCCGAGGCGGCGCGGCTGATCGCGGCGGGGGAAATCGTCGCGATGCCGACCGAGACCGTCTACGGCCTTGCCGCCGACGCCGCCAATGGCGAGGCGGTCGCGCGCATCTACGAGGCCAAGGGAAGGCCGGCGTTCAACCCGCTCATCGTCCATGTGAAGGATGTCGCGCACGCGGCTCAAATCGGAGTGTTCGATGCGGACGCGCTGACTTTGGCCGAACGTCACTGGCCCGGTCCGCTGACCCTCGTCCTGCCGCTGCGCGAAGGCGCGGCCATCGCCTCCCTGGTCACCGCAGGCCTGCCGACGGTGGCGATCCGCTCCCCCGCCCATCCGGCGATGCAGGCGCTGCTGGAGGCGGTCGGCAGGCCGCTCGCGGCCCCTTCCGCCAATGCCAGCGGCCGGATCAGCCCGACCCGCGCGGCGCATGTGCTTGCCGGTCTCGGCGGCCGCATCCCGCTGATCGTCGATGCCGGCCCCACCGCCCACGGCCTCGAATCGACCATCGTCGCGCTGACCGGCGGCCCGCCCCGCCTGCTCCGGCCCGGCCCGGTCGATCTCGGCCTGCCGGCGGTGGAGGCGAGCCGGATCGAATCGCCTGGTCAGCTTCGCAGCCATTACGCCCCGACCAAGCCCCTGCGGCTCGACGTGGCCGACAGCCGCCGCGACGAATGGCTGATCGGGTTCGGCGCGGTGACCGGCGAGGCCACCCTGAGCGCTTCGGGCGATCTAATAGAAGCGGCCGCCAACTTGTTCGAAAGGCTGCACGAGGCCGAAGCGGCGGCCGCGCCCCGCATCGCCGTCGCCCCGATACCCGACACGGGCCTCGGCGCCGCGATGAACGATCGCCTGCGACGCGCAGCCGCGCCCGCCTAGCCGGTCTCGTCGAAGCCGCGCCGCGAAACTCTGCGGAGTTACGGGGACACTATACTTAATTGCGTCGCGGCGACGGGCACGGCGACCCGATACATTGCGGCATAGTGAATTAAGTATAGTGTCCCCGTAATAGTAATAGCACCCGGCTGCGCCGCGCCGCGGCCCCGCGCTTCTAGGCGGTCTCGTCGGCCTTCAGCCGCGCCGCGAAGCTCTTGCGCAATTTCTGGAGCTTGGGCGGGATGATTGCGAGGCAATAGGGATTGCGGCGGCCTTCGGTCTCCCAATAATCCTGGTGATAGTCCTCGGCCGGCCACCAGGTCCCGGGCGGCTCGATCGTGGTGACGATCGGCGCCGGCCAGGCGGTGGCCGCGCGTTCGAGCCCGCGCCGCGCCGCTTCCTCCTGGCCTTCGCTCAGCGGGAAGATGGCCGAGCGATACTGGGTGCCGACGTCGTTGCCCTGGCGGTTGAGCTGGGTCGGATCGTGGGTTGCGAAGTGGATGTCGAGCAGGTCGTCATAGGAGACTTGCGCCGGATCGAAGGTCACCCGGATCGCCTCGGCATGGCCGGTATCGCCGCCGCAGACCTCGCGGTAGGTCGGCCGTTCGACATGGCCTCCGATATAGCCGCTCTCGACCGCGCCGACGCCGATCAAATCCTTGAACACCGCCTCGGTGCACCAGAAGCATCCGCCCGCCAGGATCGCCTGTTCTTCGGCCACTCGTCGCCTCCTTTCCAGCTCGGGCAAGATAGGGGCTCCAGCGCGCAGTTAAAGCCGGGGCGCCTTCTGCGGGTCTTGGGTGCGCCGCCGTGCGCGCGGCAGAGTGAAGATGAAGGCGGCGCCGCCGCCCTTGCGGTTTTCGGCCCTGATCGCGCCGCCATGCGCTTCGACGATGGTGCGGCTGATCGGCAGCCCCAGGCCCATGCCGCCGCTCTTGGTGGTCATGAACTCGGAGAACAGGCTCTCCAGATGCTCGGCCGCGATCCCGGCGCCGGTGTCGGCGACCTCGATCTCGACCATCGCATCGGCAGCGCGCGTCGCGATCACCACCTCGCGCTCGGCGCTCCCCGCCATCGCCTCGACCGCGTTGCGGACGAGGTTGATCAGCACTTGCTGGATCTGGATCCGGTCGACGCGGACCCAGGCGCCCTTCGGGTCGAGGTCGAGGCGGTGACGGACGCCCAATGCGCCCTCGTCGACGAAGGCCAGCACGCAGGCCTCCTCGATCAGCTGCGGCAGATGCTCGGCCCCGACCGAGACCTTGCCGCGCGACACCATGTCCCTGAGCCGGCGCAGGATCTCACCGGCGCGCAGCGCGGCCGCCTCGGCCCCGTCGAGCGCATCGACAAGCACGGATCGCGGCATGTCCGGATTGTCGGCGATCCGCTTGGAGCCGCTGATGAAGTTGCTGAGCGCCGCGAGCGGCTGATTGAGCTCGTGGGCGAGCGTCGAGGCCATCGTCCCCATCGCGGAGAGCCGGGAGACGTGAATCAGTTCGGCCTGCATGCGCCGGATCTCGGCTTCGGCGCGATGCCGCTCGGTCAGATCCGACATCGCGCCGACTGCGCGCACCGCGCGCCCCTCCGCATCCCGGATGATGAACCCGCGGTCGAGCACATCGGCAAAGCTGCCGTCGTCGCGGCGGAACCGGTAGGTGCCGGACCAGCGCCGCGCATCGCCCTGGATTGCGTCGGTCAGGCTCTGCACCAGGCTGAGTTTCTCGTCGGGATGGATCCGTTCCTCCCACCAGCTCGCCCGGGTGCGCCCGGGCGGAGCGGCGGCGGCGCCCAGGATCGCCGCCATATTGTCGCTCCAGTCGATCACCCCGGCGATGAAATCATGATCCCAGACCGCGTCGTTGGTGGCCAGAGCGGCGAGCCGGTAGCGCTCCTCCACGTCGCGCTGCGCGATCTCCGCCTGCTCCTGGTCGTGGATATCCTCGGTCACGCCATACCAGCGCAGGACGCGACCCTGCTCGTCGCGCTGCGGCATCGCCCGCACGCGCATTTGGCGATAATCGCCGTCCTTCATGCGCAGGCGGGTCCGGACGGCGAACGGCTTTCCCGTCGCGGCCGATTCCGCCCAGGCCGCGGTCACCCGGTCGCGGTCGCGGGGGTGGAGCGATTCGCTCGCCTTCTCCGGGTCACCGAGCCCCGTCAGCTCCTGGTAGCGGTCGCTCATCACCAGCCCGCCGCCGTCCGCTTCGGCGGTCCAGGCGATCTGCTGGCTCATTTCGAGGGTGATGCGGTGCAGCTCCTCGCTCTCGCGCAGGCGCTCCTCGGCCTCGCGCCGCGCCTGCTCCACGCGGATCTCGTCTTCGATATCCTCGGTCGTGCCGTACCAGCAGCGTATGGCGCCGTCCTCGCCGCGCATGGCGATGTCGCGCGAGCGGGTCATCCGGTAGGACCCGTCGGCGCTGCAAACCCGGAAATCGGCGAGATAGGCCTCGCCGGTGCTCACGCTGTGCCGCCAGAGCGCTCGCGTGGGTTCGCGGTCGTCGGGGTGGAGCACGCCGAACCAGCCCGCACCCAGCCCCTCCTCCGCGCGCATCCCGGTCAGCGCGACGAAGGGATGATCGAGGAAGCGCATGCTGCCTTCGGCATCCGCCGCCCAGACCAGGCGGGCGGCGAGCTCGGCGGAGAAGCGGTACATGCGCTCGCTCTCGCGAAGCCTTGCGAGCTCCGCTTCGAGCCGGGCATTTTCGGCCGTGAGGGCGGCGATCCCGTCCGCTGGCGGAGAGGATGCGCGGTCCATCGAATCAGGGCGCTTTGTCCGCCGCGGGCTGGATGCCCGCATCGAGCGCCAGCGTCAGCGCCTCGGCCAGGCTCGATGCGCCGAGCCGGTCCATCATGTTGCCGCGATGCATCTCCACGGTTCTCAGCGAGATGCCGAGCGTCTGGGCGATCTGCTTGTTCGACCGGCCGGCCAGAAGGCTCGCCAGCACTTCCTTCTCCCGGACGGCGAGCGAGGCGGCGCGATCGTGGGCCTCACGGCGGCGGCGGCCGCTGACCGCGCGCTCTTCGAGCAGGGCGAAGGACTGGGCGAAGCAGGCGAGCAGGGCCTGCTCCGAGAAGGGCTTTTCGATGAAGTCGACCGCCCCCAATTTCATCGCGCGCACCGCGATCGGGATTTCGCCATGGCCGGTCATCACCACCACCGGCCAATCTACGTTGCGCTCGGCAAGCGCCGCCATCACGTGGAAGCCGTCCATCTGTGGCATCCGGAGGTCGAGCAGGATGCAGCCGGGTTCAAGATCGGGCAGGGCATCGAGGAAATCGACGCCGCTGCCATAAGGATGCGACCTGATCTCGGCGGCGCCAAGCATGAAGCTCAAGGAGCGTCGCACGTCGCGGTCGTCGTCGATCACGTATACGTAATGGGATTTCAGTGGATCGTCCTCGCATGCATTTGGTGCGGCCCCCATGAACTCCCAATGGTTCGAGAAAGGACAAAGCGCAACTGATTCTGAACTGGTTCAGCTGCGAAAATCGGCACGGGGCCGGATCTGGTCGACCGTGCATTGCGCCGCCGCCTTGTCCGGCCGCCAGCGCAGCAATCCAGTGCCGTGGCGGAACCGGCCCCCGGTAACCTGGTCGTAGCGCACCTCGACGACCAGCTCGGGCCGCAGCGGCTGCCATTCGGCGGAGCGCCCGCCGCTCCAGCGGCTCGGGGCACCGGGCGCCTTGCCGGTGAAGCCCGGCGGCGCGATCAGCCTTTCGAGCCGCGCGGTCAGTGCCGGCTTGTCCGCGGCCTGGATGGACGAGGTGAACCCGACATGATCGAGCCTGCCCGCTTCGTCATACAGGCCGAGCAGCAGCGAGCCGACCAGCCGCTCCCTGGCGCCGTAGCGGAAGCCCCCGACGACGCAGTCCGCGCTCCGCACGAGCTTGACCTTGAGCATCGCCCGCTCGCCGGGCCGATAGGGCTCGTCGAGCCGCTTCGCGACGACACCGTCGAGCGCGCCGCCGGCCTCGCCGAGCCAGCTTTGCGCGAGCGCCCGGTCCGAAGTCGCGGGCGAGAGCAGGAGCTGCGTTCGTTTCGTGCGGCGGTGGAACGCCTCGAGCGCGGCGCGGCGCGCGGCGAGCGGCGCCTCGCGCAAGCTCTTGCTTCCCAGCATCAGGCAGTCGAACAGCATCAGGCAGGCGGGCGTTTGCGCGGCGAGCTTGCGGATCCGGCTCTCCGCGGGATGGAGGCGCATCTGCAGCGCGTCGAAGGCGGGTGCCCCGTCGAGTCGGACGATCAGCTCGCCGTCGAGGACGAGGCGCGGCTCGGGCAGCGAGCGCACCAGCGCCGCCACCTCGGGAAAATAGCGATCGAGCGGCCGGCCGGACTTGGACTGGAGCACGACCTCGTCGCCATCGCGGAACACCAGGCAGCGAAAGCCGTCCCATTTGGGCTCGAATTGCCAGCCCGCGCCATCGGGGAGGGCATCGACGAGCTTGGCCTCCATTGGCGGCAGCGGCGGGGCCGAATCGAAGCCAGCGAATCCCGTCATCACCCTTTCCCGACTCCGTTGGGGAGAGACGCTCGGCATTCACCGCAGTTCCGAAACGGTTCGTCGCCCTATGGTAAAAATGCTTAATGGTTATCGCGCCACAATGCGGCGAATGACGGGCTCTTCACGATGAGCCGAGTCAGAAGTGGCCGTCACTCCGTTGAGGCGAAAGAGGATTTTACATAGGGTTCCGGGACCGGGGAGGTTGTCCATGCTGTTGTCGCGTCGTCACATGATTCAGGCAGGAGCCGCCGGCGGCGCGCTCGCGTTGCTGCCCTCGTCGCTGCGCGCCCAGGTCGCCGAGCCCGTCCTGCGCGCCCGCCCCGATCGGAACGGCGCTTCGAACTATCGTCCCTATTCCGTCCCCGCGACCGCGCGCCCGTCCGCCGACCCGGTCATCGACCGCCGTCTCCTCGCCCGCGCCCGCGCCTCGTTCGACCGTCACCGCAATTCGCTCAGGGATATCGACGTCGTCGGAATCGTCGATTTCAGCAAGGCCTCCTCCGAATCGCGCTTCTATCTGCTCGACACCAATAGCGGCCGCGTCACCCGTCATCTCTGCGCCCACGGCCGTGGCTCCGATCCCGCCCATACCGGCTTCCTGCAGCATTTCTCCAATCGCCCCGGCTCCGTGGCCACTTCGAACGGCGCCTACGTCACCAGCGAATATTATCCGGGACGCTACGGCCGGTCGATGCGCGTGCGCGGGCTCGATTACACCAATTCCAACGCCGAGGCGCGGGCGATCGTCGTCCATTCCGCCTGGTATGCCGAGCCCCATGTCGCTCTCGTCCAGGGCCGTCTCGGCCGCAGCGAAGGCTGCTTCGCTCTGTCTTACCAGAGCCTCCAGGAAACGCTCGCCCGCCTGGGTCCGGGCCGCTTCCTCTACGCCGACCGCCTCGTCTAGCTAAACCGACTCCTTCTCCCCCGCCTTCACCTCGACGGGCTCGAGCGGCTTCACCGCTGGGCCGTGGATGACGCCTCCGTCGAGCGCGAAACGCGAGCCGTGGCAGGGGCAGTCCCAGGTCCTGTCGGTGCCGTTCCAGCCGACCAGGCAGCCCATATGGGTGCAGACCGCCGAGCAGGCGTGCAGCTGCCCTTCCGGATCGCGATAGCCCGCGACATTGTGGCCATCGACCTTGAGGATCGCGGCTTCGTCCGGGCCGAGATCGTCGAAGCTGTGCGGCTTGCGCCCGAGATAGCCGCCGATCAGGTGGGCGGCGACCTCGGCATTGCCTTTGACGAACTCGGCGGCGCCGGCGATCGGCTTGATCCGCGTCGCGTCGTAGAGTTTGAGCCAGTCGTTGTCGCGATCGCTGGCGAGGTCGGCGATCAGCATTGCGGCTGCGGTGCCGTTGGTGATCCCCCAGGCGTTGAAGCCCGTCGCCACCAGATAGCCGGGCCCGATCGAGGACGACCAGCCGACGAACGGAACCTGGTCGATCGGCCCGTAATCCTCGTTGGTCCAGCGATAGTCCGCAGTCACGCCGAACGTCTCCGCGGCGAACGCCTCCAGCTGCGCCATATTGTCGTGCGCCGCCTGGGTGTCGCCCGGCTTGTGGTTCATGCCGGCGAAGATCAGCCAGGTCTGCCCGGCCTCGTCGACATGGGCACGGAATGACTTGCGTGGCGTCTCGGCATTGATGAACATGCCATTCGGCGCCCGCCCCGCCGCGACCCGGCCCATGACCACCGGATCCATGTGCGGATGCGCCTCGGCATAAAAAAGGCCGATCTGGCCGAGCGGCAAATGGGTCGCCATCACGACGTGCCTGGCCCGGACGGTCCCACCATCGGTGGCGATCCGGTCCGGATCCCAGTCGATGACGCGCGATTGCTCGAAGACGTGGCAGCCGTCGCCGGGAATGGTCGCCGCGAGCCCCTTCACATATTTGACCGGGTGGAAGCTGGCCTGATTGTCCCACTTCATCGCGGCGCGCACCTCGAACGGCAGGCCCGTTTCCCTGGTCAGCGAGGCGGGCAGGCCGAGCTGGCGCGCGAGCTTCACTTCGTCCTCGAGGGCGGAGACCTGGTCCTCGTCGCGGGTGAACACGAAAGCCTCCGCGGTCTTCAGGTCGCAGTCGATGCCGTGCTCGGCGGCGAGCGCCCGGATCTTCGCGAGCCCGGCCTCATTGGCCTCGGCATAGAGCCGCGCCCCGTCCTCGCCGAACTTGCGCTTGATGGTCGTCAGGGTGACATTGTGCTGCGAGGTGATCTTGGCGGTCGACTTGCCGGTCACCTCCTCGCCGACCTTGAGCGCCTCGACCAGGGCGACTTTGAGGCTGCGGTCCTTGAGCAGCCGCGCCGTCGTGGTGCCGACGATGCCGCCGCCGACGATCGCGACGTCGACCTCGATTTCGCCGGCGAGCCGCGGGAAGTTTGAAGCTGGCCCCGTGGCGTTCCAATAGGATAGGTTGCGGGCCATGAGCGGCACTCCGACTGATCGGTGAAGGTCAGCCGGAGAACCCATGACGAAACGGGCCGTTCCGGACGGCAGAATTCATTCCGCCACGCACAGCTCATTCTACACCGCGGGATGAGAAGACGCGAAAGCGCCTTCGCCTCTTTTTCACGTCCCGAGTTCATGGGTGCCGGCTTTTCGCCGGGATGACTCAGGGGAACAGTGAACGCGCGTGCCCCGGGTTCAGTTGGCGCTGGCCGACTGGGTTGCCGGCGCCCCGGCGCGGTTGAGCGCCTGGCGGACGGGCGCGTCGCGGCCGTAAATGTCGCCATAGCTGATGATGTTGCCGTCGCCGGTGGTGACCGCGGTGAAATAGGCGATGTAGACCGGGATCGGGGTGGCGAGCCGGGTGGTCGTGTTGCGCCCCGTGCCGACGACGCGGTCGATGTCCGCGCGGCTCCACTCGCCGCCCGGCGCGAGCAGCAGGGCGGCGAAATCGCGGACGTTCTGGGTGCGGATGCAGCCATGGCTGAACGCGCGCACCGGCCGGCCGAACAGCGACTGGGAGGGCGTGTCGTGCAGATAGATGGCATGCGGGTTGGGCATCTCGATCTTGACCCGGCCGAGCGCGTTGCGCGGCCCTGGCGGCTGGCGCACGCTGATCCCGCCGCCGGCGCTGCGGGTGACCTGATAGCCGGGGCCGAAACTGCCGCCATTTTCGCGGATGATGCTCTGAGGCACGTTCCACCAGGGGTTGATGGTGACGCCGGTGATGGTCGCGCTCAATTGCGGAGTCGGCGTCCGGCGCGCGCCGACCACGGTGCGGTGGCGCGCAATTACGCGTCCCTCGTCGACCAAGGCGGCGGTGAAGGCGGGCACGTTGACGAGCACATGGCGGCTGCCGAGGCTGCGGGGCAGCCAGCGCCAGCGCTCAAGATTGGTGCGGATGAGGTCGCGGCGCGCGGTGTCGCCTTCCGCGGTCGCGGCCAGCGCCCGCTTCAGCCCGGCATATTGCGGATGGATCGGCAACAGGCCGTCGAGCGCAGCGGCGACGCCGCCAGTGCGCTGCACCTGCGCCAGCAGCCTTTGCTGGGCGGCGGCATCGAGGCCGACGTCGGGCATGTGCCAGCTGACCCGGCCGCGGCCGCGGACCGAGCCGCCGCTGAGATCCGCGGCGAGCTTCAGGAACACCTGGTTGGCGACCGGCGTGATCGCCGTTTCATTGCCCGTCGCGATCACTGCCGCCAGCCGGTCGACGGAATAAGCGGCCGGGCTCAGCCCCTCCGCGCCGATATTCTCGGCATAAGCGAGGAGCTCGCGCGCGGCGTCGACGCGCCAGGCTACGGGCGCCGGCGGCGGAACCGGGGCGACGGGCGCCTGCGCCTGGTCGAGCGCCGCTGCCTGGATCGCGCCGGGCATGGTTGGAGAGGCCAGCAGGACGATGAGCGCACTGACGCGGAATGGTTTGATCATGGCCCGCTTCTACGCAAGCCCGTTGCGCCGCGCTAGACGGATTAATACGCTGGGACAGGAAAATGGCGGCCCGGCATCGGCGCCGGGCCGCCGCGCTATCGTTCAGGCCGTGGCGGGCTTGTTGACCCAGCCGAAGAAGGCCGCGACGACGGCGAGAGCCGCGTGCAGCCAGACATTGTAGCCGCCGAGCACGAGATGGGCGAGGCCATCGCCGAAGCCGGCCTGGGTCTGCGGAATCAGGCCGAGGATGGCCAACAGCGCGTAGATCACCGCGACGACCTTGAAATAGCCGACGGCACCAGACGCCGAGCGCGACGCGGCGAGGCCCCAGAGGCCGAAGAGGAGGTGGACGATATTGTGCAGGGCGTTCACATGGAACAAGCCGAACAGAAGGCCCTCGGCCTCCATCATCGAGCCCGAGGCGGAATGACCCTCCAGCAAGCTCGGAACGACCCCGAAGCCGAGGATTCCTACCGCCAGAAAGACGATGCCAAAGATCATTGCGAATAGACGCGTGCTCATCCCTGCTCTCCCCTGTCTGATGTCTTCACGCAACGCGACGAAGAGCCAAATCTACTGAACTCCGCTTTGGCCGGCTAGTCATTTCGTCCCCGTCAGGATATCCGCGGGCGCGGATCAGCGGGGCGGCGCTTCGTGGGTGACCCAGCCGAAATAGACGGCGGCGAGCGCGATCACGCCGTGCAGCCAGACATCCTTGGCATAAAGCGGCAGCAGCCCGAACCCGGTCTGCGTCGCCGGCAGCAGGCCGGCAAACGCGAGCAGGGCATAGAGGATCGCGACGCCGCGAACGTAAAGCAGCGCCGCCCCGCGCCGGCGCGCGGCAACGAGTCCCCACAGGCCGAACAGGAGATGAATGCCGTTGTGCAGCGGGTTCACCGGAAACAGGCCGAACAGCATGTCGTGACCCGTGCCCAGCATCATCGGGGCCGGATGCTCCGCCGCATTGCCGGCAGGATCGCCGGCGAGGGCGGCACCGGCTTCGGGATGCGCGAGGAACGGGATGAAGCCGGCGACCCCGGCTACGACGAAGAAGAGGCCGAGGATCAGTGCGAACCGGCGCGTGCTCATCCGCTCGTGTCTATTGAGCCGCGCTCCGCCAGGCTAGAGCCGATTTCGATCGGCCGGCTTGGATTCAGGCGGCGTCGGAGATTGCGGCGGGATCGAGCGTCGCGAGGAAGCCGCCAATCTCCTCGGGGTGCATCGCGGCCGCGTAGAGATGGCCCTGGAGGCCGTCGCAGCCGGCCTCGAGCGCGACCTGCTCCTCCTCGCGGGTGGCGATGCCCTCGGCGACCACTTCGAGGTCCATCGCATGGCCCAGTGTCACCGCCGCACGGATGATGGCGACGCTCTGGTCGCGCTCGGCGGTGTCGATGAACGAGCGGTCGAGCTTGATCTTGTCGACGGGGAAGCGGCGCAGCGAGCTCAGCGACGAATAGCCGGTGCCGAAATCGTCGAGCACGATGCGGAAGCCGTCTCGGCGCAGCTCCTGGATGGTCTGGCCGCACAAGGCGCCATGCTCGATGAACAGCCCCTCGGTAATCTCCAGCTCGAGCTGTGCCGGCTCGACGCCTTCCTCCTCGGCGATCGCGCGCAAGGCGGCCGAGAAGCGCGGCGCGCGGAACTGGACCGGCGAGAGGTTGACTGCGATCGAGAGGTTCGGCCAGCGCCGCGCCATCTGGCAGGCTGCGCGGAAGCTGTGCTGGCCAAGCTCGTCGATCACGCCGCATTCCTCGGCGATCGGAATGATCTCGCACGGGTTGATCGGCCCGAGCACGGGATGGGTCCAGCGGACCAGCCCCTCGAGCCCGGTGACCTTGCCGCGGCCGTCGAGGATCGGCTGGAAGTGGAGGTCGAGCCCGCGGCCTTCGCGCAGCTGGGTGCGCAGCGAGAGCTCGATCTGGTCGCGGCGCTGCACGTCGGCGTCCATCGCCTCGGTGAACAGCCGGAAGCAGTCGCGGCCCGCGGATTTGGCGCGGTACATGGTGATGTCGGCCTTGCGCAGCAGCTCGGAGGCTTCGGAGACCTCCTTGCTGGCGAACACCGCGCCGATCGAGACTCCGACGCGGGCCTCGCGGTCGCCGATGATGAAGGGCTTGCGGATGACCTGGATGATTCGCTCGCACAGCCGCCTGACGTCGGCCTCGCCCTTGGGGCTGACCTGGACGATGGCGAACTCGTCGCCGCCGATGCGGGCGACCGTGTCGGTCTCGCGCAGCAGCGACCGCAGCCGCTCGCCCACTTCCTGGACGAGCTTGTCCCCGGCATTGTGGCCGAGGGTGTCGTTGACCTGCTTGAACCGGTCGAGATCGAGCATGAGCAAGGCCACCTGCTCGCCCGAGCGGCGATAGCGGGTGAGCGCCTGGGAGAGACGGTCCTCGAGCAAGGCACGGTTGGCGAGGCCGGTGAGCTGGTCGTGCAGCGCCTGGTGCTGGGCATTGGCCTCGCGCGCCTCGAGTTCCTCGACCAGATGGACCAGCGACTTGTAGGGGAAGGACATGACCAGGATGACCGCGACCGCCGAGGTGAGTGCGATCGGCCAGATCGAGCCGAACAGCTCGAACCGGGACGAATTGGCGTCCTTGACCATGCTGACCGTGGCGAAGTTCGTCAGGACCAAGGTCGCCACGGCGGCAGAAACGATCGGTGGACCGATTTTGCGCGAATATCTCAACAGGCATCTCCCCGGGAGGCCTCGGAAATACCAGTGGAGCGGTTAACAAATTGCTCAGTCAGTGAAGGGACGCGAAAATCAACCTTGAGGCGCGGAAACGGCGTCCGGAATTTCCCAGGGAGTCAAATCGCGAAGTCGACGCCCTGGGCCAACGGCAGGTCGCGGCCGTAATTGATCGTGTTGGTGGCGCGGCGCATGTAGGCGCGCCAGCTGTCCGAGCCGCTCTCGCGGCCGCCGCCCGTCTCCTTCTCCCCGCCGAACGCGCCGCCGATTTCGGCGCCCGACGGGCCGATATTGACATTGGCGATGCCGCAATCGGAGCCGGCGGCGGCAAGGAAGGTCTCGGCCTCGCGCAGATCGGTGGTGAAGATCGAAGAGGCGAGGCCCTGCGGAACCGCATTCTGCAGCGCGATCGCTTCGGCGAGCTCCGCATAGCGCAGCACATAAAGGATCGGCGCGAAGGTCTCGCGGACCATCACCGCGCCCTGCCCCGGCATTTCGACCAGAGCCGGCCGGACGTAGCAGCCGTGGATTGGGGCGCCGCCATGGATCGCGCCGCCCTGCGCCCGCGCCTCATCGAGCGCCGCCTGCATCGCCGCGACCGCGGCCTCGTCGATCAGCGGCCCGACCAGCGTCCCCCGATCGAGCGGATCGCCGACCCTGGCGCTCGCCCAGATATGCTTCAGGCGAGGCATCAGCCGGTCGTAGATGCTTTCGTGCACGATCAGCCGCCGGAGGCTCGTGCAGCGCTGCCCCGCCGTCCCCATCGCCGAAAAGGCGATCGCGCGCTCGGCGAGGTCGAGATCGGCCGAAGGCGCGACGATCATCGCATTGTTGCCGCCAAGCTCGAGCAGCGATCGCCCGAACCTTTGCGCGACGCGCGGCCCCACCTTGCGACCCATCGCCGTCGAGCCGGTCGCCGACAGGAGCGGCACGCGCGCATCGCCGGCCAGCGCCTCGCCGACGTCGCGCCCCCCCTGGACCACCTCGAGCAAGCCCGCCGGCGCGTCGCCGAACCTTTCCGTCGCCCGCGCGAACAGCTCCGCCACTCTTTGCGCGCAGAGCGGCGTCTTCTCCGACGGCTTCCAGACCACGCTGTCGCCGCAGACGAAGGCCAGGCAGGCGTTCCACGCCCAGACCGCGACCGGAAAGTTGAAGGCCGAAATCACCCCCACCACGCCCAACGGATGCCAGGTCTCCATCATCCGGTGGCCGGGCCGCTCGGTGGCGATGGTGAGGCCGTATAATTGCCGCGACAGCCCGACCGCGAAATCGCAGATGTCGATCATCTCCTGGACCTCGCCCAGCCCCTCGGAGAGGATCTTGCCGCATTCCCGGCTGACGAGGCGGCCGAGCGAGTCCTTTTCTTCCCGCAGCACCTCGCCGAACAGCCGCACCAGCTCGCCCCGCCGCGGCGGCGGCACGAGCCGCCAGGCCAGGAACGCGTCCCCCGCGCGCGTGACCGCGTCCGCGACCGCAGCCGCATCGGCCATCGCCACCGTGCCGATCGCCGACCCGTCCGTCGGTGAGTAAGAGGTCAGTTCCCCGGTCATTCCAGTCTCCCGATTAGCGCCTCGGCCGCCGCCGGATTGCGCACCTTGTCGCTGCCGATGAAGAAGGCGAAGACGTCGCGCGCATTCTTCGGCGCCCTCGCTTGGCTGACATAATCGAGCCCGTCCGGGCTCTCCCCAGCCGCCCAGCCGCGCGCGGCCTCGGCCCAGCGGTCGAGCTGCCCGGCGGGATAGCCGGCGGCCTCCCCCTCCCTCGCCCGTTGCAGCCGCGCATAGACGAAGTCGGCGGTGACATCGGCGATCTGCGGATAGCTCTCATGTTCGGCGAAGACGATCGCGACGTTCGACGCCCGGGCAAGCGCGACGAACTCGCGGCATTTGAAGCTCTCGTGGCGGACCTCGAGCGCGTGCCTGAGCGCGATGCCGTCGCGGCTGGTCGGCAACAGCACCAGAAAGGCGCGCAGCTCGTCCGCGTCGAACCTCTTGGTCGGCGCGAGCTGCCATAATATCGGGCCGAGCTTGTCGCCGAGCTCGGTGAAGCCCTGGGCGCAGAACCGGCCGATCGCCTCCCCCGCCTCGCCCAGCTGCTTGCGGTTGGTGCAGAAGCGCGAGGCCTTGATCGCGAATTTAAAGCCGTCGGGAACCATCGCGCCCCAGCGCCTGAACAGTTCCGGAGACTGCAATTTGTAGAACGTGGCGTTGATCTCGGTCGCGGTCAGCCGCGTGCCGAGATGCGCGAGCTGCTTCGCCTTGGGCAGCCCTTGCGGGTAGAATGTCCCGCGCCAGGGATCGAAGTCCCAGCCGCCGATGCCGACATGAATCGTCCCCGCCATGGCGCCTCCTTAGGGGCTAAGCGGCTCCTCGCCTAGGCCGCGGCGCGGCGGCTGGAATTGTCCGGCGAGCCTCTCTAGGCTCACCGCATGAATCACGTGCTTCTCGTCGGCGGCGGCAAGATCGGCGCCATGATTACCGAGCTGCTGGCGGGCAGCGGCGACTATCGGGTGACCGTTGCGGACCAGGACGAGGCCGCGCTCGCCAAGGTGAGCGCCCGCGACAATGTCGACACCCTCCGCCTCGACGTGACCGACGGCGCGGCGCTGCACGCCGCGCTCGCCGGCAAGTTCGCGGTGCTCTCGGCGGTGCCCTTCTCGGTCACCCGTCACGTCGCCGACGGCGCCGCCGCGGCGGGCGTCCATTATTTCGACCTGACCGAGGACGTCCGCACCACGAACCACGTCAAGACGCTCGCAAAGACCGCGGCCTCGGTGCTGATGCCGCAATGCGGGCTGGCGCCGGGCTTCATCTCGGTCGTCGCAAACGATCTCGCCGGACGGCTCGATTCGCTGGACGAGGTCCGCATGCGGGTGGGCGCGCTCACCGAGCATCCGACCAACAGCCTCAGATACGAGCTGACCTGGTCGGTCGAAGGGCTGGTGCACGAATATTTCGCCGAATGCGACGCGGTCGTCGACGGCAAGCCGAGCAAGGTCCGGCCGCTCGAAGGTCATGAGACCTTTGCCCTCGAGGGGACCGACTATGAGGCATTCAACACGTCGGGCGGGGTGGGGACTCTTGGCGAGACGCTGGCCGGGAGGGTCAGGAGCCTCAACTACAAGACGATAAGGTATCCGGGCCATTGCGCGATCATGAAGCGCCTGATCGGGGAGCTCGGCCTGGACGAGGCGACGCTCACCGAAATTCTCGGCCACGCGCTGCCCCGCACATCGCAGGACGTCGTCCTCGTCTTCGTTACCGCGACGGGCACGAAGGGGGGCGAGCCCCAGGAGGAGACCTTCGTGCGCAAAGTCTATTCGCGGGCCGAAGGCGGCGCGCATTGGAGCGCGATCCAGATCACCACGGCGTCGGCGATCTGCGCTGCGCTCGATCTGGTGCGTGAGGGCCGGCTGCCGCAGCGGGGCTTCGTCCGCCAGGAAGACATCGCCTTCGCAGACTTCATCGCCAACCGCTTCGGCCGCAACTTCGCGTGACGCTGGCGGAGCCCTAAAAGTGCTTTTTCGCGAACGCTCGGCCGGAGCCGGATTTCAAGGCATGGCTTGCCCAGCCGAAGCTTGCGAAGCAAGCGAAGGCTGGCTGGGGCGGCAGGATTCGAACCTGCGAATGCCGGTACCAAAAACCGGTGCCTTACCACTTGGCGACGCCCCAGCAGAAGGCGTGACCGGCGGCTTATAGCTGGCGGGGGGGCGAGTAAAACCCCCCTTCGTGGCCGGCCGCGGCGGCCATTGACCGGATGTACAAGGCGCCGCAACGAGCGTAGGATTTCCCTAATTCCAACGCTCGCCTGCCGGCGACTCAGTAGCCGCGTTCCCTGTCCCCGTATCGGGAGAAGCACATGGCCGATCAACCGGGCGCTCCGCAGAAGACATTGTTGACCTTCGCGCCGATGGTCGACAGCGAAACCTCGCGGCTGCTGCTGCGCTATTACCGCATCGATTATCGCGAGCGGGATCATCTGTTCGGCTGGGTGTCGGTGGTGACCTTGATCCACGGCGGCAACGGATCGGTCCCCCTGCTCTATGGGCGCGGCGTTCGGCTGACCGGCCCGCGCGCGATCGCCGAGCATTTCGACGCCGCTTTGCCGCCGGAGCGCAAGCTGATCCCGCTGCCGGGCCCGCTGAAGGACGAGGTCGAGAAGGGCTGGCAGGACTATAATGGCGGCATCGGCGCCGACATGGCGGTGTTCGCTTATTACCATCTGCTGCCCGACAAGAAGCTGATGGCCCCGGTTTTCGCGGCGCCCGTGCCGCGCTTTCAGGCGATGCTGGTCCCGCTCGTCTATCCGCTGCTGCGCGGCCTGTTCACCCTGCTGCTGAAGCTCGGGCCGGAGCGCGCCGAGCAGGCGTTCGGCCGTATCCGGGCGATCTTCGACCAGACCGGCGCGCGGCTCGCCGACGGGCGGCGCTATCTGGCCGGGGACCGGCTCACGCTGGCGGATATCGGCCTCTCCGGCGCCTCGGCGCCGTTGCTGCTTCCGCCGGGTTACGGGGCCAAGATGCCGGCGGTCGAGGCGATGCCGCCGGCGATGCGCGCCGCCGTGGAGACGCTGCGCGCCCATCCGACCGGCGCCTATGTCAAGCGGCTCTACGAGGAGGACTTCGCCGCGCCTGCGCCCGGCTGAGCTCAGGCGTTGGCGAGCCGCCGGTTGACCAGGTCGAGATAGTCGCTGCGCATCTGCAGGCTGAGGTCGCCGACTTCGAACGACCAGGGGCCGGCGGACTGGACCGGAGCGACCTCGGCGGCGGTGCCGGTGAGGAACATCTGCTCGAAGCCCTCCAGCTCCTCCGGCCAGATCGCGCGTTCGTGGACATGGATGCCGCGGCGGCGGGCGAGGCCGATCACCGCTCGGCGGGTGATCCCGTCGAGGAAGCAGTCTGGCGTCGGCGTGTGCAGCTCGCCATCCTTGACGAAGAAGACATTGGCCCCCGTCCCTTCGGCGATGCGGCCGCGCCAATCGAACATCAGGGCGTCCTCAAAGCCTTTTGCCTGGGCCGCGTGGCGCGCCAGCGTGCAGATCATGTAGAGGCCGGACGCCTTGGATTCGGTGGGCGCGGTGTAGGGCGCGGGCCGCCGCCAGGGCGAGATGTCGAGCCTGAGGCCCTTGGCGATCGCCTCCTCGCTGAAATAATTGCCCCAGTCCCAGCAGGCGATGGCGAGGTGGACCCTGGTCCGCTGCCCTGAGACTCCCATCTGCTCCGACCCGCGCCAGGCGAGCGGCCGCATATAGGCGTCGGTCAGGCCGCTCGCCGCCAGCACCTCGCGGCAGGCGGCGTCGATCTCGGCGGCCGACCAGGGGATTTCGAAGTCGAGCAGCCTGCCGCTGTTGCGCAGGCGCTCGCTATGCTCGGTGAGCCTGAAGATCTCGCCGCCATATGCGCGCTGCCCCTCGAACACCGAGGAGGCGTAATGAAGCGCATGGGTCAGGACATGGACGTTGGCCTCGCGCCAGGGGACCAGCTCGCCGTCGAACCAGATCCAGCCGTCGCGATCGTCATAGGTGCGCAGATCGGTCATGGGGCGCGGATAGGACCGACCAGTCGGTCGGTCAATCCGAGTCCCGCCGCGCCTCCGCCGCCATTTCGAGGCTTCGCCCGCGCGCCGCCTCCAGCGTGCGCTCGACGAGCTCGTTGAGTGCGCGATCCTCGTCGATCACCCTGAGCCCGGCCTCGGTGGTGCCGCCGGGGCTTGCCACCTTGCGCGCCAGCGTTTCGGGATCGTCGTCCGATGCGGCTGCCAGAGCGGCCGCGCCCTCGACCATCTTCAGGGCGAGCCGTCCCGCCTGGTCGAAGGGCAGGCCGAGCCGCTCCGCAGCCCCGGCGAAGGCATCGATATAGCGGAACAGGAAAGCGGGACCCGCCCCGGTCAGTACGCCGGCGAGCTGGAACGCATCTTCCGTTCCGAGCCACTCGGCGTGGCCGAGTACCGCCATCAGCCCGGTGACGAGGCTCCGCGCGGCGATCTCGTCGCCGTCGCCGTGGAGGCCGATCACGCCCTTGCCGATCCTGACGGGCAGGTTCGGCATCGCCCGGACGACGTTCCGCGGCGTGGGGAAGCGCGCACGCAGCGCGGCGATCTCGACCCCCGCCAGGATCGACACCAGGATCGTCTCGCGGTCGAGGATCGGCGCCAGGGAGGGCGCCGCGGCGTCGAGCTGGTGGGGCTTCATGCCGAGCAGCACGATCGCCGGGACCTCGTCTTCGGGCCAGTCGGTGGTGACGCGGACGCCCGCGCCCGCCGGCGCGCCGCTCGGCCGGATCACGCTGACATGGGCGGGGTCCACCCCTTCTTCGATCCACCGCGCCAGCATCGCGCCCGCCATGTTGCCGCAACCGGCGAGCCACAGGGGGCCGGGAAGGAGGTGGTCCGCCACCCCTAGACCGTCATCCCCGCGAAAGCGGGGATCCGGCTTCTTCGTGAAGGCGCCTTATGCTGCACGGACGTCTCCTGGATTCCCGCTTCCGCGGGAATGACGAGGGAGTAGCCTAGGCCTCGCCCTGCGTCTCGATCAGCGCCGCGGCGATCGCTTCCTGCGGGGTCTTGTCGGCCCAGAGCACGAACTGGAAGACCGGGTAGAAGCGTTCGCATTCCTCGATCGCGGCCTCGACCAATGTCTCGGCCTGCTGCAGGCTCAAGGTGCCGCTCTCCTCGCTGTCCTCGAGCAAGGCGGCATGGCGGAAGAGGACCAGCCCCGACGCCGACCAGAGCTCGAAATGGCCGAGCCAGAGCTGCTCGTTGACCAGGCCGATCGTCTCGTAGGTCGCGGCGCGCTTCTCGGCCGGGACGCGGATGTCGGGCAAAGCGAGGAATTGTAGCACCTGGTCCTCGGCGCGCCAGATCGCCCGCAGCTCGTATTGCGTCCAGCTGCCCTGGAAGCTCGAGACGATCTCGTCCTCGCCGTTGCGCTCATAGACCCAGCCCAGCGCGCTATAATAGGTTTCGAGCATGTCGATCGGGGCGCTCGCCTCACGCTCAAGCTCATATTCGTCCATGTTCATGCAGCGCCAGTCCCGCTTTGTTCACGCGTCGAAAATGCCCGCGCGGCGCCAAAAGCGCAAGGAAGTGTGGGCGATCCGGTTAACAAAGCTGTGGATAGTCATCGTTGGACCGGCCTCATCCGTCACCCCGGCGAAGGCCGGGGCCCAGCCTTTCTTGTTTCGGGTCTGGACCCCGGCCTTCGCCGGGGTGACGAGGTGCGTCAAGCCTCGGCGCGCGGCTTGCGCTTCTTCGTCTCGACCTTCGGGCCCTTGCCATCGAGCGCGTCGAGCCGCGCTTTGAGCGCCTCATTTTCCTCGCGCGCGGCGACCGCCATCGCCTTCACCGACTCGAATTCCTCGCGGGAGACCAGGTCGAGGCCGCCGATCCAGCCGCGCGCGCGCTCCTGCATCGCCGCCTGCGCCTCGCGGGTCATGCCGGCAATGGTGCCGGCGGCGCCGTTCATCACCTTCACGAAATCGTCGAACAGGCGGTTCTGGGACTGCATCGCAACTTCCTTCTACGGGCCGTTGATCTGGATATTGATAGCGGCGGCCGCCGGTTCAAGCCTTTCGGCATCGGGGTTCAGTTCGAGAATCTGGTAGTTGAGTGTCAGCGCGAACAGCAGCCAGGAAAAATAGGGCAGCAGCAGGGCCGCCGCCCAGATGCGGATCTTCCACATGGTGAAGATCTGGAAGATGACGACCACGACCATTGCAGCGATCACCGAGAGAGCGAGGCTGACCTTGTGCGCCGCGAAGAAGAGCGGCGACCAGGCGAAGTTGAGCAGGAGCTGGAGGGCGAACAGGGTCAGCGCCTTCTCGCGCTTGTGGGCGCCTTTGGCGTGGAGCAGCATCGCGAGCGACAGGCCGAGCAAGGTGTAGAGGGTTGTCCAGGCGACGGCGAACACCCAGCCCGGCGGCATCAGCGGCGGCTTCACCAAGGCGGCGAACCAGGGATTGCCGTAGCCCGAATTGGAGAGGAGCCCGGACAGGGTGCCGAGCAACACGATGCCGGGCACGGTGAACAAGGCGTAGCGCAGGAAGCTCATCTGCAATTCGGTCTTGGAGGCGATGCCCGGCATTTCCGATTCCCTTATTCCGCCGGTTGCGGGTGGAGCTGGCCTTCGAGCCTGCGGGTGACCGCCAGCGGAGAGCCCGTGTAACGCGCGAGCCGCGAATAGAGGAGCGGGATCAGGAACAAGGTGATCACCGTCGCGATCGCTACGCCGAATACGATCACCACGCCGATCGCGGTGCGCGCCGCCGCGCCAGCGCCGCCAGAGAGCATCAGCGGCACCGCCCCGGCGACCGTCGCGATCGAGGTCATCAGGATCGGCCGCAGCCGGCGCCGCGCCGCCTCGCGCACCGCCTCGCCCACGTCGCGCCCGGCGTCGCGCAGCTGGTTGGCGAATTCGACGATCAATATGCCGTTCTTGGCGGCGAGCCCGACCAGCATGACCAGCCCGACTTGGCTGTAGAGGTTCATCGTCTGGCCCATGACCGCGAGCCCGATCAGCCCGCCCGCCACCGCCAGCGGCACCGTGGTGATGATCACGCCCGGATGGACGAAGCTTTCGAACTGCGCGGCCAGCAGCAGGTAGACGATCAGGATGGTCAGCAGGAACACGAAATAGATCGACCCGCCAGCCTCCCGAAAGGCCTGGCTCTCGCCGCGATAGCCGACCGCGGTCACCTCGGGCGCGCCGGCCGCTTCCCGCTCGAGGAAGGTCAGCGCCTCGCCGAGCGTGTAGCCGGGGGCGAGGCCCGCCGACAAAGTGATCGCGCGCAATTTGTTGTAGCGGCCGAGATCGCGCGCACCCGCCGTATCGTGCGTGCGGACCAGACTGGACAATGGCACCAGCGTGCCGGTGCGGCTGCGGACGTGGATCGAGGCGAGATTTTCCTGGGTGGCGCGCGCATTCTCCTCCGCCTGGACGACGACGCGATATTCCTCGCCGCGATCGACATAGGTGGAGACGCGGCGCGAGCCGAGCAGGGTCTGCAGCGCGTTTGAGACGTCCGCGACGGAGACCCCGAGGTCGCCGGCGCGCGCGGTGTCGACCTCGATCCGCATCTGCGGCTTGGTCTCCTTATAGTCGCTGTCGAGATTGACGATTCCGGGATTGCCCGCGGCGGCGGCGACGATGCGGTCTCGGGCGCGGGCGAGATCGGCATAGGTGGCGCCGGCGATCACGAAATTGACCGGCTGGCCGCGCCCGCGGCTCAACGAGTTCCTGGCCTGCGCATTGCCGCGCACCGCGGCGATCCGGGACAGCATGCGGTTAACCTGGCCGACCACGTTTTGGGTGGTCTCGGTCCGGTCCTCCCAGGGCTTCAGGAAAATGACGAGCGCGCCATTGTTGAAATCGTCGCTCGGCCCGAAGCCGCCGGGCGTGCGCACGATCAGCGACCGGACCGCCCCCTCCCCGACCAGCGGCAGCAGCCGCGCCTGCACTTCGGCCATGTAGCGGTTCATCTCGGCAAAGCCCGTCCCCTCCGGCGCGGTGACGTTGACGTTGACGATGCCGGTATCCTCGGGCGGCGCCAGTTCGGACTGCAGGGTGAAGAACAGGGCGCCTGCACCGGCCAGGAACAAGGCGACGACCGCGACCGGCACCAGCGGCTTCCTCAGCACCCAGTCGAGCCGCCGCGCATAGCCTTCCTCGACCCGCCGGAAATTCTTGTCGACGAAGCCGGCGAGCCGCCCCCTCTTCTCGTGGCGCAGCAATTTGGAGCAGAGCATCGGCGCCAGGCTCAGCGCGAAGAAGCCCGAAAAAGCGACCGCGCCGATCATCGCCGCGGCGAGCTCGCGGAACAGAAGTCCGGTCTGGCCGGCGATGAACATGATCGGCACGAACACCGCGCAGACCACCATCGTCGTCGACAGCACCGCGAAGCCGACCTGGCGAGCGCCCTGATAGGAAGCGGCGAGCGGATCCTCGCCTTCTTCGATCCGGTGATAGATATTCTCGAGCACGACGATGGCGTCGTCGACGACGATGCCGATCGAAAGCACCAGAGCGAGCAGGGAGAGCAGGTTGATCGAAAAGCCGATCATCGAGAGCAGGCCGAATGCGGCCAGCAGGCAGAGCGGCACGGTAACCGCCGGGATCAAGGTAGCCCGCCAGCTCCCCAGGAACAGGAAGATGACGAGGACGACGAGCAGGGCCGCCTCGGCCAAAGTATGCCACACGCCCTCGATCGCGCGGGCGATGAATTGCGACTCGTCCGAGCCGACGGTGATCTCCATGCCCTCGGGCAGGCTTGGGCGGATCTGCTCGACCATCGCCTTGGCGGCGTCCGCGACGGCGAGCGTGTTGGCGCCCGACTGCCGGACGATGCCGAGGCCGACCGCCTGATTGCCGTTGAGGCGGAAGGAGGAATAGGGGTTTTCCGGCCCCTGCTCGACCCGGGCGACGTCGCCCAGCCGCACCAGATAGCCATCCTGGCCGCGGCCGACGACGAGCGTGCGGAACTGCTCCGGCGTCAGGAAGGGCCGGTCGACGCGCAGGGTGACGTTCTGCTGCGCGGATTCGAGCCGGCCCGCTGGCAGCTCGACATTCTGCGTGCGCAGCGCGTTTTCGACATCGGAGGGGGTCATGCCGAAGCCCGCCAGCCGCTCGGGCTGAAGCCAGATCCGCATCGCCGGACGCGCCTCGCCGCCGATGAAGACGCGGGCGACGCCGTTGATCGAGGAGAAGCGGTCGACCAGGTTGCGGTCGGTCCAGTCGCTGAGCTGCAGCGCCGACCAGCCGGGCTTGGAGACGACCAGGAACATGATCGGCGCCGCATCGGCGTCGACCTTGCGCACCACCGGCCGCTCGATGTCCTGCGGCAATTGCGAGGCCGCGGCGCCGACCCGGTCGCTGACGTCGTCGCGGGCGCTGTCGATGTCGCGCCCGGCGGCGAACTCGATGGTGATGTCCGATTGGCCGTCGCGCGAGCGCGAGGTGATCGTCTGCAGGCCCTCGAGCCCGGCCAGCTGCTCCTCGAGCACCTGCGTGATCCGGGTCTCGACGACGTTGGCCGCGGCACCGATATAGCTGGTCTGGACCGAGACCACGGGCGGATCCACGTCGGGATATTCGCGCACCGAAAGCTCGAAGAAGCCGACCGCGCCGAACACCGCGATCAGCATCGCGACAACCGCCGCGAAGACCGGCCGCTTCACCGAAAGGTCGGAGAGCTTCATCCGCTAGCGTCCGCCGCGCTGCCCCTGCGCACCGCCGCCCCGGCCCGGGGCGCCCTGGACGCGGACCTGCATGCCGTCGGCGACCTTTACGATCCCCTCGGTGACGACGCGCTGCCCCGGCCGCAGCCCCCCGACGATCTCGATCCTGCCGCCGATGCGCGCGCCCGTCCTGACCTGGACCCGGCGGGCGCGGCCCTGGCCGTCGAGCGTGAACACGTAGCGCCGGTCGCCCTCGCCCACCACCGCGAGCTCGGGCACCGAGAGGCCGCTGCGGCTGGCGCTGCTGATCACCACGTTGAGCATCATTCCGGGGCGCAACGCCCGATCGGGATTGGGCAGCAGCGCCCGCACCCTGACCGCGCGGCTATTGGGGTCGATCACCGGGTCGATCGTGTGGATGGTGCCGTTGAAGGGACGGTCCGGATAGGCCGCCGCGCGCGCCTCGATCGGCAGGCCCTCGCGGATCGCCGAGAGCATGGTCTCGGGCACGGTGAAATCGAGCTTGATCACATTTAGGTCGCTGATCGTCGCGATCTCGGTCCCCTGGGTCGCCATCGCCCCGACCGAGATGGTGCGCAAGGAGACCCAGCCGGCGAAGGGGGCGCGGATCACCCGCTCGCCGATCTGCGCATGCACCGCCTGCGATTGCGCGCGCGCAGCCGCAGCCGCAGCGACCTGGTGTCGTAATTGGAGCGCGTCGCGAAGCCGCGATTCTTGAGCGCCTCGATCCGCCGCAGCTGCTGCTGCGCCTCGCGCTGGCGGGCATTGGCGGCATTGAGGTCGGCGGCCTGCTCGGTCTGGCGCAGCACGGCGACGATCTGGCCGCGCTGGACGAAGGCGCCGTCGTCGAAATTCAGCCGCACGATCCGCTCGGTGACCGGCGCGGACAAGGTCACCTGCTCGTTCGCCCGCGCGGTGCCGACCGCCTCGATGCGGTCGGCGAAGGTCATCATCGTCGCCGCTTCGGCCTTGACCAGCGGCGGCTCCCGGTCGCGCTGCTTGGCGTCGCCGCCGCCGCACGCCGCGAGCGCAATGGTGAGCGAGAAGATGAAAAGCTGCCGATTCACGCCTGACTCTCTGTTGCGCCGCTCAATGACCAATTTTGAAGCCATGTCGATAGGGCGATTGTCTCAATCTGTCCCCTGCGCCGCGCTCCTTCGTGCGCCGACCAAGAATTCGACATTGCCTTCGGGGCCCGTGATCGGGCTCGCCGTGACGCCCTCTACGCGCCATCCGCGCGTCCGCAGCCAGGCGGCGGCGGCGTCGCAGACCCGCGCATGCACCGCGGCGTCGCGGACCACGCCGCCCTTGCCGATCTCGCCCCGCTCCGCCTCGAACTGAGGCTTGACCAGCGCCAGAAGGCGCCCGCCCGGCTTTGCGAAGTCGAGCGCCGTGTCGAGCACCTTGGCGAGGCCGATGAAGCTCGCGTCGCAGACGATGAGGTCAATGGGCTCGGTGACGATATCGGCGGTCAAATAGCGCGCATTGGTCTTCTCGTGGACGACGACGCGCGGATCCTGCCTGAGGCTCCAGGCGAGTTGGTTGGTGCCGACGTCGATTGCGAATACCCGAATCGCGCCGCGTTGCAGGAGCACGTCGGTAAAGCCGCCGGTCGAGCTGCCTACGTCGAGCGCAACCGCGCCGCCCACCTCCCAGCCGAAATGATCGAGCCCGTGCGCCAGCTTGATCCCGCCACGCGAGACCCAGGGATGATCCTTGCCGCGCACCTCGAGCGGCGCTCCGGCGGGAAGCGCCTCGCCGGCCTTGCCGACCTTGCGCTCGCCCGAGAAGACCAGCCCGGCCAGGATCAGCGCCTGCGCCCGCGCCCGGCTCTCGGCGAGGCCGCGGTCGACGAGGAGCTGATCGGCGCGGGTCTTGGTCATTCGTCGGGGCCGATCGTTTCAAGCTGGGCGAGGCGGGTCACTCGGCGACACATAGCCGCATTTCGGGCCGCTTCGCCTGTCTTCGCATGATCCGGCGAAAAAATCGGCGGTCGGCCCCAAGTCGCGCGCCAGCCGGCGGTTTTCCATGGCCTCTTAGGGCTTCTCCCCTCCCTTCGCGGTCCCGGCTTTGGGGGCAGCCGGATGCAGGCCGGGCTGCGATCGATAAATCCAGTAGACGGGCCCGGGCCTGATTTGCGAGAAGATGTGCTCCCACAGTGCCCGCATGCGATGAACATGTAGGTCGTCGAGCATGACCATGACGCCGTGCCTCACCGAATCGGCGCTCAGCGGCTGCCCGGCCTGGTTCCCCGGCGACGGCGGGAAGATGAGCGCGCCGATCGACAGCACGAATTCGTCGGAGGCGTCGTCGCCGAGGACGGCGCGCTCGAGATCGAGCGACGTCCGAATCCTGTGCTCCTTCAGGACGCGGAAGGTCTCCGGGCCGACCGCCGTGCAGAGCTGGGCCTGAAGGACCCAGTCGAAGGCTTGGTAGAGCGTATAGGGCGTTTCGACATACATGAGCAGCGGATTGGCCACCGCCAGATTCTGGACGTCGTAGAAGCCGGCCTCCTGGAGCCGGTAGCGGACATCGTAATCGATCCCGTCCAGCACCTCGAGCGGCACGACGGCGACAAGCTCCAGCGCGCGCGGGTTCATGGTCTTGAGCCATCTCACCTGGAGCTTGCTGAATAGGTAGAAGATGCCGAGATCGGGCATGTAGCCGCCCAGGAAGCCGAGCAGGAGGAAGCCGGGAAACACGTCCAGGCCCCCGCCCAACAAGGCGCCGACGCCGGTCTGGCGGAGAATATGGTACAGCATCATGCTGCTGACCATGCCGAAGGTGAGATGCACCGCCGTCTGCAGGAACGTGAGCTGCGACAGCTCGTAATTCTGTACCGCCCTCAGCAGGACCCGAACGGTCATCAGGTAACCGCCCAGGAAAGCGGCGGAAAGAACCGCGGCTGCTTCGAGAAGCACCATTTTCCCGCCGGGCGGCACCTCTCCGGAGCCGACGGGCGCGCTCGGGCCGGGCGCCATTGCCCAGAACAGATTGTCGTAGAGCATGGGCAGGCCGTAACTGCCGCTGAGAAGGACCTGCTTGGGCACGAACAGCACGATGAAGCCGATGGCGCACAGGATTATGTAGGGCATCGACGCGCCAAACAGCGCCCAGGCGGAAGAGGAGCGCCGAATGGTCCGTTGGGAGTGTTGCTGCTCGGCGACCGTCTGGAGTTCGTATTTGGCGCGGACATAGTCGAAGGCAGCTATGGCGGATTTCGGATCCGGGAAGAAAAGGACGCCCATCTCCTCGATCAGCCGCTGGCGATTGTTGCGGACCCTGCTCCGGACAAAGAGCAGCACGAGGGTGAAGACGACACTCCACCCTATCGCGAGCAGGAAATAGGCGACATTCCCCCACATATCGTCCCAATCATGAGGCTCGATACCGTGGCAATGCTATAACCGATTCATCGGCCGATCTCGAATCCTTTGTCAGTTCATTTTCGGCACCATTCGAGCCATGCCGCGGATGCGTCCGCAAACGGGCAAGCCTAGCGGTTCGGAAGGCCGTTTGCGGCGCGCTCGCGGCGGAGCTGGGCTTCGTTGGCGCGGACGTGGGCGATCAGCTCGCCCATGCCGCGCCTTTGCTCGGCGATCTGGGCGCGGCAGGCCGCCTTGGGCTCGAAGCCGTTATGGGTGGCCGCGTCCCAGGCGAGCGCGCGGTCCATCGTCGCGGCCCATGCCCGCGGGTCGCCGCCCGCATATTCGTTGATCCGGCGGCCAACCGTCTCGTGCAGCGAGCCGAACAGGGCCGGCTCGATGTCGCGGCGAAGATTCGGGTGGCAGGCCAGGCGGATGCGGTAGCGCAGCTGGCCCGCGTAGAACCAGAACACCGCTTCGTCCCTGCGGCCCGCCTCGAAGAGCCGCGCCGCGAGGACGTAGTGGAAGGCTGGGTGACTATCGGGCGCGATCCGGATTAGCGCGTCGAGGCCGATCGTCTGCGGATCGACGCTGTCATCGCACTCCGCCGGTTCCGGTGCCTCGCGCAGCACCCCGCCGAAGCCATGCGCCTGCACCGAGCAGGGAAGCAGCTTCTCGCGCGCGGCATCGGCGCGATTGTCCGCCGCGACCTGATTGCCCCCGGCGCCGGCGCCGGCGCCGCCGCAGCCGGCAAGCGCGAGCGCCAGCAAAGCCACGGATCGCCGCCTCATGCCGCGCGCGTCTTCACAATGCCGCCCTGACGGTCGCGGGAATCTCCGGCGCGGGGGACATGCAGGTCGCGTCCGAAGCGACCGCGCGCCCGGATCCCGGGGGTCGGAGCGGCAGTGGCCACCGCTTGACGGACTCGAGGATGTTCGAGAAAGCGAACGCCGGCGACCCGGTCGAACGGATAGCGGCCCGCATAACGTGCGAGATCGGGGCCGCCGCGCCGCTGGTGGCCGTTCGCCGGGACGGCCAGCAGCGCCGCCACCCCGGCCAGGGCAAGACAGGCATTTCGTCTCAGGCCCGCGCTCCTTCCACCACGCCGGCGCTGTTGTGCCGCAAAGCCTTGAGCACCGTCTCGACGATGCCGTCCGCGTCGAGGCCGGCGTCGGCATATTGCTTTTCGGGCTTGTCCTGGTCCTGGAAGGCGTCGGGCAGGCGGATGGTGCGGAGCTTCAGGCCGGCGTCGATCAGGCCGTGATCGCTGGCCATGGTGAGGACGTGGGCGCCGAGCCCCCCGATCGCCGCTTCCTCGACCGTCACCGCGACCTCGTGGGTGGTCAGCAGGCGGCGGATCAGCTCCTCGTCGAGCGGCTTGGCGAAGCGCAGGTCCGCGACCGTGGTGGAGAGGCCCTTGCCGTCCAGCGCGTCAGCGGCCTTGAGCGCCTCCTCGAGCCGCGTGCCCAGAGAGAGGATCGCCACTTTCTTGCCCTCGCGCAGGATCCGGCCCTTGCCGATTTCGAGCCGTTCCGGCGTTTCGGGCAGCGCCACGCCGGTGCCGTTGCCGCGCGGATAGCGGACCGCGATCGGCCCCAGATCGTGCATCGCCATGGTGTGGACCATGTGGACCAGCTCGGCCTCGTCGGCGGCCGCCATCACCGTGAAATTGGGCAGGGTGCAGAGGTATGCGAGGTCGAAGCTGCCGGCATGGGTGGCGCCGTCCGCGCCGACCAGCCCGGCGCGGTCGATGGCGAAGCGGACGGGCAGGTTCTGGATGGCGACGTCGTGGACGACCTGGTCGTAGGCGCGCTGCAGGAAGGTCGAATAGATGGCGGCGAACGGGCGGTAGCCCTGCGCTGCGAGGCCGGCGGCGAACGTCACCGCATGCTGCTCGGCGATGCCGACGTCGAAGCAGCGGTCGGGGAACCGCTCCTGGAACTTGTCGAGGCCGGTGCCCGACGGCATCGCCGCGGTGATCGCCACCACCTTGTCGTCCCGCTCCGCCTCGGCGACCAAAGCCTTGGCGAAAACGCCGGTATAGGAGGGCGGTCCCGGCTCGGCCTTGGCCTGCGCGCCGGTGATCACGTCGAACTTCTGGACGCCGTGATATTTGTCCGCCGCCGCCTCGGCCGGTCCGTAGCCCTTGCCCTTCTTGGTGACGACGTGGACGAGCATCGGCCCTTCCTCGGCGTCGCGGACGTTCTCGAGGATCTTGACGAGCCGCTCGACATTGTGGCCGTCGACGGGCCCAACATAATAGAAGCCCAGTTCCTCGAAGAGCGTGCCGCCGGTCCACATGCCGCGCGAATATTCCTCCATCCGCCGCGCCATGACGTGGAGGCGCTTGGGCAGCTTGCGCGCAACCTTCTGGGCGATGCGGCGCAGCGTGAGATATTTGCCCGACGAGACCAGCCGCGCGAGATAGTGGGAGAGCCCTCCGACGGGCGGCGCGATCGACATGTCGTTGTCGTTCAGGATGACGATCAGCCTGTTGCCCGCTGCTCCGGCATTGTTCATCGCCTCATAGGCCATGCCCGCCGACATCGCCCCGTCGCCGATCACCGCGATCGCCTTGCCGGGCTTGTCCGAAAGCTTGTTCGCCACCGCAAAGCCAAGCGCCGCCGAGATCGAGGTCGAGCTGTGCGCGGCGCCAAACGGGTCGTATTCGCTCTCCGAGCGCCTGGTGAAGCCCGAGAGCCCGCCGCCCATGCGCAGGGTGCGGATGCGGTCGCGCCGGCCGGTGACGATCTTGTGGGGATAGCATTGATGGCCGACGTCCCAGACCAGCCGGTCGGCCGGCGTGTCGAAGACGTAATGGAGCGCGACGGTCAGCTCGACCACGCCGAGCCCGGCGCCGAGATGGCCGCCCGTCACGGAGACGGCGGAGATGGTCTCGGCGCGCAATTCGTCGGCGAGCCGGCGAAGCTGCTCCTTGCCGAGCTTGCGGATGTCCGCGGGCATCTCGACCGTGTCGAGCAAAGGGGTGGCGGGGCGATCGGTCATGCAACGTCCTTTGCTTCCCCCCATAAGCGCGGGGGGTGGCGAAGTCATGAGGGAAAGCTGAGCAATTTCGGTTCGCGATGGACGAATGGGGACAGCTACCATTTTTCGGTCGACGGCTTGCGCGAGCGACCCGCCAATCACGAAAAGGTAACCGTCCCCATTTTCTCGCATGGCCGCTCCAAAGGTTCGGAACGTTCAGCCCCCAAGACATTAATTCGCCGGCCCGCCGAAGCCGAAGAATCGATCGCGCTCGGCGGACTTCTGCGCGTGGATCGTGGCGATGCCGAGGTCCACCTGCTCCTGCTCCTCGGGGGACAGCGTCCGGCGATAATCCTCGCCGCCGAACCAGCCCTTCTCCTTGCCGTCATATCCCTCGGGCGGCGGGAACCGGGTCCACCATTTGCCGCTCTGCTCGTCGCGCCAGATCGCCTTGGCCGCGGGCGGCGCGTCCGGATCCACGGGCTCGGGGACGCCACCCGGAAAGCCGCGCTCGAGCTGGTCCATCCAGGCCGGCCAGTCGTCGAGCGCCATGCGCCGCTCGGCGGGGCGAGCCAGCTGGCGTTCGCCCTTGTCGAGCAGGTAGATGAGCAGACGATCGGAATAGACGCGGCGCTCGCCCTTCAATTCGCCATGATACCAGATTTGCTGGACGACGCCCTTGACCGCGCGTTCCCAGGCGGCCGAACGCAGCCCCCTCAGGCCGAACTCCAGCGCCGCCTCGCAGGCGATGTCGAAACCCCTCGCGTCGGGCCGGCGGCGGAGGCGGTTGGCGCTCTGCTCGGTCATGCCGACGCGCGCCGCGGCCTCGCTGGCGCAGCCGGTGTCGGCGAGGCCTTCGACGTAGAGGCGCTGCTTCTTCGGCGTCCAGCCGTCGTGGCGGGCGCGGACGGGGAACGGATCGAAATCGAACGGGTCTCCGCTGCCGGCGGCCGCCTTGCGCAGCGCCTTCAGTCGGGCGGCGACGTCCGGCGGCGGTCTGGCGCCGGCGCGGCGAATGCCCTCGGAGAGGCCCGTCCACCAGGCTAACTCCTCGGACAGGGTCTCGAAGGTGGGGTTTGGGGAAGAAGCGGGCTCATCGGTCGCCGCTTCGGGGGTGAGGTCGGGTGGCTCCTGTTCCATCGACCAGCGTGGAGCAAAAGAAATCCTACATTTCAATCAAGGGCACTCGTTACTCGCCGCGTGCAGCGGCCCGCGCAGCCGCTCACTGAACCACCGGCCGAAGCCCGCCGGATTCGAAATCGGTGATGTCCGCAATGGGTGGAAAGCAGACATGCCTTGTAATAAAGTCCGAGGCGCAGGTGCATCTGGAACAGGACGGAATGGCGCTGTTGCGGATTTTCTTGGGCGCTCTCCTGGTTGCCGCCACTTCGACGGCTGCGCAGGCTAGCGATTGGCGTGCTGCCACCGGAGCATCGACTACGCCGGCGGGGCGCGCACTCGGGTTTATCGACGCCGAGTCAATGCAGCGCGTTGGAAATCGCGTCGAGTTTTTTGCTTTCTTGATTTACGAGCCGGGCCGACCTGGCTTCGACAACGCCATTGTTCATTTCCTAGCCAAGTGCACAAGCTACTCTTTCGAAAGCACCCAAATGTCGTCCTACCGAGGCCATCGAAATGTCGGATCCATTCGTCCTGCGGAACGCGGACGCGCAGCTCCAAATTCAACTGAATTCGGGTTGATCGACACGGCGTGCGGAGGACGGCCTCTGGACCGCACCCGAGTTCTCGATCCTTATGAGATGGTTCGACGGAACGCGCGCACAATCTGGGGTCGATAGTAGGTCGCGCTGTCGGTCGTCACATCGGACGACGATAGGCCTTCCACGCGAGTGTCCGCAATGGGTCGAAAGCGGACGCCGCTCCGGGGCGCGCGCCCTACTCCTCCTCGCACTCCCCGCAGGTCCCGCGCACTTCGATCACCGGCCTATCCGTCTTGAAGCCCGCCGCCTTGGCCGCGTCGCGGACGCCGCCTGTGATGCGGTCGTCGTCGAGATGCTTGGCCTGGCCGCAATTGTCGCAGATCAGGAAGATGCAGTCGTGCAAGCAATCGGGATGGTCGTTGGCGACATAGGCGTTGGCGCTCTCGACCCGGCGGGCGAGATTGGCGCCGACGAACAGATCGAGGATCCGGTAGACGCTGTTGGCGGCGACGCGGCGGCCCTGGTCCTTCGAGACCTTCTCGGCGATGTCGTAGGCGCTGGCCGGCCGCTCGAAGCTCGCCAGCGCGCCGAAAACGGCGGAGCGCATCTGCGTCCACTGCTCGCCGGAGCGCTCCATGCTTGCCTTGGCGGCGTCGGCGAGGTCGGCGCCCTGACGGGAATGATGAACGTGAGCCATGGCTGGAATGTAGGCCTTTGCGAGGTTGGGAACAAGAACCTGTGCCGTCATGCCGGGCTTGATCCGGCATCCATGAACACGGGCGAAGCAGGCTGGCAAAGCGGTGTTCATGGATCCTGAATCAAGTTCAGGATGACGGCTTGTGGGATGACGGCTTGTGGGATGACGGCTTGTGGGAGCCTCAGATCACCGCGCGGCGGTTGAGATCGTGGCCCAGGGCCAGGATGAGCACGCCGAACACCGAGTAGAACACCTCCTCGGGGCCGTGCGGAAGGGTCAGCGAGCCGGCCATGGTGCCGAGGCCGAGCGCGCCGATCGCCGCGGGCAGCATGAAGCCATGCTCGAAAATGCCGCGGCCGAGCCCGACCACGCCGAGCAGGATCGCGAAGACCAGCCCGATTTCGTGGATATGCGGATCCAGGAGCAGGCCGCCGGCGCTGGCCAGCACCATGACCAGCACCGCGCTCGCCACGCAATGGACGACGCAAAGCCCCGAAAGGCCGATGGCCATCCGGTCTATGGACCCGTTCCTGATCGTGGTCGGAAACACGCGCGACTCCCTGTCCGAGCCCGATATAGGCCAGTCCAATCGGAGAGACAATATATCATGCGCAGAAAAAGTTCCGCCCCCGCGTGGGGACGGTTGCTTTCACGCGCGGCGCGAACCTCTGGCGCTGCCGCCGGGAAGTAGCTGTCCCCCCATCCCGGCGCTGCTGCGTGAAAGCAACTGCCCCCCTTCCCGTCCCCGCGCGGCTCGGCCATAGGCGGCGCCATGGCGATCGCCCTGCTGAAGCGTCCAACCGAGCCCCGCCCGAGGCCGCGCGCCGTCGCCGGCTGGCTGCTGTTCGTCGCCATCCTGGTGTTCGCGATGGTCGTGGTCGGCGGCATTACCCGGCTCACCGAATCGGGACTGTCGATGGTCCGCTGGGAGCCTATTTCGGGGACGATCCCGCCGATGAACGAAGCCGCCTGGCAGGAGGAGTTCGCCCATTACAAGGCGAGCCCGCAATATCGGCGGGTCAATAGCGGCATGTCGCTCGCCCAGTTCAAGGAGATCTTCTTCTGGGAATATGTGCACCGGCTGCTGGGGCGGGTGATCGGGCTCGCCTTCGCTCTGCCCTTGCTCTTCTTCTGGTGGCGGCGCGCGATTCCGCCGACTTACGGCTGGAAGCTCGGCGCCCTCCTGGGCCTGGGCGCGCTGCAGGGCGCGATCGGTTGGTGGATGGTCGCCTCCGGCCTCGTCGACCGGCCCGCGGTCAGCCATATCCGGCTGGCGATCCACCTGCTCATGGCGCTCGTCATCTTCGCCGGCCTGCTCTGGACGATGTGGGACCTGCGCGCGCTGGCCCGAAATCCGGCGGCGCGGCCGGCGCGCATCCCCCTGCTCGGAATCTGGGCTCTCTCCCTGCTCTTCCTCCAGTTCATGTTCGGCGCCTATGCGGCGGGGCTCGACGCCGGCCGCTATTTCGGGACCTGGCCGTCGATGAACGGAGAATTCTATCCGGCCGGCTATGAATGGATGCGGCCGGCGCTGCGCAACTTCGTCGACAACCCGATCACGGTGATTTTCGTCCACCGCTGGCTCGCCTTCATCGTCGCGGCGGTGGCGCTCTGGCTCGCGGTCAGGGCCTGGCTGGCGCGGCGGCGCTGGGAGGCGGCGATGCTGGCTGGCGCGGTGGTCATCCAGATCCAGCTCGGCATCCTCACCGTGCTTTCGGGCGTGCTGATCGACATCGCGGTAGCGCATCAGGGCATGGCCGTGCTGCTGCTCGCCGCCACGGTCACCGCGGCGAACCGGCTCGGCGAGCGCAAGACGTGACCGGGATCGTCAGCGTCTACGCGGTCTTCGCGGACGCAGCGGAGGCGGAGCGCATCGCCCGCGCGGTAGTGGAAGAGCGGCTCGCCGCCTGCGCCAACATCCTGGGCGCCTGCCGGTCCATCTACCGCTGGCAGGGCAAGGTCGAGGAATCGGAGGAGGTGGCGGCGATCTTCAAAGGCCGGGCGGACAAGGCGGTAGCCCTGGTCGCGCGGATCGCGGCGCTGCACAGTTACGACGTGCCGGCGATCGCGGTCTGGCCTATAAGCGGCGCCTGGCCGGCTTATGCCGAGTGGGTCGAAGCGGAAGGCTGAGAAGGAGAAATGAGCGGCTTCCTGATCATGCTCCTCGGCCCGCCGAGCAGCTCAACCGCGGCGGCACCGCCTTTCTTGGCCGGCTCGCGCCCGAACGTCTGGCCGCGCAGCCGCTCCGGATCACCGGCCTTGAGGAACGCAACACCTATCGGATCGCGCTCCGCAGCGGCCTTGTCGAGCATTGGGAGGCGAGGCAGATCCTTCACTCCATGCGCGGGGACGCGCCCCACCGCACCGAAAGGTCGACCCTGCTCGTCCGCCTTCCGAATCCTTGAGGTAATATAATACCTCTCAGCAAATGCCCGCTTTTCCTTGACTTTCGGCCCCTCCTCCGCCATTCGGCCGCAATCGCGCGGCTCGCAAGGGCCGCGCTTAATATTTCAAGAGGTCCATAGCCCATGAAGGCGCTGATGAAGACCACGCGGTCGGCGAAGCCGCGCGAGGTCGAGAAGAAATGGCATCTGATCGATGCCGACGGGCTGGTGGTCGGGCGTCTCGCCTCGATCGTCGCCAACATCCTGCGCGGAAAGCACAAGCCGAGCTACACCCCGCACGTCGATTGCGGCGACCATGTCGTCATCGTCAATGTGGAGAAGGTGCGCTTCACCGGCAAGAAGCTGACCGACAAGATCTACTACAAGCATACCGGCTATGTCGGCGGCATCAAGCAAACCACCCCGGCCAAGATCCTGGACGGCCGCTTCCCCGAGCGCGTGCTCGAAAAGGCGATCGAGCGGATGATCCCGCGCGTGCCCCTGGGCCGCGACCAGATGCGCGCGCTTCACCTCTATGCCGGCACCGAGCATCCGCACGGCGGCCAGGCTCCCGAACCTCTCGACGTCGCGGCGATGAACCGCAAGAACAAGGTGGGTCAATAATGTCCGACAATCGTCAATCGCTGGCCGATCTCGCCAAGCTGACCGAGACCGAGGCGGAGAAGCCGGCCGAAACGCCCGCCGCCGAAGCGCCCGCCGAAGCCGCCCCCGCCGATGAGGCCGAGGCTCCCGCCGCCGAGGCTCCCGCTGCCGAGGAAGCCGCCCCCGCCGCCGCTCCAGCCCGTGAAGGACGCGAAGGCCGGGACGATGGCCGCGAAGGCCGCCGCGGCCGCGACGAGACGCCCGACGATCATGGCGTCTCGACCCAGGGCCCGCAGATCAAGGCGATCCTGCGCGAGCAGCAGCTCGACAAGCAGGGCCGCGCCTACGCGACCGGCCGCCGCAAGGATGCCGTCGCCCGCGTCTGGCTGAAGCCGGGGACCGGCAAGATCGTCGTCAACGGCCGCGACCAGGAGGTCTATTTCGCCCGCCCGACGCTTAGGCTGATCATCAACCAGGTGTTCGACATCGCCGACCGCAAGGGCCAGTATGACGTGATCGCGACCGTGATCGGCGGCGGCCTCTCGGGCCAGGCCGGCGCGGTCCGCCACGGCATCTCGACCGCGCTCACCCGCTACGAGCCGGGCCTTCGGACCATCGTCAAGCGCGAGGGCTTCCTGACCCGCGACCCGCGCGTCGTCGAGCGCAAGAAATACGGCAAGGCCAAGGCCCGCCGTTCCTTCCAGTTCTCGAAGCGCTAGACGGCACGCCGAACCCAGAACGAAAGAGGCGGTCCGGACATCCGGCCGCCTTTTTTCTTGCTGCCGGGCCGCATGATGCTATTATCCCTTTCTGCCTCCAGTGGTGAGCAGAAAGGGATAATTGCCCGTTTTCACGCCTCTCGACGGCGAACAAAGCCGCCAGCTCATCAATACCGAGCAGGCCTATGCAGCATTACGCGCGGCCGAGGCGGAGCGCGACCAGCGCTTTCGCGGGTCGATGGCATGGAAGACGGTAAGCGGGCGGGACTATCTCTACCGCAAGGCCGCGGCTGAATGGAAAAGCGTGGGACCGCGGGCCCCGGATACGGAGCTTGCCTTCGAGCGATTCCGTGCGGGCCGGTCGGCGATCAGGGAGCGGATCGCCTCGCTCGACGAGACGATCCGGCGTATGGCTCCCGTCAATCGCGCGATGCGCCTGGGCCGTGTCCCGTCGGTGGCGGCGCGGCTGCTCCGCAAACTGGAACGCCAGGGGCTGCTTGGCAGGGCGATCAGCGTCGTCGGAACACATGCGCTCTACGCTTATGAGCGGATGGGGGGCGGACATTTTCACCTGGGCCAGCTCGCCACGCTCGATATCGATCTCCTCTACGACGCACGGGACCGGTTGCGGCTGCTTGGCCCCGACACGCGGGAAGAAGGTCTGCAGGGTATATTGCGAAGCGTCGATGCATCCTTCGCGCCGCTCGCGCCCGGCGCATTCCGAGCCGTCAACAGGTCCGGGTTCATGGTCGACCTGATCAGGCCATTGCCAGCAAACCAGGCCTTTGGCGACGGAACGAGCCGCGTCGGTGACGATGCGGCAGATCTCACGGCCGCCGAAATCGAGGGGCTGGCATGGCTGCAGAATTGCCCCCAGATTCAGCAGATCGTCGTGGACGAACGCGGCTATCCGCTGCGGCTCGACGTGCCCGATCCGCGCGCCTTCGCCCTCCATAAACTGTGGGTATCCGAACGGCCGGACCGGGACCGGGTGAAAGCGCGTCGCGACGCCGGGCAAGCGATGGCGGTGGCCGCCCTCGTCATTGGCCATTTGCCGCATTTAGGCTTCGACGACGACGCATTGCTCGCCATGCCGGCAGCGCTGCGGGCACGCGCGCCCGAGCTCTTGGCCCGGGCCAAGCTGCAGGGCAGTACGGAGGACGGGGAGTGGTGATTTGACGATTGGCATCGCTTTCACCCGCGCCGTCGGTCCGCGCCTCGTCGAATGCGAGACGACGCAGGACGGGCGGGTGGATGTGGCCAAAGCAATCGCGCAGCATGCCGCCTATGAGCGGGCCTTGACGGAAGCGGGGCTGGAGGTGCGGCGCCTGCCCGCGCTCGCCGATTACCCCGATGCCGTGTTCGTCGAGGACACGGCCTTGCTGCTCGGCGAGCATGCGGTGATCTTGCGGCCGGGCGCGGCTTCGCGGGCGGGGGAGATCGAGTCCACGGCCGAGGGGCTCGCCACTGCCTTCACCGTCCACCGGCTGGACGCGGGCCATGTCGACGGAGGCGATGTGCTCCGGATCGGGCGGACGCTCCATCTCGGCCTTTCCTCGCGGACCGACCACGCCGGTCTCGATGCGCTGGCGCGGATCGTCGCGCCTTTGGGCTTCGAAATCATCCCGGTGCCGGTTGCCGGCGGCCTTCATCTCAAGAGCGCGGCCACCTGGGTCGCGGGCCTGCTGGTCCACAATCCGGACTGGGTCTCGGCCTCCCATTTCACTGGCGTCGAGCTGCTCGCGGTCGCGCCGGCGGAGGCCTATGGCGGCAATGTGCTGCTGGCCGGCGACACCCTTCTCGCCGCCGCCGACAGCCCCAACACCGCCGAGTTGCTGTCACGCCGCGGCTTCGATGTGGTCAGCCTCGACATTTCCGAGATGCGCAAGGCCGACGCCGCTTTGACCTGCATGAGCCTGATCAGCGACCGACCGGCCTGAGCGGCAGGACGCGGTGCTCGATCCGGTGGGCCAGCGCGAGGCCGGCAAAGGCGGCGTCGAACCGCTCGAGCACGAGGAGCGCCGAGGAATCATAGGCGCCGCTTCTCAGCCTGCCGGCGAAGATGTCCTCGACAAGCAAAGCCGCCGCAAGCGTCGGAATTTCGGGCCCGTCGCCCGCGACCGCGACGAGAGTCCAGCGCCGCTCCACAGCTTCGGCGCCTCGCCTTCCGGTAAGAGCGACCGTCATGCCCGAGCGGTCGCCGTCCAGCCGCGCGGAGAACCGCTGCAGCGGCAGCAGCCAGCCGGCAGCGCCGGAGAGCGAGCGCAGCCAGCCCCAACGGACCGGCCAGCTCGCCAGCCACAAAGACCACATCTGGAAGCCGAGCCCGTTGCCCGCGCGGAAGGCGACGGCCGGCCGGCCGGGCAGCATCTCAGGCAGCAGATCGTGATCGGGCACGTCGACCAAAGCGACGCGGCGGCGGCCGAGCGCGAACGGACCGGCCTGCATCCGCTCCTTGCGCATTTCCTGCCAGCCATGGCCATCCTGCCAGCGCCCGCCCCGCCAGAGCCGCACCGGCTTGCCCACGTAAGAGAGAATGGCGCGCGCCACCGAAGCGCCTGCGGTGGCGCGCGCCGAGGCGCTGAGCGCGATCTCGACGCCGTCGACCCGGTCCAGATCCCGCGCCAGATGCCGCGCCACGGCGCCGGTCAAGGCGGGCGCGGTGGAGGCGCCGGCGATCACGGTCACGCCAGCCGCCCGCGCCGCTGCGTCGAGCGCGCCGATCCCGGTCACGAAATCGCGCGCGTCGGCGAGGTCGAGACAGGAGATTCCGGCCGCGATGCAGGCGAGCGGAACGCGATAATCGCTCGCCTGGAAGGGGCCGGCGGCGTCGATGACAAGATCGGGCCGGTGCGCGCCGAACAAAGGCGCGAGATCGCCCATCCGATCGGCGGCCACTCCTTCGGCGCTCGCCAGCGTCGCAGCGAAGCGCGCGGCTTTCTCCGCATTGCGCCCTGCGACCAGCACATGATGTCCGGCCGCCGCCAGCCGCCGCGACAGCCGCGCGCCGAAGCCGCCATAGCCGCCGATCACAAGCACGCGCTTCATCATTCCTCCAGGTCGTCCTCGCGCGGGCCTGCCGTCAGCAGAAAGGCCATGCCGCCGCTCGTGCCGAGCAGGCCGAATATGAGAAGCCCGGTCGACACCTCCTCGACGCCGAGCAGGAGCGGCAGCGGCAGCGATCCGATCAGGAAGGAAAAGACGAGGACGAGCATGGGCCCCGGTGTCCGGCGGCGGCGGAGCAACGCGTGGATCGGCACCGCGAGCAACACGACATGCAAGCCGGCAAGGATGAAGGCGATGAAGAAGCCGAACAGAAAGCCCCCGGGCCCTGCCAGCACGAAGAAAAACAGGCCGGTAAGCACCGCCGGCGTCGCTGCGGCAGCGACGAAGGCCGCGGGAAATCTGTCCAAAGCCGAAGTCATGGGATCAACCCTCCTCCACCCCCGCCATGTCGCGGAACATCGCCGTCTGCCGGATCATCTCGCCGAACCAGGGATGGGTCAGCACGAGCATGAAGGCGAACAGGCCGTGATTGCAGTCGATATGGCTGACCACGAGCCGGCCGGGCGTCAGCCAGCGCGGGATGCGCAGCCGCAGGCCCAGCGCGGCCAGGAAATAATGGTCGGCGATGAAATGCAGCGCTCCGTCCATTACCTCGACCCTGAGCGCGATGCCGAAGCCGCAGCCGATATGCTCCTCGAGCCCGGTCGGACCGGCGAAACGCTTGCAGCTGTGGATCACCTGCGGGAAGCCCCGGCGCCGGCCATAGACGCGCGTCCAGACCTGGCCGCCGCCGGCGGGATCCTCGCTGACAGCGACCATCGCCGGCAGATCGGCATCGCAGGACAAGGGCAGCGGGCCGCCGATCAGCCGCGCCGCCCGCGCCAGCAGCCGCCCGGCCGCGTTCGTCAGGCATTCGACGGTTTCGCCGGCATAGAGAGCGGGGCGGCCGTGACCGATGTGCCTGCCGAAGCGGGCCCGGGTGGTTTCGGGAAGCGCCGCCCAGGCCGTCTCGCCGAGCAGCGTGCGGAAACGCAGGTCGCCCATCTCGGCGGGCGGCCGCGCGCTACTCGCCGGGAAGGCGATGATCGTGGCTTCGCCCTCCTCCCGCCACTCCATCCCGGTCTCCTCTATTCTCGGCTTTCTGAAAACACAGAAACCCGCGGGCAAATAGAAATCAGCCGCCCTTCGCCTTCTTGCCGCGGCCGAAGCTCAGGAAATTGACCACCTTGGCGCCCATGTTGATCAGGGACATGATCTTGGCCGGCGGCACGCCCAGCATCTGTTCGTACCAGCGGTTGAGCGTCTCGATGAATTTCTGCATCTCGGCGAGCCGCGCCAGCGCGACTGCGCCGACCTTCGGATCGCCCTCGGCCTCCGCCATGCAGGCGCGCAGCGCCGCCGCGGCGGGATCGATCTCGCGCTCCTTGCGGCCCTGGGCGATGCGCGTGACCATCTCATAAAGGTCGGTCTCGGCTTCGAAATGATCGCGCCGGTCGCCGAGCACCGGGACCCGCCTCACCAGCTTCCAGCCGATCAGCTCCTTGAGGCTGTTGGAGACGTTGGAGCGCGCCAGCCCGAGCGTGTCGGCGACATATTCTGCCGTGTGCGGGCGCTCCGCAAGATAGAGCAGGGCATGGATCTGCGCGACCGAGCGGTTGACGCCCCATTGATTGCCCATGTCGCCCCAATGGAGGATGAAGCGCTCCACCGCCGGCGCCAGCTTCCGAAGCTCGCCTGTTATTTCTGTCATAACAGAAATATCGGACGAGACCGAAACTTTGTCAAGCCCCGTTGTTCATCGGGCGGCAACGCCTTAATCGCTACGAGACGGGTCATGCGCCTTCTCCTTCTCCTTCCCCTTCTCGCCTTGCTTCTCTCCGGCTGCCTCGCCAGGACGGCGGTCGACATCGTCACCTTGCCGGTGAAGGCGGTGGGCGCGGGGGTCGACGCGGTCACCACCAGCCAGGCCGAAGCCGACCAGCGACGCGGCCGCGAGCTGCGCGAGGCGGAGGAACGCGAGGGGCGCGAGGCGCGCCGCCGCGAGCGCGAAGAGCGCCGAGAGCGGGATCGGGCCGCGGACGAAGACGAGGAGCCGCAAAGCTAGCTTCCCGGCCGTCATATCCTGACGAAGGTCAGGATCCATGAGCAGGGCCTCCGAGTCTCCGGGATGTCCGTGTTCATGGATGACGTGGATTGGGCGCCGATGGCGGCCCGCCCGTCCGGCAAACAATTCTTAAGACCGATCGGCTAGGGACTCGCCGATGGCGGGGCTTAAACGGCAGAGCGATCCGGACTTGGGGGAGGCGGAAAAGCGTCCGCCTCTCGCGCGTCTGTTCGCCCAGGACTTCCGGCGCGTCGACGACGAGCAGGAGGAGAGCGCGGCGCGCGAGCGGGTGCGCTCGCTCGAATATGTCCCGCCCTTCCTGCTCGGCGTCCACCTGGTCTGCGCGGCCGCCTTCCTGCTCGCGCTCGGCGACCCGCTGAACCCGCCGCCGGCGCTCGTCGGCACGCTCGGCGGCCTCATCGCCATGGATCTCGGACTCTGGGCCTGGCTGCGCCGGCACCCCCTCTCCCGCCTCGCCCCGCATGTCGCGATCCGCGGCGCCGCTCTCTACAGCTTCGCCACCTACGCATTCTGGTGCGCGGCCTTCGCCTTCGGCCAGGCCGGGGCGGACGACGTCACCCTGCTCGATATCGCGGTGGCGGGCGGCGTGCTCGCGCTGCCCATCGCCTTCCTCTCCTTTCCCTCGCTGGTGGCGATCGGCTGCGCGGGCTTCACGGCCAAATTCTTCTTCCTTGCACAGGACACGGCGGGCGCCGCCGCGACCGCTCTGCTGTCGGTGCTGCTGGTCTGGCTGAGCCTCAAGAGCTCGTCCGACCGCATCGTCCAGCTCCAGCGCCGGCTCGTGATCGACTGGCACGGGCAGCGCGCCGCGCGCTTCATCGAGGAATTCGAGCAGGCAGGCCGCGGCTGGTTCTGGGAGACGACCGCGCGCGGCAACCTCTCCTACGTCTCCGAGCAGCTCGCCGCCGACCTGAAGACGCCGGCCGCCGACCTGATCGGAATGCCCTTCGCCGACCTGATCGGGCTCGACGACCGGCGCGGCACCGAATCCTCGGAGCGAACCCTGGGCTTCCACCTCTCGACGCGGCTGCCCTTCACCGACATCAACGTCCGCGCCAACACCGCCGCCGAAATCTGGTGGTCGCTCTCCGGCACGCCGAGCTTCGATGAATATGGCCGCTTCCTTGGCTTTCGCGGCATCGGCAGCGATCTCACCCAGCAGCGCCGCTCGGAGGAGGAGATCAACCGCCTCGCCAAATATGATTCGCTGACCAGCCTGCCCAACCGGATGCTGATGCGCCGGACCCTGGACGAGACCCTGGCCACGGGCGGCTGCGCCCTCTTCCTGATCGACCTCGACCGCTTCAAGAACGTCAACGACACTCTGGGCCATCCGATCGGCGACGCTTTGCTCAAGCAGGTCGCGCAGCGGCTCACCAGCGTGATCGGCAAGGAAGGCCAGGTCGGCCGGCTCGGCGGCGACGAGTTCGAGGCCGTGCTGCCCGGCCAGCATGACGAAGGCGGGCTCAGCGAACTCGCCGGGCGCCTCATCCAGCAGGTGTCGATGCCCTACATGATCGAGGGCCACAACATCTCGATCGGCGCCTCGGTCGGCATCGCCACCGCGCCGCCCGAAGGCTGCTGCGCCGACGCCCTGATCCGCAACGCCGACCTCGCTCTATATTCGGCCAAGGCCGCCGGGCGGGGCACCTTCTGCTTCTTCGCCCCCGAAATGCATTCGGAGGCGCAGGACCGGCAGATCCTCGAGACCGACCTCAGGAAGGCGATCGCCCGCGGCGAGCTCCAGCTCCAATACCAGCCCGTGGTCAACGCCCAGACCGAGGCGCTGTCGGGCTTCGAGGCGCTGGTCCGCTGGCACCATCCGACTCGCGGCGTCATTTCCCCGAGCCTGTTCGTGCCGCTCGCCGAGGAAGCGGGCCTGATCCTCTCGATCGGCGAATGGGTTCTCAGGACAGCGTGCCTCGAAGCCGCCAAATGGCCCGAGCATATCCGGGTCGCGGTCAACCTCTCGCCGATCCAGTTCGTCGAGCCGAGCCTGCCCGCCACCATCGTCTCGGCGATCGCCAATGCCGGCATCCAGCCGCGCCAGCTCGAGCTCGAGATCACCGAGGGCGTGTTCCTGGTCGAAAGCGACGCGACCGACGACATGTTCGCCAAGCTGAAATCGCTCGGCGTGCGCCTCGCCCTCGACGATTTCGGCACCGGCTATTCGTCGCTGGGCTATTTGAAGAAGGCCCCGTTCGACAAGATCAAGATCGACCAGAGCTTCGTGCGCGGCGCCGCCAAGGACGGCAGCCGCAACGCCGCAATCATCCGCGCCATCGTCACGCTGACCGAGAGCCTGGGCATGGACACGACCGCCGAGGGCGCCGAGACCCATGACGAGCTGACCATGATCCGCGAGCTTGGCTGCAGCCACATCCAGGGCTATATTTTCGGCCGCCCGATGAACCCCGACGACGCCGGCGCGCTCGCCGAGCAGAACAAGGCGATCACCGCCGACGGCTTCCAGTTCAACCGGCCGCCGCGCCAGGGCATCCTCAAGGTGGCCAGCCTGCAGTTCAACGGCATGTCGATGCCGGTCCGGGTTCGCAATATCTCGACCGGCGGCGCCCTGCTCGAATGCGACCGCACGCTCCCCGTCAATGCCAATATCCAGCTCGACCTGCCCGGCTGCGGCAATCTCGGCGGCGAAGTGCGCTGGTCCGAAGCCAAGCGGATCGGCATCCAGTTCGAGGACGAGTTCGACCTGAGGCGCCTCGCGCCCGGCAAGGCCAAGAGCTTCGGCGCCAAGCTGCCGCCGCAGGCCTATACCAATTTGCGCTATGCCGAAGGCGCCGTCGACAAGAAGGCGCTCAGCGGGGCCGACCTCAGGTACAATACCGGCGGTTGACCCGCGCCACGGCGCTGTGGCATCCGGCGGGCGCGTAAGCGGGTGTAGCTCAATGGTAGAGCTTTTGCTTCCCAAGCAAGTGACGAGGGTTCGATTCCCTTCACCCGCTCCACCTTCTCCACCCCTCAGAACCGCTTGAGCAGCTGCTCGACGCTCTCGTGCGCCTTGCCCTTGCCCTTGCCCTTGGTCTTGCCGTTGGTCTTTCCGTCGGCGTGATCCCTGGCCTCCTCCTCCAGCGCCGCGCGGATCTTCTCGATCTGGCTGTCGGTGAGATGCTCGATGCCGATGAATTCGGGCCGCGCCTTGGCGACCGCGCGCAGCAGCTCGTCGAGCTTGGCCTGCATCGCCGCGGCGTCGCGGTTGGTGCTGTTCTGGATCAGGAACACCATCAGGAAGGTGACGATCGTGGTCGCGGTGTTGATCACCAACTGCCAGGTGTCGGAATAGCCGAACAGCGGCCCGGTCATCCCCCAGACCAGGATCAGGCCGAATGCGACGACGAACGCCGCGGGCTGGCCCGCGAATGAGGAGATCCGGCCGGCGAACCCGGTGAAGAAACGGTCCATCACGTTACGCGCTCCCAATGAAGTGGCCTGAAGCGCTCCGCCCGGCGCCCCGGTTCCTCAGATGCCGTCGGCGACGATCGCGCAGCCGGCCGCCTCGAGCCGGCCGGCAAGGTCCGCCGCGCAGGCCTCGAGCGCGCCTTCTTCGCTGCTGCGGATGACGAAATTCGCCCCCACCCGGCCGTCCCGGAAGAAGGGATAGGAGCCGATCTGGCAGCTCCGGTGCGCGCGCTCGGTCTCGCCGAGCAGATCGGCGACCTCGCTTTCGGGCGACCAGCAGCCGATCACCCGCGACAGCAACGGCCGGCCGCCCTCGATCTGCCCCGACAGACCCTCCAGCATCAGGGTCGCGATATGCGGCACGCCCGCCAGGATGAAGATGTTGCCCAGGCGGATGCCGGGCGCGCCCGACAGCCTGTTCTCGATCAGCTCGGCGCCATCCGGCACGCGCGCCATCCTGAGGCGGGTTTGGGTGACGCCGCCCCGGCTCGCATAATAAGCCTCGAGGATCGCCCGCGCCTTGGGATGGACGACGACCTCGACGCCGAGCGCCGCGGCGATCGCGTCGACGGTGATGTCGTCATGGGTCGGGCCGATGCCCCCGGTGGTGAACAAATAATCGTTGCGCGCCCTGAGCGCATTCACCGCCTCGGCGATCGCCGCCATGTCGTCGGGGCAGATGCGGACCTCCGCGAGCCTGATCCCCTGCAGGTTGAGCCAGGTGCCGATCTGGGCGACGTTCCTGTCCTGCGTGCGGCCGGAGAGGATCTCGTCCCCGATCACCACCAGCCCGGCCGTCCAGATCCGTTCGGAAGTCAAAGTCAGAAAACTCCGTCTGGGTCGATTCACCCACTCCGTTCGGGCTGAGCCCGTCGAAGCCCGTCCCTTCCCTTACTCCCCAAGATGAAGAAGGAAAGGCCTTCGACAAGCTCAGGCCGAACGGGCAGGCGAGGCTGCCCTGGTTCATTGTTTCAAAGCGCCTTGCCCGCTATATTCCCCACATGGACACCCAGATCATCGATCTCGAAGCCGACGTCATCGGCCGCCACGGCCCGATCAAGCTGCACGGGCCGCAGGGCTTTGCCGGAATGCGCGCGGCGGGGCGCTGCGCCGCCGAGATCCTCGATGCGCTCGTCCCCCATGTCGTCCCCGGCGTGACCACCGAAGAGCTGGACGAGATCGTGTTCGCCGAGATGCGCGCGCGCGGCGCCATTCCGGCGACATTGGGCTATCGCGGCTATACGAAGAGCTGCTGCACCTCGGTCAACCACGTCATCTGCCACGGCATTCCAGGCGAGCGCGGCCTGAAGGACGGCGACATCGTCAATATCGACGTGACCCCCATAGTCGACGGCTGGCACGGCGACACCAGCCGCATGTTCCTGGTCGGCGAGGTCGGCATCAAGGCGAGGAAGCTCGTCCAGGTGACCTATGAAGCGATGATGCGCGGGATCGAGGCGGCCAAGCCCGGCAACCGGCTCGGAGACGTAGCCCACGCCATCCAGAGCCACGCCGAGGCACACCGTTATTCGGTGGTCCGCGATTTCTGCGGCCACGGCCTGGGCCGCGTCTTCCACGACGCGCCCGAGGTCGTCCATGCCGGCCGCCCGGGCACCGGCCCCGAATTGCTGCCCGGCATGTTCTTCACCATCGAGCCGATGATCAACATCGGCAAGGCCGCCGCCAAGGTGCTCGACGACGGCTGGACCGCGGTCACCCGCGACCGCAGCCTCTCGGCCCAGTTCGAGCACAGCGTCGGCATCACCGACGATGGCTGCGAGATCTTCACGAAGAGCCCTAAGGGGCTCGACGCGCCGCCTTACGTCTAGCCATGGCGGCGGCCATGCTTTCCGCCTTGATGCTAGCCGCGGCTGCGGCCCCGAACGTGACGGTCGAGGCGCTCGGCGAGACCCGATTCCGGTTTACGACCGTCTATGCCGATAATGGCGATTATCAGGTGATCATGCGGGCCCAGTTACGGCTGACCGCAGAGGCCAGGCGCATCTGCCGCGGCCGTGGCCGCGCCGTTTCCGAGGGCTCCGTGCGGGCCGACCAGGCACCGGGCCGGCCCGGCCGGATCGCGCTCAGCGAGATCTACAATTGCATCGCCCCGGCCGCCCGCTGACGCGGGTGCGTCAGTCCGCCGAGCCGGTCCGTATCCGACGATAGGGAACGAATTCGCCCAGGAAGACGACGCCCCTGAACGAGCGCGAGCCCTGGTCGACCAGGGTCACCGTGTCGATCGAGCACAGGCGCGTCGACGGCGTCCGCGTCACCAGAGAGTCCCACGAGCTCAGCTGGTCGGCGCCATTGTCCGGCCGGTTGACGTAGAGGACACCGCCGGCGTCGTAGATGATCGCCGTGCCGGGAATGATCCGCGACGAACGGATGCGGTGCAGGTCGATGCAATCGACCGGCTCGCCCGCGACCCGGCCGCGAAGCGCGTTGGCGAGTTCGCCCTCGCGGTCGGCCGGCTTGGCCTGGGCGGCGCCGCCGATGAGCAGCGAACCGGCGATGAGGGGGAGGAGCTTGCGCATGTCTGGCCTCGCTTTCGGAAATGGCTCTTTGGAGCCATATCATATTTCCAGTCTGAACGCACGCTGACCCCGATCGTGCCCGCATGGGGGCGCAAGCTCAGGAGCCGCTTGCCACGCCCCGCCCGGCGGCTATTGGTCGGGGACGGCAGCACGGAGGCGCGAGGTGAAGAAGGTCGAGGCGGTGATCAAGCCGTTCAAGCTCGATGAGGTGAAGGAGGCGCTGCACGAGGTCGGCGTCTCGGGCATCACCGTCACCGAGGCCAAGGGCTTCGGCCGCCAGAAGGGCCATACCGAGCTTTACCGCGGCGCCGAATATGTCGTCGATTTCCTGCCCAAGGTCCGCCTCGAAGTGGTGGTCGAGGACGGCCTCGCCGAACGCGTCGTCGAAGCGATCGCCAACGCAGCGCGCACCGGGCGGATCGGCGACGGCAAGATCTTCGTCTCCAGCGTCGAGGAAGCGGTGCGGATCCGGACCGGGGAGCGGGGGTCGGACGCGATTTGACCCGCTCGCAATGATTCACCCGCTCCGTTCGCCCTGAGCCTGTCGAAGTGCCTTTCTTCTTGCAGCGGAAGGGAAGGACAGGGCTTCGACAAGCTCAGCCCGAACGGGATTGGCTCCCTTTCCTCTTCCCCGGGCGACCGGCTAAGTAACCGCCCATGCCCGACGATCCCCGCCTCGCCTCCATGTCCCCGGAAGAGCTGCGCCGGGCGATGCAGTCGCTGGGCTACCGCACCCAGAGCGATCTCGCCAATGCGATCGGAGTCAGCCGGCCGGCGGTGAGCCTGTGGCTCGACGGCAAGGTCGGCGTGCCGCGGCCGGTGGCGATGCTGCTGAGGATGCTGATCGCGGCCCAGCGCCGGCCGTTCTGACTTCCGCCGGAAGCGTGAAATATTCACGTGGACGGCCCGCGCCGGCCTTGGGATGGGAGGGGCGACAGGCGAATCCAAACACAGGGGCACTCCATCATGGCGAACGACGCGAAGGCGATCCTGAAGGCGATCAAGGACGGCGAGATCGAGTGGGTGGACCTCAGGTTTACCGATCCAAAGGGAAAGTGGCAGCATCTCTCAATCTGTTCGGGCGTGATCGGCGAGGACGAATTGACCGACGGGCTGATGTTCGACGGCAGCTCGATCGCCGGCTGGAAGGCGATCAACGAATCGGACATGATCCTGAAGCCCGATCTCGACGCCTGGTATGTCGACCCATTCAGCGCGACGCCGATGGGCATCCTCTTCTGCGACATCGTCGATCCCGGGACCGGCGCGCTCTACGCCCGCGATCCCCGCTCGACCGCCAAGCGCGCCGAGGCCTATTTGAAGGCGAGCGGCGTCGGCGACACCATCTATGTCGGCCCGGAAGCCGAATTCTTTATGTTCGACGACGTCCGCTTCGAGGACGGCTATGCCGCCTCCGGCTTCAGCCTGGACGACATCGAGCTCCCCACCAACACCGCCACCAAATATGAGAATGGCAATCTCGCCCACCGGCCGCGCGCCAAGGGCGGCTATTTCCCGGTCGCGCCGGTCGATTCCGCGCAGGACATCCGCGCCGAGATGGTCTCGACGATGCTGGAAATGGGCCTGCCGATGGACAAGCATCATCACGAGGTCGCCGCCGCCCAGCACGAGCTGGGCCTCACCTTCGGCACCCTCGTCACCACCGCCGACCGCATGCAGATTTACAAATATGTCGTGCACATGGTCGCCCATGCCTATGGCAAGACCGCGACCTTCATGCCCAAGCCGATCAAGGCCGACAACGGCTCGGGCATGCACACTCACATGTCGATCTGGAAAGGCGGCAAGCCGCTCTTCGCGGGCAACGGCTATGCCGGCCTTTCGGAGATGTGCCTCTATTTCATCGGCGGCGTGATCAGCCACGCCAAGGCGTTGAACGCCTTCACCAACCCGACCACCAACTCCTACAAGCGCCTCGTCCCCGGCTTCGAGGCGCCGGTGCTGCTCGCTTATTCGAGCCGCAACCGCTCCGCCTCCTGCCGCATCCCCTATGGCACCGGCGAGAAGGCTAAGCGCGTCGAGTTCCGCTTCCCCGACGCGCTCGCCAATCCGTATCTCGCTTATTCCGCCCTCCTGATGGCCGGCCTGGACGGCATCCAGAACCGCATCCATCCGGGCGACCCGATCGACAAGAATCTCTACGATCTGCCGCCGCAGGAGCTGGTCGACGTCCCCACCGTCTGCGGCTCCCTGCGCGAGGCGCTGATCGCCCTGCACAACGACCGCGGCTTCCTGACCAAGGGCGACGTCTTCTCCTACGACCAGATCGACGCCTACATGGAGCTGAAGTGGGAGGAGGTCCTGCGCTGGGAGACCACGCCGAGCGCGGTCGAATACGACATGTATTATTCGAGCTGAGGCTGAAGGCCCTTCAGGCCCTCACCCTCCCATTGCTGACGCAATGGGAGGGTGAGGGCCTGCTCAATCCTCCAGAATCAGGCTGTTCTTCTTCGTATCGCGCATCCTCAGGTAGACGATCAGCGACAGGCCGATCATCCCCGCCACGTACCAGTAGAAGGCGCTTTCGATGCCCTGGTTCTTGAACCAGAGCGCGACATATTCGGCGGTGCCGCCGAACAAGGCGTTGGCGATCGCATAAGGGAGCGCGACGCCGAGCGCGCGGATATGGGCGGGGAAGAGCTCGGCCTTCACCACCGCGTTGATCGAGGTGTAGCCGGTCACGATCAGCAAAGCGGCGAAGACGAGGGCGAAGGCGGCGATCGGATCGCGCACGTTCTCAAGCATGGTGAAGATCGGCACGGTCAGCAGCAGGCCGAGCAGGCCGAAGGTAATCATCACCGGCTTGCGCCCCACCCGGTCCGACAGCGCGCCCGCCACGGGCTGGAGGCACATGAACAGGAACAAGGCCGCGGTCATCACCTGGCTCGCCGCCTCGCGGCTGAAGTCCGAGGTATTGACCAGGAATTTCTGCATGTAGGTCGTGTAGGCGTAGAAGGCCAAGGTGCCGCCTGCGGTCAGCGCCATGACCAGCAGCGCCTCCTTGGGATGATCGCGGAACAGGTTGCGGCCGCTCGATCTGGGCCGGTCGCTCGCATGAGCGTTGGTGAAGCTCTCCGTCTCCGTCAGCCGCCGCCTTATGTAGAAGACGACGACGGCGAGCAGCGCGCCGATCGCGAACGGGATCCGCCAGCCCCACGCCTCGAGCGCCTCCTCCGACATGGTGAATTGGAGCAGGAGCAGGACGGCGAGCGCGATCAGCTGCCCCGAGATCAAGGTCACATATTGGAAGCTCGAATAGAAGCCGCGGCGCTTCTTGCCGGCCATCTCGCTCAAATAGGTCGCGCTGGCGCCATATTCGCCGCCCACGCTGAGCCCCTGGAGCATCCGCGCCAGCACGAGGATCGCCGGCGCCAGCCAGCCGATCTGCGCATAGCCGGGCGCGACCGCGATCATCAGCGAGCCGGCGCACATCAGCGAGACCGACAGGCTGAGCCCCGCCTTGCGCCCCTTGCGGTCGGCATAGACGCCCATCACCCAGGCGCCGATCGGGCGCATCACGAAGCCGACCGCGAACACCGCGGCCGTGTTCATCAGCTGCGCGGTCAAATCCCCTTTCGGAAAGAAAGAGGGCGCGAAATAGAGCGTGAAGGCGGAATAGATATACCAATCGTACCACTCGACCATATTGCCGGCCGAGCCGCCCACGATGTTGCGGATGCGGTGGCGCTTGACGTCCTCGCTCATTCCACGGACCCTCGATAATCCCGCGACACGCGCAGGTTGACGCCTTCGCGGCGAATCGTCGAGAAGGATATTGCGAATCGCGACAAGAGGGGGGCGAGACATGAAAATGACTAAACACGCAGCGGCGCTCGCGCTGCTTTGCACGCTGGCGGCCTGCGGACGGGGGAATGCGGTGATCGGCAAATGGGGCGACGGCGCCGGGGAGCAGGCCTGCGCGGCCGACGAGGTCGTCGAGTTCAAGAGCGACGGCAGCATCACCGAAGGAGGCCGGGAGCGGGCCAGGTGGGCCGCCCAGGGCGATCGCGTGACGATCACCGACCGGGGCCGCTCGCTGACGGCGACCGTCTCGGGCGATACGCTGACGGTGGGGGAAGGTCAGGGAGGAGGGCGCGGGGATACTTTGCGCCGCTGCCCGGGCTAGGAACGATAACGCCTAGTGGACGGTGACGCCGTCCGCCTCTTCGGCGTTGAGCAAGGCGATCAGCCGCTCGATCTGCCGCCAGCGGCAGAAATGGACGAGATTGCCGAGGCCGCGGCTGTGGTTCGCCCGGGCCGCCGCCTCGAACGCCGCATGCTCGCCGAAACGCGCGATCAGCTCGGTCGCGTCGGCCACCGCCGACGAGTCGGGAAGGTAGAAGGGCTGTTCCAAGACTTTCCTCTTATCGTCCTGTTCTTGTCCGCCCGCTCTAGCCGCCCGACGTTTCGAAAGACGTGAGAGCCATCGTCAACGCGCGGTAAACCACGCCGCGCTGGGAGCCGGCCGCGGGCTTTGCTATGGACCTTGCGAGGGAGGATCGGCGCATGGCCAACGAGCTGGAGATCAAGTCGCCGCCGCACGCGGCCCTGCTGGTCGCGCTGGCCACCGGCGCGGGCGCGCTCGGCGGCTGGCTGTTCGGCGCGGCGATGCTCGGCGCGATCGCCGGCTTCGCCGCGGGCGTCGGCATCGTCGTGCGCTTTTGGCCGAAGCGGGGCTGAAAAGGCTGGCACCGGCGCTGCCGCGCTGCCATGGGGCGGCCATGGCTGCCGATCCCAAAGCCCCGCGCGCCGGCGGCGTGCTGCTCGCTTTGGCGATCCTCGCCGGCGTGGCGGTCGGCCTCTATGCGCGCCAGCCCAGCATCGGCTTCCTCGCCGGAGCCGGCATCGGCCTGCTGCTGCTCCTGCTGGTCTGGCTTCACGACCGCCGGCGCTAACCACGATTCACTGACGTTGAAGCACCTGTTCCCCGGCGAAGGCCGAGGTCCAGTCGTGCCGCCCGTGCCGCTGGACCCCGGCCTTCGGGGTCCCCGCAAAGTACTCCTTTGCGGGGTGCCGCTTCGCCGGGGAACGATTCAGTGTGAATGAAACTGAGTTTGCGCCCCTCAGCCGATCCGCCGCCCCGTCCAGACCACGCGCCCGACGATGTCGACCGCGGCCGGATCGCAATCGGGCCAGCCGGGATAAGCCGGATTGTCCGAGCGGATCGAGACGCTGCGCGCCGCCGGGCTCACCGCCAGCCGCTTCACCACCAGGGCATCGTCGATCCTGAGCACATAGATCCCGTCGCGCAGCCGCGCCGCGCCGTCGCCGCGGTCCACGAGGATGTCGTCGCCATCTGCAAGCGTCGGCGCCATCGAATCGCCGGCGACGCGGATGATCGACAACTGGTCCGGCGCGCCGCGCGCGACCCGCCTCAGCCAGGCGGGGTCGAAAGCGATATGGCTGGTCCCGCTCTCGTCGCCGTCGAACGCGCCCGCGCCCGCCGAGGCGTCGACGTCGAGCCGCGGCACCGGTGCCAGGCCCCGTCCCGGCGCGGGCGCCGGCGCACCGAGCAGTGACTCCTCGACGTCGAAATAGCGGGCGAGCAGCCGCCGGTCGGCCTCGGCCAGACGCCGGGGCGTGCCACGCTTGATGAACTGCTGGATGTAGCTGGCGTTGCGCCCGATCAGGCGGGACAGGCCGGCATAATCCTCGCCCCGTTCCTCGATCAGCCGCTCGAGTGCCGCCCGTCCGTCCACGTCCGTCATATTCCTCCATTACCGATAGGATTTTTCCTAGACAAGTAGGAAATGTCCTTCGAATGAAGGAACAGACCCAGTACATCGATTCGGAGGACAAGGTGCATATCCGGCGGCGTATCGAGCTTTACCTGCGGCGCACGCGCACCGCGCCGACCCGCTTCGGGCGCGAGGCGGTCGGCGACCCGCGCTTTGTTGCGGATCTGAGGAACGGCCGGGAACTGCGTGAAAAAACGGAGAGCCGCGTCGCCGCATGGCTCGACGCGCGGGAGTGCGAGGGATGAGCGCCCCCACGGCCGGCGACGAGCTCAAGCGCGTCCTTCGAGTCAACTTCGTCCAGTTGGGCGCGGCCGTCGCGATCGAATCGCAGGCCAGCCGCTCCTGGGCAAGCATCACCTTTTCGGGCGAACGTCATCGCCTGGTTCTGTGCGTGCCCGGACCTGGCGCGGCGGCGGCCGCCGACGCCTTTCTCGACGGCCTCGGCGAGCGCGACTTCGCGCTGCGCGGCCATGTCCTGGCCGATATCGTCCTGGCCGACAGGTCGGACGAGGACGAGCAGGTCCGCCTCATCCTGGAGGCGCTGACCGTGGAAGAGAGCTAGGAAAATGGGGACAGGCTAGGAAAATGGGGACAGTATATATTTTTCCAGCAAGGCCAGAGGGCCAACCCTCACTTCTCCGGGAAAAATATATACTGTCCCCATTTAAGGGCTGGCGTCGTCAGGACTGGCGGGCGGCGAGGCGCTGGAGGCTGTCGATCGCGCTTTGCAGCCGGTCGTCGGGCGCCTCCGGGAAGACCTGCGGCGCGGGCGCCGGGGACGCCGGGGAAGGCTGCGAGGGCATAGCGCGCGCGTCGTGCCGGGGCTGGCGGCGGGCGAGGCCCTGCTCCAGCCGCTCCATCAAAGCGGCGAGGCTCGTCGGCATCTCGGCCGGCGGTGCTGGCTCCGGAACGGGCTCGGACGCGGCTTCGGGCTCGGGCTCCGGTTCCGGCTCCGGGGCGGGCGCGGCTTCTACGGGCTCGGCCTCGTCCAGCCAGATCGGCACCGCCGCTTTGGGCGGTTCGGGCGGCGCGGGTTCGCCCAGCTCGCGCGCGGCGGAGATGGGCGGGCGAACCGGCGCGTCGGGGTGGCGGTCGCGGCGGCGCCGGGGCGCCTCCCCGTCCTGCGGCCAGGCGCCCGCCCTCTCCTTGCCGCTGTCGAGCCCGCTCCTGTCGAGCAGACGCAGCAGGAAGAAGACCAGGCCGAAGGTGATCAGCGCCCCGCCGACCGCGATCACGATGCGCGCGGTCAGGCCGAGCGGCGGCTGGGCGGCGGCGAAGAGCGACGGCAGGCCTGTGGCGCTGACGACCCCCGAGAGAACTTCCTGCGGCATGGCGAAGGCGAAGAAGACCGCCGCCGCCGCCGCGAGGCCTGCCACGGGCAGATCTATCGCGTTGCGGCCGACGCCGCGGAACATGGTCTGGAAGGGCCTCGAAGCCATTAGGGAGCCTTGCCGGTAAGCCGCTGATAGAGCGGTGCATAACGGGAAATGTTTGACGACCAGTTACGCTCGCGCTCGACGAAGCGGCGGGCGGTGTCGCGGCGGGCGTCCCATTCGCCGCGCCGCTCGAACAAATCGGCGAGCGCATCGGCCAATGCCACAGGGTCGCCGGCCGGGAACAGGGTCCCGGTGACCTCGTCCTCGATCAGCTCGCGATGGCCGCCGACATCGGAGGCGGCGACGAGCTTGCGCTGCGCCATCGCCTCGAGCGGCTTCAGGGGCGTGACCAGCTCGGTGAGCCGCATCGCCTTGCGCGGATAAGCGAGGATGTCGATCAGCGCATAATAATGCTCGACTTCGCCGTGCGGCACGCGGCCGGCGAAGCGGATCCGGTCCGCCGCCGGCGAGGCGGCGGCCTGCGCCTTCAGCGCCTCTTCCATCGGCCCGCCGCCGACCAGCAGCAATTGCGCCTTCGGGCGGCGCGCGATGAGGGCCGGCATCGCGGCGATAAGGTCGTCCAGCCCCTCATAATCGTAGAATGAGCCGATGAAACCGACCGTGTCGGCGCCGGTGAGGCCCAGGCTGTCGGCGAAGCCCGCGTCGGCGGCGAGCGGGCTGCCGAACAGCTCCATGTCGACGCCGTTGGGCGAGACGATGATCTTGTCCGGGTCGATGCCGCGGCCGATCAGATCCTGCCTGAGCCCCTCGCAGATCACCGCCACCGCATCGGCCCGGCGCGCCGCATAGGTCTCGATCATCCGGGTCAGCCGGTAGCGGGCCGAGCCCTGCCGGCCGGTGCCGTTGCCGACCGCCGCATCCTCCCAAAAGGCGCGGATCTCGTAGACCAGAGGCAGGCCGCGCCGGCGCGCCACCGGCAAAGCGGCGAGCGCGCTGAGCACGGGCGAATGGGCGTGCAGCTGATCGGGCTTCCATTGTTCGACCAACCTATCAAGCCGGTCGGACAAGGCCCTGATCTCGCGCCATTCGCCCAGGGGCGCGGGCGCCGGGTCGGGCTTCGGCGTGCGATAGAAGGTGATGCCGTCGACCACCTCCGGATCGGGACCCTCTGCCGCATGGCGGGGACCGGTAAGGCAGGCGACTTCCCAGCCCATCGCCAGCTGCGCCTTGACGATGGCGCGGGTGCGGAAGGCATAGCCGCTGTGCAGCGGCAAACCGTGGTCGAGGACGTGCAATATCCGCATGCCCTACCCTCTGCCACGGCAAGCTTAACGGCGCGTCAATTGCTTGCCGCTATTGGGTCCCGATGCGGGACGACGGGTTGAGCCAGAGATGATCGACAATTTCGCGCTCGCCTTGAGCCACGGCCTGCTGATGCTCGCCGCCTGGCGGCTGCTCTCGCGTCCCGATCTCGAGGACGACGGAGCGCCGCGTACGGCCAAGGGCGGCTGGTTCGGCAGGCAGCGGAGTGAAAGCGAGGATGCGTGACCTCGTCCTCTTCGCGTTCGTCGGGGCGCTGCTGCTGTTCGGGCTGAAGCGGCCGTTCCTGTTCACGCTCGCCTACATCTATGTCGACACGGTCTCCCCGCAGCGCATCTCCTATTCGCTGCTCGCCTGGATCCCGATCTCGATGGTGGTCGCCGCGCTCGCCATAGCGGGCTGGCTGGCCGCCGACAGGAAGGAGTGGCGGTTCGGCCCGCGCCAGGCGCTGATCGCGTTCCTGCTCCTCTACGTCACCTGGACGACCGTCTATGCCGATCTCCCGGTCGAAGCGTGGAGCAAGTGGGAGTGGGTCTGGAAGGCGATGCTGTTCGCGATCTTCCTGCCCTTCACCCTGCGCACCAAATTGCGGCTCGAGGCGGCCTTCCTGTTCCTCTGCCTGTCGGCGGGGGCGATCGTCATCGTCGGCGGCATCAAGACGGTGGCGGGCGGCGCCGGCTATGGCGTGCTCAACCTGATGGTCGACAATAATAGCGGCCTCTACGAGAGCAGCACGATCTCGACCGTCGCGATCGCGCTGATCCCGCTCATCTGGTGGTTCACCCGCCACGGCACCATCTTTCCGCCCGACTGGCGGGTGAAGCTGTTTTGCGGCGCCCTGGTCTTCGCCTGCCTGCTGATCCCGATCGGCACCGAGGCCAGGACCGGCCTGGTCTGCATCGGCGTGCTCGGCCTGCTGCTGCTGCGCAATACCAAGCGCCGCTTCCTCTATATCGGGGCGGCCTGCGCGCTCGGAGCCGCGGCGATCCCCTTCCTGCCCTCCTCCTTCACCAGCCGGATGGATACGATCCAGGGCTTCAAGGCCGACGAATCCGCCGGCACCCGCCTCGCGGTGTGGGGCTGGACCTGGAATTACGCGCTCGATCATCCGATGGGCGGCGGCTTCGAGGCCTATCGCCAGAACCGAATCCAGGTCAGCACGGTGAACCAGCCCGCAGGCGGCGACAGCCAGCTCTCCTCCGTGCAGAGCCTCGCCGACGAGGGCCGCGCCTATCACAGCGCCTATTTCGAGATGCTCGGCGAGCAGGGCTTCCCCGGCCTCATCATCTTCCTTCTGATCCACGGCATCGGCCTGGTGCGGATGGAGGTGATCCGCAGGCGCTACCGCCGCGCCGAGGGCGAGGACGAATGGATCTCGCCGCTCGCCACAGCCCTGCAGAATTTCCAGCTCATCTATCTGGTCGGCGCCCTGTTCGTCGGCATCGCCTATCAGCCGTTCGTCTATCTGATGATCGCCGGCCAGATCGGCTTCGACACCTGGCTCACCCGGCGCGAGCGCGGCGCGCGCAGGCAGGCCCACGTCTTCGCCCCCCATTCACCCCCGGAACGAAGCGCGATCCCAAGCCTTTAAGCGCGGATGGGCGGCGCGCTTCGCTATGTGGATGACAGCCAGCCGGGCATCACGCGCCGGCGGCATGGGCGCTATTGGCAATATTTCGACGCCGACGGGAAGCGCATCAGCAACCGGGACGAGATCGACCGGCTGAACGCGATCGGGCTGCCGCCCGCCTATCGCGACGCCTGGTTCTGCCCCACACCGGACGGCCATATCCAGGCGATCGGCTATGACGACAAGGGCCGCAAGCAATATCGCTACCACATTGGCTTCCGCGAGAGGCAGGAGGCGGCGAAATATGACCGCTGCGCCGATTTCGGCAAGGTGCTGCCGAAGCTCCGCAGGCGCGTCGAGGCGGACTTGAGGAAGCGCAGCCTCAGCCGCGAGACCGTGGTCGCGGCGGTCGTCCGCCTGCTCGACACCGGCAGGATCCGAGTCGGCAACGAAGCCTATGCGCAGAGCAACAAGAGCTACGGCGCCACCACCCTTCGCTCGCGCCACGCCAAGGTGCGCGGCCGTACCGTCAAGATGCGCTTCAAGGCGAAGAGCGGCATCGAACGCGAGCTTTCGATCACCGACGCCACGCTCTCGCGCATCGTCCGCAGGTGCCAGGACCTGCCGGGCCAGAACCTCTTCCAGTTCATCGACGAGGCGGGCGAGGCTCAGCCGGTCAGCTCGACCGACGTCAACGACTATATCCGCGAAGCCACCGGCGAGGATTTCACAGCCAAGCATTTCCGCACCTGGAGCGCCAGCGTGATCGCCTTCGAACGGATCTGCGCCGCGGGCGAAGAGGGCGTCGGCCTCAAGGCCATGCTGGAGCCGGTCGCCGAGGCGCTCGGCAATACCCCCGCGATCAGCCGCAAATCCTACGTCCACCCTGCCCTGATCGACTCGGTCAAGGGCGGAACCGGGAAAAGGCTCTCCTTGCAATGCCCCCGCTCCTCGAAATATCTGTCTGGCGCCGAGCGCGGGCTGATCGCCTTCCTCGACAAGCCCAAGCGCGGGAAAGCAGCCTGACCTGATGAACCAAAGCCACACCCTCGACGGCCAGGCCCAGCGCCTGTGGGCGGATGTGACCGCCTGGCTCGCCAGCCACAGCGTCCAGATCCTCCTCAGCCTCATCGCCGGGGCGGTGATCGTCGCCTTGATGCTCGGCTTGAGATGGCTCGGAGTCCGCATTTGCGGCTCGGATCCCAGCCACACCCATTGGCGCTCGGTGGTCGGACGGGTCCTCGCCGGGACCCGATTGTGGTTCATGATCGCGGCCGCGGCCAGGCTGGTCGCGAATTATTCGCTGGCGCCCGAGCTGGTTGCGAACACGGTCGTCGTATTCTTCACCATCGCCACCACGCTCCAGGTGGCGCTCTGGGTCCGCGAGCTGGTGCTCGGAGTGATCGAGCATCGCGCCGGCTCGCTGGACGAGAATAGCGGCCTCGGCAGCGCCATCGGCATCATCCGGCTGCTCGTGACGATCGCCATCTTCGCCATCGCGCTGGTCGTGGTGCTCGACAATCTCGGAGTCAACGTCACCGGCCTCGTCGCCGGCCTGGGCATAGGCGGCATCGCCATCGGCCTTGCCGCGCAGGGCATCTTCTCCGACCTCTTTTCGGCGCTGTCGATCATCTTCGACAAGCCGTTCCGCCGCGGCGATTCGATCCGCTGGGACAAGACCACCGGGACGGTCGAGCAGATCGGGCTCAAGACCACGCGGGTACGCTCGATCACCGGCGAGGAGGTGGTAATTTCAAACACCAATTTGCTCGGCAAGGAGCTGCACAACCTCGCCCGGCTCAACCGCCGCCGGATCATCCAGCCATTCGGCATCGTCTACCAGACGCCGCCCGAGGTCTGCGCGCGCATTCCCGCGATCGTCAGGGAGGTGGTTGCGGGCTGCGAAAAGTGCGTGCTGATCCGCTGCGGCATGACCGGCTATGGAGATTCCAGCCTCGATTATTCCCTGGAATTCGACGTCAAGTCGGAGGTCTGGCAGAAAATCTTCGACGCCCGCCATATGGTCCTCGTCGCCCTGCTCAAGCGCTTCAACGAGGAGGGGATAGAGTTCGCCTACCCGACCCAGACCAGCTTCACCGCGGCGCCGGACGGGACCCTGATCATGCCCTATCCGCCGGAGGAGACGGAGACGAGCGCGACCGAGACCCGGTAGCGGCGGCGATACCACAGCCAGCGATGGGCCCGGGCGGCGAAGCTTCTGGGGCGGGCGAAGAAGATGAGGCCGAAGAGCGCCGTGCGGCCGAGCTCTCTCCAGAAGCCGGAGCCTTTGGCCTGCATATCCTCCTTGTAGGTCCGCCCGGCGATCTCCTCCGTGAGCAGCGCCCGGCTCCCCGTGAACGCGGCGGCGAGCGCGGCCGGCCTCGGGCGGTAGCCGGTGTCGATCGGATCGGCATGATAGGGAAAGCTCGACGGAACCGTCGCCAGGATCAGCCCGCCTTCGCCAAGGATCTCCTCGCACGCCGCGGTCACCGCTGCGCGGTCGCGGACATGCTCCAGCATGTTCGCGATCAGGATCGCGCGGAAGCCGCGCGTCTTGAGCGCCTCGCGCACGGCCGGGTCGAGGATGTCGCCGGCAAGGTCGACGCCGTCGCCCTGCTTGAGGTCGCTGTGGAAGACGGCGATCCCCGCCTCGGCGAGCGGGGCGAACAACTCCCGCTGGATATGCGGCTTGTCATGCTCGCGAAAGGCGCGCGTCGAGGAGCCCAGATTGAGCAAGGGCGAGACCCCCTCGCGGGCGAGGAGGATCTCGCGCAACCGGATCGCTTCGGCCTCGAACATGAGGCGCAGCAGTCATGCCGCGTGCGCGCCCGTCAAGGCCCTTATTCCCACCCCCTCAAGGGGGAGGGTAGGGAGGGGGTGTCGGGCGTCCGGAGTTGTTCTCGGAAACCGAACCCCCTCCCCCTACCCCCTCCCCGCTGGGGAGGGGAGCTTGGGTCAGGCGGCCTGCTGCAGGCCGCCCGCCTCGATCATCGCCATCCAATTGTCGATGGTGATCGCCGAGACATATTCGCGCTGCATCTTGTCGGTCAGCACTTCCAGCATCTGGCAGCCCTCGACGAAAATCTCGATGACGCCGAACACGCCGCCGCGCTTGCGGTATTTGGCTGGAAAGCCGTAGCGGCCGCAAATCTCGGCGATCTCGGCCTCGCTGCGCCTGGTGCCGATCGCCATGTGGGTGGCGTTGTGGCGGCGCGGTTCGACGCGGATGCCGGTCGCGTCATTGTCGCCGGGAACGGCATGGATCTCGGTGCCGCGCGGGTAGATTTCGATCATCGTGCCGCGCTCGTCGCCCGACAGCGCGACCCAGCTTCCCGGCGTCACCGACGGAAAGGGCGCGGCGGCGCCGTCCCAGATCTCTGCGAAGAAATCGGCGACCAGACGCGGATCGTCGGCCTCGATGGAAACGTGAAACAGCATTGGAAATTCTCCTTTGGAAGACGGGATCAAATGGCCGCCGCCGGCCGGAAGGCCTGGCGGAGGAGCTGGACGAGGAACAGGAGGACGCCGGCGAACCAGAGCAGGGCCGCGACGATTGCGACCAGCGGCCGGCCGGCCAGAACCGACAAGGCGATGCCGATCGGGAACATCACCGCGGCGGGCGCGGCGAGGATGAAATGCAGGCCGGCGAGCGGACTCGCCGCCATCTCCGGGTAGAGCCGGTAGACGATTCCGAACAATGCCAGCGAGGTCCACCCGACCAGGTTGATATGGGCATGGACGGGCGCGAGCCGGAAATCGTGGGCGATACCCATGTGGATGCCCATGCCGACGCCCACGGTGAGCATCAAAGCGGCAAGCAGCAGGAATTTGAGATCGAGATGTTTCATTCGTCGTCCCCCGACGTTTCGTTTCGGTGGCGCGACTAATGTGGTGGCGGTGCGGGCGGGAGCGGGAAGCGATGAAGGCGGGGAAGCGGGCGACGCGGCGACGAAAGCGGCAGGGGGTGCGACGAAACCGTCAATCTCCGTTCGTCCTGAGCCTGTCGAAGGACTTTCTTCTTTCGACCTAAGAGAAGGAAAGGGCTTCGACAACCCCGGATCAAGTCCGGGGCCGAACGGAGAATGGTTTCCCCGAAGCCAAACCTAAAACCCGACGTCCTCCAGCGACAGCAAGGTCGCATTTCCGCCGGAGCTGGTGGTGTCCGTGCTCGTCACCCGCTCGGCGCAGAAGCGGGGGAGATAGTGGGGGCCGCCGGCCTTGGGGCCGGTGCCCGACTGGCCCTCGCCGCCGAAGGGCTGCGAGCCGACGATGGCGCCGATCATCGAGCGGTTGACGTAGAGATTGCCGACCGTGGCCGCCTCCTCGACCGTCTCGGCGGCGCGGGCGATGCGGCTGTGCAGGCCCATGGTGAGGCCGAAGCCCGAGGCGTTGACGCGGCGCACCGTCTCCGGGAGCTGGCCGCCCCGCCAGGTGGCGACGTGGAGGAGCGGACCAAACCATTCCTCCTCGAGGTCCTCGATCGCGTCGAGACGGATGAGGGTGGGAGGAACGAACAACCCATCTTGTGCTCCTGCGGAAGCAGGAGCCCAGTCCTCACTGCCCGACTGGGTTCCTGCTTCCGCAGGAACGCCCACGGTGTGGATCCAGCGCTCCTTCATCGCCTCGCGCCGGCCCCTCAGCTTCTCGAAGGACGGCTTGTCGATCACCGGGCCGACATCGGTCTTCGGATCGGCCGGGTCGCCGACGATCAGGCTGTCCATCGCGCCCGCCAGCATCTCCAGCGTGCGCTCGGCGATTTCCTCCTGCAGCACCAGCAGCCTCAGCGCCGAGCAGCGCTGGCCGGCGGAGCGGAAGGCGGACGTGATCACGTCCTGGACGACCTGTTCGGGCAGAGCGGTCGAATCGACGATCATCGCGTTGATGCCGCCGGTCTCGGCGATCAGGGGAATGATGTCGCGGTCATCGTCGGCGACGAGGGTGCGCGCGATGGTCTTGGCTGTTGCGGTCGACCCGGTGAAGGCGACGCCGGCGATGCGCACGTCCTCCATCAGCTTCTGGCCGAGATCGCGGCGGCCCGCGGCAAGGATCAGCGCGTCTTCGGGAATGCCCGCATTGTGGGCGAGGCCGACCGCATAAGCGGCGATCTGCGGCGTCTGCGAGGCGGGCTTGGCGACGACGCTGTTGCCGGCCGCGAGCGCGGCGGACACCTGGCCCAGGAAGATGGCGAGCGGGAAGTTCCAGGGCGCGATGCAGACCCAGACGCCCCTGCCCTCCAGCCTCAGCACGTTGCGCTCGCCGGTCGGTCCCGGCAGCTCCAGGGGCTGCAGATGGGCGCGCGCCTGGGCGGCGTAATAGCGGCAGAAATCGACCGCCTCGCGCACCTCGGCGAGCGCGTCGGGGATGGTCTTCTTCGCCTCCTGCACGGCGATCCGCATCAGCATGTCGCGGTCGCGTTCAAGAAGGTCGGCGAGCCGCTCGAGGGCCGAGGCGCGCTCGTCGACGCTGCGCTTCGACCAGTCCTCGAACCCGTTCAGCGCCCGCGCGACCAGTTCGCCGGCTGGCGGGCTGGTCATCGGCGCGAAATCAAGCGGCGGCGCCACCGCTTCGGCGACCCGCTCGAGCTCGGGCCGGTCGTTGAGATCGAGGCCCCGGCTGTTGGGGCGTTCGGGCATGAACAGGTCATTGGGCAGCGGGATGGAAGGGTGACGCGTTCCCCCGACGGCGGCGATCTTGGCGACGGGATCGGCGATCAGGTCGGCGTCGGTCAGGCGATCATCGGCGAGCTGGTGGACGAAGGAGCTGTTGGCGCCGTTTTCGAGCAGCCGCCGGACCAGATAGGCGAGCAGGTCGCGATGGCCGCCGACGGGCGCGTAGATGCGGGTATGATAGCCCTGCTCGCGGACCAGGCTCTCGTAGAGCCCCTCGCCCATGCCGTGCAGGCGCTGGAACTCGAAGTCTCTGGCCTCCCCCGCCCATTCGAGCAGGGTGGCGACGGTCAGCGCATTGTGCGTGGCGAAGGCGGGGTAGATGTTCTTCGCCTGCAGCATGTCCTTCGCACAGGCGAGATAGGAGACGTCGGTCGCCGCCTTGCGGGTGAAGAGCGGGTAATCGGCAAGTCCCTGCTCCTGCGTGCGCTTGATCTCGGTGTCCCAATAGGCGCCCTTGACGAGGCGGGCGGCGATGCGGCGGCCCGTCTTCGCCCCCAGCGCGTCGGCCCAGGCGACGGTCGGCCGGGCGCGCTTGCCATAGGCCTGGATCGCCATGCCGAGCCCGTCCCAGCCCTTGAGCGCGGGCAGGCCCGCCACCTGTTCGATGATGTCGAGGCTCATTTCGAGCCGCTCGGTCTCCTCGGCGTCGATGGTGAAGGGGATGCCGAGGCCGGCCGCCAGCGTCGCCAGCGCCTCGACCCGCTCGATCAAATCCGGCACGCAGCGCTGGTACTGGGCGACCTCGTAGCGCGGGTGGAGCGCGGAGAGCTTCACCGAGATGCTGTGGCCCCCGCCTGCCTTGCCGACCGCGCGGATCGCGTCCTCATAACTCTGAAAATAGCGTTCCGCGTCCGGGAATGTGCGCGCCGCCTCGCCGAGCATGTCGAAGCTGGCGGTGAAGCCTTTGTTCTCGCGCTTCTTCATGCGCGCGATCGCTTCGGAGATGTTCCGGCCCATGACGAAAATCTCGCCCATCATCCGCATCGCCGCGCCGACTCCCTGGCGCACGAACGGCTCGCCCGCGCGGGACATGAGGCGCTTGAGCGCGCTGGCATGCTCGCTGTCCGAGGTCAGCGCGCGGCCGATCACCAGCCCCCAGGTCGCCGTATTGACCAGGGTCGAATTGGCCTTTCCGCGGTGCGCGCGCCAGTCGCCCTCGCCGAGCTTGTCGGCGATCAGCGAATCGGCGGTTTCGGGATCGGGAACGCGCAGGAAGGCCTCGGCGAGGCTGAGCAGGGCGACTCCCTCCTGGGTGTTCAGCCGATATTCCTGGAGGAACTGGTTGACCCAGCCCTTGCCCTGGGCGTCGCGCAACTCGGCGAGCATGGCGAGCGCGCGCGCCTCGACGCGGGCCCGCGAATCGGCGTCGAGCGCGGCGGCTTCCAGGAGCGGCGCCAGCACCTCTGGCTCGGGCGCGCGCAGCAGGGAGCGAATGTCTCTGCGCGCGGTTGCCGTGGCGTCTGCCATGAATGTCTCCGAAGGGCTTGTTTATCGCCGCGTCGCGGCCCTATGCCGAGCGCCGATTAGCGCCAGACAGTGGGAGGCTCAATGCCGGTCGCCAGCATCGAGGAAATCCAGGAGCGGGTGGGGACCGAGATCGGCATGTCCGACTGGATCCTGATCGATCAGGGGCGGATCGACGCCTTCGCCGACGTCACCGAGGATCATCAGTTCATCCATGTCGACCCCGAACGGGCGGCGAAGACCCCGTTCCGCGGCACGGTCGCGCACGGCTTCCTCACCTTGTCGCTGCTCAGCCGCATGGCCGACGGTGTCATGCTCCACCCGGAAAGCCTGCGCATGGCCGTCAATTACGGCTTCGAGCGGGTCCGCTTCATGGCGCCGGTCCGGGCCGGCAAGCGCGTCCGCGGCCATTTCAAGCTCGCCACCGCCGAGGAGAAGCGCGCCGGCCAGTGGCAGATCACCTATCAGGTCACGGTCGAGATCGAGGACGAGGAGAAGCCCGCTTTGATCGCCGACTGGATCGGCTACATGTTCATCTGAGAAATGGGGACACGTACTCTTTCGCGAAAAAGTACGTGTCCCCCTAGAGGAGGAAATTCATGACCCGCGACGCCGTCATCGTCTCCACCGCCCGCACGCCGATCGGCAAGGCCTATCGCGGCGCGTTCAACGCCACCCCGTCGCCGACGCTCGCCGCCCACGCGATCCGCGCCGCGGTCGAGCGCGCCGGAGTCGATCCGGCCGAGATCGACGACGTCGTCATCGGCGCCGCGCTCCAGCAGGGCGTGCAGGCGACGATCGGCCGCACCGCCGCCCTGCGCGCGGGCCTTCCCGTGACCGTCGCCGGCATGTCGATCGACCGCCAGTGCGCTTCGGGGCTGATGGCGATCGCCACCGCGGCCAAGCAGGTGATCGTCGACCGCATGCCGATCTGCGTCGCCGGCGGCGTCGAATCGATCTCGATGGTGCAGACCGCCGAGATGCGATTGGGCGGCGATCCCGAGCTCGTGGCGATGCACAAGGACGTCTACATGCCGATGATCGGCACCGCCGAGATCGTCGGCAAGCGCTACGGCATCGCCCGCGACCGCCAGGACGCCTACGCGCTCCAGTCGCAGCAGCGCACCGCCGCCGCCCAGGCCGCCGGCCGGTTCGACGACGAGATCGTGCCCGTGACCGCCACCATGTCGGTCAAGGACAAGGCGACCGGCGAGGTCTCGACGCGCGAGGTCACCCTCACCAGAGACGAGGGCAATCGCGCCGACACCACGCTGGAGGGCCTGCAGAGCCTGCAGCCGGTCATGGGCCCGGACGCGATGATCACCGCCGGCAATGCCAGCCAGCTCTCCGACGGCGCCTCGGCGGTGGTGATCATGGAGGCCGGCCTCGCCGCGCAGCGCGGCCTCACCCCGCTCGGCCGCTATATCGGCATGGCCGCGGCCGGCACCGAGCCCGACGAAATGGGCATCGGCCCGGTGTTCGCGGTGCCCAAATTGCTCGACCGGTTCGGGCTCAGCGTGAGCGACATCGACCTGTGGGAGTTGAACGAGGCCTTCGCCGTCCAGGTGCTCTACGTCCAGGACCGGCTCGGCATTCCCGACGACAGGATGAACGTCGATGGCGGCGCCATCTCGATCGGCCATCCCTACGGCATGTCGGGCGCGCGGATGACCGGCCACGCGCTGATCGAGGGCAAGAGGCGCGGCGCCAAATATGTGGTGGTGACGATGTGCGTCGGCGGCGGCATGGGCGCGGCTGGGCTGTTCGAGGTCCTGTAATTGGGGACAGTATATATTTTTCCCGGCGAGGCCGCGCCGCGCATCCGCCGCGGCGCGTGGGAAAATATATACTGTCCCCATTTTCCGCAGGTCCGTCTCAACGCCGGAGCACCGGGGTGAAGCGCGCCAGCAGGAACAGGATCGTCGGCCAGAGCATCGTGTTCCACAGATCGTGCCAGCTGTTCGCCCAGGCGAGCGCGCGGCCTCGCCGGTGCGTATCGACCAGGTCCCAGGCCTCGCCGGCGAGGGTGACGGCGAGCACCGCCGCGATCGGGCGCCAATCGCGCAGGGACAATTTGAACAGGCCCGCGATGCCGAGCAGGATGAAGAGGCCGACATCGATGTGGAGCGCGTCCCTGGGCAGCCCGGTCTGCGCGACCAGCCAAATCTTGGCCGACTGGAACCCGCTCACCGTCAGACCTCCGCGCGGAAGGGCGTGAAAGCGGTTCCCCGGTCGTAGACGTCCACGCCTTCAGCGCGCTTGAGCCAGCCGACAATTGCATAGGTGACGGGCGTCAGCACCACCTCCCAGCCCACCTTGAGCGCCCATTGGGTGAGGAGGACTTTGACGACCAGATCCGCTGTCCAGCCCTCGGCACCCAGGAAGGCGGCCGGATAGAAGATCAGGCTGTCGACACCCTGCCCCACGACCGTCGACCCGATCGTCCGCGCCCACAAATGCCGGCCGTGGGTCCAGATCTTCATCCGCGCGAGCACGTAGGCGTTGACGAATTCGCCGGCCCAGAACGCGATGATCGAAGCGAAGACGATTCGCGGCACCTGGCCGAACACCCGCTCATAGGCTTCCTGCCCGTGCCAGCTGCCCGCGGGCGGCAGCGCGACCACGACCCAGGCCATGAACGCCATGAAGACCAGCGCAGCGAACCCGGCCCAGATGCAGCGCCTCGCGCGGGCAAAGCCGTAGACCTCGGTCAGCACGTCGCCGATCACATAGGCGATTGGGAAGAAAAGGATGCCCGCGCCGAAGGGCCACAGGCCGACGCCCGGCAGTTCGACCTCGGCGACCTTGCCCGCGCCGATGACGTTGGAGAGGAGGAGGATGGTGACGAAGGCGGCCATCACGAAGTCGAAATAGCGCAACGGCCGTCCGGTGAGCGCGCTCGCGTCCACGGTCTTCACATCGTCGGCCATCCCTCAGCCCTGGAAATGATCAAGGCCGGAGCCGGCCAGGTTGCGATCGAGCAGCGCCCGGTCGGCGCCGCGCTCATAATGCTCCACCATCTGCGCCTGCGCTTCCAGAGTCGCGTCGGCGAAGGCGGTCTCGCCCGGCTGGTAATCATAGAGCGCCTCCCGGCTGAATCCGCGGGTGGCGAACTCCCAGAGATAGCGCAGCGCGAAGCGGAGCACGCCCAGCTTCTGATACTGCCAGACATGGGTCATTTCGTGCAGAAAGAGGGCCCTGTTCGGGCCTTTCGAAAAGTCGTCGGCCAGCCTGCCCTTGAAGAAGATGGTGCGGATCAGCGTGACCGCGCTCACATCTTCCAGGCCCAGCGCGACCTCGGCGAACGGGTTCAGTCCCGGGCCGGCGCATAACCGCACCCGCTCCAGCGCCAGCGCCCCGAACGTCGCCGTGAGGAGCGTCATCTCGCCCTGCGTCAATGGCCTGCGCCCGTTTTCGCTCATCCGCCGCTCCCCCGATCCGCCGCCAAGCATAAGGCCGGACGGCGGGATTCGGAATTCCGATCTTCACCAAAGCGCGTTAGGAGGGCGCCCACGCGCCCGTAGCTCAGTTGGACAGAGCACGAGCCTTCTAAGCTTGGGGTCGCAGGTTCGAATCCTGCCGGGCGCGCCACCCACTATCCCCCGCTATTTGCGCAGCCATGAGCTTACTTATTTGCAACAAGCTAAGTTTGACCATGTTGCAAACCACGGATTGTAGGGTCATGATGTCAAAGGCAAACCGAAGCATCGTAACCGTCTATAATGCGCACCTGTCAAATCCTCTCATTCTGGGCTCGGGGACTATTCGCTCGGTGGGTGAGGGGTACGGGTTCTTCAGGAGGGGAAGATGGCGACCAAGGAAGACGATAACGTCGGTCCCTGTCTGGAGGATCGTACACAAGGGGGCGCGGCGTCTCCCCCAAGAGTCTTCATTCTCAGCAATGTCCGGTTGTTGCGAGAGGGGCTGGTCCTTGCCCTTTCCCATCAGACCGGCATTGAAGTCGTCGGCTCGTCCGATGCAGCGCTGCTCGGTGAAGTGGCCGATTCTCATCCCGATGTGGTGCTTCTGGATGTTTCCAGCCCGGCCATCCTGGAATCCGCAACGTTTCTTCGCCGAATCGTTCCCGACGTCAAGATTGTCGCGCTCGGAGTCGCCGAGGTCGATCAGGTCGTCCTGGCCTGCGCCCAGGCCGGCGTCTCCGGCTTCGTCTATGCGCAGGGTTCGGCGAACGACGTGGCGGCGGCGGTGCATTCGGCGGTTCGCGGCGAACTGGTCTGCTCGCCCCGCACCGCCGGCATGCTGCTCAACCGAATCAGCGGCCTCGTGGCGCCGGCGAAAGACATTTCGGGCGACGCGCTGACTCCGCGCGAGCACGAGATCATGATGTTCGTGAATGAGGGACTGTCGAACAAGCAGATCGCGGCCCTGCTCGGCATTCGCGACACGACCGTCAAGAATCATGTCCACTCCGTCCTCGGCAAGCTCAGGGTCCGCCGCCGGGGCGAGGCGGCTGCGCAGCTGCGGCAGCGCCAGCGGCGCGGCGAGGCGCCCGCCGGCTGGAGGGCGCGTCAGGCGCCGTCCGGCGGCAACGGCCATGGACTGGACCATATGGCCTAAGCCTCATGGCGCCGCGAGGTCATTTCGCCGGCCGCCTCTCTGACGTCCCAGAACCGGGCCGCAGCCGATCGCTCCGCCGCGGGACCGACGGCCTTGCGGGGTCTGCACCTTCTTCGCAGATCGCCGATGGACCGTTCGGCTCAAGCGCACCGTCGCCGAACCTGCCATAGTCCCTTGTCTCCTCGGCCGTGCAGCGCTCGCATTCCGGCGGCGCCGCTGCCCGCCGGGGAGCGCGAGGAGGTGTCAATGCCCCAAGCCCTTCTGCATCCTGGCGTGTACATCCAGGAGGTTTCGAGCGGCGTCCGCACGATCACCGGCGTCGGCACCTCGACGGCGCTATTCATCGGCTGGGCGCCGAAAGGTCCCGTCGATAAGGCGCTGCGTCTGACCAGCTTTGCCGATTACGAGCGCGCTTATGGCGGTCTCGATACCCGCTCGCTGCTCGGTTACGCGGTGCGGCAATTCTACGACAATGGCGGATCGGACGCTTATGTCATCCGCATCGTCGGCGCGGGCGCGGTGGTGGCGACCTGCTCGATCGGCACTCTTGCCATTCAGGCCAGCTCACCCGGCGCCTGGGCCAACAACCTCAAGGTCGTCCTGACCCGGCGCACTGACGACATCACCCGGTTTCAGATCGACGTCACCGATCCCGCGAACAACAATGCGGTCCTGGAAAGCTTCGCCAATATGTCGATGACGCCGTCCGATCCCCGGTTCGTGCAGACGGCCGTCAACGGCAACTCCGCCTACATCGACAAGCTGGTCGCCGGTTCGACCACGACGCCCGCCAATGCGGCCGCGACCCTCGGCGTATTGCCGGGGACCGCCGGGGCGGACGGCACGGTTCTGGATCCGAGCATTGCGGCCTTCCAGTCCGCCCTGGTTGCGCTGTTCAATCTGGGCGCGCCGGCCGACCGTATCGACCTTTTCAACATCATTTGCGTACCAGGCCTCACCCACGCTGCGACGATCGCGACCTTACAGCAAACCGCGCGGGGAAGGCGGGCGTTCCTGCTGGTTGACTGCGCGGACGATGCCACCGTTGCGAACGTCGTTGCTTCGCTGGCAGGGAAAACCGGAAGCGATGCCAATTACTCTGCTTTCTATTTCCCGTGGGTGCTGGCGCCCGATCCGAAAAAAGAAGGCGCGCTGCGCGCCTTCCCGCCCTGTGGGTTCGTCGCAGGGGTCCTCGCCAGGACCGATGCATCGCGGGGAGTCTGGAAGGCGCCGGCCGGGACCGATGCCAGCCTGAACGGCGCCGATGGGCTTACCGTCACCATGAGCGACGCCGAGAACGGCCAGCTCAATCCGTCCGCCGTCAACTGCCTGCGGACTCTGCCCGTCTACGGCAATATCGTCTGGGGCGCGCGCACCCTGCATGGCAGCAACGACCGCGGCTCCGAGTGGAAGTACATCCCGGTGCGGCGGATGGCCCTGTTCCTCGAGGAGAGCCTCTATCGCGGCACGCAATGGGTGGTGTTCGAGCCCAATGACGAGCCGCTGTGGGCGCAGATCAGGCTCAATATCGGCGCGTTTTTGCAGGGGCTGTTCCGCCAGGGCGCCTTCCAGGGAACGACCCCGAAAGAGGCCTATTTCGTCAAGTGCGACCGGGACACGACGACGCAGGCCGACATCAACAACGGCATCGTCAACATCCTAGTCGGCTTCGCGCCGCTCAAGCCCGCCGAGTTCGTGGTCATCAGCATCCAGCAGATCGCCGGCGACATCCCGACATAAGCTGCCGAAAGGTCAGGTCCATGGCTCAGTTTTCCGCAAATCCGCAGCGTTTCGATCCCTATAAGAACTTCAAGTTCAGGGTGAAATGGGACGGCCGCTACGTCGCCGGGGTCAGCAAGGTTTCGGCGCTCAAGCGCTCGACCGAGGTCGTCGAGCATCGCGAGGGCGGCGACCCGTCGACCGGCCGCAAATCGCCCGGGCGCACCAAATATGAAGCGATCACCCTGGAGCGCGGCGTCACCCACGACCCCGAGTTCGAGAAATGGGCGAACAAGATCTGGAACTTCGGCTCCGGACTTGGCGCGGAAGTCTCGCTCAAGGACTTCCGCAAGGACCTGATCATCGAGCTCTACAACGAGGCCGGCCAGCTGGCGATCGCCTACAAGGTGTTCCGCTGCTGGGTTTCCGAATTCCAGGCGCTGCCCGACCTGGATGCCAACGCCAATGCGGTCGCGATCCAGACGATGAAGCTGGAGAACGAAGGCTGGGAGCGCGATGTCGACGTGACGGAGCCGGCAGAGCCGACGTTCACCGAGCCCGCATGATGGGACGATCGTGACCCCGACGGCTTATGCGGATCGCGAAAGACGCATCCTGTCGCTGTGGGAACGCGCGGTCGGCCGGACGCGGCGGGATCGCGACGAGGCGCTGCTCGCCGATGCGGGCCGCCCGCGTGCGCTCGGCGAGCGCAACCGCGCGCTGCTCGCCCTCCGCACCGCCCTGTTCGGGCGGGACTGGCCGCTGATGAGCGAGTGCCCGGCCTGTGGCGGCGCGTGCGAGTTCACGATCGACGGTATCGCCCTCGCCGAGAGCCTCGGCGCCGCGCCGGCGGCGGGTGGGGGCGGAATCGAATGGAATGGCCGCGAGCTCGCTCTGCGCGCGCCGACGGCGGACGATCTCGACGACATAGCCGGCGAGGCCGACGTCGCGAGCGCGGCGCAGGCGCTGCTGGCCCGCTGCCTGCCGGGCGATGTCGACCCGGCTGCGCTGACCCAGGACGAGATCGACTTGCTCGGGGACCGGATCGAGAGCCTCGATCCGGCGGCGTCGATCCGCCTCGCGCTCATTTGCCCGGACTGCGGCCACCAATGGCCGGCGCCGGTCGATGTTGCCGGATCGCTGTGGACGGAAGTGCAGCGCGCGGCCGAGCGCTCGCTGACCGAGGTCGACGCTTTGGCGCGGGCTTATGGATGGAGCGAGGATGAGGTCGTCAACCTCTCTCCGGTCCGCCGCGCCGCCTATCTGCAGCTGGTGGCGGCATAATGAGCAGGTTCCTCACCCATCTCGCCGGCATCGCGCTGGGCCGACCGGTTGAGGGTGCGGCGCACCCCTTGCTGCCGCCGCGCTACGCCCGCCCGGAGGCCGGCGGCCTTGGCCGGGAGGCCATTCGGGCAGGCGAATTGTTGGACGAGCGGCCGCCGATCGAGACCTTCGCCGCGACAGAGCCCCCCGACCGCGAGCCGCGGGACCCCGGTGGCGGCTCCGACTGCCCGGTTGCGCCAGCCGGCGAGCCCGCATCGCCGCCGCCATCCGAGGCGTCCGCGGATCTGGTCGCGGTGGCGCCCGCCCCACGCTCATCGCGCCCGCTGGCGGCCCGGCCTGCGAAGCAGCCGCGGCGGCCGCATGAGGTTGCCGCGCCATCGGCGGTCTGGCCCGACGCCCCGCCGGAGCTGGACGCGGCCTCGCCCCCGCCCCTGCCCGAGTCCGCCCCGGCCCCCGCGCAGGCATCGGTCCTTGCCGTCCAGGCAAGCCATGGCCGCGCCGCGGCTGTCCCAGCCGCGCGGCGGGCGGCAGCGCCGTCCGACCCGAGCGAAACGCCGTTCGCGCCACTGAGCGACGGGGCGGTCGCCAGCCGGAGCGCCGCTGCCCGTCAGGTCGCGCCCGCCGTCCATGTGACGATAGACCGGATCGACGTGCGCGCTCCCGCTCCGGCCCGGCCCGCGCCGGCGGCCCGGCGCGCTCCCGTCGAGCCTAGATTGTCGCTGTCCGATTTCCTGGCCGCCGGACCGCCAGGCCCCCGGCGATGAGCTCTCCCCTCGCCATAGGCGCGGTCAGCGCCGTGCTGCGAAACCTGCTGGACAACGGGCTCATCCAGACTGGGCCGGTCGGCGCGCCGGTCAACGTGACCGCAGTTGCGCCCGACACGATCGACCTCGAAGCCGCGGCGCCGCGGCTGAACCTCTTTCTTTTCCAAGTTACGCCGAACGCCGGCTGGCGCAACCACGGCCTGCCCTCGCGCGGTTCCGCCAGCGGCGAGCGGCTGACCAACCCGCCGCTCGCGCTGGACCTGCACTATTGCCTGACCGCCTATTCGCGGTCGGACTGCGAAGCCGAGATCCTGCTCGGCTATGGGATGCATCTGCTGCACGAACGGCCGGTGCTCGACCGGCCGGCGATCCGGCGCGCGCTCGATCCGAGCCCGCTTGACCTCTCCATGCTGCCGACGCCCTTTCAGCAGCTGGCGGCTTCCGACCTCGCCGACCAGGTCGAGCAGATCAGGATCACGCCGGCCGCCTTCAGCGGCGACGATATGTCCAAGCTGTGGTCCGCGATCCAGACGCACTACCGCCCGTCGGCCGCCTATCTGGTCTCGGTGGTGCTGATCGAGGCGACCCAGCCGGCGATCTCGCCGCTGCCCGTGCTGTCGCGCGGGAGGTCGACCCGGCGACGCAGCGCGACCGCGGCGTGGCGGTGTATCCGGAAGTGCTGCCCCTGCCGACCTTGTTCGCCGCCCAGCCGCCGCTCAAGCAGATCGCGGCGCGCGTCGAGGAGGAGGTCACCCTGACCGGGCTGAAGCTTGCGGGCACCGGCCACGTCGTCCGTCTCGACCACCCCTTGCTCTCCACCCCGCTCGAAATCGATCCGGCAACGGTCAAGGCCGACGGGACCGGGCTGACCTTTTTCCTCACCGGGGCCGTTCCCGCACCCGGCGAGCTCGTCGCCGGCCAGCTTTCCACCACCGTCCGCCTCATCCCGGCCGGCAAGACGGCCGCGACCGAAACCAATGCAGTTCCGCTCGCCATCGCGCCGGATCCCGCGCTTGGGACCGCCATCGCGATCCGCGACGCGGGAACAAGCGTCGTCGCCGTGACCCTGCGGCCGGACCCTCCGGTTCGGCCCACGCAGCGTGCGACGCTCATCCTGGGCAGTGTCGAAGCGCAGGCGGAGCCGCGCGCGCTAAGCAACGACCCGCTCGTGTTCACCTTCCCCGCCAGTCTGGGGGACGGCACCTACCCGGTGCGCCTGCGCATCGACGGCACCGAGAGCCTGCTGATCGATCGGTCCGGACCGACGCCGATCTACGACCCGGGCCAGGTTCTGGAGGTGCCGACGCCGCCATGATCGCCCCCGAGCCCTCCGTGGCCGCCATGCCGGTCCCGAGCTGGGCGGAGCTCAACCGCCAGTGGCTGGCCGCTGCGATCGGCCGCCTCGCCGACCGCATAGAGGCCGGCGACGCCGGCGGCAGCGGCGGCGAAGCCGCAGTGGAGGATCGCGAGACCGAATTCACCCCGGCGCTGGTCCGTTGCGCGGCGACGTTCGGCCTGTCCCGATTCGAGCGGGAGCTCCTGTTGCTTGTCGCCGGCCTCGAGCTCGATGCGCGGCTCCGCGCCGCGGTGGCCGACAAGACCGCGGACCGGCAGGCGAGAGCAAGCTTCCGCCTTGCCCTGGCGCTGCTGGCGGAACCGCATTGGGATGCGCTCGGCCCCGATGCGCCTCTGCGTTTCTGGCGCATGGTCGAACTCGAGCCGGGGCATGTCCTGGCGGAAGCGCCGCTGCGCATCGACGAGCATATCCTGCACTTCCTGGCCGGCTTGTTCGCGAGCGACGCGCAACTCGCGGGCGTGGCGACGCTGGTGGAGGCGCGAACTCCGGACGGCGACGAGCCGCCGCTTCCCGAGGCCATGGTCCGGGCGCTTGCGGACCCCCATGAGCCGCGGACCGTGGCGCTCCGCTGCAGCAACGGAGATGAAGCGGCGTTGCGCGATGCCGCGCTCGCCGCGCTGGCGCGCCTCGGCCGGCCGGCGCTGTGGATCGCCGCGCGCGACCTGCCCGCCGATCCGGCTGCGCAGGCGCTGCTGGCCCGCCATGTCGACCGCCAGGCGGCGCTGAGCGGCGCCGTGCCGGTCCTGGCCCTTGGCGCCGAATCGTCCGAAAGCGTCGCCGCCGCCTTTGCGGGACGCCTGCGCAGCGCCATCGTCTGGCTCGGCTCGGCGGGCGAGTCATTGTCGTCGCTGCCGGCGGCGAACAGGGTGCTGCGCTTCGAGCTGCCGCCGCCGGACGCGCGGCGGACGCGAAACCTGCTGATGCGCAAATGGGGCCGCGAGACGCCCTTGGCGATCGCCGGCGGCGAGCCCGTCCGCGCCGCCCTTGCCCGCGCGGCGGAACAGTTCCACGCCGGCCCCGCCGCCGTCGAGACGGTGATCGAGACCTTGCGCGCGATGCCGGCCGCCGATCGCGCCGCCGCGGCCTGGGGGCTGATGCGCGAGGCGGCGCGCGGCGGGCTCGACGCGCTGGCGCAGCGCATCGACACGCGGGTCACCTTCGACGATCTCGTCCTGCCGCCGGGGCATATGGCAATGCTGCGCGACATCTCGCGCCACCTGCGGCATCGCGAGCGCGTCTACCGCGACTGGGGTTTCGGGGAAAAGCACGCACTCGGCCAGGGCTTGGTGGCGCTGTTCGCCGGGGAATCGGGGACCGGCAAGACGCTGGCGGCGGAAGCCATCGCCACCGCGGTGGAGCTCGATCTCTACCGCGTCGATCTCGCCACCTTGGTCAGCAAATATATCGGCGAAACCGAGAAGAACCTGAAGAGCCTGTTCGACGCCGCGGAAACGAGCGGCGCGGTGCTCCTGTTCGACGAGGCGGACGCCCTGTTCGGCAAGCGCAGCGAGGTCAAGGACAGCCACGACCGCTACGCCAACATCGAGGTCGCCTACCTCCTGCAGCGGATCGAGGCCTATCGCGGCCTGGCGGTGCTCACCACCAACATGAAGAGCGCGCTCGACCGCGCCTTCCTGCGCCGGATCCGCTTCGTCCTGACCTTCCCCTTCCCGGATGCGGCGGCGCGCGAGGAGATCTGGCGGCGCCAGTTTCCGGCGGAAGCGCCGCTCGGGGAGATCGACTACGCCGCGCTGGCGCGGCTCAACCTCGCCGGCGGCAACATCCGCAGCATCGCGCTCGGCGCCGCGTTCAAGGCGGCGGACGCCGGAGCGCCTATCGACCAGGCCATTCTGATCGACGCCGCGCGCGGGGAGTTCGTGAAGCTCGAGCGGCCATTTCAGGAGGTGCGGTGATGGCCGACAGCTCCCGCCCGGCGCTGGCGTCGGTGACGATTCGGCGGCTGGTCCTGCCCGCAGCCGAGTCCAGCCCAGCGCTCCGCGATGCCATTGCCGCCGCGCTCGCGCGCGAGCTCGGCCCCGGAAGCGCGGACTCGCCGCCGGGCGTGGCGCAGGCGATCGCGCGCGGCATCGCCCGCCATCCGGACATTGCCGGAAGGAGCAAAGATGGCCGCCAGTGAACGCCGCGCCGCGCCTCCGCTCGCAGCCACCGCCGCGCGGGTGCAGCGCGATCTGACCAGGAGCGTCGGGCAGCCCCTTGACGGCGCCTTGCGAGGCCGGATGGAAGCGCGCGTGGCGGGGACGGAGCGAGCCCTCCCGGCGGGCGCCGCTTGCGGATTTCACGGCCTGGAGGCAGCGGCCGACCAAGCGGCCGCCGATGGGAGCAAGACGGAGGGCAGGGCAAGGAACGGGGCAGAACGCGATTTCTCAACGGTGCGGCTGCACGTCGATGATCACGCGGCCTCCGCGGCTCGGCGTCTCCGCGCCCGCGCCTTCACGAAGGGAGAAAATGTTTATGCCGATTCCGCTTTGCTTCCTGCCAGCCGGGTCGAGCGGGACGACTTCCTTGCCCACGAACTCGCTCATGTGGTCCAACAAAGGCAACTAGGTCGAAAGCGGATCCAGCCGCGTCTTCTTGCCACCGGCTATGCACCGGATATTGCGCGCTTTATTGCGCTGGCCGAGCCCGGCATGGGCGAACAGCTTCAACATGACCCCATAACTCATGAGATAACCGCCGTCGCGTCGCTCGCCGAACCCGTCACGTCGGACGTCTTCTCCGCTCCTCCGAGATCCTCGGCATTCCTCGCCGCCATGCACCGAGTCATGGATGATCCCGCCCAACATGCCGAAGTCAATTTTGGAACTCGCCAGCCGAAGGTTGCAGTCGGCGGTTTCCCGGCGACGGGCTTGAGCACCCAACAAGTCGACATCGATGATGTCGAGGCGATCGCAGCCGAGTCGCCGGGTCACGCACTTGCGAAACTGGCTCACGAGATCACGGAGAATTACGAAGCGCACGCCTCGTTACCCGTGGCGGGTAATTTCGGACCTTCACATAAGCTAGCCATTTCGGTCGAAAGCGACGTGGCGGAGGAAACAGTAGGCCCCGGCCGTCGTGTCGCGGAAGTGGACGTCCGGGCCACCGGTTACGACCTCACACGCATCCAGGACTTCGAAAATTATTACCTGGTGTTCAATCTTACGCCGGATTTTGCGACTACCGGACCAAGCGTTTCCAAAGTGCGCAAGGCGCCCCGGATCAACGTTCAGACGGTGACGATCGACAAGTTCGACGCCAGCTCGTCAATCATTCCGGAGGGAGGTCCGCCGACAATCGCTGCCACCGCCGCGGCCGCCAACGCCAATCCGACGGCGACGGTCAGGGTGGAAGGGTTTGCCGATTTGAACGACACGCCCGTTCTTCCGATTCTACTTTCACAACGTCGCGCCGATCACGTGAAGGCGGCCTTGATCGGTGCTGGCGTGGCGGGGCCGCGAATTCATTCCGTCGGTTTGGGCGCGGCGCGCCCCGTCGCCGCAAGCGATACCGAGGCGAACCAAGCACTTAACCGACGCGCGGTCATTATCATCGATCGACCGGCGCCATGACCCTCACCGCCTCCCCCAGGCTCACCAAGGGCATGCTCGTCGTGATGGCGCCCGGCGGGGGGCCGATCCGCAACACGATCACCGTGCAGTACAACCCGGACCAGATCAGCCACACTTACCAGGTGCAGGGCGCCGGCGGCGACGGCGGCGGCGAGAAGGCCCAGCCCTTCCGACTCAAGGGGCCGGCGGTCCAGTCGATCAAGCTCGACGTCGAGATCGACGCGTCCGATCAGCTCGAATTCCCCAGCCAGAATCCGAATGCGGCCCAGTTCGGCATCGGCCCGCAGCTGGCCGTGCTGGAATCGCTGATCAATCCCAGCGTCGACGAGCTGCTGACGCTTGCCGCCAAATCGGCGAACGGCACGCTCGAGATTCTGCCGCCCGAAGCGCCGCTCGTCCTCTTCCAATGGGGTCAGAGCCGCGTGGCGCCGGTGCGCGTGACCGAATTCTCCGTGACCGAGGAGGCCTTCGATCCCGCGCTCAATCCGATCCGCGCCAAGGTCAGCCTGGGCCTGCGCGTGCTGAGCTCCGACGATCTGGGCTTCACCCACAAGGGAGGCACGATGTTCATCGGCTATTTGCGCGGCCGCGAGGCGCTGGCCGCAAAAGCGAAAGGAGGTTGAGCGTGACGAGCGACCCTGTCCAGGCACTGCTCGACGCGGGAGCGATTCCGTCGACGCCGTTCGGGCCCGGCAGCCGCTATCAGGGGGTCGGGTCGGATGCTATCAGCCTCCCGGCGGCGGCCCCGCCATCGCCTATGTCCTGCGCCGCTTCATTCCGCAGATGCGCGACATCGGCACCGCCGCCGAGCATATCGTGCAGGGCGGCGAGCGGCCGGATCTGATCGCCGCGCAGTTCCTGGGGGACAGCGAATATTATTGGCGGATCGCCGATGCCAACGCGGTCACCGATCCGTTCGAGCTTTCCGACACGATCGGGCGCCGGGTGAGCATCCCGGCGCCGCCGGGGCAATAGGGGGCGGCATGATCCAGGGCGTCGACCTCACGCTTAAGATCGGCCCGGTGCCGGTGGCGGCGCCGCGCGAGGTCGTCGAGGCCCTGGTCGCTGCCAAGGTGGAAAGCGGGTCCGGCGCCAGCCAGAGCGGCTTTGAGCTGACCTTCGAGCTGCCCGCGCGCTCGCCGCTGCGGACGCTGTTCCTCCTCACCGGCGGCGGCGCCCTGCCGTTGATGCGGGTGGTGCTGGTCGTGACGATCAACGGCCAGGCGCAGTCGATCATCGACGGCGTGACCACCCATGTCGAGACGCAGCCCGGCGAGGGCGGCGTTTCGCGACTGGTCGTCAAGGGCAAGGATCTGTCCGCGCTGATGAACAAGATCGAGATACCGGGCTTGCCTTTCCCGGCAATGCCGCCCTCCGTGCGCGTCCTCCTGATCTTGGCCAAATATGCGGCTTTCGGGGTGATCCCGATGGTCATCCCCAGCCTCAACGATATCCCGCCTTTGCCGATCGACCGGATCCCGCAGCAACACGGCACCGACTATGCCTATGTGAAGAGCCTCGCCGACGAGGCGGGCTATGTCTTCTACCTCGAGCCGGGCCCGACCCCGGGGACGTCGACAGCCTATTGGGGCCCGGAAATCCGCGTGGGCGCGCCGCAACCTGCCCTGACCACGAACATGGATGCCCAGACCAACGTCGAGCAACTGTCCTTCACATTCGAGAAGGAGAGGAAATGGCTGCCGATCGTGTCGTTCCAGGAGCCGTTCAGCAAGGCAACGATCACCGTTCCCATCCCCGACGTCACGCCGCTGACCCCGCCGCTGGGCCTGGTGCCGCCGCTGCCTCCGCAGATCGCCAAGATCAACCGGACCGGCCACCTTTCGGCCCCGGAGGCGATCGCGGCGGGAATCGCCTTCGTCGGGCAGAACAGCGATTCGGTGTTCGGCCGGGGAACGCTCGACGTCGCCAAATATGGCCGTCTGCTGCGATCACGCTCGCCGGTCGGGGTGCGCGGCGCGAGCATTCCGTTCGACGGCCTCTATTACGTGACCAACGTCACCCACGAGATAAAGCCGGGAAGCTATAAGCAATCCTTCGCGCTCGCCCGCAACGCCCTTATCTCCACCGTCCCGACGGTGCCGACATGAGCGCCGGGCCCTTCTTCGGCAAATATCGCGGCAAGGTCGTGAACAACATCGATCCGAAGATGATCGGTCGCATCCTGGTGTCGGTTCCGGACGTCGGCGGGTCAACTCCGCTCTCATGGGCAATGCCCTGCCTGCCACTATCCGGGATCAATGCCGGCTTCTTCACCGTGCCGGCGATCGGCTCGGGCGTGTGGGTCGAGTTCGAGCGCGGCGATCCGGGGCATCCGATCTGGGTGGGCGGCTATTGGGGAAGTGCGGCCGAGGTCCCGACCTACGCGAAAACCCTCCCGCCGGGGGTGGCCGCGATCACCCTCCAGACGGCAGGCCTCAACGGGCTCGTGATTTCCGACGTTCCGGGCCCGCTCGGCGGCATCATCATCAAAAATAAGACCAAGGCCCAAATCTCGGTCAACGAGATCGGCATCACCATCGAAAACGGCCTGGGCGCCAAAATCGAGCTGATCGGTCCGCAGATCAAGCTGAACGGCACCGCCCTGACCGTGACCTGAGGAGGCGACGCGCATGCCCGGACCAGTCCTCCACCTCGGCGCCACCGTGCTGTGCTCGCATGGCGGCCAGGCCACCGCGACGTCGCCTTTCCCGCGCGTGACGCTCGGCGGCCAGGCCGTGGTGACGCTGAGCACCATCTACGCGGTCGCCGGCTGCGGCCTGAGCGGATCCGGGAGCCCGCCCTGCGCCTCCGCGCAGTGGGTGGTGGGGGCAACGCGCGTCATGGCGGGTGGGCAGCCGGTGGCAATCGTCGGGGGAACCGCCGTGTGCGTGCCGACCGGCGGCCCGCTGCTGCCCAGCGCGCAACAGGCCCGGGTGCTGGCGACATGAGGCGGATATGATGAGCGGCAACCTCGATTTCCCTTACCATTTCTCCGGTTTCGGCCGCACGGCGACGACCGGGCGCGACGATCACATCCGCGACCTGATCGAGCAGGTCCTGTTCACCGCGCCGGGCGAGCGGGTGATGCGGCCGGACTTCGGGTCGGGCCTGCTCGATCTTGTCTTCGAGCCGAACAGCGCGCCGCTCGCCGCCACCACCCAGATGCTGATCCACAGCGCCCTGCAGCTCAACCTGTCGCACCTGATCGCCGTCCAGGCGGTCGACGTCGAGAATGACGATGCCGCGCTCAAGATCAATGTGCGCTACGTGGTGCTGCTCGACCGCACCGCGGGCAGCGCCACATTCGCCGTTGCGGGGGGCGCGCCATGAGGTTCCACTGCTGCGACCTGCGCCGCCTCGAAGTGATCCGCAAAGCGGGCAGCGCCAACGGGATCGAGTTCCTCGAGGTGCTGGACCTCGCCGCGCCCACGGCCGCGCCGCGACAGCAGACCTTGTTCGTCCGGCTGCTGGCCGTGCCCCCGGTGCCCCTGACGCCGGACAATCTGCGCATCACCGGCGGAGAGCGCATCCGCGACGTCGGCATCGTCTGGTGCGCCATGGCGGATCAGCTGCCGCCGTCCGCCGAGCCCGGCCTCGCCGCCGGGGTGGACCTCCCCGCCCTGACCCTGGTGATCCGAACCGACAGCAGCGGCGACCATTCGACCTATAGTTTGAGCATCCTCGCCGGCTCGGGCAGCCTAGAGCCGCCCGCCGGCTTCGACCCGGTGCTGTCGTCGGTGCGATTCTCGTTCAAGATCGAGTGCCCGAACGATTTCGACTGCGCACCGGCCCTGATTTGCCCGCCCGAGGCCCCGGTTCGCCCCGACATCGACTATCTCGCCAGGGACTATCAGACGCTGAGAAGGCTGATGCTCGATCGCCTGAGCCTGCTCAGCCCCGGCTGGACCGAGCGCTCGCCCGCCGATCTCGGCGTCGCGCTGGTGGAATTGCTCGCTTATGCGGCCGACAATCTTTCCTACCGCCAGGACGCCGTTGCCAACGAGGCCTATCTCGCCACCGCGCGCCAGCGCATATCGGTCCACCGCCACACGCGGCTGGTCGATTATGGAATGCACGAAGGCTGCAACGCCCGCGCCTTCGTCCACTTCGAGGTGGCGGCCGGCCAGAGCCTGACCCTGCCGAAGGGGACCCAGCTCCTCAGCCGGGTGGCGAGCCTCGGCAATACCATCGCCGTCGTGCCCGGCAGCCGCGAACTGGACGACGCCCTCGCCCAGGGACCGCTTGTGTTCGAGACCGCGCTCGACGTCGCGCTCGACGGCGGGCTCAACCGCTTCGATTTCTACACCTGGGGCGACGAGGCGTGCTGCCTGCCCCGGGGCAGCACCCGCGCCACCTTGCGTGGACACCATCCCTTGCTCAAGCCGGACGGGATCAAGCCCAACGCGATCCTGGTTTTCGAGGAACGGCTCAGTCCGACCACGTTGCAGGCGGCGGATCGCGACCTCGCGCATCGCTGGGCGGTCCGGCTGACCGAGGCGGAGCTGTCGAGCGACCCCTCGGGACGCCTCTTCGACAGTCCGGCGGCCGCCGGCGCGGTCGCGGTGACCGAGATCGCCTGGGACGCCGCCGACGCCTTGCCTTTCTCCCTCTGCCTCTCCGTGGCCGAGCGTCCCGGTGAAAAGATCAGCGTCGCGCTGGGCAACATCGTGCTCGCCGACCACGGCCAGACGATCCCGCCCGCGCCGCTCGGCACCATGCCCGAGCACAGGCTCGAACTGGCCGGGGCGACCCCCGACAGCTGCTGCGACAAGCCCGAAAGAATTCCGGTCCCGCCCCGCTTCCGCCCCGTTTTGGCCAAGGCGCCCGTCTCGCAGGGCTTCGGCCTCGACCAGATGCTGGCGGTTCCCTTCGGGACCCTCACGCCCTGGTGGCCGGCCAGCGCGCTGCTCGCCATCGACCCGCGCTGCGCGATGCCGCGCTTCGCCGGCCTGACGGGGCAGCTGGGCACCCTTCCGGCGGAGGATTGGAAGCCGCGCCGCGACCTGCTGAGCAGCCGCGCCTACGACCGGCATTTCGTCGTCGAGGTCGACGACAATGCGCGCGCCCACCTGCGCTTCGGCGACGATCAGCACGGCAAGCGGCCCGATCCCGGCACCGTCTTCACCGTCAGCTACCGCATCGGCAACGGCCAGGTCGGCAATGTCGGAGCCGACGCCATCGCCCATGTCGTGAGCGGCGCGAGCGGCGTCTTCACCGCGATCCGCAATCCGATGCCGGCCGCCGGCGGCGTCGACCCCGAGGAGGTCGAGGCCGTCCGCCGGGACGCGCCGCAGGCCTTCCGCACCCAGAAAAGAGCGGTCACGGCCAGCGATTATGCCGAAGCGGCTGAGCGCTATTACGAAGTTCAGGGCGCGTTCGCCAATTTCCGCTGGACCGGCAGCTGGCGCACCGTTTTCGTCAGCGCAGACCGCTTCGGCGGCGGCCCGATCGACGCGGCGTTCAGGGCGCGGCTGCGCCATCAGCTGGAAAGCGTCCGCATGGCGGGCTACGACCTCAACGTCGTCGCGCCGCGTTTCGTGCCGCTGGATATCGAGCTGCATGTCTGCGCGCGCACCGGCTATTTCCGGTCGGAAGTCCTCAAGCGGGTAGGACAAGTCCTGTCGAGCGCGGCCTTGCCCGACGGCTCGCTCGGCTTGTTCCACCCCGATCGGCTCGAGTTCGGCGCACCGGTCTATCTGAGCCGCATCATCGCCGCGGCGCAGGCGGTCGAGGGCGTCGATTCGGTCCATGCGGTGCGCTTCCGGCGGCTCGTCGATCCCGATCCCCTGTCGCTCGAGCTCGGCGTGATCGAGATCGGCGCCATCGAGATTGCGCAGCAGGCCAACAATCCGACGTTCCCCGAGCGGGGCACGCTCCACCTTTCAGGAGGAGGCGGCAAATGAGCGGCCCCGTCCCCGATCTCAAGCGGAACGTGTCGCCGCCGGTGGCGGGCAGCGAGTGCTGCGACTGCTGCGAGGGGATTGAGTCGCAGACCCCGCGGGCGATCGGCAATCCGGCCGGGCTTTCGCGGATCGCCTATCGCGTCGGCGATCACGCGCAATTCCGGGCGAGCCTCCACGCCGCGCTTTCCTCTCTCGACGTCGGGCAGCCGGCGGGCACGGCCAGCCCGCTGGCGCGCCTGCTGACCCGCGACGATGCCGATTTCACGATCGGGCTGATCGACGCCTTCGCCTGCTCGGCCGATCTGCTCACCTTCTACCAGGAGCGGATCGCCACCGAATCCTATCTGCGCACCGCCGTCGAACGGGTGTCGGTTCAGGAGATGGGCAAGCTCGTCGGCTACGAGCTCAGGCAGGGCCTGGCGGCGGAGGCCTGGCTCGCCTTCGCGCTGGAAACGCCGCCGGTCCCGCCCCCGGATCTGCCGCCCGAGCCTGGCAATTTCGTCACCGGCGTGCCGGCGAGCCTGCGCCTCGAGACCGGCCTCAAGGTCCAGAGCGTTCCCGGTCCAGACGAGAAGCCGCAGACCTTCGAGCTGGTCGAGACGCTCGAAGAGGCGCGGCCCGAATGGAATGCCATCCGGCCCTGGCTGAGCGAGGCCCGCGACCCGGCGCCGGTCACCGACATCTGGCTGGACGGGACCGATACGCTGTTGAAGCCCGGGGACGGGTTGCTGTTCGTCGGCCCGGGCGTCCTCTCCAACGGCAATCCCGCGCTATGGCAATTCGAGCCGATCGCCGTCGTCGAGCCGCACGAGGCAGATGGCCGCACGCGAGTGGCTTGGGTGAGGTCCCTTGCGGTGGGGTTGCGGCCGTCCGACCCGGCCAGCAACACCGTGGTCTACGCGCAGCGTCTGCGATCGGCGGTGTTCGGTAGCAATGCTCCGGTCTGGCGCGCCATGAGCCAGGAGTTTCGCGATGCCTATTCGGCCAAGTTCGGTACCGAGGTAAATTTCGACTGGCCACAATTCGAGATCAGCGACATTGCACCCACTGAGACCGCCGGCACGGTTGACCTGGATTCGTTGCAGCCGACAATCGCCGCCGACGTGGCGGCCGAGCCCGACAAGCGCAGCTTCGCGGTCCTCGCCAGGGACAATTTCGGTACGGTCGACCTGTATCGCGTGACCGCCGCTTCCGAGGTGTGGCGGGGCGAGTTCGCGATCTCTGCGAAGGTAACTCGGCTGGGCCTGGCCGGGCCAAATCTCCAGAGCCAGTTTTTCACCCACGTGCGGGCAACGACCGCCTATGCGCAATCGCAGCGGTTGCGCGTCGCCGAACGGCCCGTGCCCGACCTCGTCGGCGGCGACAGAATTCCGATCCGGCTGGGCGGTGAGGGGCTGCTGAAGGGCCGCCGCCTGATCATCCGCGGAACGCCGGGGGGAGGCGCCGGCGAAATCAGCGTGCAGGCGACGCTCGTCGCCGCGCACGCGGTCGGGCCCGGCCGGACCGAGATAGAGGTCGTACCGGCGCTCTCCCCGCTGCTCCGGCGCGAAAGCGTCGTCGTGTACGCGAACGTCGCGCTCGCGAGCCATGGCGAATCGGTGTCCCAGATCCTCGGATCGGGGGCGGCCGGGCAGCACTTCCAGCGATTCGAGCTCAAGCAGCTGCCGCTCACCTACCGTGCCGCCGCGGCCGCGAGCGGCGCGGCCGCCGAACTCGTCGTCAGGGTCGGCGACATCGCCTGGCGGGAGCGCCCGACCCTGTTCGGCGCCGCGCCCACCGACCGCGTCTACACGCTGAAGGTCGACGAACTGGGGCGGACCTTCGTCGCCTTCGGCGATGGCGTGCGCGGCGCCCGCCTGCCCAGCGGCATCAACAATGTCGTTGCGAGATATCGGCGCGATTTGGGTGCGCAGGGCAATGTCGCCGCCGACACACTGACGCAGCTGATGACGCGGCCGCTCGGCCTCAACAGCGTCAGCAATCCGCTCGCCGCGGACGGCGGCACCAACGCCGAGGGCGCGGAAGCGGCACGGGACGCCATACGCAGGGCGACGCGGACGCTCGGCCGCGTCGTCTCTGTGCTCGACTATGAGGATTTCGCCTTGGCCTTCACCGGCATCGCCAAGGCTCAGGCGCGGGTCCTGAACCTCAGCGCCGGGCCGACCGTCGCCATCACCCTGGCCGGCCCGGCGGGGAAGCTGGTGCCTCCGGCCGGTCCGGTGGCGACCAGCCTCCTCGCGGCCCTGAAGGCCGGCGGCGATCCGCACGTCGCGGTGTCCTTGCTGTCCTATCTGGACAGCGTTTTCCATGTCGGCATCCGCGTCAAGATCGCCGCGGATCATGAAAGCGAAACCGTGCTCGCCGCAGTCGAGGCGGCGCTGCGTTCGGCCTTCTCCTTCGATGCCCGGGCTCTGGGCCAGCCGGTCCAGCAGTCGGAAGTGATCGCGGTCGCGCAAGCCGTGCCGGGCGTCGTGGCGGTCGATCTCGAGCATCTCTACGGCGGCACCGAGCCCGGCCAGCAGGCCGTGACGCCGCCGTCGAAGCGGCTGCTCGCCAAGCACATGCATGTTGGCGGCGGCGCGGCCCGGTCGGCCGAGCTGCTGAGGCTCGATCCGGGTCCGCTCGCCTTGCTGGAGGAAATGCCATGAGCACGCTCACCGCCGAGCGCCTCTATGCCTTGCTGCCGTCGGTCTATCGCCTGCGCGACGCCGAGCAGGAGGGCGAGCCGCTCCGCGCGCTCATCGCCGCGCTCGCCGAGCAGTTCGCGGTGCTGGAGGAGAATATCGAGCAGCTTTACGACGACCAGTTCATCGAGACCTGCGCCAATTGGGCAGCGCCCTATATCGGCGACGTGATCGGCTACCGGCCGCTGCACGGAATTCCCGCCGATCTCTTTTCCGCGCGGGCCGAGATCGGCAACACGATCGCCAATCGGCGCCGCAAGGGCACCGCCCTGGTGCTCGAAGAGCTGGCGAGCAACGTCACCGGCTGGCCCGCCAGCGCGGTCGAATATTTCGAGCGGCTCGCGACCACCCAATATATGAAGCACAGCCGCCTGCACGCGCCGGCGACGGCGAACCTGCGCAACCTCACCGGCTGCCTGCGCGAGGGCAGCGCCTTCGCGCCATTCTCCCACACGGCCGAGATGCGCAGCCCGGAAGGCGGCGCCGGCCGCTACAACATCCCCAATGTCGGCCTGCATCTGTGGCGCCTGCTGCCGCTCCGGCTGACCGCCGTGCCGCTGGTCCCGCATCCCGGCGACGCCAGCGGCCTCAAGTTCCGGGTCAATCCGCTCGGCGCCGATCTGCAGCTCTTCCGTCGCCCCCGCGCCGAGGAGGATATCGCCCACCTCGCCGAGCCAATCAACGTCCCCGAGCCGCTGTCGGTCCGGTTGATGGCGCTTGCCGTCAAGGCCGCCCAGCTCAGCCTCGGCCCGGCGCCCGACTTGATCGCCCATGACGATTTTGGCCCCGAGGAGAGCATTGCGCTGCTCAGGCCCGCGCCGCCCTCGATACCGCCGGCGCCGCCGATCCCGGTGTCGGTGGAGGATATCGTCATTTGCGACCTGCGCGACATGCCGGGCACGGGCGGCGCCGTCTGGAACCACGAGCAATCCCTGCCCCAGCTTCGGCCGCCGCTGCCGCCGGGTAAGATCGGGCTCGATCCGGAGCGCGGCCGAGTGCTCCTCGAGAACGCGTCGCTCGGTCCGCTGCTGGCGACTTTTCACTATGGCACGACGAAGTGGACCGGGGGCGGCGACTATGAGCGCACCCCGCCCGGCCAGCACCTGCCGACCCAGGCGACGATCAAGGGCACCGGGGCGCTGCCTCCCCTCCTCAACGACCTGCAGACCAGCCTCAACGCCATCGCAGTCGGCGGACGTCTGCAGATCGAGGACAGCCTCAGCTATGCCGCCACCGCGTTTACGGTCGATCCGGCGACCCCGCTCCACCCCGAGCTCGAGGTCGTCGTCGCCGCGACGAATTCATGCAGGCCGCTGGTTGTCGGGCCAAAGACGGGCATTACCCTGACGATCGCCGCGCGCGGCCGGCTGGTGCTCGACGGAATCGTGTTCGGCGGCGGCCCGCTGACTCTCGCGGCCGCGGCCGACAGTGCACCGCGCGAGCTCGTCCTGCGCGACTGCACGCTCGTCCCGGGGCTGTCGCTCGACCGGCACGGAAGCGCGCTTTCGCCCGGAGAGCCGAGCCTCCGCTTCGACCATCCGTTCGGAAAGGTCACGCTGCTTCGCTGCATTACCGGTCCGCTCATCGTCGCGCCCGACGTCGAGGTGGAGATGAAGGATTGCATCGTGGACGCCGGAGCGACGGACAGTGTCGCGTTCGCTGGGGATTTGGCGGACGGTGCGGGCGCCAGTCTGACGGTGCGCGAGTCGACGATCGTCGGTCGGGTTCATTGCAAACGGATGGACCTGGCGTCGAACAGCATCTTCTTCGCGTCGCTCGATGCGCCGCCTGCGATACCCTGGCTCGGGCCGGTGGTCGCGCAGCGCCGCCAGGAGGGCTGCATGCGCTTCTGCTACGTCCCCGCCGGCTCGGTCACGCCGCGTCGCTTCCGCTGCGTCCCGGGCAAGGAGGATCCCGACGCGATGCCGCATTTCACGTCGTTGCGCTACGGCGACGCCGCTTACGGCCAGCTGCGCCGCGTCACCGGGCGCTCGATCCGGATGGGCGCCGACGACGCCAGCGAAATGGGGGTCCTGCACGACCTCTATCAACCGCAGCGCGAGGACAATCTGCGCGTCCGGCTCGATGAATATATGCGGTTCGGCCTGCGCGCCGGCATCTTCTACGCCACCTAGGATCTGTCTGGAGAAGCACCATGGGGACCGATTTATCGCGAGTCAGGCACGATCCGCTGAAGAATTATGCCGCCGTCGAGCTGAAGCAGGGCGGCCTGTTTCTCGACGCCGACGCCAACGAAGGGACGGACATCCTCGACCGCCGCCTCCGCGCGCTCGGCGCCGACCTGATCCGCCGGGTGACGGTGTCCGAGACCACGCCCGACGCTTTCGAGATCAAGGCCCCCTCGCCCGGAAGCCTGACGATCGGGATCGGGCGGATGTACGTCGATGGGCTGCTCGCCGAATGCCATGGCGGCGATCCCACCGTCGCCGGCGACCGGCGGTTCGACGCCGTGCTCGCCGAGCCCAAATTCGCCAACCCGCTGCCTTACGACGCCCAGCCCTACCCTCCACAGCCGCCGGCCCTGCCGACGAGCGGGCGCCATCTGGTCTATCTGGACGTCTGGAACCGGGAGGTGACCCATCTCGAGCAGCCCGATCTGGTCGAGATCGCCGTCGGCGTCGAGGCGAGCTCGCGCATTCAGACCGTGTGGCAGGTGCGCGTCCACGAGACCAACGCCGGCAGCGACGCGACCTGCGCCTCGCCCGACGACGAATTCCGCGGATGGCCGAACCTCATCGCGCCATCGACGGGCACGCTGACGACGGGCACCTTCGCTGTCGATCCGCCCACCGATCCGTGCGAGCTGCCGCCGACCGGCGGCTATCGCGGGCTCGAAAACCAACTCTACAGGGTCGAGATCCACGATCCGACGGCGCCGGGCGGCGGCGGCGCCACGTTCAAATGGTCGCGCGAAAACAGGAGCGTGGGCAGCCGCGTCGCCAGCATCGTGTCCGCCACCGAGCTGGAGCTCGAATCGCTCGGCCGCGACGACGTGCTCTCATTCAAGACGAACGATTGGGTGGAAATCACCGACGACTTCAGGGAATTTGCCGGGCTGCCGGGCGATATCCGAAAGATCACCCTCGTCGATTTCGCGCGGCGGCGCATCACCCTCGCAGCTGTGCTCAAGCCCGACCTGCTGCCTTCCCCGCAGGCCTTTCCGGACAGCAACTTTCCCAAGGACCGCAACCAGAGGGTGCGCCGGTGGGATCAAAGCGGCGCCGTGAAACGCACCGACCCCAGCGGCACTCCGGTCCAGGTCGACGATCTGAACGCCGCCACCTCGACCGGCCTGATCGCAGTGCCCTCCGCCACGACCTCGCTGATCCTGGAACATGGCGTGACGGTGCAGTTCGATCCCGGCCCGGACGGATTCCACTCCGGCGATTATTGGGTGTTCGCCGCCCGCACCGCCGATGCCTCGGTCGAACAGCTCGACCACGCGCCGCCGCGCGGCATCCATCATCATTATGCGCGGCTGGCAATATGGGACGCCGGCGCGGGCACGATCAGCGACTGTCGCCCGAAGCGGTCGGCAGGCTGCTGCACCTTCGTCGTGAGCCCCGGAGAAGACATCCAGACCGCGATCAACAACCTGCCCACCGCCGGCGGCTGCGTCTGCCTCAAGGCGGGCGTGCACCCGATCACGGTTCCGATCATAATCGAGCGCGACAATGTCACCCTGCACGGCGAAAGCCTGGGCGCCATCGTCGACAATCCGCGCGGTTCGAGCCTGCTCGAGATAAGAGCGGACGCCGAGCATGTGCGGGTCCACACCATCGTCTTCCGGCAAATCGAGGCGGCGGTCGCGCCGGCGATTCGCGTCACGCACGCGGAAGATGTGGTGATCGACGATTGCCGCCTCGAAACCGCGGATCGCGGGGACTCCATCGGCGTACGCGTCGAAGGCTCAGCCGACGTTGCGATCTCGGGATGCGCCTTCCGTTGGCAGGCGCTCGGGGTGTGGTTCGACGGCGGCTGCCGCGACGTGTCGGTGTCCCGATGCGAGTTCATGCTGGCCCGCCAGATCGGGCAGGTCCCCGCAAATGCGGCGATCCTCGCCCGGGCCATGAGCGGCCCCGTCACCGTCGAGGGAAACAGCATCGACGGCGTGGGCGACGGCATCATCGTCGACGACGATCCGAACGGCCGGCCTTTCTCGCGCGCGGACGGGTCCCGGATCTGGGCCAACCGGCTGCGGCTCCACGACGCGGGCAGCGAACAGGGCCACACCCTTTACGGCATCGACGCCGCGGCCCGCGGGTCGAGCGTCGGCGACAACCGGATCGACCATGACGGCCACGGGATCACCGCGATCCGGCTTGGCGGCACCGGATCAAGCGCCTGCGGCAACGTCATCAGGAGCGGGCAGCGCAGGTCGAGCTCCTCGATCGCCATCGTTGTAGGCCATTTCGGCGCGGAAGACGATCTGTCGGCGCTCGATCGGGTCGTGGTCGCGGACAACATCGTCGAAGGGAGTCAGAGCGGGATCCTGCTCGTGGGGGCGGCGCGCAGCCGCGTCGCCGGCAACCTCCTCGGGGGAAGCTCGGGCGCCACCTTCGGCATCGCGCTCCTCTTTTCGCTGGACTGTTCGGTGACCGACAACGCGGTCGAGGGCGCGCAATTCGGGATCGTCTGTGTGGTGGGCGCCCGCAGCGCCGTCTGCGGCAACCGCGTTGACCGCGGAGGCTTCGGCATCGTCTTCCTGGGCGAACAGGCGCCGACGGTTAGCGGCAACCGGGTCATCGGCCTCGATCAGGGCGGGATCGTCATCATGGGGACCACGGAGCGCTGCAACGTGATCGAGAATCGCATCCTGCGCTGCGGGGGCGCCGCCGATGTCGCCGCCGGCCTGAGGGTCCTGTACATTGCCGGCGAGCTGCACGTCGAGAGCAACGAGATAGCGGACACCGGCCAGGCCGACGGCGGCGGCAGGGCTCCGCTCGCCTACGGGATCGTCGGCGAAATCATCTGGGAAGCACGGATTGAAAACAATTTCGTCACCTATCACGACCAGACGGAGCTCAACCTGCAGGCCGAGTATCGGGCGTTGCGCCTGCTTGGCGTCCTCGATTTCCAGGTGAGCGACAATGTGACGGTCGGCAACGCGGTGCAGATCACCAACAACAAGTTTATCGGCCCCGGCGCATCGGCCCTGGTCGAGCTTTGGAGCTTGACGTTGGCCGACGACGCCTTCCTTCGCTTCGCGTGGGTGCTGTTCCATGGCAATTATTGCCTGCATCTCGCCCAGCTTCCGCAAGGGGCGACGCCAGCGGTCGGGTTGGGGCCTGCGGCCACCGTCTCGCTGGTGGGGCGGCATTGCAGCGTGACCGGAAATCACGTCAAGGCGATCGCCCACGGCTATCCGTCCTACAATCTGCACGCAATGCCGGGACCGTTCATCGCCAACGTATCGCACATAGGCCATTCGAGGCGGGCCACCCAGATGCCGAACCCGGAAGCGAACTTCAACACCAACGCCTGAGGAGGAAAGCAGTGGACCTTCAAAAGCTGATCGAAAGCCAGGCCAAGCTGGCGACCGAAGCCCAATTCAAGCCGGACGAGCGCACCGCCGGCGCCGATGCCGTCAACCGTCCGGTCGAGCTGCAACAGGCGCAGGCCGATCGGGTCAGGAACCGTATCGCCAGCCTGGAAAAATCCAAAGCGGCGCTGATCGAGAGCATCGACGCCGAATTGAACGAGCTGAAGGGCGAACACGAGCAGCGAACGCGCAGGATCAAGACCGAGCGCAAGAACCTGGAGGCGGCGGCGAAGGCTGTGGCCGCGGCCGCCGCTACCAAAACCAAGAAATCCGCGACAAAGGACACGGCCGCAGCGACCGATTCGGAAGAAAAAAAGACGCGAGCCTCTTCGGCCAAGGGTGCCAAGCCCGCCTAGCTGCCGGGCATTAGCTGGTTCACGAGCCGGCGGACGGACCCGTGGATGAAGCCGAAACCGAAACTTCGTTAGAAGCGCCGAGCGTCCGCTATGCGCCCTATCCGAGGTTCAAGATCGGATTACCGCTGCTTGAAAGCGGGCCTTCGTTCGACCGTATTTGTCTATCTTTTCGCAGCCGGGGAGCAGCGGCTCAGATCACGATGAAGTCGCTGGCGCTGAGCGCCAGGCCGGTGCTGAGCGTCGCAAACTGCACGGCCGCCCCAGCGCCATTGCCGTCGGCGTCGTAGAAGAGCTGGCCGGTCGCGCTGTCGTAGACGATGCGGTCGTCGGCATCCGCCGCCGCCGTCCCGGTCACGAACGCATTGCTATTGAGCGCGCCGGGGCCCCCGATCGCGGTGAACAGGGCATCGTCCAGCGCGATCTTGTCCGTTCCTGCGGCGAAGTCGTGCACGGTGTCGACATTGCCGGCGCCGAGTGCGGCGGTGAACGCGAAGGTGTCGCCGCCCGCGCGCCCAATCAAAATGTCGCTGCCACCCTTGCCGTCGAGGATGTTCACGCCGTCATTCCCGAAGATCGTGTTGGCGAACTCGTTGCCCGTCAGGTCGATCGCCGTAGCGCCCCCATTGAAGTCGGTGGTGAAGAGCTCGACCTCGGCTCCCGCGGCAAGCGTGTAGCCGACGCTGGTCAGCACCCGGTCGCCGCCCTCGCCGGCGGCCTCCTGGACCAGGTCGGCCGCGTCGTCGACATAGTGGAGGTCGTCGCCGGTGCCGCCGTTGGTCGTATCGATGCCTGCGCCGCCGATCAGGACGTCGTTGCCCGCCCGGCCGACCAGGCTGTCCGCGCCGGCGCCGCCGTTCAGCGTGTTGACGCCGTCATTGCCGAAGATCGTGTTCGCCAGTTCGTTGCCGGTGAAGTTGATGGCGCCCGTGCCGGCATGGAAATCCGTGGTCATCAGCTCGATCGAGGCACCCGCCTCCAGCGTGTAGCTGACCGCCGAGAGGATCCGGTCATTGCCCTCGCCG